>ERZ779852.2040-NODE-2040-length-17602-cov-7.094945_pt1 | contig 17602 bp, 9 predicted proteins | sample MGYA00511559_ERZ779852 | MGnify/ENA primary metagenome ERZ779852 (study PRJEB29588, sample SAMEA2157977) | human gut metagenome | biome: human gut; feature: human-associated habitat; material: faeces | place: Denmark | collected 2008/2010 ...
CATCCGCGGCCGAGGGCGAAGTGATGACTAACGTGTGGCGCGGTGCGTCGTCGAGCCGTAGCAGCCGGGCTGTGCCGCAGGTGTCTATCTGCGTCTGCCTCAGTGTGCGCCACTGGCTTTCGATGGGCATGAAGCCGCGACTGCCTGCTTGGAAGTGGGCATGGTCGGGGGCGGAGGCGCCGCAGCGTGGGCCGTTGTAGAAGATGGTGAAGTCCGTCAGCTCCCGGGCCAGCTCCAGCATGTCGGCAAAGCGGTGGGCGATGAGCTGGGGCACGTGGCCAGTCTCTGGCGCGGGAAGATGGGGAAGGGGTTCACCAGCAGTTCGTAGTGGCCCAGGAAGGGGATGCCTTCCTGTTCGGCGGGTCGGTTGGCGGCGCAGAGGAAGCAGCGGCGTTCCTTGATGGACCGGGCGTCGACCTTGGCGCCGGAGGAGACGATGCGGGCGGGGTTGAACTGCACCTTGTAGGGCACGCCGCGCACGTCCAGTTCCTTGACGCGCACGCTCGCGAGGGCGTCGTAGCTGCGGCGCGCCGTTTCCCAGGCGGCAAGCTGGCGGTCCAGCAGATGATGTACGTTTTCGTTCAAAGTTGTCATAGTTCCTGTTCTTTTATTATTAGTTAGGGGCTGCCTATCCCGATAGTCTACCCTTCCGAGACGTCGGACGGGTAGAAAATCCCGATAGTCGACCCATCCGAGGCGTCGGATGCCTTGCTTATCCCGATAGGCTACCTGTTCAGCGCGATGCGTGCCTGTAGCTCCCAGGTGCGGATGCGGTCCTTGTAGAGGTTGTGGGCGTTCATCTTCACCACGTCGAGCGAGGCGTCGGAGTTGTCGTCCCAGCGGCGGCAGAGGTAGACGACGTCGTAGACGCGGCCTATCTGGAAGCGGCGCGAGAAGGCGAGGCCCAGCGCGTAGTCTTCGCCGTAGCTGGTGTTGGGCACCTTCACTTCGCGCAGCACGGGGGTGTAGAAGGCGCGGGGCGCTCCCAGGCCGTTGATGCGCAGGGCGTTGTTGCGGCCGTTCTCGGGCGTCCATTCGCGGTGGTCAATGATGCCGGGCGGAATCATCTGCATGTCGAAGTTGGTCATCATGTACGTGCCTACGACCATTGCGCAGTTCTGCTCGTAGAAGGCGCGCACCATTGTGGCCAGCGTGTGCTCGTCCTTGTAGACGTCGTCGCTGTCCAGCTGCACGGCGAACTTGCCGCAGCACGGGTGGTGTACGCCCAGGTTCCAGCAGCCGCCGATGCCCAAGTCGTTGCGCTCGGGGATGAGGTGGATGAGGCGCGGGTCACTGCTGAACTCGTCGATGGCTTCGGTGGTGCCGTCGGTGGAGTGGTTGTCGATGACGATGAGGTTGAACTTGAAGTCGGCCTGCTGCGTCAGTACCGAGCGGATGGCGTCGCGGATGGTGCGGATGCGGTTACGCACGGGGATGATGACCGATGCTTCGTACTCAAAGTCGCCGCGGTCGAACTCGATGTGTTCGAACTCTGGCTTCAGGTAGCCGCCCACTTCCTTCAGGTGTTCGGTGCAGGCTGCTTCCATCTCCAGTTGGCGGTTGCGGTTCTTCGGATCCACGTAGTCGAAGATTTTCTCGCCGCTGCGGCGGGTGTCGTTCTCCACTTCGGTGTAGAGGTATTCGTTGATGTGTACCAGCTCGCCGCGTTGCGACAGCTTCAGGCGCAGGTCGTAGAGCCCGGCGAAGCGGTAGTCGGTCTTCATGCGGGCGGCGGCTTCCTTCAGGGCGGCGGTGCGGAGCAGGAGCACGGAGCCGAAGTCGAAGTCGTCGCGCAGCGAGCCTTGCTGGTAGTCGATGACGGGGGCGATGGTTTGCTGGCCGTCCTTCAGCTGGTAATGGTCGGCGTAGGCCATGGCGGCGCCGCTGTCTTCCAGAATGCGAATCATGCGCTCCAGGGCGAACATGCCCAGGCTGAGGATGGTGTCCTTGGTGTAGAGCAGGGTGTAGGGGGCTTCGGCCTGTGCGGCGATGGCTTTCAGGCTCTGGCTGCCGAAGGGATCGGCGGCGGAGAGGAAGCCGCAGCCTGCGGGCAGGGCAGCGGGCGCTTCGGCGCCGAAGAGGATGATTTGTCCGGTCTGGCCGGTGGCTTGCAGGCCTTCAACGGTTTGTACGATGTCACTGTTTCCGGTGTAGAGGAGATAGCTGTCAATCAGTTTCATGATCGTTATTTTTTAGCGGTTATACATTTCTTATTTCTTGGCTTGCAGCAGTGTGACGGTACCGTCTGTGCTGCTGACCAGCACGCGCTGGCCTTCCAGTGGAACGACGGTGTTGATGAGTGAGTTGCCTACCTTGTGCTGCCATATAATGCGGCCTGTCTTTCCGTCCAAAGCGCACACCAGTCCGTCGTTGGTACTGGCGTAGACGATGCCGTCCTTTTCGGGCAGCATGGAGGGGGCGTGCTCGTAGCCGAAGCCGGCGTTCGTGGCCCAGAGTTGACGGGCTTCACCACCCTGCGCTGCGTAGCAGACGATGCTGTCGTTCATGGTCTTGGCGTAGACGCGCTGTCCGTCTTCAGACAGGCCGACGCTCTCACGCACCTGTGACTGGAAGGTGCGCCAGACGGTTTTCCCCGTCCGAAGGTCGATGGCGGTCAGTGCACGTTTGGGGTCGGCGATGAACACTTTGTCGTCAGCCTCCACGGGCCATACGGCGGCAGGCGAGTAGTGCATGCCCGACAGGCCGTGTGTCCACTTCCAGCACTCGCGTCCTGTCTGTCGGTCGAGGGCGTAGAGCGTGTTGTCCCACGCACCGAAGATGACTTTGCCGTCAGCCAGCAGCGGGCGTGTTTCAATATAACCCTGCACGTCGGTGTAGGCCCAGAGCAGCTTGCCGCTCTTCAGGTCGATGGCGCGGAAGGTGTGGTCGCTGGCACCGATGTAGGCCGCACCGTCGGCGATGGCTGCGGCTCCCAGCACGGGTGCCGAGGCATCGAGCGTCCAGAGCAGTTTGCCATCCGTGGCGTTCACGCCGTAGACGCGCTTGTCGGCCGAGCCGAACACCACTACGCCTTCTGCTACGGCCGGAGTACCCACGATGCGTCTTTCAGCGGTGAAGCTCCACAGACGTTTGCCTTTTTTCAGGTTGTAGGCGGTCAGGCAGCCCAGATCGTCGGCAACGAACACTCGTTCGCCGTCCGTGGCAGGCGAGCAGTAGATGCCCACACCGGTCTGCACCGTCCAGGTGGCTTTCACCTGTGGATACGCCTGGTTGACGGAATAGTCAGGGTATTTTTCGGCTCTTCCCTGATGGTCATAGTAGGAATGCGTGAGCGAAATGGCGGCCCATTGCTGCTTCGGTTCGCCGATGCGTTGGGTGAAAACGCGGATGGAATCCGGTCCCACCTCGTAGATGCCGTAACCCGGCTTGCCGTCGGCATCGCGCAGGTTGCTGCGCATCAGGATGCCTGGCAGGCCGTCGTAGCTCAGCTGGCGGTTGCGATGGTAGTGTCCTCCGATGAAGAGACGGACATTGTAGGGGCGCACGGCGTCGGTCACGTCGTACCAGTTGTCCACGTCGCCATCCAGCATGGGGTAATGTGTGACGAGGATGACGGGTGTGTCCTTGCCTGCCTTCTCCATTTCGGCGATCATCCAGCGGATGTCTTGTGGCACCACGTGTCCGTAGGCCATGCGCATCAGCGGCCCCGAGTTGAAGCCCAGGAAGAGGAAGCCCTTGTGCATGAACTCGAAGCGCTCGCCGCCGTAGATGTCGGCGAAGGCGGTGCAGCCCGATTCGCTCCACTTCGTTTCGTGGTTGCCTAGGACGACGTGGTAGGGCGCTTTCAGCAGATCGAGGCACGACTTGACGCGCTCCATGCAGAGGCGGTCTCCATTGTCAGTCAAGTCGCCCGTTACCAGCACGAAGTCGATGCTGTCCGTGGCGTTGATTTGGGCAACGGTGCGCAGCAGGTCTTCGGTCGGGTTGGGGTTCCCGGGTGCGAAGTGGATGTCCGTAATCTGTGCGAAGCGGAAGAATTTGTTTTGGGCCTGCATCGTCAGCGGGGCGAGGCAGGCAAGCAGTAGTGGGAGGATGAGCCAATTTCGTTTCATAATTTGTTCAGGTTTTGTTTGGGATCATTTATTGTTCTCCGTCGTCGAAGAAAGTCAAGATGGCTTCCATCAGGCGGTTCCGTTCTTCAGCTGTGCGGATGGTTTCGAAGGGGAAACCTAAGACGCAGGTCTTATAGGTACCTTTGTAGGCGACACCAGCGCTGAGGTTGTTTTCTGAGTATCGCATGAAGGTACAGGCGTCGGGTGAGGCCGGTTCGATGGCGTCAGGGGCTTCCACCACGTAACAATCTGCGTTCAGTTCGTTGTGGAAACGATAGTCACCGTTCGGCTTGCCAAAAGGAGAGGCAACGCTCTTGACACGTCCTTCGGCGGCAGCCTGGTTGACACGCCATTGGTATTTCAGTACTTCGGTGGCAAACTTCAGGTCGGCCTTGTCGGGCTGTGTCAGGCGGTTATTCCACAGGTCGGTCCCGACGTAAGAGCCGGAGACGAAGAGGTTTCCGCCCTGCCGACAGTAGGCAGTGATGGCCTGCTGCATGGGCTGGCTGAAGGTTTTGAACTTCAACGGTTTCACGCCGCCACGTCCCATCTTGGTTTGGCATTCCTTGCCCAGGATGAGATCGGCGTAGGCGTAGTCGTTCATACTTACGGAGCCTTCCTCCACCGTTTCGTCGCTGCATGATACGAAAGAATAACCAGCCTGGAGAATAGCTGCACCATGTATGGCGGGGTAGTCGAATGTATTTCCTGCAATAACTTGCGTTTCATAGTTGCCGTAGCTGTCGCCGAAGCCTGAAGCATCGTCGTCCATCCAAGGAATTGTGCGGCGGAATTCTTTCATCTTGCCGATGTAGCTGATGTCTTTTATGTAGGGTACACCGTGGTCAAGATCGTCGAGGAAGCCTGCCAGCAGCGTGTCTGCAGGGGCAGGCGCCACGAAGTCGGCGGGTGCGCTGATACGGTCGAAGCCGTTAATTACCAGTATCGTACCCTTAGGTTGGAAGGCGCGACCGGCAGAAAGAATCTCGGAGGGGAAGCTCTCGCCGCCCTTGTTCACAGCTGTTACCTTAAAGCTGCAAACGACTCCTGCGGGGAGGGTGGTGCGATAGCTGTTCTTGTCGACTAGTACACCGTTGTCGAAATCGCCGTCGCCGATGCGAGTGTAGACGATGTATTTCTCGGCATTGGCTGTCGGCTCCAGCGGGTCGGCTACGGGCTGCCAGGTGAGCTCGATTTCGTTCTCGCTTACGTTGCGGATGGCAAAGTGGTCGACAGGTAGCGGTTGTACAACGTAATCCATGTGATATTGTGAGCAGATAAACTGTAACATGCCCTTATAGACGGCACGGCTCACGGTAAAGCGGAAACGCGGATCGAGGCCGTAGCGCATGTCGGCGAAGTTCTGATGGGAGAGAAGTTCGAGCAGCATGGTGGGGACGCGTGGCACGCGTGCCTCGAAGTAAGATTGGTTCCACATACCGCGGCGGCTCCACTTTGGCTCGTAGAGCGTACGGACGTCGCGGACGATATTCGATTGGATGAGATCGGTCAGGTCGTGTGACAAGTAGCGGGAAGCCCCGTTGGCAAACACGCCGTTGTAAGCATCTGTCTGATAGATGCCCAGAGTGCCGATGATAGAGTCGTTGAGTGTGGTGCCCGCATCGGAGTGGAAGGCGAAGGCCAGGTCGATGGGGATGTTCAAGCCTTTTTCGTTTGGATTGACAGAAGATCCTCCAGCCAGATAGTTCACCCAAATGCCACGACATTTGTAGTCGTCGGTATAGTCGTTCTGTCCGTTGCTTTCAGAATAGATACTGTCGGGTATACCTGCCCATTGCAACCAATAGCGGGCAGCTTCGCAGAAGCGTGGATAGCCACTGGGTATGGCGGGTATATCGGCTGAATGCTGTCTCACTTCTTGTCGTTTCTGTCCGTTGTCCGTATTGGCGGCCTTGTCTGAACTCTTCAGATTCTCGGTACTCCCTTTATCCGAAAGGCTGCGGGCAATGTTGCCCATACCTCCACCAATCTTTACGGCATCGGCAGTGATGATTTTGCCTGCTTTGGAACTGCGGTTGCTCAGCACTACTTTATAGCAGTTGTGCTTGCCTGCGTCGAAGCTGAACGTGCCCAGATAGATCCAGGTACCTCCACCCATTTGCTGGTTCACTTTGAATTGGGTACTACCGCCTTTGTGGTAGACGGTATAGAGAGCCTCGTCTGTACTGTTGGGCAATGTCTGATAGGATACATAGACGGCATATTGACCGCTTTGAGGAATATCGGGTATCCATTCAGCGGTACTTTCCTTTCCTTTCTTGATGGTTTCGGTCATGCGATAGGTACCTTCCTTGAAAGGATTGGTGAAGTCGGTGTATAGTGTGTGCAGGTGTGCGAAGCCTTCTCCTTGGCCTTGAGTCCATACTTTATCGCCATTCGTTTCTGTATAGAGGGAGGCTCTGGCCAGATAACCGTCGTTGTCTACGATGACTTCTTCGTGCTGGCAATCACGTTCGCGGGGGAGTAGTACGTTGGCACCCGCATTCTCGAGCATGGGGACGAGGAAGGGGAGTACGTAACTCTGCGTGTAGAGGTCTTCCACCGTCTGGAAGATGCGTGCACGTTGCCACTCCCAGCGTGTCAGCTTCTGCTCGTAGTAGAAACCATGGCTTTGCCAGAGCGCGATGTGGCGGTTGTGGAGTCCATTGGTGGGCGTATAGGTTTCGGATACTCTGGTCACTAATGGCTTGTCGACCGCGGGTGCAAAGGTTTTGGCTTTCTTGTCGGGCTTGTTGCGCAAGGCTTGAGGAATGAGCTCTTCGATGCGTCGTTTGTTGGTATATATCTCCAGCTTGTGCGAAGCAAATTCGGCGGGAAGCATATGTCGCACGCCGTCGTATATTTCGGCCACGTTGTCTTCTCGAAAAGGAATATAGGCGCAATTCATGTTGGCAAAGAGTTGCAAGGTCTTTCCGCTGACGACTATGGAGTCGATTTGGATGCGCCCTATCGAAACTTCCTTTCGAGCAATGTCGTCCAGGTATTTTCCGATGTGTTGTCGGATATCCATAGAAAGCTCTTGTGCACTTCCTGCCTGTGGAAGGAGGGAAGCGGCGAAGAGAGCAGGCCAGATATATTGTTTTGCTTGCATAGTGGATTGGAGTTAAGTTAATTATAACGGTTTTTATTGTTTTGAATAAGCAGGCAAAGTCCAAGGGCTGTAATCAGTGCATTGATGATGAGCAGTTCGAAGCTGATCTGATAGCCGCCGAACCATGCCTCGCTATGGCTTTGCAGGATGTAGCAGAGGATGGGCGAAGCGACGGCCACCAGCGGTACCCATCGGTCGTGGACAGGCTTCTTGCAGGCCATGCCGAAGATGAACATGCCGAGGATGGGGCCGTACGTGTAGGCGGCAAGGCTATAGACGGCGTTGATGGCACTGTCGTCGTTCAGCTCATAGAAGATGACGATGACAATCACCATGAGCAGCGACATGATGAAATGCACCAGTTTGCGTGTCAGGGTCAGGTCTTTGTCGTTTTGTTTCTCGTTTGCCTTCAGGATGTCGATGGTGAACGAGGTGGTGAGCGCCGTCAGGGCGGAGCCGGCGGCAGAATAGGCAGAAGCTATCAGCCCGATGATGAAGATGATGCCAATAAAGAGCGGAAAGTCTTCGCTCCATGCCACTTTGCCGAACAGGGCGTCGCCTGCTATCGGGCCTTCCTGGCTCAGGTTGGTGTCGGCATACATGTAGAGCAGCGTACCCAATACGAGAAACAGGCCGATGACGAAGATTTGGATAAACGAACTCAGAATCATGTTCTTCTGCGACTCGCGGAAGTTCTTGCAGCTCAGGGTGCGTTGCATCAGGTCCTGGTCGAGGCCTGTGCAGGCGATAATCATGAATATGCCAGCGATGAACTGCTTCCAGAAGTAGCGGCCGTCGTTGGGGTCGTCGAAGAAGAACAGTTTGCTGGTAGGGTGACTGGCCACGGTCGCAGGAAGCTCGCCGAAACTAATCTGCAGGTTATTGGCGATGACCACGATGCAACTGATGACAGACACGACGAGGCAGAGGGTTTTCAGAGAGTCTGTCCAAATCAAGGACTTCACGCCGCCTTGGAAAGAATAGAGCCAGATGAGCGCTACTGTCAGCACCACGTTGAGGGAGAACGGCACGTGCAGGGGAGCGAACACCAGCGTTTGCAACACGACGCACACCACAAAGAAGCGGACAGAAGCTCCCAGCATCTTGGATACGAAGAAGAACCAAGCCCCTGTACGGTAGGAAGCCAATCCGAAGCGACTTTCCAAGTAACCATAGATGCTGACAAGGTTCATCTTGTAAAACAAAGGTATCAGTACGAGTGCCACGAGGATAGAGCCTACAAAGAAGCCCAGCACCATCTGCATGTAGGAATATCCGCCCGCCAGTACGGCTCCGGGCACGGAAATGAAGGTCACGCCCGAGATGGTAGCTCCAATCATGGCCAGTGTCACCATGTACCAGGACGACTTGCGGTTGCCTGTAAAGAAGCCGGCATTGTCAGCCTTGCGCCCTGTTATCCAAGAAATGATGAATAGCAGTGCGAAGTAGCATGCGATGGTAGCGAGTATGATCCAAACGGTAGTCATATTTAGTATTCTTTTGTTCTTGTTTGGGAAAGCATCGTTTTCCTGGTCGGAAAACAGTGCTTTCGGGTTGAAAAAACAATGCTTTCTTTCTGGTTATTCTTCGTAGAGCAAATAGGGCTTTCGCTGCTCCTTGAATTTCTTTACGTCGTCTTGCCACATGGCTTTGATTTCTTCGGCACTTTTTCCGTCTTCAATCATCTTGCGCACGTAGTCTACACCTATCAGTTTCTCGAAGAAGGAGCGGAAGAAATAGTCGTCCATGTTCAGGTTGCGGTAGGCGTCGATGACATAACTCAGGTCTACGCCCCGTTTCCAAATCTCTTCATCGCTCATGTTGCTTAGATCCACGCCGTAGCACAACTTGTTGAGCTGAGGCGGGTTCTTGGCGCCTGGCACGCTTCGTGGCGTAAAGCTGAAATCGTAGCCCTTCATGTTGGGATGGCCATATACTTGGAAAGGCTTGTCTGTTCCTCGTCCCAGGCTGACGGGCGTTGCCTCGAAGTAGCAGGTCGAGGGGTACAGATAGACGGATTTCATGTTCGGAAGGTTGGGCGACGGAGCGATGGGCAGCCTGTACATCGTCTGGTGCGTGTAGTTCTTGCAAGGGATGACGGTCACGTCACATACACGAGAGGCAGGCAGCCAACGCTCGCCGTTGACCATCAGGGCCAGTTCGCCTAGCGTCATGCCATGTACGATGGGGATGGGCAGCCAGCCCACGCCTGACTTATGCTTCATGTCGAGTATCGGTCCGTCCACATAATGTCCGTTGGGATTGGGACGGTCGAGAATAAGCATCTTCTTGCCGTATTCGGCACAGGCGTCCATCAGGCGGCACATGGAGGCGTAATAGGTGTAGTAGCGAAGTCCCACGTCTTGGATGTCGACGATGAGGATGTCGAATTTGCGCATGGATTGTTCGCTTGGTTTACCCAGCTTGCCGTCGTAAAGCGACAGGATGGGCACTCCCGTCTTTGAGTCTACAGAACTTGATACATGCTCTCCAGCATCGGCATTGCCTCGAAATCCATGTTCGGGCGAGAAGATGGCCACTACGTTGAACTTGTTCTCCAGCAAGACATCCACTAAGTGTTTGTTGCCAATCATACCCGTGTGATTAGAAAAAACGGCAATCCGTTTTCCCTTCAGAATGGGGAAGTATTCGGAGGTTTGCTCGTCGCCGAGGATGATCCTGCCTTCTTGGCTTCGGCATTCGTAACACCAGCATAGGATGGACAATAAGAATATGAGAATTTTTTTCATGGTTGTCTGTGGATTGTTTTTTGTTTCACATTCTACAAAGATAGGAATTATTCTTATGTCAGGAATACATATTCAATCATTTTACAGGTTGGTAATGGTTCGTTTAAGGTAACGTTAGATTGGAAATAGTAAGAAAAGAACCCCGCTGTAGCTGGTACAGTAGGGTTCTTTTGACTATCTGTTCACTTATTTCCAGCCAATATTTTGTTCTAAGTTTGGATTGAGGGTAATTTGTCCACTAGGTATCGGGTAGAGGTAATGTTTTTTGTCGTAAATACGTTCATTGTTTCCATACCCGTCTACGTAGTTTCCATCCAATGACAATCCGCATTCTGGATCGTTTACATAGTTGGCTCCCAGTCGAATATTAGGATTCTTGCTGGTATCCAACTTGTCAAGTTGATGCCAGCGGATGAGGTCCCAATAACGGAAATCATTGTCGAGCATCAGTTCGCAACGGCGTTCACGACGGATTTCCCAAATCAGAGGGCTTACACCCATATCGTTATCGCCTGCGTCGGCAACGTCGACCGTGATAGAGGGAAGGCCAGCACGACTCTTCAGTTTGTTGATAGTCTTGTTCAGATCATCGTTTGTAATAGTACCTAACTCAGCCTTTGCCTCGGCATAATCTAGGTAAATTACAGACAACCAATAGAGTGGAGCTGATGTGTAGTTCTTGCCACTTGTTTCACGATAAGTTGGATCAATGTTTACATTATCGAATTTGCAGATTCCATAACCGCTGGAAGCTGTCATGGCTATACCGCCTGCAATGCGTTGCCATGCATGGCCTTGGTAACAAAGTACAGAGTCGATTATCTGACCTAAACGCTTGTCGCGTACTTCCAACAGGTTTTGGATATTCAGATGTTGAGCGCCATCGCTGGCTGACAATTTCATGATACCTGCATCTGTATTGTCATATGATGTGTTGGCCGCAGTCTTTCCATCCAAGAACAAGAAGGAGTCGAAAGCATCTTTTGAGATACCGTCCATCTGAGTACTGCTACAAGTGTAATTAATTGTGGAGTGTCCGAAATAATCTTTCTTGTATTCTTTGTAGAAAATAATTTCGGAGTTTCCTGACAATGTCTCAGAGTTGTAGATAGCACGATAACTGGCTATATCTGAACCCAGTGTATAGTCTGGCATGATTTGTTCGCAGGCTTCTACACAAGCTTGTAAGAACCGATTGGCTCCTTCCAAATCAGCAGGTTTTCCATTCTCTTCTTGTGTGCGATATTTGCGGAAAGTACCTTCCCACAAGCAGATTTGGGATTTTAAGGCATTAGCCATGTTGCGTGACCATGTCGTTTGTGAATTGACATCTTCGATGTTGTTGCAGGCAAAATTCAAGTCCTCTAAAACCTTGTCCATGATTTCATCACGATCCTCACGCGCGGCATACAGTAACGGATCATTTGTGTCGGGTACATGATCGAGCCATGTACAGTCTCCGAACTTACGAACCAAATCCCAATATTGCCAGCCACGCATCAGGCGTGCTACACCTATCCAATGGTTTTTTGTAGCCTCATCCATGTCTGTTGCTTGAGTAGTCAAGGAGCTGATCATGGCATTGGCGCGACGTATTTCATCCCAAGTAGATGACCAGTTACTGTCCGAAGCAGGAACATTGATGTATTTCCAATTTTTGAATCCAGCACCTATTTGATCGTCACTGAGAGAGGTAAAATAGAAATCTCCACTTCCACCTCTATTTCCATAACCAGTGAATAAATTATAGAAAGTGGCGGCATAACCTTCTACGCTGGATGGATTATTCCAGAATAAAGGACTATCTGTAAATTTGTCGAGTGGTTCTTTATCGAGCATGTCAGTACAGCTTGACAATGAAAGCGAACCAAGCAATAGTGCACTATATAAAAATGTTTTCTTTTTCATGATTCTTGTCTTTAAAGTTTAGAATGTTACTTGGAGTCCGAATGAGATGGTACGTGTGATCGGTGCTACACGTCCCCATACACCATTACTGTTGCTGCCCGTATCGCTGGCATCGATTTCAGGGTCTACTGGTGCATAACTGTTGTTAATCAACTCACAAAGATTCTCAGCAGTGAAATAGATACGTGCTTTCTGCATGAAACATTTTTTAGTCCATTCTTGAGGCAGGGTATAACCTACTGTTAAGTTCTTGAAACGCAGGTATGAACGGTCGATCAAATATTTACTTTGAGGATAGAAGTTGTTCTTTCCATCTGCGATGCCAGAAACTGTTCCTCCACTTCCGTTGCCTGGATATAAACGTGGGTAGAAAGCATCAGTGTTTTCTTCTGTCCAGTAATCCATTTGGTTGGCATAGATACCATCAGCACCACGTGAGAATGGCATTACGAATGCACCTGTTGACCACTGATCCCATTTACCTACGCCTTGGAAATACATGTCGAGATCAATACCTTTCCATGAGCCTCCCAGGCGGAATCCATATTGGAAGCGAGGAGTAGAGTTACCAATAACTTTCAGGTCACCCATGTCATCTTTAGTACCGTTTCCGCCATCGATGACTCCATCTCCGTTTAAGTCTTTGAATTTAATATCGCCGGGGCCATATTCAAATGTACCTCCACTGACAAGACCATCTTGATTAGCTACGCCTTGTGCATAACCTGTACGATTGCCGTTGGCATCGTAAGTGAAGTCGTCTTTTGTGAAATAACGATCAGTCTCAAAACCATATATATCTCCATATACCTTACCGCTAAAGTAATCGCTTAGGATACCACTTGGGTTATTCCAGTTAGTTACGACTGTTTTATAGTCAGAAAGGTTTCCGTTTGCGTATACAGTAAAGTCACCAAATCGCTTGTTCCAGCTGACGTTCAATTCCCAACCGCGTGTGCGGAGTGAGCCTGCGTTGGTATAGGGCTCGGTTGTTCCCAACATGTCGGGCAGAGTTACACCTGGAGCCAACATATCCAATGTTTTACGTTGATACCAGTCAAATGATACATTCAGTTCGTTGTTCATGAAACCTAAATCCAAACCGATATCAAAGGTGCGGATACGTTCCCATGTCAATGTGCTGGATACCAACGATGGAGTATCATACATGTTTACAAAAGTCCCGTCACTTCCCAGCCAATATCTATCGCTTAATGAATTGATGGTTGAGATAAACATGTCTTCGCCGACAGCTTCATTACCGATTTCTCCGAAAGAAGCACGGAGCTTACCATTGCTGATGATATTACGCAGATTGTCGAAGTAACCTTCTTGGCTGAAACGGTAACCTAATGAACCTGACGGAAAGAAAGCCCAGCGGTCACTGGAGGGGAAAGATGAAGAACCGTCGAGGCGGCCGTTCAATTCCAATAACCAGATTTCATTCCAGTTGTAATTGATTCGGCCGAAATAACCTGCTGTAGCAGAGTGGATATGACGTCCGCTAACCGTTTGTGTTCCATTGGACAGATTGAATTCGGGCTGATCTGGATTCAGTAAGCCTTCTCTCTTAGAACGATGCCAATAGTATTCTTCTCCTTCTGCATTACCACCGACCATAATGTTAAAGTTATGTTTATTGGCCAAGGTAAATTCATAATTGGCATAGAGGTTAAAAGCATAAGAAGTCGTCTTTTCGCTTTGTTGCTGCAGATAAGAGTCGGTTTGGATATCTGTTGGAGCGGACATATTACCCCATGTATTATATCCTGAAACCGGCAGACCTACCATATCTTGGAAAAGATTTTTTACGTTATAAGTATAGTCTGCGTTTACGGTCAAGCCTTTAGCTAGTTTTGCTTTTGCAAAACCTGTCATGCGGACATAGTTAGTAGAGGTTTCTGTGTCACCAGCTTGCTTCAGATACATAATGGTATTGCGCAAGTCTGTACCGTTGATGGTACCCAATGGTTCAAAGAAACTTCCCCATCTCCACATATATTGATAGGGAGTACGACGTGTATTCGGTTCTGTATAAGTACGATCTGTGAAATTGAATCTACCACCAATTTGTAACCAGTCGGTTACGTCAGAGGTGATATTTGCGTTTACATTGTAACGTTTCAGTTGGTCTGGATTAAAGTTGAGTTGTCCTTCTTTCTTGTCATAACCAACAGATAGATAGTAGGTTGTTTTCCCGCTGGTACCCTGTACATTTACGTTATGACTTTGTGAGGGGGCCCAATTTTGATACATAATGCCTACGACATCCCAATCAGCATAGAACATGGCAGTACCTGTTGTAGGATCCAAGTAATAGTCTCCTACATTATCCATACTTTGGAAGGGCTGCATTTCACGATATCCAGCTTTTTTATGGCCGTGTTGTTCTTGCCAGGCTTCGGCATAGGGGAGCATCTTGTCCAAATACATACCAAATAATTCGGGATCTGTACCATTACGTTCGTTGACTTCAATTAAAGCTCTTAATTGGGATGGTACGTCTGCATAGTCAGGCAAAATGCTTGGAGTGCTCCATGCAAAATTGTTAGAGTAGTTAATCGTAAATTTATCTTTTTTAGTACCTTGTTTGGTTGTGATTAATACCACACCAAAAGCTGCGCGCGAGCCGTATATGGAGGTAGAGGCAGCGTCTTTTAGAACGGAAACGCTAGCTATGTCTTGTGGATTGATGAGCGAAAGGTCATCCAAGGGTACACCATCGACGATAATCAAGGGGTTACTGGTTTCGCTATTACTCAGTGTACCTACACCACGAATTGTCATACTCGGCTGCTCATTAATACCTCCTTGTGTATTCAGAATAGTCAAGCCGGGAACTACACCTTGTAAAGCTTTGGTTACATCCATTTGGGGCTTGGCTTCCAATGCTTTATTTACATCTACTGTAGAAACAGCACCTGTTACATTGACTTTCTTTTGTGAACCGTAACCTACGACCACAACTTCGTCCAACATTTCATTGTCTTCCGTAAGTATGACTTTGATGGTGCTTTGTTGAACTTTGATTTCTTGTGATTTGTACCCGATGAATGATATTTGCAGGATGGCTCCCTGTTGTACGTTCAAGGTGAATTTTCCGTTTATGTCTGTCAGGCTACCGTTGCTGGTTCCTTTTTCCAGAACATTTGCGCCAATAATAGGTTCTCCGTTGTGGTCAGTTACCAGTCCGTTTACGGTTATTGTTTGCATTTGTTCTGTAATCCCTAAGTTTTGACTTGGAATGGTAGGGATGGCATAGATTTGTCCATTGCCGAAGAGCAGTGTGCCACATATGGCTGCTGCAGTGAGAAGTTTACCTCTGTAGGTAAATCTCGTTTGTTTGTGATCTTCATTCATAAAAGAAAGGATTTTAAGTTGGTTGGTAATAAGGGTCTGACAAGGTTGTATTCCAAAATGGCGGATAATTGCTTGCCTGTCCTGTGAATAAGTGCTGTTCCTGATATTGAACGAATCAGGTTGATTTGTAAAAAGTCCTCTTATTTATATTCATAGGCACATTGTTTTTAAGGGTTAACTTGTTAATTGTTGTTTCTAAATCAGAAAATGTTTATAATATGGGTTCACATTTTCTTTTGTGTCTCAACAAAGGTATTTTATTTTTTTTAAATGAAACATTATTCTTGCCTTATTTAAGTATCGGATACATGTTTTTTATGTTTTTTTAAACAATGGCACGATGTGTTTTCTGACCTGTAAAATTGTGAATATCTTGATAGACAGATGTGGGTATGGTGTTGTAGAAAATAGCTCTCTTATAGGGATTTGTCGTGTGGGGGTATTGTATTATACCTCTTCTCTATTCATTGCATGGTATTCTATCAGACCGTTGATGGAAGTTTCTTCTATTGTTTTTAGGTCGATACCAAATTCTTTGGCTGTTTCACGTAACAACTCGGCATAATAGTGGGCGAGCGAGCCAACAAAGCGGACAGGGTAGTTTTGATAGTCGTATTGGCAGACATTGCGTGTAAAGAAGCTGCGTAGATTGCTGGTAATGAGGTTGTAGACGTAGTCTTCATTCAGATAGTCTGCTAAGAAATAAGAAACAGTGGCTAGAAAGCGGTTTGGGAAGGGACGGTTGTAAACAGACTCCATTACTTCGTTGGCGTTGATGCGGAACTTGTCGTAGAAATCATTCGTGATGTCTTTGGGAGCAAGGCCTTTTAATACGTCAGACAAAAAGTGCTTGCCCATAACAGCTCCACTGCCCTCATCTCCCAAGATGTAGCCACCCGCTTTGACGTTTTTGGCAATGATTTTTCCGTCATAGAAACATGAATTAGAGCCTGTTCCAAGAATGCATGCTATGCCTGCTTCACATTTGAAGAGGCCTCGGGCAGCAGCCAACAGGTCGCTTTCTACTTGGATGGGGGTCTTAAATTGGGCTACAAGTGATGCACCCAATATGTTTTTCTTTTCATGGGAGGAACATCCGGCTCCGTAAAAATATACCTGCTCCAATTTTTTCTTGAAAAATAGCTCAGGCAGTCCCAGCCGTACGCTTCGGCTGATCTCGCGTCGGGTTTGGAAGAAAGGGTTGAGGCCTTCAGTAAAGGCTCTTTGTATCAAGTTGTTATCCTCGACTAAAACCCACTCTGTCCGAGTTGAACCGCTTTCAGCTATTAATTTCATGGTATGGTCGTTTTAGATTTACGTACAAATATATAGTTTTTTTTAGATATTCCTATTCCTCTTTAAAGGTTTCTTTTCAAATTATAGGGATTCAAACTAAAAAACTCCCAGCTTCTTCGTGAGGAAAAGCCGGGAGCTTTTGAACTATTGCGATTTCTTTTAGAGGGCGTTCTCCTTGATCAGATATTCGGCAATCTGGACGGCATTCAGGGCGGCTCCCTTCTTGATTTGGTCGCCTACAATCCAGAAGGTCAGTCCGCAATCGTTGGTCAGGTCCTTGCGGATGCGGCCTACGTAAACGGGGTCCTTGCCGGCCAGGAAGAGCGGCATGGGGTATTCCTTTTCGGCGGGGTTGTCCATCAGCACCAGGCCTTCACCCTTAGCGAAAGCTTCGCGAGCCTCTTCGACGGAGATGGGGCGTTCGGTTTCCACCCAGATGCTCTCGGAGTGGGAGCGCAGGGCGGGTACGCGGACGCAGGTGGCGCTCACCTTGACGTCGGAGTGCATGATTTTGCGCGTTTCGTTGTACATCTTCATCTCTTCCTTCGTATAGCCGTTGTCGGTGAAGACATCAATCTGAGGGATGAGGTTGAAGGCCAGCTGGTAGGCGAATTTCTCGACGGTGACAGGTTCGCCGGCCAGCACTTGGCGGTATTGGGTGTACAGCTCATCCATGGCGGCGGCTCCGGCACCGCTGGCTGCCTGATAGGTGGCTACGTGTACGGTCTTGATGTGCGAAAGCTGTTCGATGGCTTTCAGGGCAACGACCATCTGGATGGTGGTGCAGTTGGGGTTGGCGATGATGCCGCGCGGACGGTCCTTGGCATCGGCGGCGTTGACTTCGGGCACTACCAGGGGTACGTCGGCGTCCATGCGGAAGGCGCTGGAGTTGTCTATCATCACGGCTCCGTATTTGGTGATGGTCTCGGCGAACTCTTTCGATGTGCCTGCGCCTGCGGAAGTGAAAGCGATGTCCACACCTTTAAAGTCATCGTTGTGCTGCAAGAGTTTGACCTCGATTTGTTTGCCGCGGAAGGTATATTTGGTACCGGCGCTGCGTTTAGAACCGAACAAAACTAACTCGTCCAACGGGAAATTTCTTT
>ERZ779852.2041-NODE-2041-length-17601-cov-5.311353_pt1 | contig 17601 bp, 11 predicted proteins | sample MGYA00511559_ERZ779852 | MGnify/ENA primary metagenome ERZ779852 (study PRJEB29588, sample SAMEA2157977) | human gut metagenome | biome: human gut; feature: human-associated habitat; material: faeces | place: Denmark | collected 2008/2010 ...
GGCTATGATAGCCCCTGCTGCCACAACGGGCAGCAGAGGCATATGGCGGAAGTGTTTCATCAGCGAAGCATGATTTTGGCGGTGGCGGTGTTACCGTCGGCGTCGGTGGCCACCACGATGGCCATGCCGGCAGGAGCGGCGGAGAGGTCGACGCGTGCCGAGGTGCCCTCATATTCCACCGGAGCGGCAATCAGCTTGCCGTCGGCGCTGTAGACAGCCACATGGCTGACGGTGGCTGAGCCGGTGGCGATGGCGCTGCGGAGCTGCGAGTTGCAGTAGATCTCGAAGGGAGCGTCGGCGTCGTCACCTGCGACTTCTATACCGGTCTGGGTAGCGCGGAAGCGCACCTGGTGCTGCTGGGTGAAGAATGTGGCATCGAGCTGGCCGGTGAGGTTGTTGAGCTCGAAGTAGGCCGGCAGGGCGAGATAGTAGGTGTTGAGAGCGCACTCCGAGGTGAGGTTGATATGCGAGTAGGGTGCATCTTTGGTCTCGCCGGCATTGATGAAGGCCGGATCGGGAGTGCTCAGGGCGGTGACAAACTTGGGAAGGGCGCCGGCGGTGTAGATGGCGAGCACCAGCGAGTTGCCGTAGTAGCCGCTATTGCAAGTGATGTTGGCGGAGAAATTGAGGTCGTCGAGGTTGGCGTAATCGGCATCACCCACGAAGGAGAACGAGTTGAGGGTGAGCGTAGCCTTCGGAGCCGACTGGCATGTCACCTCGCCGAGATCCTTGAGGATAGCGTAGGTGAAAGTATCGTAGATCACGAGGGTATACTTGGCTCCGGCGCTGACGTCGGCATCACCCTTGGCGAAGGTGTAGCTGACCTCTTCGGAGGCTTCCTCGCCGGGGAGAAGGTCGAAGAAAGTGCCGGCCGAGGTAAGCACCAGCTGGCCGGAGGAGTTGATCATACCCACGGCCACATTGGCGGGCACCTCCTCGGTCTGATCGTTGCGCACCTTGAGACTCATGGCGCAGATCGAGTTGTAGTAGATCGGCGTAAGCAGCTCGGCCTCAACACAGGTGAGCATGGCGGGCGACGGCTTGGTGACAGTGAATTTCGAGCCCGAGCGGGTGATGAGCAGATAGTCGGGGATATTGATGGAGTGGAGCACCTGCTGCCATACGTCGGAGCCCTGCTGCTTGGTGACCACGCGGGCCTGATATGTGACATCCTGGGTGAGCACGTCGCGGAGGTTCACCTTGGGGATGGTGAACGACTGCACGCCCTTGCTCGAGCCGATCTCGTAGTATTCGAGGTGGTAATATACCGGATCGCCGCCGCTGACGGGGGTAAACTCAAGGGAGAAGTCGACGGTCATGGAGCGGCCGGTGAAATTGGCCCAGCCGCCGGTGAAGTTGAGGCGCGACGGTTCGTCGGTCACCGAGATCTGGCTCACCTGCGTGAGCTGCTGCACGGGATACTCCGAGCCCTCCACCGGTTTGCGGATATTGAAGATGGCGAGCTGAGCGGTGTTGTATCCGCCGGCATAGCCGCCGATACCCTGCCCTTCAGGCTCGAGAGCCGTAAGGCGGAAGTAGCCGTTGTAGGCACCTCCCCAGCCCCAGTTGAAGTGGAAATAGCGGTCGGAGGAGTAGCCGTCGCACACGAAGGCATGGCCGCCGCTGGGAGCGCTGCCGGCATAGAATACCGGGCCGCAGGTGGCGAGGTTGTCATATATCATCTGCTCCCACTGCTCTATAGGATAATTGAGGCGGTCGCGGCTCACGCAGGCCTTGTCGTAGCCGAAGTGGTCGACTAAGGCCGCGGGCACGTCGACGCTCTGAGCGCCGGAGGCGTAGGTGCTGTACTTCATCGACACCGAGTAGCCGCAGGCCTTCATCAGGCGTGCCACCGCCGAGGCCTGCTCGGAGGTGTAAGTGCCGTTGTAGCTGTCGAGCATCTTGTCCCACTCGAGGTTGACACCGAGGTTCATTGAGAGAGTCTGGGTAGTGGTGCCGGTGGAGGGATCGATCACCGTGGCGGTGCCGGTGCCCTTACCCTTGTCGGGGTAGTTGAAATATTTCATGACCTGCGCCATAGCGGTGGCCACACAGCCGGTGTAGGTGGCAGCGGAGCCTGAGGTGGGGCAGAGATTGTTGAAAGGTGCATCCTGATTCCACACCGTGCGGAGCAGCGGCGCGATGGGAGTGCGCTCGGCAGAGGCAGAGGGGGCACGGCGGATATATTTCACACCTGCATCGGATGCCGACTCGATCTCGGCGGCATACTCGCCGAGCCACCACTGCAGCTGGGGAGGCACCGGAGTGTCGGCTGTGACGCTCGCGTCGCCATAGCCTAAAAGCGGAGTGGCGGCATCGTCGGCCGAGACTATCATATAGCCGGCATCAGGGCGCGAGAAGATGTAGGCGGCGGCTACGCCGGCACGCGACATCTCGGTGTGCACAAGGCTGATGCCGCCATCGCGGGTCATGGAGGCCACGCGGGCCGGAGCATCGGTGGCGTTGACCCTTGCAAGGGCCTCTTCGGGAGTGAGGGTGCGGGCATAGCCGGCCAACGCGGTCAGCAGAGCCACAGACATGAGTAAACTTTTCTTCATCTTGAAATATATTGTGAGATTTTTAGCAATACTTTGCACCTGCCGGCAGCGCAGAGCCACGCCGGAGGAAACGTAACCCCAAATTTAAGCAAATATCTGACATCCGCCAATGCATCAGGTGCAAATAGCTGCAATTTAAACAAGTTTTAGCATTACACTGTTGTATAAAAGCCGTATCTTTGCTTCGTGTGGGGCGGCATTTCCGGCCCGCATGTGGACTGAAATCCAAAACAACTGACTAAAAACGATAAATCTCCGACTAAAAACCAATACAGATGAAACAGAATCTCATGAGGCTGCTCCCCGCAGCAGCCATCGCAGCCGCCTTGGCGCTGGGCGCATGCTCGGGCAAGAAGGGCGGAAACGAGGCGACCGCCGACAGCATCGGCAGCGCCTTCACCACCGACAGCGTGCACTGGGCCGATTCGCTCGTCCTTGGCGGATGCAAGGCCAATGTAACGATCGACGGCCAATATCCCACGACGGAAGGGAGGCTGTCCGACAGCGTGCGCGCCTGGCTCGGCGCCCGCCTGAGCTACGGCATGACCGGAAGCGGCAAACCGATGTTCACCCCCACTGCCGCCGAGCTGGCATCGGGGGAAGTGCTCGCCGCCCGCACCGGCAAAGTGCTGCTCGACTCGGCCCGGAGCGACTTCCGCCCGTTCGCGGCCGACAGCATCACCATCTCCTACGAGTATATCTACAGCTTCATGCCGATCTACCGCACCGACAGCCTGCTCACCTATCAGTTTAACGGCTACTGCTACCTCGGCGGCGCCCACGGAGGCGCACTGGCCTACGGACAGACCTTCGACGCCAACAGCGGTGCGCAGCTCAATGCCGCCAACATGATTGCCGCCGCCGGCCGTGCAAAGCTCATCGACATGCTGCGCCGCGGACTCTGGGAGCAGTATTTCAAGGCCAACTCCGCTCCGGGCCAAAACCTGCGCGACAATCTGCTGATCGACCCCGACACGCTGCCTCTGCCGGCCATGCCGCCGATCTGCCTCAAAGATGGCGTAGCATTCACCTATCAGCAGTATGAGATCGCCTGCTACGCCGCCGGGATGCCCTCGTGCACCATCCCCTACGACTCGATCAAGCCGCTGATGACCCCCTGGGCCGCCGGGCTTGTCAGCAAATAAGTCAAAAAGGAATAAACGTCAAAGGCGCTTTGCCGGCATGATGCGGGCAAAGCGCCTTGATTGTATATTTTATGAACGAGCCGGGCGCCGGGAGGGGCGTAGGCATCGTTGCCTGGATGGCAATGATTACTTGCTTTCGGCGTCCTTGGTGGCCTTGGTGTAGCGTGCATTCAGACCCTTGACAATATCGTCGGTGATGTCGAGGGCGGGATTGAAGTGCTCACCCGGGGTGAAGAGAAGGATGGCGTCGTAGTGACGTGTGCGGTTGTAGTCGGCGAGGAAGTTGTCGAGCGAGTCGAGAAATTCCTGCTGCTGGCGCATCGCCTCCTGCTGTGCCTCAGCCTGAAGCGATCCGAGATAATTCTGAGCGCTCTGCTGCTTTTTTGTGAGCTCGGCCACGTCGGCATTGTAGGATGCCTCGGAGAGGTAGCCGTTGTTTTTCATTTTCTGCTCGATGTTGGCAGCCATGCGGTTGAGCTCGCCTTCGCGCGACGACTGTGCATTCTGCATCTTGGTCATGGTGCGGAGGTTCACCTCGTTGAAGGCCTTGACCAGGTCGTAGTTGGCCATCACCGAGTCCATATTGTAGTAGCGTATGTTGGTGGTGGGCTGGAATGAGTCGCTCTCCACTTTCACGGTTTTGGTTTCAGCCTGTTCAGCCGGGGCTTTTTCGGGCTTTTTCTCAGCGCAAGAAGCCGCAGCGAGCATCAGAGCCAGAGCGCCGGCAGCATATGCTGTTTTTTTCATTTGATTAGGTATTGTAAATTAATGCGATTTTCTATGTTTTTTTTTCTGCAGGGCGGGGATGTCGTGAACATGCCCCGAGGGGAAGCGTCCACCCTTGACAAACAGCACTTTCACCCCGAGCAGCACGAAGGCGACAGCCAGAAGCACTATGGTTATAAGCACAAGTTTCACAGGTTTCCGCTCAAAATTTGCTGCAAATATAGGAAAGTTAGGTTGAATTTTCGCCATATGTAAATTTTATTTTGTAACTTAGTCGCTGAGAAACGGCGATTTTAACGAAATTTTCCATTCTCAAACGTATTTTAAAATTACAACACCCCTCCCGGGCGCCCCTTCTGAGGGGCGGCGGCACGGGGCGAAGGAGAAAAGAAACAACAACAGAAACAACATAATCCGGTTAACTCATGGAAGTAAAAGACTTACAGCCCAAAGCGGTGTTTGAGATCTTCGACCAGATCACCAAAATACCGCGCCCCTCGAAAAAAGAGGAGAAAATCCGCAAGTTTATTCTCGATTTTGCTCAGGCTCACGGCATCGAAGCCCACGCCGACAAAATCGGTAATGTGATACTGCGCAAACCGGCCTCCGCCGGCCACGAGAACGCTCCGACAGTGATCCTGCAGGGCCATATGGACATGGTGTGCGAGAGCAACGACAAGAGCTTCAACTTCGAGACCACCCCCATCAAGACTATCGTCGACGGCGAGTGGGTACGCGCCGACGGCACCACCCTTGGCGCCGACAACGGCATCGGTGTGGCTACAGCGCTGGCTATCCTCACCGACGACACCCTGGAGCACGGCCCGCTGGAGGTGCTCATCACCATGGACGAGGAGACCGGCATGACCGGCGCCAACAACCTCGAGAAAGGTGAGCTGAAAGGCACCATCCTGATAAATCTCGACTCGGAGGACGACGCAGAGGTGTTCGTAGGTTGCGCCGGCGGCATCGACACCGTGGCCACCTTCCATTACAAACGTTCGTTCGCCCCCGGCGACTTCCACTACTTCCTGATGGACGTACGCGACGGACTGGGCGGCCACTCGGGCGGCGACATCCACCTGGGACGCGCCAATGCCAACAAGCTCGTGGCCCGCTTCCTCTTCAACCTCATGAAGGAGCATGAGATCAGCGTATCCGACATCGACGGCGGCAACCTGCGCAACGCCATCCCCCGCGCTGCCCATGTGATCTTCGGTGTGCACACCTCGAAGAAGGAAGATGTACGCATCGCCTTCAATCAGTATGTGGCCGACATCGAGCGCGAATACAAGGGCCTGGAGACCACGCTGAAGATGACCCTCGAGAGCGTGGACAAGCCCGACTTCACCATCGACGCCGAGACCACCCGCAACCTCATCCTCTCGCTCTACTGCGCACCTCACGGAGTGATCTCCATGAGCCGCGACCTCGAAGGCCTGGTAGAGACCTCCACCAACCTCGCTTCGGTGAAGATGAAGGCCAACGACCAGATAGTAGTGACCACCTCGCAGCGCTCGAGCGTAGATTCGCGCAAATTCGACATCGCCAACCAGGTGGAGGCAGTGTTCACCCTCGCCGGCGCCACAGTGGAGCATGGCGAAGGTTATCCCGCATGGACTCCCAACCTCGACAGCACCATCATGAAGCTCGCTTCGGATGCCTACGAGGAGCTCTACGGCAAGCGTCCGGCCATCAAGGCCATCCACGCCGGCCTGGAGTGCTCGCTCTTCCAGCAGAACTATCCGGGGCTCGACATGGTGTCGTTCGGCCCGACCCTGCGCGACGTGCACTCTCCCTCGGAGCGCATGCACATTCCCGCAGTGGAGCGCTTCTATGAGCAGCTGAAGCTGACGCTCAAAAAGGCCGCAAACCTTTAGGAGTGCAGCCATAGCGGCCTCCGCCATCCGGATACGCCAATGAACTTATGACATATACCTGCCGGGGAGCGGGTCCACTGCTCCTCGACAGGTATTTTTAATACCACTCCCCCCCTCACCTTTTTATCACCACAATACTTACCACCACCTATACCTTGGCCATGAGAAAACTACTGCCGATATTTCTGTGTGTGACGGCACTGGGCGTGTCGGCCTCACTGACGCCGCCCCTCCCCGAGGTGCCGAGCGCTGCGGGGATAGAAGACGAAGAGGACGAAAAGCCTAAGCTGCCGATAATCCCTGAGATCGAGGAGGATGAATATCCGGCAGTGGATCCCAAGATATGGGTGGATACGGCGCTGCTCCATCAGCCGCTGCCACTTCCCGAAGGGCTCTACACCGACCTTACGGAGGAAGACTACCTCGAAGTGGCCGAGGAGCTGGGCCTTGAGCCGGCAGTGATCAAGGCTGTGGTGGATATAGAGGCGGGCAAGAAGCACGAGGGGTTCTGGAAGCCGGGCAAACCGCTGATCAATTTCGACCTGTCGATGTATCGCAAGTTTGCCCCGCGTCACGGCGTGTCTCTCACCAAAGCCAAAAAGAAGTGCCCCGAGATCTTCGCGCGCCCCAACGTGCGCAAATACGGCTCATATCAGGCCGGCCAGTATGCACGCCTTGAGGCCGCCTACGGCATCGACGAAGCGAGCGCCATGGAGAGCACCTTCTGGGGCATGTTTCAGATCGGAGGCTTCAACTGGCGCAAATGCGGCACCGACAGCGTGCAGCAGTTTGTGAAGATGATGAGCCGCTCGGAGCGCGACCAGCTGGAGCTCTTTGCGCGCTTCATCACCAACAGCGGCATGCTCGACGACCTGCGGGCCAAGCGCTGGCTGGCGTTCGCGCTCAAATACAACGGCCCCAAGGCCCGAAAGCGCGGCTATCACACGCGCCTTGCCGCAGCCTATAGAAAATACAGCAAATAACCCCCGAAAATACAGCAATCACCCCTGCCCCCGCGCATCAGCCACTCAGGGCACACGTAAACACCCCATTCATCCATGCATTTCACCGGACTACTCCTTGGCATCTGCACCTTTCTGATCATCGGCATCTTCCACCCCGTGGTGGTGAAGTGCTACTACTATTTCGGCACCCGCTGCTGGTGGTGGTTTCTCCTTTTAGGCATCTCGGCGCTGATAGCGTCGCTGCTTGTAGAGCCGATATTTCCCCAGACGCTGCTCGGCGTGCTGGCCTTCTCCTCCTTCTGGACCATCAAAGAGATCTTCGAGCAGCGCGAGCGAGTGCGCAAAGGCTGGTTCCCAGCCAATCCCCGCCGCCCCGACCAATCCCCCGAAAACGGCAACCAATAATCATATTATAATGAAAAAAACGAATTGCCGCATGAGCCCAGGAATGGGGTTCATGCGGCAATTCGTATATGGATAATGCACGTCAGAGGGGGCGCGGATCATTCGAGCATGTCGAGGGGGATGGCGACGATGCGGAGGTTGTTGCCCCGGATGAAGGAGGTGATTTCGTCGCGGATCTCGGAGGGGTCGATGTCGGCCTCGATGCGCTGCAGGGCGTTGTATACCGAGATACCGCTCTGATATACATTGCGGTATGCCTTGGCGATGGCATCGATCTGGTCGTCGGTGAAGCCGTTTTTGCGCATCACATAGGCGTTGACGCCGAAGTAGGCTGCGGGGTTGTGTGCCACGATGATGAAGGGGGGCACATTGCCGGAGATGCGGCATCCGCCCTTGACGAGCACCCACTTGCCCACCTTGGAGTCTTCGTGGATGATGCAGTTGGACGAGAGGATGACGCACTCGTCGATGGAGCAGTCGCCGGCCATGGTGACACCGTTGCCGAGCACCGAACGGTTGCGGATCTGTGTGTCGTGGCCGATATGGCTGTTGGCCATGATGAAGTTGTCATTGCCGATGCGGGTGCCCCCTTCGGAGCGGATACCGCGGTTGATGATCACATGCTCGCGGAAGGTGTTGTTGTCGCCGATGTAGCAATAGGTCGGTTCGCCGTGCCAGCGGAAATCCTGGGGATCGGCGCCGATGATGGCGCCCTGGTAAACACGGTTGTTCTTACCCATGCGTGTGCCGGCAATCACCGATGCATACGGCATGATCTCGCATCCGTCGCCTATCTCCACATCTTTGTCGATAAAGGCGAAGGGGTGAACTGTAACGTTGTCGCCGAGCTTGGCCGACGGATCAACATGTGCTAAAGGACTGATCATATCTCAGTAATGGTATTGAATGAAAGGTTCAGAAACGTGCTCCCCCGAGGCTCTGGTAGAGGTTGATGAGCGCCTGCTCGCGGTTGAGCTCGGTGGAGAGAAGGCCCATCTGCGCGTTGAGCAGCGAGGTCTGGGCATTGAGCACCTCGAGATAGGTGGTCTTGCCGTCGTAGGCCAGGAGGAGGTTGGTGTCCTCTACAGCCTCTTCGAGATTCCTGACCTGCTCGGTGAGGAAGGCGATCTTCTCGGTGCTCTTGTCGAGGGATGTCACATAATTGTTGACCTCCGAAGCGGCGCTGAGCAGAGTATGCTCGAAGTTGTTGAGCGCCTGCTCCTGCTGAGCCTTGGCCCCCTTGAGGCGGGCAATGTTCTGTCCGCGCATGAAGAGGGGCGCGGTGAGCTGTCCGGCCAGCTGGATGAACCAGTCGCCGGGATTCTTGACGAATGAGCCGAGCAGATTGGTGAATCCGCCATTGGAGCTGAGGGTGATGGATGGATAGAAAGCGGCGCGGGCCGAGTTGGTGGTATAGTAGGCCACGGCGAGGGTCTCCTCGGCGGCGCGTACGTCGGGACGGGCGGCGAGCTCACGCATGGGCACACCGTCGCGGAGCACCTGAGGCACCTCCATGCGTGCGGTTTCGGGCACTTCCCAGCTCTGAGGCATCTCGTTGAGCAGGAGCGACATGCTGTTGTTGGCCTGCACCAGGGCCGACTCCAGGTCGGCGATAGAAGAGAGGATGCTCCAGTACTGAGCCTGGCTCTGTACTACGGCAGCCTGGGTGACGCGGCCGGCCTCCTTGTAGTCCTTCATGATCTGCACGCTCTGCTTCCAGATCTCGGCAGTCTCGCGGGTGAGGGTTAGCTGGGCGCGGAGAGTGGCGAGCGAATAGTAGCAGGAGGCCACTCCGGTGATGATCTGCGAGCGCACGGCCTGCTGATAGTCGCGCTGCATGCGCAGAGCCGATTCAGCCGAGCGCTTGGTGTTGAGAGTCTTGGCAAAGACGTCTACCTCCCAGCTGATGGCCATGGGGATGGTGTAGGTCCATGACATGTCGCTCTTGGCGTAGGAAGCTCCGGCACCGTTGGCGTTGATGAGCACCGAGGGGAGATAGCTCAGACGTGCGCCGAGCACATTGGCGCGGGCCACCTCCACATTGAGGCGGGCATTCTCGAGGTTGACATTGTTGGCCAGGGCGCGGTTGATGTAGTCCTGCAACAGCGGATCGGTGAACACCTGCTGCCACTGCAGATTGCCGAAAGCGGCGCTGTCGACCGGCGCCTCCTTGGCCTCCACATAGTCGCGGGTCAGGGAGGTATCCTGCGGCATGTGGAATTTATTGTAGATGTGGCACGACGAGAACATACCCATGCCCAGGGCGGAGGCCACAATCAGCGATGCTATATTGTTGATTTTCATCTTGTGTGAAGATATATATTGTATGAAGCGCTGCCGGCGGCTCCCCGGCCCCTCAGAGCGGGAGCCGGGAGATGGCCGGGACGCGTGTTAGCGTGAGTATTGTTCGATTTCGCTCTCGATGCCTTCGTTGTCGGTATCCTTCCACATCATAGGAGTGAACTTCTCCTGGATGAGCTGGAAGGCCACGAAGAGGGCCGGGACGATGAAGATCTGCAGTATCATGCCCACAAGCATACCGCCTACGGCGCCGGTGCCGAGGGCGCGGTTGCCGTTGGCGCCTACACCCGAAGCGAACATCATGGGGAGCAGACCGATGATCAGCGCCAGCGACGTCATGAGGATAGGACGCAGACGGGCTGCGGCACCCGCGATGGCGGCATTGATGATCGACATACCCGTGCGACGGCGTTCGAGGGCGAACTCCACGATAAGGATGGCGTTCTTGGCCAGAAGGCCGATAAGCATGATGAGAGCAATCTGGAGGTAGATGTTGTTGGAGATGTCGAAGATCTTGGCGAAGATGAACGAGCCCATCAGACCGAAGGGGATGGAGAGGATTACCGCCCACGGGAGGATGTAGCTCTCATACTGAGCCGAGAGCAGCAGGTAGACGAAGATGAGGCAGAGGCCGAAGATGATGGCGGTGGTGTTGCCCGAGCCGGAACCCTCCTCACGTGTCATACCGGAGTACTCGAAGCCGAATCCGGCAGGGAGCGTCTCGGCGGCCACGCGCTCTACGGCGGCGATGGCCTGACCCGACGAGTAGCCCTCGGCGGGGTTACCTGTTACCGAAATCGACTGGAAGAGGTTGAATCGGTTCAGGATGTCGGGGCCGTAGACCTTGGTGAGGGTCACGAAGTTTTCGAGCGAAGCCATGGTGCCGTTGGCGCCGCGCACCTTGATGTTGCGGAGGCTCTCGGGCGATACACGGGCCTCGGGAGCAGCCTGCACCATCACACGGTAGATCTTACCGAAGCGGTTGAAGTTGCTGACATACATCGAGCCGTAGTAGCCCTGGAGGGCCGAGATGATCGATGATGTGCTAAGGCCGGCCTGCTGTGCCTTGGCAGCGTCGATGTCGACGCGATACTGCGGGTAGGTAGGATTGAACGTAGTGTAGGCCATGGCGATTTCAGGCTGGGCATTGAGCTGAGCCAGGAAGTTCTGCACCACTGCGAAGAAGGCGTTGATGTCGCCGCCGGTCTTATCCTGCATCTTGATCTCGAAGCCGTTGGTGGCCGAGTAACCGGTGATCATAGGGGGAGCGAAGGCGATGACACGTCCGTCTTTGATCACCTGCGAAGCCATGGCGTAGAATTGGCCGATGATGGCATCGGAGCTTTCGGTCTTGCGGTCGCGCTGGCTCCAGTCCTTGAGCTTGACGATGTAGGTACCGTAGGCGGGACCCTGGCCGGCGAGGAAGCTGTAGCCGGTGATCGACTGGCGATACTGCACGGCGGGAATCTGGGCCAGGAGTTGGTCTACCTGCTCCATGGTCTGCTGTGTGCGCTCCTGCGATGTGCCCGGGGGCATGTCGACCATCACGAAGAATGTGCCGGTATCCTCGTTGGGGACGAGGGCCGTAGGTGTGGAGCCCATGAGCCATACCAGAGCGGCTATGCTGACCACAACAGTGGAAGCGGCAGTGACCTTATGGCGGATGAAGAAGTTACAGCCCTTCTTGTAGTGCTGCAGCTGGGCATCGTACATGACGTTGAACCACGAGTGGAAGCGCTTCACGAAGTTTTTCTTCTTGCCCGACTCGTCGGTGTGGGCCTTGAGGAATACGGCGCAGAGGGCCGGCGACAGCGTCAGGGCGTTCAGAGCCGAGAAACCGATGGCGATGGCCATGGTGAGACCGAACTGCTGATAGAACACACCTGCGGTGCCCGGCATGAACGACACGGGGATGAACACCAGCATCATCACAAGGGTGATGGAGACGATGGCGCCGCCGATCTCGCTCATGGCGTCGATCGAAGCCTTGCGCGGATTCTTATATCCCGCATCGAGCTTGGCGTGGACCGCCTCGACCACCACAATGGCATCGTCGACCACAATGGCGATGGCAAGCACGAGGGCGGAGAGGGTGATGAGGTTCAGCGAGAAGCCGATGATCTTAAGCACGAAGAATGTACCGATCAGGGCCACAGGGATGGCGATGGCGGGGATGATGGTGGAGCGGAGGTCCTGGAGGAAGATGTACACCACGATGAACACAAGGATGAACGCCTCGATGAGGGTGTGCACCACCTTGTCGATCGACGCATAGAGGAAGTCGTTGTTGTTCATAGGGATAGCGAACTCCAGACCCTCGGGGAGGTCCTTCTCGAGGAGCTTGACCTGAGCAAGACAGTCGTTGATGATCTGGGTGGCGTTGGAGCCGGCGGTCTGGAACACCATGCACACCGTGCCGGGGTGTCCGTTGAGGGCAGAGCCGAAATCGTAGGTCACCTTGCCCAGCTCCACGTCGGCTACATCCTTGAGGTAGAGCACTTCGCCATTGGGCTTAGCCTTGATGACGATGTTCTCAAACTCCTCGGGAGTGGAGTAGCGGCCGCGGTACTTCATGGTGTACTGGAAGCTCTGCTTGCCCTGAGCGCCGAACGAGCCGGGGGCAGCCTCGATGTTCTGGTCGCGGAGTGCGGCAGCCACATCGCTGGGGTTGAGGCCATACTGGGCCATCACCTCGGGCTTGAGCCATACGCGCATGGAGTAGTCGCCGCCGAAGCTCATGACATCGCCCACGCCCTGCACACGCTGGAGCACGGGGATGACATTGATCTTCATGTAGTTGTCGAGAAACTCATTGTCGTATTTGTCGGTGGGGGCGTAGAGAGCGACACCCACGAGCATGGAGCTCTGACGTTTCTGAGTGAGGACGCCCACCTGGAGCACCTCGGAGGGGAGAAGGTTCTGAGCCTTGGCCACACGGTTCTGCACATCCACGGCGGCCATATCGGGGTCAAAGCCCTGCTTGAAGTGGACGGTGATGGTGGCGGAGCCGGTGTTGGAAGCTGTCGACTCGATGTATGTCATACCCTCGGCACCGTTGATCGACTCCTCGAGGGGGGCGATGACGGAGTTGAGCACCGCCTGGGCGTTGGCGCCGGCGTATGTGGTGCTCACCGAGATGGTAGGAGGTGCGATGTCGGGGTATTGCGTGATCGGGAGTGATGAAAGACCGATCAGACCCAGCAGCACAATGAAAATTGATATAACCGTGGAGAGGACCGGGCGGTTAATAAAAGTATCTAACTTCATCTCTGTGGAAAATGAATCTGTATCCTGATTAGAAAAACTTTAATTGCCTGCGGCGCCCTGCTGCTGTGCAGCGGCGGCAGCGGCAGCCTGAGCGGCGTCAACAGGCTTGATGACCATGTCGGGACGCACCTTGTTGCCTACGCCCTCTACCACCACGGTCTGACCGGGCTGCAGACCGCCGGTCACGATGTAATTCTGACCGTCGTTCTGGGGAGCCACCTGAATGGGGGTGGAGACAGTCTTGGAGCTGTCGTTGACAGTGTAGACAAATTTGTGGTCCTGCACCTCGAAGGCGGCCTTCTGGGGGATGACGATGACGCTATCCATGTGATGAGGCACGAGGATCTGACCGGTGGAGCCGCTGCGGAGCATGCCGTTGAGATTCTTGAAGCGTGCGCGGACATTGGCCGATCCGGTGGTATTGTCGATCACACCGCTGACGGTGGCCACCTTGCCGGCCTCAGGATAGATGGTGCCGTCGGAGAGGCGGAGCTGCACCGGAGGCATCTGTGCGATGGCCTGGTTGAGGTCGATCTTGCCACCCTCGGTCATCTCGAGGATATCTTTCTCATTGAGAGAGAAGTAAGCGTAGATGTCGGAGTTGTCGCTGACGGTGGTGAGAGGAGTCATCATCGAGGGCGATGCCAGCGAGCCTTCACGATTGGGGATAGAACCCACGAAGCCGTCGGAGGGAGCTGTCACCACGGTGTAGCTCAGATTCTTGCGGGCAGTGGTGAGGGCGGCGTTGGCCTGAGCGAGCGAAGCCTCGGCCTGGGCGAGCTGATTTTTGGCGAGCTGATTCTCATACTCGCTGATGATATTCTTGTCGAAAAGTTTCTGCTTGTTGGCAGCGGTGAGGCGGGCGCTTTCGAGCGCTGTGCGGGCGGAGCTGACGGCAGCATTGGCCTGATCTACAGCGGCCTGATACTGCACCTGGTCGAGAGTGAAGAGGGGCTGACCCTTGCGCACGCGGTCGCCCTCGTCTACATGAACCTTGGTGATGAATCCGCTGACGAGCGGGCGCACCTCGATATCGGTCTTACCCTTGATGGTGGCGGCGAAAGCGGTGGTAAGATCGGCAGTGCCGGGCTGCACGGTGACAGTGGCGATGGTCGGGGTCATGTCGGGCATCTGCTGGGCGTTCTTATTGCCGCATGATGCCAATGTAAGCACTGTCGCAGAGGCTGTTAAGAGAGCAGCAAGCGACTGGACTTTGCATTTTTTCATTGTCGTTTTCGATTTAAATACGTATGATATTTTGCTATTTCTTTGCTATATAAAGATGTACAAAACTGTAACGGCTGCAAAATTACCTATTTTAAAGACGCCGAAATATGATATATATCACTTTCTGCATATCTTTAACAAGATTTAATGTTATAAAACATATTTTCCAAGACTAATTCGGGACCATTGTAGCCGGAAACGCCACACGGCAGCAAATTAAGGAGGAGAACATAAGTGCATACCGATGCATAAATGCATAAAACCCGGAATGGAGAGATTTGAGGAAAAAGGGGAAGGAATACAGTAAAAATTACAAAACGAACGGTGATGAGTAGTTAAAAGTAATTAAAAAACAGGGGAATGAGCCTCTAAATGGGGGGAGAAATTGTAATAGGAGGTTAATTTGTGTACCTTTGCGCGTTGATACCGTCGCGTAAGTGCGATGTTAGAACCTGCAAACTTATAAAAACAACATATTTAAACCAAAGCATTTCTAATGGTAAAGAATCCAATTAAATCATTTGCCACGTCAGCGCTTGCAGCAGTGCTCCTCGCTTCGGGCGGCTTCACTTCGTCGGCATCGGAGGCCCCCATGCCTACGAGACTGAAGGGTATTTCGACCGCCGAAAATCCTTTTCCGTATGCACGCAAGGCCAAACCCGGCAAATTAGAACAACAGCTTGCAGAATTTCATTTCGGTCACAAGCAGACCTCCGGCGCACAGCGCGCCGCGACCAAGGACCCGGATATGACACTCGGCAACTCGAGCGAATTCGGCTACCTCAACGGCCCTGACGGCCGCACATGGTACTACACTTCCAAATCACTGACAGAGAGAATCTTCCACGATTACGGCTTCGGCAACGGCGCCGGATGGTATGAAACCATCACCAAAGGCGTGGAATACACCATCTACAACGCCGACTTCAAAGAAATTGGCACAGTCAAAGCCAATGTCGAAGGCACCTCCGGCATGGGTAAGATCAACAACGTGAGGATTGACCCGGCCATCTCCAAAAACTTTTTCAACTCCGACGGCAAGTACGAAGTGATGATTTACGTACAGGGCAACCCCGAAGCAGGCTACGGCAGCGTAATACAGACAAATGTCTACAGCATCGGCGGCCAGAAAGAGGAGGACGGCAGCGACAAATGCATCGCCGTGTTCCCCGGCTACACCGTCGACGCGGTGAATCTGCCCCAGGACCGCTTCTCGGAGAACTACTACATCACCTTCGTGGAGGAATACAATCCCAACTACGATGACTTCGAGAACGCTATCGACTACGCCAACGCCACCGGCCGCATCCTCAAGACCTACAAGAAGGCCAGCTGGGGAAGCAACACCGTCATATCCGAGCATCTGATTCGCAACAACCAGTGCCCCGGCGATCAGGAGAACAGCACTCCCCTCTTCGTGTACAACGGCGGCAGCTATGCCTCGTCGTTCGGTGCATCGACAGTGCCGATGATCACCTATGTGGAATATGAGAAACCGTTCTGGGTCAATCCCCTCGGCTTCAACCCCGACCTTAACCCCGACGATCCCGACTACAGCAACATTGACGAGAGCCCCACAGCCGACAACAATCTGCTGATCACCACCTACCGTCTGGACATGCCGTCGTCGACAACAGCCACCCTCGTGAGCGAGCACCGCATACCGCTGACCCAGACCACAGACTTCTACTGCACCTACTACTCGATAGGCGGTCTCAACTATGAGAAGGATATCGACGTGGAGTATCCCGCAGGGGGAGGTTACGGCGTAATCAAGGGTTACACCGTGTGCAGCCAGAACCTCACCAAGACATCGGAGGACCTCACCAACACCTGCTTCCGCTACTACAACACCGAAGGGCAGCTTGTCAACACCATCGCCGAGAACGCCGACAGCTTCGTGACCATGAGCGACATCGACGGCGAAGAGCCGGAGGTGATGATTGTGGAGCAGCAGGACAGCCGCTACTACTTCAGCTTCGTCAACGCCCGCACCGGCGAAGAGAACTTCGCCATCCCGCAGACCCTCGACGGCAACGCTCTGAAAATGAACATAGACCGCGTGAAAATCGGCGGCAGCATCTTATATGTGGCCGAATGTACCAATCAGGACTACGAGCTCGACGACGACTTCAACGTGCTCAAGAAGATTGCAATCTTCAACAAGGAGGGCGAGATAGTGCGCATCGACCGCCTGAACCTCGGCCAGGACATCGCCATCTCGCAAGTCTACATCGACCAGAGCGTGCTGAATCCCTATCTCTTTGACTGCGACGACGATTTAGAATACATGGTGCTTCTCAAGCGCTACACCGACAGCAGCTCGAGCACCGAGACCCGCGAGGAATTCCTTGTCATAGATCCTATCGAGGGAGCTATCATCACAGCGCTTCCCGACGCCGAAAAAGGCTCATTGGCTACAATTTCGGTGATTGAGAAGCAGGATCCACGACTGGTGATTGTGTGGATGACCACCGACGAAGAGGGCTCGCATATCTTTAATCAGGACTTCTACTTCCTGCCCTTCGAGCGCTTCACAGCCGGCGACGGCACCGAGGCCAACCCCTACCAGATCTCATCGGCAGCACATATGCGCTTCCTCGCCGACGAGCCCGCAGCCCACTATGTGATTACCAACGACATAGACATGGACGGCATCAGCTTCACCCCGGTTGACAACTTCAGCGGCTCGCTCGACGGTCAGGGCCACACCATAAGCAACCTCACCATCAGCTCCTCCACCGCCAGCGTGGGCATGTTCACCCGCACCGACGGCAAGAACAACGGCGAGACCTTCGACGGCGCCCGCATCGGCAATTTCACGCTGCTCAACCCCGTGCTGAATGTCACCTCCACTCAAAACTATGCCGGCTTCGTGGCTGCCAACGGCTTCGGCTGCCAGATCAGCAATGTGAACGTGTTCGGCGGCAAGATAAATGTAGCCGACGACTTTGACGGCAAGCTCGGCGTTATCGCCGGTCAGCTGTCGTACTTCGGCAGCATCAGCGGTTGCGCCGTGAGCGGCACCGACATCGCCGCTCCCGGAGCCACCGAGGGCGTCGGCGGCATCGCCGGCTCAATGCTCACCAGCGCCAAAGTGACCGGAAGCGCCTTCTGCGGCAGCGGC
>ERZ779852.2046-NODE-2046-length-17583-cov-3.820801_pt1 | contig 17583 bp, 16 predicted proteins | sample MGYA00511559_ERZ779852 | MGnify/ENA primary metagenome ERZ779852 (study PRJEB29588, sample SAMEA2157977) | human gut metagenome | biome: human gut; feature: human-associated habitat; material: faeces | place: Denmark | collected 2008/2010 ...
AAAATGTCTGTAAAAGACTATATATTAATTATTTAAAAGACCAATTTCAAATTTTAATAAAGCTGTTGAGATTTTAAATAACAGATGACTTATAAATTGATATTGTAACTTATAGTAATCATATATGTATTAATGAATTATAAATTAAATGTTAAGAGTGTCATTACAGAATAAAATCCTTTTGGGGTATTTGTTATTAGTGGCGATTATCAGTAGTATGACCGCCATTTTGTTGCATGAACGGAAACGGATGCATGAAATAGAAGCAGAGACCACGGAAATACGTAAAATCCGTAAGGATATAAATACAGTCCACCGGCGTATTACAGAACTGGCAACACATGGAGAATCTGTCATTACATGGAATGAGACAGATTTTCGGAAATACAGAAAACGGCGACTGGGTGTAGACAGTCTACTACAGGTGATGAGGCAATATGTAGGTGGTTTTGTGCATACTGAACAAATAGACACTCTTTGTAATTTGCTTGAAGAAAAGGAAAATCATCTGCTACATATTATGAAAACTGTTACGGTACAGAGAAAGACTGATAGTCTCTTAGTGAATCACTTGCCGGAAGTGGCCAGAAGAGCGACCCGAGTAAGGATTGTTTCACAAAAGAAAAGTGGTATGGCCGGATTCTTTGGCGGCAAGAAAAGTGTACAGATTCTGCCTTCTGCTCAAGAACTACATGCTTTCAGTGACAGTTTGATTGCCTTGCAACAGATACACACTGTAGAAATGGAAACTTATGCAGACAGTCTTCGCACCAGAAACCGTACTTTGAACCATGAGTTGTCACAGCTGATCAGTAGCCTTGATAATCAGGCACAGGCGGTATTTGCTCAAAAAGATCAGAAAATAGCAGAAGCACAGGATTTATCTTTCTTCATGTTTGCTATAATTATTGCATTTGCAATTATTTTACTATTGATTTCTTTTCTTATCATACGTTCCGATTTACGTAAGGAGGAAAGAATTAAATCCAGATTAAACCAGGTTATTAGCGAGAATAAAGAATTGCTGGAGATGCGTAAGCGCATTATCCTGACTGTTTCACATGACATACGTGGTCCTCTTGGTAATATTCATAACTGTGCTGATTTGGCATCACAGACCCGGGAAAAGAAGAAACGTGAAGCATATCTGGAGGATATACGTCACTCCTGCCATCATATTCTTCATTTGGTCAATGATTTGATGGATGCTTATCGGATTAATGAAGTTGGTGACTTGCGTAATGATACACCATTTGATTTGAATCGTTTTCTTAAACGTATTTCTGATGAGTTTTCCCGTAAGGCTATTTCTAAGGCTCTGATTTTGTATTCGGTACATGAGAATTGTAGTTTAATAGTGAAAGGGGATGCGGACAAATTGGAACAGGTTCTGGCTAATTTACTGACAAATGCCATAAAGTTTACTCCATCGGGAACCGTTAATTTCCATTCAAAATATTCTGAAGGGAAATTGCATATTGAAATCAGGGATACAGGAATAGGGATGGATGAAGAAACACTGAAAAGAATCTTTGCTCCATTTGAACGTGCTGCTCAAAATATTAACTCAGAGGGTTTTGGTCTTGGATTATTCCTGACAAAAGGCTTGGTAAAGGTTCTGGACGGGACAATGGATGTGGAAAGTGAGCTTGGTAAAGGAAGTGTATTCAGACTTGAATTTCCCTTACCTGAAACGGATGAATCTGCAGAGGAAGATAAACAGAAAAATAATCAGATATTTATGCTTCCTAAAAAGGTACTTGTTGTGGATGATGACTTGATACAGTTAAAAATAGCGGAAGACATGCTTGGTCGTAATGGTATAACTTGCACTACATGTATGAATATTCAGGACGTTGTTGCTGCTCTGGAGAAATCGGATTATGATATTGTACTAACGGATGTTCAGATGCCAGAAACTGATGGGTTTGGTCTTTTGAAACTGCTCCGTAATTCAGATATTGGCAATTCAAAAAGCATTCCGGTAGCTGTCATGACTGCGCGTAGTGATGGTAATACAGGGATATATGAAAAGGAAGGATTTGCAGGTTATATCCATAAGCCGTTCAATATTCATGGATTGCTATCTTTTCTATCGACTATCATATCTCAGACAAGAGTTTCAAATGTCGGAGACTTTGATTTTTCCTGCTTATTGAAAGATATAGATGATAATGGATATATTCTATCACTGGTTATTGATGAGTCTAGAAAAGAACTTGTAGAGATGGAATTAGCCTTGAAAAAGTATGATCGTGAATTAATGAAGAAGATTATTCACCGGATGATGCCAGTATGGGAAATTCTTGGTAAGGAACGCTTATTGCGTGAATTCCAAAAGGAACTGCATAATAATGAAAGTATTAATGAGATTATTGGGGAATATGCCCGGCAGGTTATTGATATTCTTGTAAGATTGATAGAAGAAACAGAAAAAGAACTTAGAAAATATGAAAATACTGATAGTTGAAGACAATATGATACTTAAGGGGCTGATAGTAAAGTGGTTGCAAAAAGCTGGCTACGAAGTCCTTACCGCAATTGATGAGCCTGGAGCACGTAGTATCCTGAAGAAACATGAAATTAGCTTGGTGTTAGGAGATGTACGTTTACCTGAAGGAAACGGCATCAGTCTTTTGGAATGGATGATGCGTTGCGGTATGGAAATTCCTTTTATTGTTATGACAGATTATGCCTGTATCTCGGATGCTGTACGTGCCATCAAGCTCGGAGCAAAAGATTATCTGGAAAAACCTGTTCACCAAGAACAACTTATTGAACTAATGCACAGTATGCTGAAAAGTCCGGTTATAGTACGTAAAGGGCGTTCTTTTGTAGAACGTACCAGTGAAGCCGCACGGAAAGCTGCTTCTTTTGCCCGTCGTGTGGCACCATCAGACCTTTCAGTTATGATACTTGGTCCGAGTGGTAGCGGTAAGGAAGTGATAGCCCAGATGATACACCGTTATAGTGACAGACGCGACAAACCTTTCGTTGCAGTCAATTGTGGAAGCATACCTAATGATTTACAGGCTTCTGAATTTTTTGGTACGGTAAAGGGTGCTTTTACCGGAGCTGTTGCAGACAGAAAGGGATATTTTGAAACAGCTAATGGAGGAACCTTGTTTTTGGATGAAGTCGGTAATATGCCTTATTCCATGCAGATTCTTCTTCTTCGCGTTCTTCAGGAAAAGGAGTTTAATCCTGTAGGAAGTGACAAAGTGAAGCGTACGAATGTGCGCATTATTTCAGCTACCAATGAAAATATGAAAAAAGCTGTAGAAGAGGGACGTTTTCGTGAGGATCTTTATTATCGTCTTGCTGAATTGGAAATTTTACAGCCACCTTTAAAAGATTGTAAGGATGATATTCTTCCACTTGCTGAGTTCTTCAGAAAAGAACATTCCTGTAGAATACATGTTAAGAATGAAGGTTTTACAGAAGAAGCGAAAGCATGTATGTTGGGTTATGATTGGCCGGGTAATGTGCGGGAACTGAGTGCAAAAGTAAAATGTGCAGTTATTGTAGCAGATAATGTATTGTTGGATGTCTGTGATTTGGGATTGGATAATCTGGTTGGTAGTGGTAATGCAGAAGTTTATATTATTCAGGAAAAGGAAAGGATACGAAATTTGCTGAAAAAAAATTACGGTAATGTCAGCCAGACAGCTATTGAATTAGGATGTAGCCGTACAGCTTTTTATAAGAAAATGAAGAAACTTGGTTTGAAATAATTTTTTATTCTTATTTTGAGAATAAGCATAATGACAATGACAGATATAAAAACTCAAGTAGAGCATGTTGGATTCCAACTTGCCCTACTTGGGTTAGAAAAATAAAGGAATTAATTATCCTCTTTGCGTTCTTTGTAAAGCAGGCTACAAATTAATAGAAGCATTGTTAAACCTACAGCTTTACCATCTTCAGGAATTGTTGCAGAGAATATCTGCATTCCTATCAGGATAATAATCTGATCTTTTTTCATGGCTTCAGATATTAAGGTTATAGTTCAAATAGTGTGCCTAGGTAAAATGATCCGAACTAACAATCTCAATCGTGAGCCATTATAAGAGCAGTATCTTTTACTGTTTCAAATATATTGTATGTTTTTGATATTTCAAAATATTTTATACAAAAAATGATATTTTGCTTTCTTTTTTTTGTGGATAACAGATTCTTATGATAAAAATGAAATTAGGGAATTGCATATTTTTGTTTTGTGGAGAAAATTGTTGTTGAAAAGTGTATGATTTTGTTTAATGATACTGATATTTTATTTTTGTTGTGTCTTGTCGGATGTTTTCTGTGCTTCTTCCTCCGCATTTTCTATCCCCAACCTTTCACAAAGTTCTGGATTATTTTTGATTCGCTCTATTTCTTCGTTGATAATGGCTTGTGCATCCGCTTTAATCTGATTGTAGTTACGCTGTATCTGCTGGAGCATAATGTCATTCCCTTCATTGTCTTTGAAAGTGTTGATAATCGGGATCTTTTTGTAAGCCTTCTCTTCTGCATTTACTTTGGCATGATCCACAATAATTTCCGCATGGAAAATCTTCTGGTCGATTTTTTCACCGAAATTGTCCGACACGGAACCAACAAACGTACCTTGTGAAAGATTGGAAATCTTGGATGCAGGAATCAGGGAGTCCAGCTGGGTGTTGATTGATGTGGAAACATCCTGACGGTTGATGGATATGGACTGCCGTTTTTGTAGAATCTTACCGAAGCGTTCGGAAAGTGTCTTGGCCGTTTCACCTACCACCTGACCACTGAATATGTTGCCGACTGTATTTTGAATCACCTTGCTTTCCTTTTCACCGTAGTCACGGTTAAGCTGGCTGAAGTCCTGAAATCCCAGACAGACCGCCACCTTGTTGGAACGTGCCGTTGCAATCAGGTTGTCCAGTCCTCGGAAATAGATGGTTGGAAGCTCATCTATAATGACCGTGCTTTTAAGCTGCCCTTTCTTGTTTATCAGTTTGACGATTCTGGAATTATACAGTCCGAGCGCAGCGGAATAGATGTTCTGTCGGTCCGGATTATTGCCCACACAAAGGATTTTAGGCTCCTTCGGATTATTGATGTCCAAAGAAAAATCATTGCCTGTCATGACCCAATACAGCTGTGGAGAAATCATTCTGGTAAGCGGAATTTTTGCTGAAGCTATCTGGCCCTGGAGCTGATCCTGCGCCCCACCTTTCCAAGCATCCATGAAAGGGGAGAGGTAATTCTCCAACTCAGGATAGGATGTCAGGATGGTAAACAAATCAGAGTAAGGTTTGTTCAGCAGTTCCACGGCATGAGGGAAGCTGCAGTAGATACCGTTTTTGTATATTGTAGGCTCGGCACTCGACGCCTTGCCGCATTTCTGCGGTAGGTTTTCGAGAGCCTGCCCCCGAACCGTGCTTACATGTCTCCATGTACACGGCTCTCCGTTATAATTCAACTTAGTGTTATACATTGCCATGTATTTTAGCATTACATTCTGGACAGACTGCCAATGTTTTGCGGTGCATTTTGAGCATGATGCGTTCCCATTCGTTCTTGCCTGTCAAGTCTTTCAAAGCACGAACATGGTGCATCACCGTTTTGCCATGCGCTCCGCATACCTCGCACTGTTCCGCCTTTAGTCTCTCAACAAGACTTGAGGCTGGCAGAAAATTGGTGTTTGGCATTATGTCGCATTTAGCATCACATTGAGCGTCTTTTCTCTTGAAACCCTCATTATAGAACACACGGCATTTGCATTGCCCTTTTGCATCCGTGTAACTGATTACAAAGTCTTTGTCTTTCGAGTATTTCTTTTTAATCTTCCGTACACTGCTGCTTTGCTTTTTGGCGATGCTTTTGTACATACTGTATTCCATAATATAACCGAACCTTTTGCAAAGAGTAGATACATTGTTCGCTATCGAGTAATAATTGTAGAATCCTCTTATCTCCTTATTGAATTGGGCTACAATATCCTCCGGTTTGCAGTTCATCATATAACTGCGTGCCTTTGGCTTCCAATCCTCCTTGCCATTGGTTTGTATAACCCTTATGGCTTTGTAGTCAATCAACTTGTTCTTGACCACCTCTCTCGGGAGTAGAAGTACAACCTTGCGGTTGAACATTCTTTTGAGCACTCCATTCTTATCTCTCTTGGTGGCTTTGGAGTTGCGTACGGTTATTTCATATCCCAGAAATTTAGCTTTTTCTTGTGCTTGGGTTATAAGCGTTTTCTCTGCCGACAGTTCAAGTTTCAGCTTATCTTTCATGAATTGTGTGATATTCGCTTTGATTTGCCCACATTCTTCATGGCTGCCGACAACCCCAATCAAGAAATCGTCTGCGTATCTGACATATTTCAACCGTCTGTACTCTTCATCCATTTCCATGACACAAGGCATTTGTTGCATCTGTCGGTAATACCCTTTGATTTTATCAATAAGGTCTTTCCGTACCTTTGTATCGGTTTCGGATTTTAGTTTCTTTTCCAGCTTGTTCTTACGGTCTTTAATCCGACGGTAATCCTTATCCAATCTTCTGCTTGCGCCTTTATTGAAAGATTGGGCGTATTCCTCCATGTACTTGTCGAACTTGTCAAGGTAAATATTAGCCAGTATGGGACTAATGATGCCGCCTTGCGGAGTTCCACTGTACGTGTGTCTGTATTTCCAATTTTCAATATACCCAGCGTTCAGAAATTTACGGATGAGCCTTATGAACCTCTCGTCCGCTATGCGTTCTTCGAGTATGCCAATCAGAACGTTATGGTCTATGTTGTCGAAGAAGCCTTTTATGTCCCCCTCTATAAACCATTTTGTTCCGAGAAACGTATCTTGAATTTGGTTTAATGCAGTTTGGCAACTCCTACGTGGTCTAAATCCATGTGAGGTATTTTCAAAACTTCCCTCGTATATGGCTTCCAGTATCATGTGTACCACTTCCTGCACCAACTTGTCTTCAAAAGACGGGATGCCCAACGGGCGTTTCTTTCCGTTCTTCTTAGGGATATAGACCCTTTTGGCTGGGTTGGGTTTGTAACTTTCGTCTCTAAGCTTGGAGATTAGATTTTCTATTCTCTGAATACTCATTTCGTCAACTGTCTTGCCGTCTGTCCCAGCGGTCATATTGCCCTGTTTGGCATAGATTCGCTGGTAGGCGGTATAGAACATCTGTTCATTGAATAGAATACGATACAACCGTTCGAACTTATAGCCCGATACATTGCTGTGTTTCACCAAGTTGTTCAATACATTCTTTGGATTTCTCATAATGTCTCTCACATTTTCCTTTGATTATATTGATTATATAACTGCTTCCCTTCGCCATGTGCAGGGCATTACCCTGCTCGGACTACTACGGAAGCTCCGTTGCCATGCCGAATATTCAAGAACGACTTCTATAGCCTTTCGGCGTTTCGGTTTAGGCAATCCCCATTTAGCGGGTGTAATAACAAGCATGACAGACTGTCGGATGCAACGTTCGTCCGTTAATCTGCTTATTGCAGACGTGTCGCAGTCAGTTCTTTGCCCCATACAACCTAAACACTTGCTGGGGTACATGCGATATGGCGTTGGTAACTGCCTTCCGCCACAGCCCTGGTATGTGCCACTGGATTGTTGTTCAACCAGTTCAGGCTTCATCCTCATGTCCGTCTTTCTGTCTTGCCATTCAGTCGCAGCGTGGCAGTTGGCTGACTTATGGCTTCTCCGACATGCTACACTCCCCCTCGGGTTTCCCTCTGGGATAAGTCGGATGACAGTAGGTCTTATTTTCATAGAACTCTAACCTAATCTATTGCTAAATAGATATTTATTACACCGCCTTATGGGCGCACTTCAAATACCAGATTATAGCTGCCAAAAGGATAATAGGAGACTCTACAAAGAAGTCACCCTGTTTTTCAATCCAGGTCTTATTCAAATTTAACATGATGGTATAGCTTGCTTCGTATGCGTCAGATATGTCCGTCATGAACTCCGGATTGATGGGATTGCAGCGGTGTGAACGGTGCGGATCATCGAAGTTGATGACGTAAAAATGCGGCTTTACCTTGTATTTGTCCATATTGTGCAACAAGGTATTGTAGGCAATGGTAGAAAGGTCATCGAATTTATAATCATAGATATAGACACTGAAACCTTTGGAAATCATCTGTTTGATGTAGTTGTTTACTACTGCGTATGATTTACCGGAACCCGGTGTTCCCAATACGATGGTCGCACGGAAAGGATTGACCACGTTGATCCAGCCGTCGTTGAGCTTGCCGCCATACTGGAATCTGGTTGGCAGATTGACCGAATATTCATTCTCCATCAGCCTTGTCTCCTGCATGAAGGATTCGTTTTCCATATTGAATACGTCCTCCATCAGGTTATGCCTGTAAAGCCTGCTGATCCACAGTCCTGCCATGAGCAGGCATAGATAACCGGCTGCAAGTGTCACCACATACAGGGCAGTAATCGCTTCGTGTGGAAAAGGCAGGTCAAGCAGCCACCAGTTCATGAAAAATAGAACCGCCCCGGCAGTAAGTACCGCCCATATACGCTGCCAGGTTATTTTCTCACCCTTGACTCCGATGGTACCCATACAGGATATGGCCAGCAGAAGAACCGCCATCAGTTTTGTCCATAGGATACAGCCGAATATACCGGTTGTCCTGTCAAAGTTCATCAGTATCCGGTCTATGACATCCAGATTCAGATGCCAGGCGCTCATACTGGGATAGCAGTACACATAAACGTGGACTACCAGAATAAAAATACTGACTGCCCTGCCGAATTCCATAATCTTGGCAAGGGCTCTCAAATCGTCTTCCTGTTGCATAATGATGTAGATGATTGTGGGGGAATCCGTTGTTCCCCCTGTTATTGACTCATTTTGATTGATCAGATACCACGTGATTTGCGCTTCTGCGGTTTCTTTTTCCGTTTCATGCGGCGACGGAACGCTTCTTCCTCGTAATCGACTGCCGGATTTGCCTCAAAGGAGAAGATGCCTGCCGCCTGTTCAAGCGCACTGTTTTCTTCCATACGGTGACCGTACCGTTTCCAAAGTTCCTCCGGACCGGACTGTTGGTCCTGCCAGGGTATTCCTTCCCACCAGTTGACAAGGCCGTTGAATACGTTGGCGGAAAACTCCTTTCCCATACGTGAACCGTTGAACGCCTCACGCCGTTCATGGTCTATGAATGTGACACCGTAGATACGTCCGGTATCGTTCCTTCTGAATACCACATCAATGTGCTCCTGTTTCAGCAGTTCCCTGAATTCCTGTTCCGATTTTGCGTTACGCATGGCCCATACGACCTTGCCGGATATGGCAGGAGCCCATCTGCCTTCCTTGAAGTCCTGTGTATGCCGTAACATACGTTCGGACAGTCCCGTATTTCCGAAACGCTTGCCGAACCTTGCACTTTTTATCGGAGGGCTGACCACTTTCCCACTATCATCTGTAGCCGAATAGATGATACCCGTATAGGGTGTTCCCATGTAATCGCCCCGAACCTGTCGGGCTTCAATGTTCAGTGTGGAAAGCAGTGCGGAATACTCTCCGAAAGTCTGGAAACGGTAGCTTTCCAGTACGGCCTTCAGTGTGTTTCCTATCTGGTGGCGTATATCCCCCTGTGAGGCATTCACCTTTTTCAGTTCCGCTTTCGGATTCCGTCTTTCCGCATCTGCACTGTTACGCAGTCCGAATTCATGTTCCAGTTCCCGGCAGGCGGCCATGGAACGGCGGTGTTCATAGGAGTCATTGATTTTCCTTCCTTCATCGTCAATGCATACACTCACGATATGTACGTGCGTGTTGCAGGTATCGCCATGTCTGTACACGATGAACGGCTGGTCACCATACCCCATTTTCTGCATGTATTTCTCTGCCAGTTCCGTCAGCCTGTCATTGTCCAGCCTGTCTTCCGGTGCCGGGCTGAGGGCGATATGCAGGACCGGCTTATCCGTCCTCCTGTTTGCCGTCAGATGGTTTTCAAATGAAAGGAGAACCAAACGCATGTCCTCGCTCGGTAGTCCCGGGCGGTCGGAAATCATCCGGTGTCCGGAAAGGATTTCCGCCGTCCCCTGAAATACCTTTTCATGGTTATAGACCAGTGCTCCGTAAAGGCTTGCCCCGTGACTTATCTTTGCAACCATTTCTGTTCATATTCTTTGGTTAATGCCATAATCTGCTTGTTGAGCAGTATCAGTTCCAGGGTAGCCTTTTCAAGTTTGTAAAGCAGGGACATCGCCCTTTTTTCCCCGAAGTTTTTCTGTACGGCCCTTACGACCTGATTGTAATTGTTGCCTATTGCCTGGAATTGTCTGTAAAATTCCCCGAGCCGGATGTAATAGTCCATGGAAACCTTATCCACCTTAATTACCTTCAGTTGTTCTGAAAAGATTGATTTCTTGATGAAGATTGTCCTGTCCCTTGCTCCGGATTCCAGAAACAGTTTCTCAAATCTGCTTTTCTCCTGTGCGTTCAGACGGAAATTGTACTTGTAGTCCGCCGGATCAGTCTTCGGTTTTCTGCCTGTCCTTCTTGCCTGTTTTTTCTCCATGCTTTTCTGCTTTTGGGTTATATTGCTTTCTCCGTCAGATTTTCCGACTTTGGAGGAAAATCCCCCGACCGTGAGGGAGGGCAAGTTGGTTTTTGTATGGCAGAATAATTTCTGTCGTACAAAAACACAACTTGCTCTGTTCGTTTGAACAGAGAATCCACCTCCGGCGGATTGCTGCGCGACGTGAGCGGCGTGCTGCTGTCCGTCGGAAGATGTTCCAAGCCGTTCATCGGTTCTGACTTTGCAAAATTATGACCGTGTAAACAGTTGTGAAATAGCGGATTGTATGACATATAATGACGCCTGATGACATCTGATGTCATGGTATTGGTTACATATTACCTGTATGCTTGAAAGACCTTATTTTTGACGCGATTTAAGCGTGCAATATTGCAATAACATAATGACATAATAACATAAAAACATGGTATTGCAATAACATAAGGACATAATAACATGGCAACATAGTATTGCAATAACATAATGACATAATAACATGGCAACATAATATTGCAATAACATAATGACATAATAACGTAACAACATAGTATTGCAATAACATAATGACATAATAACATAACAACATAGTATTGCAATAACATAAGGACATAATAACATGGCAACATAGTATTGCAATAGCGTGATGCCATTGTAAGATTAGTGAAAGAAAAAGTGAATATTAACCCCTAAAACAAAAGGTATGAACAAACGTCCGATTCTTGTCGCCTTCAGCAATCAGAAAGGCGGTGTGGGCAAGTCCACGGTAACAGCGGTTCTTGCCAGTTATTTTAATTATGTAAGAGGTCTGAAAGTTGCTGTCGTTGACTGTGACTATCCCCAGTTCAGTCTGGAAAAACTAAGGGGAAGGGATTTGAAGAACCTTGAAAAAAGCGAGTATCACCAGCGACTTTTCTGCCGTCAGTTTGAAGACGGTTCCCGTAAGGCCTATCCGATCGTCACTTCTACTCCGGAGGCAGCCGCAGAGATTCCCGGCAAACTGGAAGGCGACTATGACCTGATATTCTTCGATCTTCCCGGAACGGTGAACTCCCGTGGTGTATTCGAGTCCGTCATGAACATGGATTTTATCTTTACTCCCATTGTAAAGGACCGTATGGTCATGCAGAGCAGCCTTTCCTTTGTATCGACCGTTCAGGATTTTATCGGACAACATCCGGAAGCTCCCCTGAAGGACATACGTTTATTCTGGAACCGTATGGACAGCCGTACTTCCAAGGAATTGTATGTAATGTATAATGCAATAGTGCTCCGCATGGGTTTGAAGGTCTTTGAAACCGTACTTCCGGATCTTGAACGCTTCAACAAGGAAATGACACCTTCTTCCAGGCAGCATTTCCGCTGCACCCTTCTTCCTCCTTCCGAATCATTACTGAAAGACAGCCGTCTTGAGGCTTTTGCCCAGGAGATGGAACGTATCATATTTCCGGGATAAGAACTATGGCAAAGAGAAGAGAGATATTCAAGGTGGATGAGGATGCCTTGAAGGACATGATGGCCAGTGAATCCATTTCCTGTGGTAAATCTGGAACAGATGTCGGCGAGAATGTTCTTCCTGTCACAGAAAAGGGAAAAAATGTGCCGGAAGTAAAATCACAGGGACAGGAAAAGTCCCGCAAGACGATACGTGCTGATCCCGGACTGGAAGAGAAGGTGGAAATGTACAAGGAACTGTTTCTGGACAGAAAGAAGTCCGTACACAGAAAGCAGACCTATATCAGCTATGATATGTATTGCAGGCTGGCCCGTATCCTTCCCCTTCTGAGTGATGACATGAGTGTGCCCGCTTTTTTGGATAATGTGCTGGCACACCATCTTGAGACTTACAGTGAAGAGCTTGGCGAGCTGTTTCGCCGAAAAACCCCAAAAACATTCTGAAAATGATGTGGATTGTATTGACTGTTGCCGTATTGGTTTGCGGCCTGCTGTTATGTTGCGTTTATGTACTATCCAATAAGATTTGTTCACTGAAAAGACAGGTCAGAGAGTTGAATGAGAAAATAGGAATAGCGAACTGTTTTCCCGAATATAGCCGTGTCTATCTGAACGATGCTCCAGTCGGGAAAGGATGCCAGATTCGTATCCGTTGCGGTTTGTACAACAAGGCAAGCCGCCTTATTCCGTTTATGGCTCCCGGCATGAGTGTTTCAGTCTATGTGAGCAATATCGTGGAGGAACACTTGAAACGCCACGGAGAATTGCTGAAGAATGAACTTGAATGTTTTCTCTATAAGGATTCTTTATGGAAGAACTGATATACTTCTGTGTACGGATTGTCTGTATAGGCTATTTGCTGTACAGCGTGTATGGCTGGAGAAGGCGTATCGAAACTGTTTGTACCCTGCTTTATGGGAAACCTTGCGTGAAGAAGGAAAAGAAAGAAACTGTCGTAACGGAATCTGCGGTTTCAGATGCAGAAGTGATGGGAAGTACCCGTTATGTCTATCTGGACGAGAATGCCGGAAAGACTGCCGCTCCCTTCATGAGCCAGCCACTTGAAAGGAATTTTATCGGTGAGGAGGAGGATGTGCAGCAGGAAGATGTGGTATGCAACCTTCAGCTGGATAAAATGAAACTCCTGCAGGAAGTCCAGGAAGACCTTGATGCGGAGTCTCCCGAAGTGGAATCCGTTTCATCTGTTCTGTCCAGCAGGGACATGGAAGTACTTGGCGAATATCTGATATATCAGGATGAAGCCGACCATGAGAAGGCCATGCAAGCAGCCCGTGTCCTGTTCTCCATCAGGCAGACCAGCCTGATGGACGTGTTTCTTTCCAATATGGAGAATTCAGCGATTGTAGAGGAACTGATAGAAAGGTGTCTTGACGAGGACGGTAATCCCAAGTTGTTAAAACGAAGTGATATGAATGATATATCGAATAATTGGAGAAAATATATATAATTCTATTCGATATAGAGTTAAAAGATTGAAAGTTACTCGCCATTGACATGTTCTGTTTCAATGGTAGGTAATTTTTGAAGAATTAGTTTCTATGTTAAAAACCCAAAGAGATTGATAACATAAGATTGCACAGTAAAAATTATACCTTTAGTTAACTTTGTATATGACAAAACAATATTAACTGATAAAGATATAGCTGTGTATGACGTATTAAATTAGATTTTGATGGATAAAATGTTTATATGGGATTTGATGCACAATCTGCAAAACTTCATAAGTTGAGCATTTCAATTGCATTTCGTGTTGGACAATAGCATGAGACAGTAAGTGATGACCGCCACACTGATTTGGATGTGGACAGCATTTTCCGTTGTACCCCAAAATCTTTTTATTTTAAGGCTCTTCAAATAGATAAAACGGGATTTTCCCTTAAAATACTTTTATTGGGAAAGTGCAAATGCTATTAAAATACAGATTTGGGGACGCTAATAGTTAACCTGTTGTCGGTAATGAAAAAGGGACTGATCCGTTTCTGGAGCTTTTCCGAGTAAGCATTCGGACAAATGCACCTTTTACACCTTGAGGTTTGATTGTAGTTTTGCGGCAGCGAATACAATCAAACCTCAATTATTATGAATAGACTGGAATTTGAAGAATTGGAATTACAGGTACAACAAAGCGGCCTGCCGTTGAAGTCGTACCTGCAACAGATAGGTGTAAGTTATTCAACCTATCATTACTGGCGTAGAAAATGTTCGGTTGACAGGAACAGTGTTAAACAGGAGCTGGCTGCCATCAGTTTTAAACAGTCAGTCATGGAATCGTCCCCTGAAGAACAAGTGCCGCATGGCGTTGCCGTTCTGTTTCCCAACGGTCTTCGTGCCCACTTCGGAAACGGTTCAGAAGAGATACTGATGGAGCTGTTCACCCAAAGTCTTCGAGGCGACCATGTTTAACCTGAACGACACGATGCGCTACTTTCTGTGTCCTGGCAGGACAGATATGCGCAAGGGTATCAGTTCGCTGTGCGGAGTGGTGCATGAGAAGATGAACAGCGAAGTGAAGAACGGTGATGTCTTCATCTTCATCGGTTCCAGCCGCAGGCTCATGAAGTTGCTTCATGCGGAAGACGGAGGTATGGTGATGTATGTAAAACACCTGGAGGCAGGCCGCTTCAAACTGCCGGAGTACGATCCCCAATCAAACAGCTATCCCATGGAATGGCGCGACCTGGTGATGATGGTTGAGGGCATTCAGGAAAATCCCGGGCAGAGGCTCCGGCGCCTGAGGGCAGAGCGCAAGGAATATCATGTATAATATGCTTCCGGAGTGAACAAAAGTGTGGATATTGTTGTGTAATCCTCTTATATTTAGTATATTTACATAAACAAAACAGATGCGGACAATGGATGAAAAGGATATACTGCTCAAGACGATAGAAGGGCTGAATGCCTCCATTGCTTCGTTGTCTGCCACTTATAAGGACCAGGCGGAACAGATTAAGAATCTGCAGGAACGAATCAAAGAGTTGACGGCTCAGATTGCATGGCTGAACCGTCAGCTCTTTGGGCGTAAGACAGAAAAGCTTCCCGTATATAATCCCGATATGCCCGACCTTTTTGCCGAAGAGTTTGCCGGACTCCGGCATCAGGCGGAAGAAAAGCGTGACGAGGCCGTGGAGCAGATAGAAAAGGAACCGGTGGAAGTACGGAAGCAGAAGCGTCAGAACCGCAAAATGACAGAGGATCTGCCCGTACTCGAAACCGAGGTTATAGAGCCGGCCGGTGTGGACCTGTCCTTATATCGTAGGATTGGTGAAGAGGTAACCAAAGTGGTCAAGCACAAACCGGGGATGCTCTATGTCAAGGAAATCATCCGTCCCAAATATGCGCTCAAGGACAGCACCCGGCTTCCTCCCGCAGGGCAGAAAGGCGTGGAGATTGCCCCCATGCCGCTGATGCCCGTCGACAAGTGCATCGCCGACACCAGCCTGCTTGCCGAGATACTGCTTCAGAAGCATGAATATCACGTCCCCTTCTACCGGCAGATACAGCAGTACCGGCATCTTGGGATGAAAGGCCTTACGGAAATCACACTGGAAGGATGGTTCAAAAAAACGGTGGAGCTGCTCAGACCTCTGTACGAGGAGCTCAAGCGTGAAGTCTTTTCCTGCGACTATGTACAGGCGGACGAAACCACTGTTCCGGTCATCAGCAGGGAAAAGCACAGGGCCGACAAGGAATACCTGTGGATGGTAAGGTCGGTCATGAAGAAACTGGTCATCTTCCATTACGACGAGGGATCGCGTGCCGGAGCGGTCATCGAATCCCTGGCAAATCAATATCACTTCAAGGGTTATCTTCAATGCGACGGTTTTGCAGGCTATGAGACAGCCTTCAGGACCAACCCCGACGTGCGGCTGCTCAATTGCCTGGTGCATATCCGCCGTCATTTTGAACAGGCTCTGGATGAAAACCGGGAGATGGCCGAACATGGCCTGACCCAGATACAGCATATTTACCGGATTGAACACTGCTGCGATAAGGCGGGCCTGTCGTACGACGAGCGGAAGACGAAGCGCCGGGAACTGGCCGGACCTGTCATGGATGCCATGAGAGTGTGGATGGAAGTGGAAGGAATCAAGTACAGCCCCAATTCCCAGATCGGGAAAGCCATCACGTATGCCTATACCCGATGGGACCACATGATGGGATGTCTGGAGGACGGACGCCTGCTCTGGGATAACAATCTGGCTGAAATTGGCATCCGACCGATTACTCTGGGACGGAAAAATTACCTCTTCTGCGGCAACCATGAGGCAGCGGCTAATATGTCGGTCATCTGTTCCCTGCTGGCCACCTGTAAGGCACATGATGTAAACCCAAGGGATTATCTGAATGATGTCATCGCCCGAATGCCCTATCACAAAAAGGCTACTCATGAGGAACTGCTGGAACTGCTTCCACATAAATGGAAGCTGCAACATCCGGAAAGTGCATTGACAAAACAAGAGGAGTAAGCCGGAAACCAGTGCTGACTGCAACATATAGGTTCAACAAAATAATAGCGACTGCAACTATTAGGTTTATAGTGACAGTCGCTATTGTTGTATATAAAGTTCAATACCTGTAGTTTAACGAATGCTTACTTTTCCGACCTTGCAACTATGATGAGAATTATACTTATGTATTATGTGGATTTCTACAGTCTATTCAATCATCTGGCAAAGGATTGGGAAACTTTTCTGTACGGAATCAGAAAGGATATTATCAATTGCATATTTTTTGATTTGGCTTGAAATAACAAAATAGACTCGACACTGGCCGAGTCTTATTTTTTATATTAAATCGATTTTATCAGATAGCAATATTATCTGATAAAGATGTTTATACTTGCTTATGGCATTTTTTTTTATTAAATCCAAGTAACTTTGGTGTCATAATTTGTAGCACAAACATTAAAAAAATCTTTATTCATGTAAAGAAATAAAAAAAGTAAAATATTTAAAATGATTAAAACTATAATAACTACAATACTACTATAAAAAATAGAATGTGGAATATCATTCATCAAATTCTGTATTTTTTTAGAACGAAGTTCTACACGTGAATCAATATTATCTTTATTCATTTATTATCCCCCTAATTCTAATTGATTTTTTACCAAGTTGTAATACACTCCCTGCTTTTTTATCAACGAAGCATGATTTCCTATTTCAACAACCTCACCTTTATCTAAAACAATTATCTGATCAGCATTTTTCACTGTTGAAAGCCGATGAGCAACAATTACAACAGTGCGACCTCTATAAAAATTATTTAAGTTCTCAACAATAATTCTTTCATTTTTTGCATCTAGAGCATTAGTTGCTTCATCAAGGAAAATGAAAGGTGGATCTTTGTAAATTGCACGCGCAATTAAAATACGTTGTCTTTGCCCTTGACTTAAACCAATACCACCATCAACACCTATGATAGTATTATATTGCAAAGGAAGGCTCATTACATAATCATGTATATTTGCAATTTGGGAAGCCTGTTTCAATTTTTCAACATCTATATCTTCATCATCTACTGCAATATTCCTTGCTATTGATTCAGAAAAAATAATGCCATCT
>ERZ779852.2052-NODE-2052-length-17546-cov-5.558344_pt1 | contig 17546 bp, 11 predicted proteins | sample MGYA00511559_ERZ779852 | MGnify/ENA primary metagenome ERZ779852 (study PRJEB29588, sample SAMEA2157977) | human gut metagenome | biome: human gut; feature: human-associated habitat; material: faeces | place: Denmark | collected 2008/2010 ...
GATTCAAACCTGTAACCTTCTGATCCGTAGTCAGATGCTCTATTCAGTTGAGCTAGCGAACCGTTTATATTGATATTGTTTTATTCGCTTTGGTGATCCGCGTGGGGCTCGAACCCACGACCCCAACATTAAAAGTGTTGTGCTCTACCAGCTGAGCTAGCGAATCATAGCCTCCGAGACGCCTGTAAAAAGGGTTCTTCCCAAAAGCGTTGCAAAGGTACGCACTTTTTTTATATCCTCCAAATTTTTTCAGCAAAAAAATATTAGCACCGCCCTGGCGGGTGTAGCATCCAGGCACAGGAGCCAACAAGCACCGCCTCGGGCGGTAGGCTGATGAAGGCTACCGCCCGGGGCGGGCTATGGGGGATTGGGGCAGCGGAGGCTGCCCCGATGTATAGGCAATTATTTCGATGCAGAGGCTACCCCTATGCGGTGGGGACGATCAGATTATTTCAGCGTGAAGGGGACGTTGCCGCGGATGTCGCGGCTGGAGGCGCCGACAAGGGCGCGGAAGCGCCCGGGCTCGGCTACCCAACAGTGGCGGGCATCGTCGAAGTAGCTGAGCGACTCGCGGTCGACGGTAAATTCCACCGTGCGTGTCTCGCCCGGCTGAAGGTGCACCTTGCCGAACCCTTTCAGCTCCTTGACGGGGCGCGGCAGGCTCGACTTCTCGTCGGTGATATACAGCTGCACTATCTCGCTGCCGGCGCGGGAGCCGGTGTTGGTAACATCCACACTCACTGTGAGGGTGTCGTCGGCATCGGCCAACTCGGTCTTCGACAGCTGCGGCTTGCCGTAACTAAATGTGGTATAGCTCAATCCATGGCCGAAGGGGAAGAGGGGCGCTATCTTATCTTTGTCGAAATGGCGGTAGCCCACGAAGATGTCGTCGCGGTAGTATTCGGGCACGGTGTCGCACTTGTTGGCGATAGCCTCGGCATTGCCGGGATACTCGCCGATGCTGTGAGCGGCCACATCCTCAAGGCGCACGGGGAAGGTCATCGGCAGTTTGCCCGAGGGGTTGACATCGCCCGAGAGCACATCGGCGATGGCGTTGCCGGCCTCGGAGCCGATAAACCATGCCTGCACCACGGCGGGCACCCGCTTCACCCAGGGCATCGCCACGGGGTTGCCTGAGATATTGACATACACCAGGCGCGGATTCACCGCCAGGATGCGCTCTATCAGTTCATCCTGCCCGTAAGGCAGACTGAGGCTCTCGCGGTCGGCGTCCTCGCAGTCCTGATGGGGCCGCTTGTTGAGTCCTCCGACAAAAATCACATAGTCGGCTCCGGCGGCGGTCTTCACAGCCTCATCCATCAGTTCCTCGGTGCTACGGCCATCGCTGATATCCTGCACTTTGAGGCCATCCTGCTCCATCACGGGGTCGCCCACATATCCGCGAGCATACACCACCTCCACACCCTCGCCGGCGCGAGCGCGCAGCGCCTCGAGAGGCGACACCTCCCGACGGGCTTTAAGCGAGGAGCTGCCTCCGCCACAGGTCATCATTTTTATGGCATTTTCGCCTATCACGGCTATCCGTTTCCCCGCCGAGAGGTCGAGGGGGAGCAGACCGCCGTCGTTTTTCAGCAGCACTATCCCCTCACCGGCTATCCTGCGCGCGGCGGCCACATGTTCGGGCGAATTGAGCGACCCCGTGGGCTTGTAGGGGTTCATGGCGGTGCGCATTATCAGCCTCAGGGCGTTGGCGGCCTTGCGGTCGAGCTCCTCGGTGCCCACCTCGCCCGATTTGATCTTCTTGAGGTAGGGATATGCAAGATAATAGTTGTCGTAGGCGTTGGGGGTGCCCTGCGACAGCCCGTCGGTCCACGAGCCATATTCTATGTCCACTCCGTGGGCGATAGCCTGGTCGGTGTCGTGCACGCCGCCCCAGTCGGAGATCACAGCGCCGTCAAATCCCCACTCGTCGCGCAGTATATCCTGCAGCAACCGCTTGTTCTGGCAGACGTGGGTGCCGCGGTAGAGGTTGTACGAACTCATTATCGACCATGTGCCCCCCTTGGTCACTGCGGCCTTGAAAGCGGGCAGGTATATCTCATAGAGGGCGCGGTCCGAGAGGTCTACGTCGGTGTAGTGGCGGCGATGCTCCTGATTGTTGAGGGCATAGTGCTTCACGCAGGTGGCCACGCCGTTGCTCTGTACGCCCTGAATATAGGGCACCACCATAGTGGCGGCCAGATAGGGATCCTCGCCCATATACTCGAAGTTGCGCCCGTTGAGCGGCGTGCGCAGTATGTTCACACCCGGCCCGAGGAGCACATCCTTCTCGCGGTAGCGGGCCTCCTCGCCTACGCTCTTGCCGTAGAGCGCGGCCATCTCGGGGTTCCAGGTGGCGGCGAGGCAGGTCAGGGCGGGGAAAGCGGTCACCGAGTCGTTGGTCCACCCGGCCTGGTTCCACTGGTCCCAGAACACCTCGGGACGCACCCCGTGGGGGCCGTCGGTGCACCACAGTTCTGGGATCCCCAGCCGGGGCACACCCGCCGAACTGAATTTCGACTGCGCATGTATCACGCCTATCTTCTCTTCGGTGGTCATCCGGCTCAGAGCATCGGCCACCGAGGCCTCTATCGCAGCCGTATCGGTGGCTGCGGCCGGCACTATGGCAAGCGCCATAGCAAGCAATACTGACATTTTAGTTTGTTCTTTAGTGTGACACGAATCAGTTGACAGTCACTGTGGTAAGCACCGGGAAGTGGTCGCTGGGGGTGCGGGGCACGGCATTGACTATCCCCACCTCGTCGGGGGCGTTGCCCGAGGTGTCTATCTCTGTGGCGCCCGAGAGGGAGGTGCGGTAGGTGTCGGTGAGCACACCATATTTCTCCACTTCCACCGAGGGTGAGGTGAAGATATGGTCGATGCGCTGGTCGGTGAAGCCGTCGGTGCGGTAGTGGTTGAAGGTGCCGTTGGGCGCATACACCAGCGCTGCGCGCTCGAAGGCGTCGGTGAGCACTCCCCCTTCGGTGATGGTGGCATACGACTCGCTGCGCTGGTCCACATTAAAGTCACCGGTGAGGAACACCGGCAGCTCGGGCCCGAACTCGTCGATCTTCTGCTTGATCAGTTTTGCACTCTCGGTGCGGGCCTTGGTGCCCACGTGGTCCATATGCAAATTGAAGAAGAGAAACTCCTTGCCGGTGGCTTTGTGACGGAAGCGGCCCCAGGTGCAGATGCGCACACACACGGCATCCCATCCCAGACCCGGACGGTCGGGATGCTCCGACAGCCAGAAGTCGCCATGCTTCACCAGGTCGAACATGTCGGTGCGGTAGAAGATAGCCGAGTGCTCCCCGGCCTCTTTGCCGTCGTCGCGCCCTATGCCGATGTAGTCATATCCCGGCAGGTCGGCTTTGAGCTGCTCCAGCTGGCTCTTGAATCCCTCCTGGGTGCCGAAGATGTCAAACCCATGGAAGCGTATCAGCTTGGCCATCACCGGCTCGCGGCGTTCCCAGCCGTTGCCTGCCTTGTCGTCGCCGCCGTTGAGCTGACGGATGTTGTAGGTGCCCACATTGAATGTGGCACCCTCTGCCCATGCCACGGCTGCGATCCACACAGCCGCCAAAATCATTTTAAGTCTCATAGATATCATGATTTACGGTTAAAAATTCTTGATTTGCAATTGTTTCCACGCGGTGCGTGGCCGGGGGCCTCAGGCTGCGCGCCGGGCGGCCCGCTTGGCGCACCCTTATAGGAAAGCTACCTCCTTGAAGGCAAACTTGTGGATCTCCCCTCCCTGTAGCTTCAGCCTCAGCATGCCGTCGGCATCCACGCCATCTACCATCGCTGCGAAGCATGAGGTGTCGGGCAGCATGAAGCGGTGCATCTCGCCGTCGTTGCGCCACATGCAGCGAAGAAACTCGGTGTGCTGCTTCTCCTGCTCGCGCTCCGAGCGGCCTATCAGCGCTATGCGCCGCAAGATGGCGTCGCACACCTCCTGCAGTATCTCCTCGAGCAGGAAATGGCTCTCGCCGGTGAGCTGAGCCATCGACACCGGGTTGGGGGCCGAGGAGCAGAAGATGGTCTGATTGACATTGAGCCCTACGCCGGCCACACTGTGGGTGATGCTCCGGCTGCCGAGGGTATGCTCTATCAGTATGCCGGCTATCTTGTCGTCGCCCACATAGATGTCGTTGGGCCACTTCACTTTCACCAGCTCAGGCTCCACATATCCGGCAAGACGGCTTCTCACCACCTCCACCACCCCGAGGGCCACAGCCTCGCTGATGGCAAACTGATGTGACGGCGCCACCCCTTCGGGATGCAGCAGCAGCGAGAAGGTGAGATTCTTCCCCGGCTCAGCCTCCCAGAAGTTGCCGCGCTGACCGCGGCCGGCGGTCTGATTGTCGGTCACCGCCACATCGCCGTGACCAAGCTCCTGAGCGTGCTCTTTGAGCCACGTATTGGTCGACTCCACCTCGTCAAGCCGTGTGATCTTACCGACGCTCATTCCGGTAGGTTTACTGTGAGGGTGCGCGATTCGTCGTCGTTGACCTTCAGTTCCACCACTACGGTGTCGTCGGGCAGCAGCGGCTCTATCCTTTCGGGCCACTCCAGAAAGCAGAGGGCGCCCGAATCGAAGTAATCCTCCACTCCGATTTCCAGCGCCTCCTCCACTGTCTCCAGGCGGTAGAGGTCAAAATGATACATGAGTTCGGCAGTGGTGTCGCTCCGGTATTCGTTGATTATCGAGAACGACGGCGAGTTGGCCAGGTCCTCCTCCACACCCAGTGCGCGGCACAGCTGACGGATGAAAGTGGTCTTCCCGGCGCCCATCTCCCCCTTGAAGGCATACACCGTCTCGTCGCCCATCAAGGCCACAAACTGCTCCGCTGCCTCGGGCAGCGCCTCGAGTGTCGGTATCTCTATCACATGTTTCATTGTCTATATCTTTTATAGCTGTATTTTTATTAGCAGTCCATTAAATCGCTTCCCCCTCCCTTTCCATCTCCTAATTCCTAATCCCCTAATACCTAACCCCTAACGCCTAACACCTAACGCCTAACACCTAACACCTAACACCTCATTATTTCGGCGTCATCGTCACCAGCGGCACGAGCATCTCTTCCATCGAGATGCCGCCGTGCTGAAAGGTGTCGGTGTAATACTGCACGTAGTAGTTGTAGTTGTTGGGATAGGCGAAAAAGTCGTTGTTGCCCGCGAAGATATAGGTCGACGACACATTGGGTGCCGGCAGCCCGAACTGCAGCGGGCGCTTGATCTCGTACACCTGCTTGAAATTGTACCCGAGGTTTTTGCCCACCTTATAGCGCAGGTTGGTGTTGGTGTTTTTGTCGCCCACCACCTTCACGGGATTGTCCACGCGGATGGTGCCGTGGTCGGTGGTCACTATCACCTTCGCACCGCTCTCGGCCATGCGACGGAAAAGCTCCAGGGCCGAACTGTGGCGGAACCACGACTCGGCCAGCGAGCGGTAGGCGGCATCGGTGCGCGCCAGCTCGCGTATCATGCGGCTCTCCGTACGGGCATGCGACAGCATGTCTATAAAGTTGAGCACCACTATGTTGAGCTGATTGTTCTGCAGGTTGGCGAACTCTCTCAGCAGCCGCTCGCCGCCGGTAGAGTCGTTGATCTTGTTGTAGCTGAATTTGCACGGCTTGCGGAAGCGCTCGAACATGGTCTGCACCAGCTCGCTCTCGTTGAGGTTCTTCCCCTCCTCCTCGTCTTCGTCGACCCACAGGTGGGGAAACAGGCGCTCGATATCCACCGGCATCAGTCCGGAGAAGATAGAGTTGCGGGCATACTGAGTGGCGGTGGGGAGGATGGAGGTGTAGAGCTGCTCGTCGAAGGTGAAATACTCGGCCAGCAGCGGCTTCACCGTCAGCCACAGGTCGAGACGGAAATTGTCTATAAGCACGAAAAACACCTTCTCCCCCTTGTCGATCAAGGGAAATACTGCGTTTTTCATCACTTCCGGGCTCATCATCGGCCGACCCGAGGCGTCGGTGCTCCCTGCGCGCCCGGTGAGCGCCGACGGCAGCGCCGTCACCCACTCCTCGTAGTTGCGCTTCACAAATTTGTAGAACGTAGAGTCGGCGTCGCTCTTCTGCATACGCAGCATCTCGTCCATATTGGTGTCGGCCGACGCCAGGCGCAGCTCCCACTGCGTCAGCTTCTCGTACACGGCGTAGAAGTCGCCGATGCTGCGGGCATCGTTGATCATCCCCGACAGGCGCACGAACTCCTGCTGATAATCGGCCGCGGCGGTCTGCGACACTATCTCGCGGCTGTGCAGATTTTTCTTTATCGACAGCAGTATCTGGTTGGGATTCACCGGCTTGATCAGGTAATCGGCGATGTTGTTGCCCACGGCCTGATTCATGATGTTTTCCTCCTCGCTCTTGGTGATCATTATCACGGGAGTCTGCGGCGCTATCTCCTTGATCCTCTGCAGAGTTTCGAGGCCGGTAAGGCCGGGCATATTCTCGTCGAGAATCACGAGGTCGAAGTGGCGCGAGGCCACCAGCTCGAGCGCGTCGCGCCCGTTGTTGACCGTCACGGGGTCGTACCCCTTTGCGCGGAGGAATAGTATGTGGGGCTTCAGGAGGTCTATCTCGTCATCAGCCCATAATATGGAGTATTCGCTCATAGCTCAAGATGTTATCACGGACTTCATTCGTTTAGTCGAGCAGAGGATCGTCGCCCTCCGATCCGTCGGGATATTCGGGCAATTCCGGCTTGGGCGCCGGCTTCGGAGCGGGCTTGGGAGCAGGCTTCGCTGCCGGTTTAGCCTCCGGTTTGGTCTCAGGCTTCGCTGCCGGTTTGGTTTCCGGCTTCGGCTCGGCCTTCGGTGTCTCTTTCGGAGCCTCGGGGGCGGCCTCAGCTGCCGCAGGGGCTTCCACGGGCGTTTCAGGCTCTACTGCGGGCTGCTCTGCCGGCTTTTCCGCAGGTGTTTCAGGCGCCTCAGCCGCCTCCTCTGCGGGCGGCGCTTCGGGGATTCCCTGAGATTCGCCGAACAGTTCGGGCGGGAGCACAGCCTCCTCGGTGTCGCGGTAGGTCTTATCCTGCATATACCGGAAATAGTCGTCAAACGACCGCCCGCTCTTGAGCAGCTTGTCGAAGTTTGCCGCCGAAATCACCACCGGACGCACCTCTTTGGGCAGCTGCAGCGACTGCGACTGCGCCATCACCTTGCGATAGTGGTTGATCTCCTCTACATTGTCAAATCCTTTGATTATCAGCAGACCCAGACGCCCGAAATTCATCTGCTCCAGGTCGAAATCCTTCACCACAAACGAGGTGAAGTTGTGGCGCGCCACATTGTAGAGCAGTGCGTTTTGCGATATCACGTCGGTGGGATACAGCAGCACGAGATATTGCTCCGTGTCGGGGTTGAGGTCGAACTCCAGCTCAGCCTGCCCTTCGGCGGCCACCGAGTCGTTGCTCAGGCGTATATCCCAAAGCAGGCCGCGCATGTTGCCGCCGGAGGATTCCGACAACTGACGTCCCTGCGCCAGACCTTTGAGGTACGATGAGGCGTAGGGCGACAGGTCGGTGTCGGGATACCGCTCGAGCATCTCCATCAGGGTGGATTTGAATGTCTCCAGATCCTTCTCCGTCACACACGACAGCGCTTCGAGGAACATGAATTTCGGCATCAGGCGTGTCAGCGGGAAGTCTTGCTTCACCTCCTTGTAGATCTCGTGCACGCGGCGGTTTTCGTTGTCCATATACGCCTCGAGGGCCTCGTCGTAGAGGGTATTTTCGCGCTCCAGCATCCGCCGCAGCGTGCCCACATAGTCGGGGTCGCGCAGCGCCAGGCCATACTTCGAGTCGGGGAAGTCGGTGAGTATCAGGTTGCGGTATTTCTCGGCTTTGGCGGTGTCGCCGGCGCGCATAAACATCAGATACATATTGTAGTATGTATCCAGGCGGTAGATATTGTCGGGGTAGCGGCTCAAGAGCGACTCGAATTCGGTCTCGGCGGCGTGGAAGTCCTCCAGCTTGTCTTTCAGTATCACGCCCATATTGTAGAGGCCTTCCTGGATGATGTCGTTGGCGGTCTGCTTCTGCTCGTCGGTGGTGGGTATCTGCTTGAGATAATACTCGGGGAAGTGGGGATCGTTCTCCTTCTCGGCCTCCTTGGCGGCTTCGTCCGAGATGGAGTCGCCGGGGGCTTCGCCCGATGTGTCGGGGCTCTCCTCCCCCGCGCCGCTCTCGCCGTCGGTGCCCGCGCCGAAGTCGTTGAAGTTGAACGAGGCTTTATTCCTTCTCCTCCAGTCGTCCTCCAGTTTGCGGTTGCCCCACCGGCGCTGAAATTCGGTGCGCCCGGCGTTTTTGGTCGCTGTATTGTAGAAGTACCAGGAGTCGTCGCCGGTATTCATGGTGAAAGTCTGCGGTGCCTTCCCGGCGCCCGACATGTCGGCGGCGTTGGCGTCGCGGTTGGCGAGAAATTCCTCACGAGCGGCGGCGTCGGCTTCCTCTTTCTCTTTCTTTTTCAGCGCCTCGATGATCTTGTTGACTGCGGCGAGCTGCTCCTCGGGTGTCATGGCGGCCAGCTCGAGCAGCGAGTCCTGCAGCTCTACATTTTGCGAGTACACGGCCAGCTCGTCGAGCAGGTCCGAGCGCTTTTTCAGCGCCCGGTAGTCGGGATAGGTCTCGGGCAACTGCGGTATGGCCTCAGCGTAGCAGGGCTGGGCCTTGGAGTATTTGCGCAGGTCGTAGTATAGGCCACCGAGGGTCAGCTGCGAGATGGCTTTGTCGATGCCGTTGCGGGTGCTGTTGGCGGCGGCGAGCTCGTAGTTGGCTATGGCGTTGGCTGTGTCTTTGCGCGACAGGTAGAGGTTGCCTATGGCGTAGTAGATCTGGTCGAGATACTCTTTGTTGCGGTCGTAGCGGGTCATGCGCTTGAGCGCTTTCACCTCCGAGGTGATGTCGGCACCGGTGAATACTTCGCTCTGCTTGATGCGGGCGTTGAATTTCGCACGGTAGGAGGCCGACGAGCTGCTCCCGGCCTTGTGAAATGCCTTGTAGGCGGCTTCTTTCTCGCCTAAGTGGCTGTAGACCTGCCCTAAAAGAAACCACAGGCGCGTCTTCTGCGCCCCTTTGCTGAGACGGATGGCCTCCTGCAGAGGCTCCACAGCCTTTTTATACTCTTTCGACCTCACCAGCCAGTCGGCCTCGGCGAGATTGTAGAGGCGCTTCAGGTTGTTGTTCACCAGCTGATCTTGCTTGACGCGGGTGAGGATGGTCTCGGCCTCATAAAGCCAGTCCATGGCGCAGTACGAGAGCGCCTCCCACAGCTTGGCCTCGGTCACCGTATTGGGCAGCCATGTGAAATGCTTTGAGATGTAGAAGAATGTGGCTGCCGAGCCGAGGAAATCGCCGTTCATATACTGTCCGCGCCCCATCATCATCCACGAGTTGTGAAGGAAGGGGTTGTACTCCTCGCGTTTCATCCACGCTTTGTAAGCGGGGTCGGAGCTTTTCCCCGCTTTCTTGGCGGGTTTCTTCTTGATTGAGCGCAGCTGTATCGCCTTCTGGGCCTTCTCTATCGAGCGGTCGAAGTTGCCCTGCGGCTGCGGGGCTTTCTCGTCGGCCTTGGCCTCGGCGGGATGGATGAAGAGGTTGCGGGTGTAGTCGTCCTCGTAGGCGGTCTCCATCTCCTTGAGGGTCTCTTTGTAGTGCTCGTCGCCGTTGAAGTGGATGTTGTAGCGGGTGATAAAGGCCTGATACTTACGCGTGGCGGCATTGTTTTTCTTGGGCGAACACGACGTCACCGCCGCTCCCGCAAGGAGCAGCAGAGTCACGATTGCCCATATACCGCGTAGTTTTCTCAATATATCTTTTCGTTGTTGTCCGGGGCCCCGGCGGGGCCTTATTGTATAACGCCGCCACGGCTCCCTTTATTGCTCCCCCGCGCCCCGGCCCGCCAGTGCAAAGATACAAAAAAGATAGTAAGTATGGCCCGAAATTGCTTTATTATCCAAAATTCTGCCTAATCCCGGTTATGCTCTTCCCGTTTGCGAACAATCACCCGCGCCACGGGTTTATTTTTTTGGATAAAACATTAAAAAGAGTTATTTTTGTGTGCCTTGAAAAATCATTGCCAACACAAAAAAAACAACATACGATATGACTGACCTTACCCAGCGATTTCTCAAATATGTGAAATTCGACACTCAGAGCGACGAGGAAACAAATCTCACCCCCTCCACCCCCGGGCAGATGATCTTTGCCCAATATCTCGAGCGTGAGCTCCGCGACCTCGGACTCGAAGATATATCTCTCGACGACAACGGCTACCTCATGGCCACACTCCCGGCCAACACCTCGCGCCGCGTGCCCACCGTGGGATTTATCGCCCACCTCGACACCTCGCCCGACCTCTCGGGCAAGAATGTCAATCCGCGCATCGTCCAAGCCTACGACGGCGGCGACATCACCCTCAACGATGCTAAAGGGATCGTACTCTCCCCCTCGGAGTTCCCCGAACTGCTCCACTATGTGGGTCAGGATCTCATCGTCACCGACGGCAACACCCTCCTTGGCGCCGACGACAAGGCCGGCATCGCCGAGATAGTCACTGCGGTGGAATATCTCAAGGAGCACCCCGAGATAGAGCACGGACGCATCCGCATCGCCTTCAACCCCGACGAGGAGATCGGCCTGGGAGCACACAAGTTCGACGTGGAGCGCTTTGCCGCCGACTGGGCCTACACCATGGATGGCGGCGAGGTAGGCGAGCTGGAGTATGAGAACTTCAACGCCGCCGTGGCCAAGGTCACCTTCCGCGGACGCAATGTGCACCCCGGATATGCCAAGCACAAGATGATCAACTCCATCCGCATCGCCAACCAGTTTATCCTCATGCTCCCCCGCTGGGAGACCCCCGAGCACACCGAGGGCTACGAGGGATTCTACCACCTCATCCACATCGACGGCAGCGTGGAGACCACCACTCTCACCTACATCATCCGCGACCACGACCGCGACCGCTTCGAGCGCCGCAAGAAGGAGCTGGAGCACCTGGTGCGCAAGACCAACAACGAGTTTCCCGACTGCTGCTCCATCGACATCAAGGACCAGTACTACAATATGCGCGAGAAGATCGAGCCGGTGCGCCACATCATCGACATCGCCGAGGAGGCCATGCGCCTCGCGGGCGTCACTCCGGTGGTGGTCCCCATCCGCGGCGGCACAGACGGCGCACAGCTCTCGTTCAAGGGTCTCCCCTGCCCCAATATCTTCGCCGGAGGTCTCAATTTCCACGGCCGATATGAGTTCGTGCCTATCCCCTCGATGGAGGCTGCAGAGCGCACTATAATAGAAATAGCCAAACTCGTAGCCCAGTGAATACACTGGTTGTGATCACCGGACCTACCGCGTCGGGCAAGACAGCTCTGGCCATAGAGGTGGCGAAGCTGCTCGGCTGCGAGATCATCTCGGCTGATTCACGCCAGATTTTCAAGGGGTTGCCTATCGGCACGGCAGCCCCCACGCCCGAGGAGACGGCCGCGGTGCCCCACCACTTCGCGGCCATGCTCCCGGTCGACGCCTACTACAGCGCGGCGCAGTTTGAGAGCGATGTGATGCAGCTGCTCCCCTCGCTCTTCGCCCGCTCGGGCGGATATGCGGTGATGTGCGGCGGCGCCATGATGTATGTCGACGCCGTATGCCGCGGCATCGACGACCTCCCCGACATCTCGCCGGAGATTCGCGAGCAAGCCTACGGGCTGCTCCGCACCGAGGGGATACAGGCGGTGCGCCGGCGCCTCGCGCAGCTCGATCCGGAGTATCTCGCCAAGGCCGACCCCGACAACCACAAGAGGCTGGTGCATGCGCTCGAGATATGCCTGCAGAGCGGCGTGCCCTACTCGTCGCTTTGCACGGGAAGGGCCAAGGAGCGCCCCTTCCGCATCCTCAAGTTTGCCATCGACCTGCCGCGCGAAGTGCTCTTCGACCGCATCAACCGGCGCGTGGAGGCGATGATCGGGGCCGGACTGGTGGAGGAGGCACGCTCCATGCTACCCCATCGCGGGCTCAACGCCCTCAACACGGTGGGATACAAGGAGATGTTCGCCTACCTCGACGGCACATGGGACCTCCCCACCGCAGCCGCGCGAATGGCAAAAAATACCCGCGTTTACGCCAAAAAACAGCTCACATGGCTCAAGCGCGACCCCGAGGTGACATGGCTCGACGGCATGGCGCTCTCCACCGCACCAATGGCCGGCGTCATAGCCCGCGAAGCCACCCGAAGTGCCGACACTCAATCAGCAACAGATTACCGTTATGGCAAATAAATTTCTAAACGACCTCAAATCCGAACTCGAGGGATATTTCACCCTCAACGGCTACCTCATTCCCGAAGAAGAGGCCGAGCAGAGCATCCGCGAGGGTGTCAGTTTCAAGGGCACTACCCTGCTTATCCTCGTTTTCGCCATCTTCATCGCCTCGCTCGGACTCAACACCAACTCTCCGGCGGTGATCATCGGCGCCATGCTCATATCCCCGCTCATGGGTCCTATCATCGGACTCGGTCTGGGCGTGGGCATCGAGGATTTCGACCTCCTCAAGCGCTCGCTGCGCAATCTGCTTGTGGCGGCAGCCTTCTCCATCCTCGCCTCGGCGCTCTACTTCCTCATCTCGCCTGTGAGCGAGGGACATAGCGAACTGCTTGCCCGCACCTCACCCACCATCTACGATGTCTTCATCGGATTTTTCGGAGGCGCTGCGGGCATCTTCGCCATCGCCAGCAAAAACAAGGGCAATGTCATCCCCGGCGTGGCCATCGCCACTGCCCTCATGCCCCCGCTCTGCACCGTGGGCTACGGACTCGCCACATGGCAGCTCAACTATTTCTTCGGCGCTCTCTACCTCTTCCTCATCAACTCCATCTACATCGGTCTCGCCACCTTCATCGGAGTGAAGGTGATGAAATTCAGCCGACTGCAGTCGGCCGTGCCTGAACGCGCAAAACGAATGCGCCGCCTGGTCTACACGCTCGCCATACTCACTCTCCTCCCCAGCATCTACCTCACTTACAACATGCTCACACGCGAGCGCTTCGAGATGAACGCCAACCGCTTCGTCGCCGAGGAGTGCAAATTTCCCAACACTCAGGTGCTCAGCCACTCGGCATTCAAGGATCAGGGTGAGAAGGAAATCAGCATCACCCTCATCGGCAAGGTGCTCCCGCAGGATTCGCTCGAACTGGCTCTCGCCAACCGCCTGCAATACTACGGTCTCTCGGGTGTGAAACTCAACATCATCCAGGGCGACGCCGGCGAGCGCCCCGACATGGAAAGCATGGTAGGACATTCCGTCAATCAGATTTATACGCTCGCACAGAATGCTCTGGTACAGAAGCAGGAAGCCATCGACTCGCTACGGCAGATCATCACCGACCGACGCAAACGCGACTCCATCTCGGCTCAACTCGCTCCCGAACTTAAAGTGATCTATCCGCAGATCAGCGAGATAGCCGTCACACGAGCCGTATTCGGACAGATCTCCACCGGCAGTCTCGACACCGCCAATATCGCTCTCATCCGATACAACCGACCCATCTCTACGACATCCAAGGCCGAACTGCAGCGCTACCTCGAGGCACGCCTCAAGGTGCCCTCCATCCGCCTTGTCAACGTCGACTGACACCACTAATTGATTATGAAAGAACTTATTATAAGCAAGGAAGCCACCGAGCGCACTGTCCTCGTGGGCCTCATCACACAGAAGCAGACACCCGCCAAGGTCGACGAGTATCTCGACGAACTTGAATTTCTCGCCGAGACCGCCGGAGCCGAAGTGGTGGCCCGCTTCACACAAAAACTTGACCTCCCCAACTCCCGCACTTTCGTCGGGCAAGGCAAACTCGCTGAAATCAAGGAGTATATCGATAAAAACGACATCGGCATGGTCATCTTCGACGACGACCTCTCCGCCAAGCAGGTGGCCAACATCGAGAAGGAGCTGCAAGTGAAGATTCTCGACCGCTCCAGCCTCATCCTCGACATCTTCGCCAAGCGCGCACAGACCGCCACGGCCAAAACTCAGGTAGAGCTGGCCCAATACCGCTACCTCCTCCCCCGCCTGACCCGCATGTGGACCCACCTCGAGCGTCAGCGCGGCGGTATCGGCATGCGCGGCCCCGGTGAGACACAGATCGAGACCGACCGCCGTATCATCCTGCGCCGCATCTCGCTCCTCAAGGAGCAGCTGGCCGACATCGACCGCCAGAAGACGCTCCAGCGCAAAAATCGCGGCCAGCTCACCCGCGTGGCCCTCGTGGGATACACCAACGTGGGCAAATCCACGCTGATGAACCTCCTCAGCAAGAGCGATGTCTTCGCCGAAAACAAGCTTTTCGCCACCCTCGACACCACCGTACGCAAGGTCACCATCGAGAATCTACCCTTCCTCCTCACCGACACCGTGGGCTTCATCCGCAAGCTCCCCACCCACCTGGTGGAGTCGTTCAAGTCTACCCTCGACGAGGTGCGCGACGCCGACCTTCTGGTGCATGTCGTCGACATCAGCCATCCGCAGTTTGAGGAGCAGATAGAGGTGGTCAACAAGACTCTCGCCGAGGTATGCGGCTCTGCCGACAAGCCTATGATAGTGGTTTTCAACAAGATCGACGCATATTCCCACATCCCCAAGGATGAGGATGATCTCACCGAGCGCACCGCACGCAACATACCGCTCGAAGAGCTGAAAGCTACATGGATGAACCGCCTCACCACGGGCAACTGCGTCTTCATCTCGGCCAAAAACAGCACCAACATCGAGGAGCTGAAGGCGCTCATCTACGAGAAGGCACGCGAGATTCACACCCAGCGCTTCCCCTACAACAATTTCCTCTATCAGACCTACGACGAGGATATCTCGCCCGAGCCCGAGGCCGCTCTGCCGGCTCCCGGGGCTGAAAACAGTGAAACCTCCTCCCCCGCACCCTCCGACAATGAGTGAAGCTCCCGAGGCTCAGGCCATGCAGTGGAGCCGCCTCATCTCCGACAAGCGTTTCGGCATGGAGGGATACCACTCCCCCGGGCTGCCGGGGATCCGCTCCGATTTCCAGCGCGATTTCGACCGTCTCATCTTCTCCTCCCCCTTCCGGAGGCTACAGAATAAAACGCAGGTGTTCCCCCTGCCAGGGAGCATCTTCGTGCACAACCGTCTCACCCACAGCCTCGAAGTGGCGTCGGTGGGACGCTCTATGGCCAACGAGATCGCCCTGGCCCTGCGCCCCTCCTACGAGGATACGCCCCACGCAGCCGCCCTCGACTCTATCGGCGACATAGTGGCGGCTGCCTGTCTGGCCCACGACCTGGGCAACCCTCCCTTCGGACATTCGGGCGAAAAAGCCATCTCTACCTTCTTCTCCGAGGGGCTCGGGGCCGACCTGGCCGACGAACTGACACCCGAGCAGTGGGCCGACCTGATCCATTTCGAAGGAAATGCCAACGCGCTGCGGCTCCTCACCCACAGTTTCAAGGGGCGGCGCCGCGGCGGCTTCGCCATGACCTACTCCATGCTGGCCTCCATCGTCAAGTACCCCTTCAGCTCGTCGCTGGCCGGAAACCGCAATAAATTCGGATTTTTCACCTCGGAGGAGGAGGCCTTCGCATCCATCGCCGACGAACTCGGCATCATCTGCCTCGACTCCACACCGGGACGCTCGCGATATGTGCGCCATCCGCTGGTCTATATCGTCGAGGCTGCCGACGACATCTGCTATGAGGTGATGGACATCGAGGACGCCCACAAACTCAAGATCCTCTCCACCGAAGAGGTCATCACTCTCTTCCTCGGCTTCCTCTCGCCGGAGCGTCAGAGCCGCTGCCGCGAAGTGATGCGCCATCTCTCCGACCCCAACGAGCAGATCGCCTACCTCCGTTCGGCGGTCATCGGCACTCTCGTGCAGCGCTGCGCCGAGGTGTTCGTGGCCAACGAGAAGGATATCCTCCGCGGCACTTTCCGCGGACAGCTCCTCGGTCATGTGCCGCAGACCGAGCGCGAGGCCTACGCCCGTTGCAACGAGGTGTCGTGGGACAAGATCTACCGCTCGTCGGCGGTGGTCAATGTGGAGTTGGCCGGTAATCGCATCATCACCTTCCTCCTCGAGAAACTGATCCATGCCGTGCGCCATCCGCAACTCAACTATTCGCGCCTGCTCCTGTCGCAGTTCCCGCAGCAGTACGATGTGGCCGCTCCGGGCCTTTTCTCCAAGATCCAGGCGGTACTCGACCACGTCTCGGCCATGACCGACGTCTACGCCCTCGACCTCTACCGCAAGCTCAACGGCCTCTCCCTCCCCGCTGTCTGACCATCACATTATCACCATTATGAAACGAATTTTCATTCTTCTCTCCATATTTCTCCCGCTCCTTGCCGCGGCCATCACCCCGGAACAGGTGGAGAATGTGCATCGCGCCGACCGCACCCGCTATGTCACCGATCAGGCCGGAGTGCTCTCCCCCGAGGCGCTCGCACAGGCCGATGCCATCCTTGCCGACATCTGGAAGGCCTCCTCGGCCGAGGCTGTCGCCGTCATCGTCCCCGATATCTCCGGAGCCGAGATCAACGACTATGCCACCGAACTTTTCTCCCTCTGGGGGATCGGCAAAAACGACAAGGACAATGGCATACTGGTGCTCATCTCCGTGGGCGACCGCAAGGCGGTCATCCGCACCGGCTACGGCGCCGAAGGGGTGCTCCCCGACGTCCTCGCCTCGCGCATCATCCGCAACGACATGGCCCCGGAATTTCGCGAGGGCAACTACAGCAAGGGTGTCCTCAAGGCGCTCTCCTCCCTGCGCACCATCACCACCGACCCCGAGGCGCGCGAGGAGCTGATGTCGGAGCATGCCAACGACGAAGGAGCCGACGACTCGGGCTCCAACCTTTTCGTGCTCTATCTCCTGATGGCCGTGATCACCGGAGTGGCAATGCTGGTGTTCGTCATCATCGCCTCAGTGCGCTCGCGCCGCCTCCCCACAGCCCAGCGCTATAAGGCACTCCAGCAATGGCGCCTTCCGGCTCTCGTGGTGGCCTGCCTGTCGCTCGGATGCGCCCTCCCGGCGTATCTTCTTCTGATATATCTGATGCGCCGCACACGCCTGCGCAAGCGTCTCTGTCCGCATTGCCACACACGCATGGAGCGCGTAGACGAGGTCAACGACAACCGCTATCTCACCCCCTCGCAGGATGCCGAGGAGCGACTCGATTCGGTAGACTACGACGTATGGCTCTGCCCCTCCTGCGGCGAGACCGACATCATCCCCTATATCAATACGCAGCGCAACTATGAGGAGTGTCCCGTGTGCCACGCCCGCGCCATGGTGTGCACCGGCAAGCGCATCCTCAGCCAGCCCACCACCCTCCGCGAGGGTCACGGCGTCTACACCTATCACTGCCTCAACTGCGGCCACGACCAGAACCGCCCCTTCACCCTCCCCAAAGTAGTGGCCGCTCCCATCATCATCGGAGGCGGAGGCGGCAACGGCTTCGGCGGTGGCGGAGGTTTCTCCGGCGGCTCCTTCGGCGGCGGCATGACCGGTGGC
>ERZ779852.2055-NODE-2055-length-17544-cov-6.354966_pt1 | contig 17544 bp, 9 predicted proteins | sample MGYA00511559_ERZ779852 | MGnify/ENA primary metagenome ERZ779852 (study PRJEB29588, sample SAMEA2157977) | human gut metagenome | biome: human gut; feature: human-associated habitat; material: faeces | place: Denmark | collected 2008/2010 ...
AGCGAGCCGATCATCACAGCCTCCTCGCGCGAATGCCCCTCCGATGCGAGCACATTGTAGCGGTCGATCAGGAGCATACCGTTGCGGGTCGCGATGCCGAACAGCGAGATGAATCCGATGATGGCCGGAATGCTCAGGATTCCGTCGGTGAAGAATATGGCGAACACGCCTCCGATGAGCGCCAGCGGCAGATTTAGCAGCACGACGAGCGACTGCGAGATGTTCTTGAACTCGCCGTACAGAAGCATAAAGATGATGAATATACTGAATATGCTCACGAGGGCGATGGTCTTGGATGCCCTTTCCTCGCTCTCGAACTGTCCACCGTATTCAATATGGTAACCTTCAGGGAGTTCGATGTTCTCGGCTATCTTCTCTCGGATGGCTCCGACGGCCTTGGCGAGTTCTCCACCGGTGGCGTTGCAGGAAACGACCAGCTTACGGCTGACGTTCTCGCGGTTGATAGTGTTCGGTCCGGCTGATGACTTGATGTCGGCCACATAGGACAGTGGAACCTTCTTGCCGTCACCGGTGTCTATGGTCAGATCGGAAATCCTCTCGATGCTTGAGCGTGCGTCATCATTGACTTTCAACGTGAGGTCGAACGAGCGGTTGCCCTCATAGACTGTCGAAACGACTTCGCCTTCCATCATCACCCTCACTACTTCGGCGAACTCGGGCAGGGATATTCCGTAGCGGGCGAGCATCTCGCGCTTCGGGGTGATGTTCAGCTCCGGCCTTTCGACCTGCTGCTCCACATTGATGTCAGCGATGCCTTCCACACCAGAGATTGATGTCTTGATCTTCTGGCCGATCTCGTACATCTTGTTGAGATCCGAGCCGAACAACTTTATGGCGATGTTGGCCTTTGTTCCGGAGAGCATCGCATCGATTCTGTGAGAGATAGGACCTCCGATCTCAATGTTCACTCCAGGAAGCACGGCTAATTTCTGACGTACCTCTTCGGTCAACTGCTTTCTGGTTTTCTTACCAAGCTCGAACGGGCATTCAAACTCAGAGCTGTTCACTCCGAATGCGTGTTCATCGAGTTCCGCCCGGCCTGTCTTACGACCCACGGTCTTGATCTCCGGGATGCTGAGCAGGAGCTCCTCCGCCGTGCGGCCCATACGGTCAGACTCCTCCAAGGATATTCCAGGAACAGTGCTGATGGAGATTGTGAACGAGCCTTCGTTGAAGGCGGGCAAGAAGCTTCCTCCGAGAGTGAAGAACATGACCACAGCGGCGACCAAAAGAGCGCCTACTCCGCAGAGAATCGTCTTCTTGTGGCCGAGAGACCAATTAAGGGCTTTCCCGTAGTATTTCTTCAGCCAACGAACCAGCGCCGGCTCACGTCCGGTCTTGTCGCTGTTCTGTGAGCCGAGAAGGAATGAGCTAAGGACAGGTGTGACAGTCAGTGCCACAAGCGTGGATGCCATCAGGGAGATGATGAACGTGATTCCCAGCGGCTTGAGCATCCTTCCTTCCATTCCGGAGAGGAAGAAGAGAGGCAGGAAGCTCGCGATGATGATGAGCGTTGAGTTAAGCATCGGCATACGGACCTCTTTCGAGGCCTCGTAAACAACTTTGATTACGCTCTCCCGCTCATTTTCAGGTTTTTCTCGGTTCTGCCGCAATCGCTTGAACACATTCTCCACGTCCACAATCGAGTCGTCCACAAGCGAACCTATGGCGATGGCGATTCCGCCTAGGCTCATCGTGTTGATCGTCAGTCCCATCCAACGGATCGCCAGCAAAGAGAAGACGATGGAAAGCGGGATTGAGATGAGGGAGATGATGGTGGTGCGCCAGTTCATCAGGAATATGAACAGCACGATTATCACGAATATCGCACCCTCGATCAAGGACTTCTTCACGTTGTCGATCGAACTGTCGATGAACCTGGACTGGCGGAAAATCTGTGAGTTGATCTTAACGTCAGCCGGGAGGTTCGCCTTGAGCTCGCCAAGTGCGTTGTCAAGCCTTCCGGTGAGAGCCAAAGTGTTGGTGTTCGGCTGTTTGGTCACGGTCAGCAGCACGGCAGGCTTGCCGTCGTTGGAGGCCACGCCGAGAACCGGAGTCTTGGGGCCGATACGCACGTCAGCGATTGCGTCCAATGTGATCGGCAAACCGTTTTCCGAGGTCTTCACCACAGCCTTTTTCAGTTCGTCTATATCGTTGGTGGACAGAAGGCCACGGACGATATATTCATTGCCATATTCATAGAGAGTGCCGCCAGAGGCGTTCTGGTTCATTCCTTTGACGGCGTAGATGACCTCGTCCATCGAGACTCCGTGACGGCGCATCTTGCCTGGGTCCATCAGGATCTGATATTCCTTGATGTCTCCGCCCATCACCGCGACTTGGGCAACGCCGCCGGTCGAGAGGAGTCTTGGCCTGATCGTCCAGTCGGCGATCGTGCGAAGGTCCTGCATAGAGGTCGTGTCGGCGGTCAGGCCGATGATCATCAGCTCGCCGAGGATTGAGGCCTGAGGTCCGAGAGTCGGGTTGCCGACATTCTCTGGAAGGTCAGCACCGACCATCGCTATTTTCTCGGAGACGATCTGGCGGGCTTTGTAAATGTCTGTTCCCCAGTCGAATTCGATGTTGACGATAGAGAATCCGGTTGCGGATGACGAGCGTACGCGGCGCACGTTTGTCGCACCGTTGACGGCGGTCTCGATAGGGAAAGTGACGAGTCTTTCGACCTCTTCCGGAGCCATCCCTTCTGCTTCCGTCATCACGACCACAGTCGGCGCGTTCAGATCCGGGAACACATCGACTTCAGTGTGCATTGTTGAATATATCCCCGCTACGAGGCAGAGTGCGGCGATCACAAGGATCACCATTCGGTTGTTGAGTGAGAACCGGATGATTCCGTTCAACAGTCCGTTTTCGTGTTTGAGCTGTTCCATAGGCCTAATGACTGTGTGTGTGACCTGCCGGAACGGCTGTTACGGAAGCGAGTTTTACCTGGATGGCACCTGTGGCCACAACAACATCGCCTTCGTTCAATCCGCTCTTTATCAGGACTCTCTGCCCGTCAGACTGTCCGAGTTTGACCTCGCGTTTGAGGAAGCCGGTCTCGTCATTCTGCACGAAAACGTAGTAAACTCCCTGATCCTCGACCACCGCTCCGACCGGAACGCTTATGGCCCTTGAGGACGAGGATGATTTCAGATAGACATTCACATAGGATCCCGCAATAAGGTCTCCCTTGTTGTCGAACTCGAATGTCACAGGAATATAATAGTCTCCGTCAGAGGCCTTTCCGTAGCCGACCAACCGGCCGTTCAAAGCCTTCAGATTGTAGGTCTCGTCGCTGTAGGATGTTGAGAAGTTGGCGTCCTTGATTCCGCTGATGAGTCCGTAGTATTTCTCGGAGACATCGGCGCGGAGCCTCAACCTTCTGTTCTGGCTGACAACCGCGATCGGGGTTCCGGTCTCGACATAGTCACCCTGGTTGACGTTGAGTTTCTTGATGAATCCGCCAAGCGGGGAAGTGACGCTGACGTTACCATCCTTGGATGTGCCGGAAGCCAGCGCATCGTACTCTGCCTTGGCCTGTTCGTATGCCAGTTTGCTTTGATCCAAATGGCTTTCGCTGACAATGTTGTCCTTGCTCAGTTGAATGTCTCGTTCATATTCTTTCTTCGCTGCCTCGTATGTGGCTTTTACCTTAGCAAGCTGGTCTCCGCCACCGAGTTCCTTGGATGAGATTGTCGCGATCAGCGAGCCTTTACCTACGGCCGAGCCCTCTGCCAGTTTCCCGAAGCTGACGACTCCGGAACTTTTCGCCACTACGGTCATCTCGTCTCCCATAGCGGATAATCTGTCCGCTTGTGTGGATCACCTCATTGAAATCACCCACGGCTACAGTGTCGGTCGTGATTCCGAATGTTTTCTGGCGCTCAAGGCTCACCTCGATCTCGCCATCGTGCCCGTGACCGTCCTCGTGCCCGTCAGCCTCACCGTGGCTGTGTTCGTGTTCGTGGTTATGCCCCTTGCAGGCTTCGCCACTATGGTTATGCCCGTGCTCGTGCTCGTGCTCCTCGTGAGCCTCAGCCTCGTGATCGTGATTGTGATCCCCGTGATTTGAATGGTTACCGCACCCTGCCAAAATAGCGCAGAATGCCATCAACGTTATTATCGTTTTCTTCATTTTAAGTGAATATATGTTTTTAAGTGAATATTTGAGTTATAAATATCCTAAAATTATTGAATAGGCTGATTCCGCCTCTCTCTATTCATTGTACGCGTCCCGACCTGTTAATTAGCATTATTGCCTCCGTTTGACGCTTATCACATCGCACGGATGGTCATTCCGTAAAAATGGCTGTTTCCCGTACTGTGTTGATAATCAGTATATTCGTAAGTCCTGCCCTCCGATTTAGCCGGGCAGGGATTTGCAATCGGTTAACATTCAGTAATTTGCGCTTATCGCACTTGATGCGGAACTAAGATGGTGGACTGAATGTTACGCAGCGACGGGCGGGGCGTTGGGAGCCATTGAAGAGACCAATGGCGGTGCGATAGATGGTATGAGATCCCCGGAAGCATATTCATTAGCGGTGCTTTCGGAGGTGATGGTCAGTAGGTTGGAGAGAATGGCAAGGATCGGGAATATGTCGCCGGCGTCAATGCCAAAATCTTGATTGTCAATGTGCAGCCTTTCCGACGGGCAGTACTGCTTGTGCGCCACGCAGTGGCTTTCGTCCTGATTGTGGTTCGCATCCGAATGGTGCGTGTGCTCGTCGTCGCAGCAACCGTCCATCCCGCAGACCTCCTCCACAATGCAGATCATAGTCTCATGGTGATGATGCGGCAGCACAGTCGCCAGCGTCACCATCATCATCGCCAGAAAGATCGGCACTATGGACAATTTCCTCATCATAAATCCTTTCGGACAATCATGGCAAATTTAGTAAATATTTCTGAATATGGAAAGTGAATAGATATAGCCGTCAATATATTGGCCGCGGGAGGCTTTGGCTCCCGAAGAGGGAGGGGACCCGCTATGCGGGGAGGACCTCCCGCGGCCAATATATTGACGGCATACCTTGTGTTCCTAAGTGGCTGTCACGAAGTGACTGAGGCAAATATGTCTCAGTTACTTGGAACTGAGATATTCATCAATCGCCGCCGCTGCCTTGCGACCCGCACCCATGGCGAGGATTACGGTGGCGGCTCCGGTCACGGCGTCACCGCCGGCGAATATGCCCTCTCTGGTCGTGCGGCCTTCGGCATCAGCCTCAAGCCCGCCACGACGTGTGGCCTGAAGTCCCTTCGTCGTGTTGACGATCAACGGATTCGGAGCAGTTCCAAGAGCCATGATCACAGTCTCGGTCGGGATCTCGAACTCGGATCCCGGAATCGGGACAGGGGAGCGGCGGCCGCTTGCGTCAGGCTCACCGAGCTCCATCCTGATGCACTTGATCGCCCTTACCCAGCCCTTCTCGTCACCGAGAATCTCAACCGGGTTGGTAAGCATCTGGAAGTCGATGCCCTCCTCTTTGGCGTGATGAACCTCCTCCTTTCTTGCAGGAAGCTCGTTCTCGGTACGACGATAGACTATGGTGGTGTCGGCGCCAAGCCTCAGGGCTGTTCTCGCGGCATCCATCGCCACGTTTCCTCCACCGACGACACAGCACTTCTTCCCGGCGTGGATCGGGGTGAGATAGTCCTCGCGGAAAGCCTTCATAAGGTTGTTTCTCGTCAGGAACTCATTGGCGGAGAAAACCCCGTTGAGATTCTCGCCAGGAATGCCCATGAATTTCGGCAGACCGGCTCCCGTGCCGACGAACACGGCCTTGTAGCCTTCCTTGCCCATCAACTGGTCGATGGTGACCGTCCTTCCGACAATCACATCGGTCTCTATTTTGACTCCGAGCGCCTTGACAGCGTCGATCTCGCGCTTGAGGATGGTGTCCTTAGGAAGCCTGAACTCAGGGATGCCATATTCCAACACACCGCCGGCCTTGTGGAGGGCTTCGAAGATCGTGACATCGTAGCCTTTCTTGGCCAGGTCGGAGGCGCAGGCCAGGCCTGCAGGTCCGGAACCGATGATGGCAACCTTCGCGCGGCCAGGGGCCGGAGCGGCTGGCGCCTCGACAGGATTGGCGCCGGTCGTGGCAGAGTAGTCGGCCACAAACCTCTCCAGCTTTCCGATGGCCACAGGCTCACCCTTGACACCGAGGATGCAGCTGCCCTCGCACTGGCTCTCCTGCGGGCAGACACGTCCGCAGACGGCTGGAAGGGAGGAGTCCTCGGCGATGATGGCGGCGGCTCCGGCGATGTCACCTGCGGCCACCTTGGCGATGAATTCAGGAATCTTCACGCTGACAGGGCAGGCCTGCACACAGCGGGGATTCTTGCAATGGAGACAGCGTGTGGCCTCTGTCGTGGCTTCCTCAAGGTTGTAGCCGTAGCAGACCTCTTCGAAATTATGCGCGCGTACCTTCGGATCCTGCTCGCGTACCGGTACTCTTGGTATTCTCTGTGCCATTATATTACTATTTTAGATTTAACCTCCGTCTCCTCGGGCCTGTATTGTCCGAGACGCCTCATGGCCTCGTCGAAATCAACGTCGTAGCCGTTGAACTCAGGACCGTCCACGCATGCGAACTTCACTTTTCCGGCCACGGTCACGCGGCATGCACCGCACATCCCCGTGCCGTCCACCATCAGCATGTTCAGGCTAACGTCCTCAGGGATGCCGAGTTTCTTGCAGGTCAGGGTGCAGAACTTCATCATGATCATAGGACCGATTGACACTGCCTGGGTATATTCCTTACCCTCATTGACCAGTTTCTCAAGCAGGCCGGTGACCATTCCGTGGAATCCTTCCGAACCGTCGTCAGTGCAAAGGTAGAGGTTGTCACAGGCGGAGGCCAGCTCTTCCTTGTAGATAAGAAGATCCTTGGTCTTCGCTCCGATGATGACATCGACCGCTATGCCTCTCTCGTGCAGCCATTTAGCCTGAGGGTAGACCGGAGCGGTGCCGACACCGCCGGCGATGAATATGTACCTTTGGCCTTTCAGATCCTCATTCGTCTTGTCAACGAAGGCGGAAGGGTTGCCCAGAGGTCCCACGACATCGCTGAAGAACTCGCCTTCGGCCTTGGAGATGATCGCGGCCGATGACGCTCCTATGAGCTGGGTGACGATGGTCACCGTGCCGTTCTCCCTGTCGTAGTCACTGATGGTAAGTGGTATGCGTTCGCCCTTTTCGTCGGAGCGGACAATCAGGAACTGCCCAGGTTTGGCGGCCTCGGCAATCCTTGGAGCCGACACCACCATCTTGCAGATGTTTGGAGTCAGCATCACTCTTTCAAGAATCTTGAACATAAGCTATCTAAAAATAGTGTTATTAAATGTAGCGGGCAAATGTAGGAAATTAAGTCGATATTCCAAATTATTCCCGAATATATGATGCAGGATCGCGCCCGATTGTCCGGTTTTGCGTTCGTTCTGTTGATTTGCCATAATTTAGTAAGCGTTAATGATTATTTAGCTTCGGAAATGTGTGTTTTGAAGGATTTTAATTGTATATTCGCAAAATTAGAGATGAGTGCCGAAAGGTACGATGTCCGTGACGATAAATGACACATTGATATGGCAAAGAAATCTACCTTCAAGTCCAATTGGCCGAAGTATCTTCTCCAGTGGGGAGTGCTGGCGCTGCTGGTTTTCTTCTTGAGCGGACTCGCTTCGCTCGTGTTCACTGACATGAATGCTCCGGATCCGGAAAAATACTGCCCTTTCGGTGGCCTGGAGGCATTGGGAACCTATTTCGCCAACGGTTCATTGCCTTGCTCGATGACAAGCATGCAGATCGCGATGGGTGTTGTCCTCGCGGCGGCTGTCGTGCTTCTCGGCAAGCTGTTCTGCGGCTATCTCTGTCCCGTCGGAACGGTGGAGGATCTTCTGAAGAAACTCAGGCAGGCCATCGGGTTCAACGCCTTCAACATCAATGAGCGCAGTGTCGCCGACAAGGTGCTGAGGATCGTGAAGTACGTGCTTCTGTTCATTACCTTCTACATGACATTGACCGCAAGCGAGCTCTTCTGCAAGAATTTCGACCCGTACTACGCCACGGCCACGGGATTCAAGGGTGAGATCACGCTTTGGATGTCCGTCGCCGCGTTGGCGCTTGTGCTTATCCCCGGTCTTTTTGTGGACAGGTTCTGGTGCAAGTACATCTGCCCGCTCGGAGCGATCTGCAACTCCCTCAAATTCTGGGTGTGGATGGTCGTGCTGGTGGGTGTGTGGTGGATTCTTGACCTTCTCGGACTACAGTTGCCTTGGGTCTGGCTGCTTGGAGCCATGTGTCTGCTCGGCTACCTGCTGGAGATCCTTTGCGGAAGGCCGAAGCCGCAGCTGCTCGGCGTGGTTATCGACAACGGCAAATGCAAAGGCAACTGCCGTCTCTGCCAGAAGAACTGTCCTTATAATATTGATGTCCCGTCATTTGAAGGCAAGGTCAATTCTGTTGACTGCACCCTTTGCGGCGAGTGTGTCGCCTCCTGCCCTCTTGGCGCCCTCAGTGTCGGCGTAAGAAAGGAGGTTGATGGAAAACGCTGCAAGTCAGCCAAGTATATTCCTGCGGTACTGACTGTCGTGGCTGTCGCCATAGCGTTCATCATCGGAGGAAAGTTCGAGGTGCCTACAATCGACGAGAAGTGGGGGATAGAACCGGGAATGAAACTGGAGACGGTCAGGATGGAAGGCCTCAAGTCGGTCAAGTGCTTCGGCAGTTCGATGGCCTTCAAGGCCAGGATGGAGAAGGTGGCGGGAGTCCATGGAGTCAGGACATTCGTCGGAAGCCACACGGTCGTGGTCACCTATGACGCCAACGCCATTGATGCCGCGAAGGTCGAGGCTCTGATCTTCGTCCCTTCCAAGTTCAGGGTCAACAGCCTGGAGCCGGAGCAGTACGACTCGCTCAAGTGCGTGACCATCAGGACGGAAAAGATGTTCGACAAACTCGACCTTAACTACCTCGGAATGCAGATGAGACTCACGGAAAAGAAGATATTCGGTCTGGAGTCCATCTACGAGTGCCCTCTCATCGTCAAAGTGTACATGGCGCCTGACGAGGATCTGGACGAGGCGTGGTTTAAGAATATTGTCGAGAAGAAGACCCTTGAGATGCCGGTTCACGGCGGCGGGGTCAAGACGATTGATCTCGGATTCAAGTTCATCCGTTTGGAGAAGGGAAGCACCATGATCTCAACTCCAGACTACCTAAGGATGATGTTCGACCAGTTCGCCGCTGAATATGCCCGTGAAACCAATCTTGACACGGCCCAGTGGTGGTACGAGATTGTTGACCGCAACTACGAGAAGCCTATCGTGAAGAGAGGAATGCCATTCCTCAGCAACCATCTGTCCTCCCATGAAGGGGTTCTGGGAACATACCTCACCCTTAACGATGATCTGGAGCCGTGCATCCGCATACGTTACACGGCTCCGATGACCGAGGCCTCGCTTTTCGAACTGATGACGATGCCGAAATGGACCATCAAGTTCTCGGATGATGACATACGCGAGGTCGACGCCAAATTGAGTTTCGGAGAACCGGGACGCAGCATCCCCGTCAAATAAGCGTTCATATTCATAAATAGAGGGTTATTCTATTGCCGCTTAATTAGATGAAAGGAATATACATCGCGCTCGCCTTGCTTTTCGCCGCGTCTTTTACAGCCAGGCTTGATGCTCAGATCGCCATATCTGAAGATATGTTCGGACGCACTTCATTCACGGTGAAGGCGCAGGTCCTTGACTCGCTGACGCGGGAGCCTATCGCGTTCGCTTCGGCGTATCTCAGGCATCCTAAGGACACGGTCATCACCAGTTTCGCCCTGACGGACACGCTCGGCAAGGCTGAGTTGAAGAAAGTGGCGAAAGGAGAGCATCTGCTTTGCATTGAATATCTCGGCTACAGACCTGTCTATAAGAAGATTTATGTCCGTGGCAACTATGACGCGAAGACGATCCTGATGAGACCGGACGACAAGATGCTGAAGGCGGCGTCTGTCTCCGCGGTCGGGACTCCGATGGAGATGAAAGGGGACACCCTCGTCTACAACGCCTCATCGTTCAGGGTGATGTCCAACGACAACCTTGCGGATCTGCTGAAGAAGATGCCAGGCGTGGAGGTAGGCGAGGACGGAACCGTCAAGGTCAACGGCAAGGAAGTCAGCAAGATAACGGTCGGAGGCAGGACGTTTTTCCTTGGGGACAACAAGGCCACTCTCGACAACCTTCCGGCCCGGATCGTTGACAAGGTGAAGGTCATCGACAAGGAGTCCGAGTCCGCCGAGTTCACCGGCATCAAGGGGGACAAGGAGAAGGTGATGGATGTGGAGTTGAAGGAGGAATATAAGAGCGGATGGTTCGGCAACGCCAAACTCTCGGGAGGAACGACAGCTTCAGGCAAGGATGACAACGGATTCAAGGAAAGGAAGGATCTGCTCTTCAGCGGCTCCGCGATGGTCTCGGCCTACGGCGAGAGGAACCAGCTCACGACCATAGCCAACGGCTACAACTTCATGGCTCCCGGATCCGGGATGCTGGTCATGTATGACGGTAATGAGAGCGATGTCCCGTCGTTGCCGTACAATGGCATGCACAGAAGATGGCAGGTGGGGACGAACTTGAACTCGGATGTGATAAAAGGCTTCACCACAGATGCTTCGGTTGTTTACTCATCAGAGAACGTGGACAAGCGTTCGAGGACTGACCGGACTTCATTCAAGGAGGATGGCGACCTTTTCGACACTTCAGGCGAGGTTGAGAACGGCAATCTGGACAAGTTCAGTGTGCGCGCCGAGTTCAAAAAGAAAAACAGGAAGAAGACATCACTTTACTTTGAGCCATACTTTTCCTGGTATGACTACAACAACACTTCCACTGGCAACACACAGTCGCTTATGGAAGGTGTGGAGAGAAACCGTTCGGTGTCAAACACATTTTCAAAGAAGAGTGGAATCTCCACCGGAGGTGATTTGAGCGCCGGAATCAAGAAACTCGGCAAAGATAAACGCGCGTTGACCCTTGATCTTGACTACACTTTGAGTGCGAATGACGGAAAATCGACAGAATATTCAAAAACAACGTTCGCTTCTTCAGGCAAAGAGGACATTCGTGATCTGATTTACGACAAGGACGGCAGTTACAGTGACATAGGCGGATCGCTCAAATACGTCGAGCCGTTCGGCAAGAACTGGGCGCTGTCCGCGACATTGAGCTCGCGCTATAGTGTAAGGAAGTCAACCAGTGACGCGTCCAATGCTGACGGATCGGCCAACGACTACTACTCGTCTGTGTCGGACAACTACTATTTCTCCAATGTGGGGCAGATTCTGGCTCAGTACAACAAGGGAAAGACCAACGTGCAGTTCGGTGGTCAGGCAAGGCTCTACAAGAACGAGAACTACGCCCGCTCTTTCGGGCTTGACACCAAGACAGGGGTTGACGAGTGGCAGACAACGCTTTCGCCTTTCGTGAACGTGAGGTATTCAGACAAGAACAACAATGTGTATTTCAGACTGTCCAGCAGAACGGCCAGGCCTTCTTCCGCCAGCATTGTGCCGACATTCAACATTGTCAATCCTACAAGGATCACGGCCGGAAACATTTACCTTAAACCGGTTACAAAAGAATCTGTGACCACCACCTACAGGGGCTCTTGGGGGAAAGCCCGGTTCAATGGATGGCTGTTCGGAGATTATTCCTCCAATTCGCAGGTGTCAGCCATCTGGTTTGATGAGAACAGCGTCAGATATTCGATTCCGGTGAACACTAAGAAACCTTCCTATAGTTACAGCTCCGACTTTAATTTCTTCACCCCATTGTCAAAGGACGGTAAACTGCAACTCTCCGTCAATGGTGGATTTGGTGTCACCAGATCTGTAAGTTATCAAAGCAAAGGCACTCTCGACAATCTTGAGATCGACCTTGACTCTTTTGACTACACCGACTTTATGAGCAAATTCTGGGGAGACGCTTCCGGAAACCTTTTCTACTCCGGACAGAGCGGCTTTCAGGAAAGCTTGACCCGAAGTGTCAGAACGAATATTAGTATGATGGTAACCTTGAATCTCGAACGCTTCTCTCTGCAACTCGGGTCAGGGGTTAATAATTCAAAATCAAGATATTCCCTGGATTCAAAGGCGGATACAGATGTTTGGGATACAAATTTTGGAATAAGTCCATCCTATACATCGCCTCATGAGTTTGAGTTCCAGTCTGATTTCTCCTATAGAATCCTGCGAGGTTATGGTTCCGGTTATAATGATGACTATGTCCGCTGGAATTTCAGTGTCGGAAAGAACATAAAGTCTTTCAATATCACCCTTACCGCTCAGGACTTGCTCGACAGCGCAAGGTCACTGAGGCGTACCGTGCAGGATGACTACGTCCAGAATTCCTACACGAATGTGCTTGGCCGCAGGATCATCCTCTCCTTCACATGGAACTTCGGCAAGATGGACGCCTCCAAGAGCGGAGCGGCCCAGAATGCCATGTGGAACATGGCGTACTAAAGCAGATGCCCCAGGAAGCGCGCCTTCTCGGAATCTGACATACCACGCCTGCGGGCATATTCATCAATCGCCTTCTGGCTGACGCGGCGGATTTCAGGATAGGTGGCCTCCGGATGAATGAATATGAGTCCGCAGATGCTGGCGTCCGGAATCATAGCGCAACTGTCCAGCAGCGTGATGCCAAGCCTCTCTGATTCAGGCAGCAACCTAAGAATATCCCGCTTGAGCGTGTGGTCCGGGCAACTTGAATAGCCCGCCGCAGGCTTGATGACCTTCGCCCCGCTGAACTCTGATGGCAATTCTTTATGAATATGCCTGCTCAGCCATTCTGACGCCGCCTCCGCGAGAGTCAGCCGTACGGCCCTGGTAAGCATCGGCCCGTATTCCGTGCCGCAAGCCGGACAGTCGCATCCGGATGGATGTGATTCGGTGCGCACGGAAATCGCGAACATCCCCATAGGCGACTCGAACCCATATTCCTTAGGCGGAACGAAATCGGCCAGTGACCGTTCGCCTTCCTGCCGGAGCATCGGCAGCCGGAAATCTTTGGAGACAATGTCGTCCCCTTCGCTATGACATCCGTCAAACCTTGCCGAAATGGTTATCCAACAAGCGTTTCCGTTCTTTAGTCTATCAATTTCCTTATGTGCGTCGGCACGGAGTTTCCTCAGTTCGTCGTGTCCTGTTCCACTTTTTATTCCCCAGATCGCAGCGAACATATTCCAGTCAAAGAACGGCTCCACTTCCTCTATGCCGAGCCTCTTCCCCGATATGTTCCCGAATGGTTCCCCCTTAATGAAACTGAAGGCCGGGAACGGTTTGACGGGCTTGTGAACGGCCTTTTTCTGTGAAGACTGTGCATAAAGTTCACGAAGATGCTCTTGCTTTTTATGCTCCGCGGCCTCTGTGCCTTCTCTGTCCGTGATAAGCTGGTTTGCAAGCACCGCGCTCGCGGATGCGTCCTGCGCATAGAACACGTGCCCGTAAAGCGGAGCCAGCTTGACCGCCGTGTGGAGCGCCGAAGCCGCCGCCCCGCCCACAAGCAGGGGAGTGTCCATCCCCCTGGCCGTCATCTCTTTGCAGATCTCCTCCATCTGGTAGAGCGAAGGAGTGATCAGTCCGCTGACCCCGATAAGGTCCGCAGAGCACTCCGCCGCCTTCTCCAGAATCGTCTCCTTAGGCACCATGACCCCAAGATCCACGATCTCGAACCCATTGCAGCTCAGGACAATCTCCGTGATGTTCTTCCCGATGTCGTGCACGTCCCCCTTGACGGTAGCGAACACGATCCGAGGCTTTTTCACTTCCGACTCTCCGCCCCTCTCCTCAATGTAAGGTTGCAGCAGAGCCACCGCATTCTTCATGGTCTTGGCCGACTTTACCACCTGAGGCAGGAACATCTTTCCCGCCCCGAACAGTTCCCCGACCCGAGCCATCCCGCTCATCAGCGGCCCGTCAATGATCTCCACCGGTTTATCGTACAGGGTCAAGCACTCATTGATGTCCCTCTCCAGTCCAGACGAATCCCCTTTGACTAACGCCCGAACCAGTCTCTCCTCCACAGCCGCTTCGACAGGCTCGGCGACCGAAGAAATATTACTTGATTCCGCTCCCGTCAGCGCGCCCCCTGATGCCGCGAGGCGACCATTCTCCCGGATATGGCGCGCAGCGCAGGTCGCCCCCGGCCCTTCGGGGCGCGCGCTGACCCCAACAGAATTCTTCTCATCAAGAATCCTCGAAGCCTTCTCAATCAACCGATCCGTAGCCTCGGCATCCGAATCCAGAATCACATCCTCCACACACTTAAGCAACCCCGGCTCAATCTCATCATAAACCTTCAGCATCCCCGGATTCACAATCCCCATGTCCAGCCCCGCCGAAATCGCATGATAAAGAAACACCGAATGCATGGCTTCACGTACAGTATTGTTCCCACGGAAAGAAAACGAAAGATTAGAAATACCACCTGATGTCCGACACCCCGGCAGATTCCCCTTGATCCACCGCACCGCCTCAATGAAATCAATCCCGTACCTCGAATGCTCCGGAATCCCCGTTCCCACAGGCAACACATTCACATCGAATATGATGTCACAAGGCCGAACCCCGACTTTGGAAGTCAGCAATGAATATGCCCGCCGGCAGATCTCCACCTTCCTGTCGTAAGTCGTGGCCTGCCCCTCCTCGTCAAACGCTATCACGATAATGGCCGCACCCAACGCCTTGATCTCCCGAGCTTTCTCAATGAATATTTCCTCTCCTTCTTTAAGTGAGATGGAATTCACGATACACTTCCCCTGGGCGTTCTTGAGCCCTGTCACCAACGTCTCCCAATGCGAGGAATCTATCATAATAGCGGCCTTGGCCACGGCCGGATCATTGGACACATAACGCAGGAACTTCTCCATCTCAAGCCTGGAGTCCAGCATAGCGTCATCCATATTGATGTCGATGATGCTCGCCCCGTTCTCAATCTGCCCAGCGGCGATCTGAAGCCCGGTCTCGTAGTCCCCGGCTGCGATCAGTTTCGCGAACTTGCGTGAGCCCGCCACATTGGTCCGCTCTCCGACATTCGTGAAGTTATTCTTCCTGTCAACCGCCACGCTTTCCAATCCGCTGACATAGAGTACATCATCCGGCTCAGGAATCGCTCTCGGAGATATTCCTTTAACCGCCTCGGCCACAGCCTTGATGTGTTCCGGAGTCGTGCCGCAGCATCCTCCGACAATATTCACAGACCCTGCCAGCGCCATTTTCCGCACGGACTCCGCCATCTGGGAAGGTGTCTCGTCATATTCACCCATCTCGTTCGGCAGCCCGGCGTTAGGGTAGCAGCTGACGGCGCAGGTGGCGAACGACGCGACCTCGGCGATCAGCGGAATCATCTCCTCCGCCCCCAGCGAGCAGTTGAGCCCGAACGACAGCGGCGAGCAGTGCTGGACAGAGCGGTAGAATGCCTCCATAGTCTGCCCCGTAAGCGTCCTCCCGCTGCGGTCACTCATTGACGCAGAAATCATTATGGGAATATCCGATGCTTCGGGAATATGTTCGATCGCATACAAGGCCGCCTTCGTGTTGAGGGCGTCGAAGCAGGTCTCGAACAGCAGCAGATCCACACCTCCGTTTATCAACCCTCTGATCTGAACCTCGAACGCCTCCGCCATCCCGTCAAATGAATATGGACGGAAAATCGGGTCGTTGATGTTCTGGGCAAGGGACAATGACTTGCTTGTCGGCCCGACGCTTCCGGCCACCCAAATCTTGCGTGGAGCCTCATCGGCGGCTTTGCGGGCTATCCGCGCGGCGGCCTCGGCCATCTGCCCGGCTTTCTCTGACAGATTATATTCAGATTGTGAGATGCTGTTGGCACTGAATGAGTTGGCTGTGATTATATCAGCCCCCGCTTCAATATATTCATTGTGTATCTCACCAATCGTTTCGGGATTGGTGAGGTTGAATGATTCGCTGTTGCCTTGTAGGCCCTTGCGCTGAAGCATCGTACCCATCGCTCCGTCGAGGATGAGGATTCGCTTGGAAAGTTCGGTCCTGATGTCGTGCATCGCGTTGGTATATTCATTGATTGTCTAAAAACATTCCCGCAGGATTCCGATGATGTTGGCGGACTTGCCCATCGTGTAGAAGTGAACACCGGGAACTCCGTGAGCCAGAAGGTCTTTGCATTGAGCGGCGGCCCATTCCTGACCTATTTGATAGACCGCCTGTCTGTCGTTCTCGTGGGCGGAGATCTCGCTTGTGAGTTCGAACGGAATGTCGATTGAGAAGGATTCCGGGAGCAGTCTCACTTGCTTTGGAGTTGAGATCGGCTTGAGTCCGGGGATGATCGGGACGGAGATTCCTGCCGCCCTGCATCTGTCCACGAATTTATAGAAGACCTGGTTGTCGAAGAACATCTGGGTTGTGATGTAGTCCGCTCCGGCATCGACCTTGCGCTTGAGGTTCGCGATGTCCTCGTCCATATTCGCGGCCTCGAAATGCTTCTCCGGATAGCCTCCGACTCCGATTCTGAAAAAGCCCTCACAGCCGTTCTCCTTCTCGAAACAGCGTATCGCCCCCACGAGTTCGTTGGCGTGGTCGTAACCTCCAGGGACAGGGGAGAAGCGTTTTTCGCCCGTGAGACAGTCTCCCCTCAGGGCCAGGATATTGGATATTCCCATAAACTTGAAGTCTTGTAGCTGGAACTCGATCTGTTCGGCGGTAAGTCCTCCGCAGATGAGGTGGGGAACCACGTTGACCTTGAATTCGGACTGGATGGCTCCGCAGACGGCGGTCTCGCTGACGCGCCGGCGTATGAGCCGCTTCCGGTAGCTTCCGTCAGGCTGTTCCTCGTAGGTCACCTCGTCCCTGTGGCAGGTGACGTTTATGTATTTGGGATTGAACTCGATGAACGGTCTTATGTCATTCAGGAGTTCATCTTTGGTCATCCCTTTCAGGGGAGGGACTATCTCAAGTGATGGGTATTGCTTCATTTGTTTTCGTTCGTTTTGTTTGCGTGTGTTGATCAGGCTTCGGCCTTCGGATGTTTGATTCCGACAACAGTAAGGACATCGCCATCGACCTTGAACCTGACATCCATATCATTGAATATCATTCCGTAAACCTTGTCCGGATCGTTCTGGTACCTGGGCCTCGGGTCTTGTGCCAATACCTCCTTCAGGGCGGCTACATCGGCCTTTGTCCAGCCTGGGATGGTCACTTCGACAGGCTCAGTGACCTCATCCGCGAACACGACCTTCAACGGCCTCCATTCCTTGTCATCGACAAATCCCGACACGGCATCCGGATGGCTGTCCGCATAAGTGACGTAAGGCTTTATGTCATAAATCGGTGTCCCGTCCATCAGATCCGCTCCCAGAACATTGATCACCGGCCCGATCGGTTTCCCGTCCGAGTCCTTGGCGTCATATTCAATGGATTCTATCCTGACCGACGAGAGCCCAAGTCCGTTAGGCCGGAAAGGGGAGCGGCTGGCGAACACCCC
>ERZ779852.2057-NODE-2057-length-17529-cov-6.002575_pt1 | contig 17529 bp, 12 predicted proteins | sample MGYA00511559_ERZ779852 | MGnify/ENA primary metagenome ERZ779852 (study PRJEB29588, sample SAMEA2157977) | human gut metagenome | biome: human gut; feature: human-associated habitat; material: faeces | place: Denmark | collected 2008/2010 ...
GCCTGCCAGTGTCCCCCGACCTCCGCGACCGTCTTTGTTAGTGAGGAAAGTCCATACCTCGCCGTTGCTCAGGCAGGTCTCGTCAAGGCTCATGTACGGTCCGATGTTTGCTGCGTTGAAGTAGAAGCCGCCGCTCAGCTCTTCCTCACACCAGTCGGCATAGTCGCTGATTTTATTGCGGTACAGGTCAGCGAAATACTTGCCGTTGACACAATACATCTGCGCTATGTGTTTAATCGACAGGGCCGTCGTTTCCACCTTCATCTTTGAAAAAAGCCACGAACTCGGCGCTGAGTCGTGTCCCTTCCTTATTGGGCAGTTCGAGATTGTAACTGAATATCTCGTTGGTCTCCTTGTCCCACCATTTGTTCTTGCGCATGTGCAGGAACACCGGTCTGCCGCGCATCGGATAGTCCTGAACTGTAACGTAATCCGTGTATCCTCGCGCGATTATGTGTGGATTGCGGTAGTCCTCATCCGACAGTTTCTTCTTCTCGTCAAGCCAGATGTTGTACGCTTGATCAGTACGTTCGAACTTGACAATCTCAAACAACTCGTTCATCCCTTCAGGGAGGCACATCCATATTGCATCTGCGGTTTTCATAACGCAAATTTAACACTTTCTCAAAAAATACATGCACCGTGATTTCGGCTTGACCCGATATATTCTTGATTTCCACGACCGCCGCAAAGCCCTGACGGTGATTGAAACCCTGTGGCATCATCTCCCTTTCCCGAAATCCAGAAAGAAATAGTCGCCCCCACCTGTCAGCCGAAGGAGTCAGACATCGAGCGTTAGTGAAATTCCCGAGTATAATCGGTAATTCCTACACAATTTTCTTGTTTTCCCGATTATAGTTTGCTATCTAAAAAAATATGATTATGATTATTGAGACAGAGAGACTTATACTGAGGCCGTGGCGTGAAAGCGATGCGGAGGCGCTGTTCAGATATGCGTGTGACTCCGATGTTGGCCCGGTGGCCGGGTGGCCTCCGCACACTTCGGTTGAAAACAGCCTTGAAATAATCCGCACCGTCTTTTCCGCCCCGGAAATATACGCCGTTGTGTTGAAAGAGACCGGCGAACCTGTCGGCTGTTGCGGAATCATGTTTGCTGACGGTCTTCACTCCGCATCCATGAAGCCGGGCGAGGCTGAGATCGGCTATTGGATCGGCAAGCCATACTGGGGGCAACGCCTGATTCCCGAAGCCGTCGATGCCTTGCTGGCGCGATGCTTTGACGATCTGAAGCTCGACGCCGTATGGTGCGGATATTATGAAGGAAACACCAAATCGAAACGGGTGTGCGAGAAATGCGGTTTCACATTTCACCACACAAACGCCGACATTCTGTCGCCGCTCGGCGACAGGCGCACCGAGCAGTTCTATAGAATGACTGAAGAAGACTACAGGCGCCGTCAACCTTTATAGGTCGGTGGCGAAAGGCGCTACGGGGAGTCCTGACACTTTTCCGGTAAGATTTCCGCCCGGATAATCGGCCCAGGCATATCTTACAGCCACCGGATCGGGGGTCAGTGGCGATGACAGTCTTATGGTGCGGGCGGAGGTCTGTCGGGCGTTGGCATAGGCCCATTTCCCGTCGTTGCCTTTGATTATGAAGCCTGTCACGACACCGCCTGGGGTCTCGATCTCACCGTTGAAAGTCAGCTCCATATAGCCGTCGGCCGTGCGCACGCCGGTGCATACGGGTGCCTCGCAATTCTGCGGGCGGCGGTAGGTCTTGTCGAGCGCAAGCATCGTCAGGCGGCGTGCCACCTCCTCTTTATTTGTCGGATGGATGTCGACCGGATTGCCCAAATCTATAGCCGTGGCCATTGCAGTCGACGGCAGTTCAAGCGCTTTTGACTGTGCCTGACGCAACAGTGCCCATTGCGAGTCGGGCTGCACCGCCACGGGTTGCAGAAACCCGGCAAGCTGCACGAAATAGAATGGCATCGAGCTGTTGCCGAATGCCTTGCGCCACCCCTCGATCATGTTTTTAAAACAGCGTTCATAACGCTCGGCATTACCCACATTGGCGCACCCCTGATACCAGAACACGCCGGCAACGGGCATCACTCTGAGCGGATTGATCATGGCATTGTAGAGCACTGTCGGATAATTCTGGCTTTCGGGCCATTCCACGCGCTCCTGAATCTTAGAGAAATCAGTCACGACGGTATAGCTCCACTCTCCGTCGAGGCTGTAACGATGGCCGTCGACCTCGGCATATGAAGGTTTCCAGATGCCTCCGCCCCCTGCATTGTCAATAACCTCAACCGTTATCACGTTGCTGCCCGCTTTCACCAGCCGGCCGTCAACCTCATAGTCGCGCCGGAGGTCAAAAATCTGACCGCTCCCCACGATTTCTCCGTTGAACCAGGTCGTGTCCCAGTCGTCTATGGCCCCGAGGCATAATTTCAGCGGTTTCCCCGCTGCCTCGGGGGGCAGGTTCAGCTGATACTGCATCGCCACTATGCCGTCGAAGCCGGGGAGCACGTTCTCTTCCCACATCGACGGTACCGGCATCTTTTCCCACTCGCTGTGCATGACTTTACGGTCGAACGGATAAGCGGGCTTGCCGGGGTTGTCATACGCATCATAGACACGCATTATTTCGCGCTCCTTGAGCGCCTCAACGTTAGGTTCCGTCTCTCCCAGCAGCCCGTAACGGAACTCCATGCCGGGCACCCCCTTAAGCGACTCCCGCGGAGTCCACGCTTCTACCGGTGTGCCGCCCCAGCTCGCGTCGATCACCCCCACAGGCACATTCAGCGAATCCTGAAGCATTTTGCCGCAAAGATAGCCTATTGCCGAAAATGATGCCGCCGCGGGCGAGCATTCCGACCATCCGAATTCAACCGTGGCGTCATCGAGCGGAGTTACCGAAGCCGTGTTTCTGATCTGCAGCAACCTTAGGGTGGGGCGCTGCATGGTAGCCACAACGCGGTCGGCATCCATCAGCTGCGCCCAGTCGCCCTTCACGGGAAATTCCATATTCGACTGCCCCGAGCAGAGCCACACTTCGCCCGAAAGCACATTCTGCAGCACCTTGCGCCCCTTCTCGCCCGAGCCGTCGTCGACAACTACCGTATAGGGCCCTCCCGCAGGGGGAGTCTGTACCGTCATCGCAAAACTCCCGTTGCCATCGGCGCGGGTCTCACCCTCTCCCCCGGCCCAGTCGGCTCGGAAGGTCACCTTCGACTGTGGCGATGCCTTTCCGGTCACAGTCAGGGTGGCGTTCTGCTGCACTACCATATTGTCTGAGAAGATTGCCGGAAGCCTCACCTCACCATTCAGGGCCTGAGATGCCGCTATCATCAGAGCAACCGGTGCGATTGCCCGGTATCTGTAGGTTTTCATTTACTGTGATTTTTTATAAGCCGTTGGTTTCTTTCCCTGAGGCGGTCTTCGTCGATTTTTATTACTTTGCGGTCATATGTCATCAGACCGTTCACTTCGATCTCCACATCGGTCGTCTGCGTGTAGACTGCGCCGACAAACCAGTCGTTGGCAAGCTGGTCAAGATAGTCGGCATAGCCGATATACCGGTCGGTCAGTTCTGCCGGAGTCTTGCAGTTGATATAACTGAATTCTCTGTCGGGAGCCCATATATGTCCGTCGACAATCATGCCGATGCCGCCGTATTCGCCCAACACATTGGCGCGTTTCGCATCGTAGACATGGGTAACCGGAGGTGACGGATAGCTGTGGGCGTCGACCATGTCGCCACATGGATAATGGTTGCCTCCGCTGGCCGGATTCACCAGGCGCGACGGGTCATAGGCTTTGGTCCAGTCGGCAATCTCTTTGGTCTTGAACTGCCCCCAGGCCTCATTGAAAGGCACCCATACGGCTATGCACGGATAATTGTAAAGAGCGTCGATAATCTCTTTCCACTCCTTGCGATAGGTCGCCTCGCTTTCAGGGGTGCGTTGCAGTTCCTCGCCGTCAAAATAGTTGCGCCCCTGCCACTCGGGATTCCTGTCGCCGCTCGGCATATCCTGCCACACGATAATGCCCTTGCGGTCGCAGTAGGTGTACCATGTGGCCGGCTCCACTTTTATGTGCTTGCGAATCATGTTGTAGCCCCAGTCGAGGGTCTTGTCGACGTCATAAACCATCGCCTCATAAGAGGGTGCGGTGTAAAGTCCGTCGGGCCACCAGCCCTGGTCGAGCAGTCCGTAATGAAACAGGTCGCGGTTGTTAAGCTGAAGACGCACCATCCCCTTGTCGCCCATCTTGGTTGAGAACTTACGCATCGCCGCATAGCTGTCGACCTTGTCGAGGGTCTTCCCTCCGGCCGACAGACTCACCTCTACGTCATAGAGATGCGGGGAGTCGGGCGACCATAGCTTCACATCCTCAGGCATGGCGATAACCATCGGCTCTCCGGCAACTGCTTTCCCTGTCGCAACGGTTTTGCCGTTATCCTTTACCGTTACCTCGGTCATGCATCCCTCTTTCCGGCCCGCAGTCTCAACATCCACTCTCAGGGTGTTGCGGTCAATGTCAGGCAATATTTTCAGGCCCGATATGTGTGTTTTGTTCACCGGTTCGAGCCATACCGTCTGCCATATGCCGGTAACGGGCGTGTACCAGATAATCTCCGGTTTCGCCACCTGCTTGCCGCGTGGTTGCGGGCCGCGGTCGGTCGGATCCCATACGCGCACAACGAGCTCGTTTTCCCCTCCTGCATTGAGAGCCGGAGTTATGTCGAGGCTGAAGGGTGTGTAGCCCCCGGTGTGGCTTCCTACTTTCGCGCCGTTCACCCACACGTCGGTCTGCCAGTCTACTGCGCCGAAGTTGAGCATGATGTCGCGTCCTCGCCATGATTTCGGGATGGAGAACCTGCGTTTATACCACAGCGCATTGTCGGCGCCAACCTCTTTGCCAACCCCCGACAGAGCCGACTCGGCGCAGAACGGCACGAGAATCTCGCCCTGATACCCCGCCGGCGCGACAGCATCGGCGCTGACAATCGCATAATCCCACAGTCCGTTGAGATTCTGCCATTCCTTACGTTCCATGATAGGGCGGGGATATTCCTGCCATACGTTCATGGGGTCGATATTCTCGCCCCATGCGGTCATTATCCTGTTTCCGGCCGGAGTGTTGGCCGGGGCGGCCTCAACCGCTCCGGCCAACAGTGCCGCTGCTATTAATAATCTGTTCATCAGTTATATTCTACTGTAATTTCACGCGCTTTATCACATTTTGCCGCCGGCACATTGACAACGGTGCATCGGGTTGTCGCGTCATATGCGGTTTTCACATTTTTGCCGTCGACTTTCGCTGTGCCTTTGGCGGGTGCATCGGTGTTATAGATGCGCAGTTCGTAGGCGCGTTTCGCCGGAAGCCCGTCTGTCATCCCTTCGCGGGGGGCGATAGTGTAGGTTGCCAGGACTCCCTCGCTTTTATGCGAGATGCGTGTGTTGGCAAAATTGGTGTCGTAGTCGTTTGAGTCGCCCGAGTCCTCGTAAAGCACCGTTTCTCCGTCTTTTCCGGCAACGATATTCACGATAAGCTTTTCGGGGCGTTCGGTAGTGCTTTTAACCTCAGGAGGATTATTCACTATTACAGCACCCTCGCGATAGAAATAAGGTGTCTGGTCGAGTGTGAAATCGAGAGTCTCGATGCTGTTTCCATTGATCATCCGGTTGTCGGCCACCGACCACCAGTTCCCCTCGGGAAACCATATCTTTTTCGTGCTTACGCCGTTGGCCGAAGGTTCGGTCACGGGGGCTACCATTATGTCGTCGCCGAAGAAATATTGCCCCTCGAAGGTGTAGGCCTCGTCATGTTCGGGATATTCATAATACATCGGGCGGCAGATTCCCACTCCGGTGTCATAGCTCTTGCGTGCCATGGTGTAGATGTAGGGGAAGAGGGCATAGCGCAGCTTGACCGCAGCATTGAGCTGCGGAAAGTTGTCGTAGGTCCATATCTGCCGGTTGATCCATGTGCCGATGGCGGCGTGGCTGCGGAATATCGGGGTGAACACGCCGAACTGGAACCATCGCAGCAGCAGCTCCGGATCGTTTACCGGATAACTGCTGTCCCACATGTGGCCGCCGATGTCATGTCCCCAGTAGCCATAGCACACGTTTGATGCCGTGGCGGTGAAATAGGGCTGGAAAGCGAGCGACGCATAGTTGATGAAAGTGTCGCCCGAGAAGCCTATCTGGTAGCGGTGGCTGCCGAGTCCGCCCCAGCGGTGGAATATCATCGGACGGCGGTCGGGACGGTTTGCCTTCATGTCGTTGTAAAACACATGGTTGCACCAGAATGTTTCGCCGAGACCGTCGGTGTAGGGGCTTGTGAGATGCTGCTGCCAGTCGAGCCACCAGAAATCGACGCCCTGTTTCTCCATCGGGCGCAGGAAGTTGTTGGCGAATGCCTTATAGAATGTTTTGTCTTCAAGTTTCCAGGGTATAACTTTTGTGGTGTCGGCATTCAGCCCCATGTCGGCTGCCATACCGGCAAAGATGTCTTCCGTGTTGTCCACGCCCAGCGCGGGATGGAGGTTGAGCGCAAGGTGCATATTGCTGTCGTGGATATCTTTGAGTAGCTTTGTCGGGTCGGGAATGAGGGTGGTGTTCCAGCTCCAGCCGGTCCATCCGCCGCGTCCGTTAGATTTGTCGGGAGCCGGGTCACCGTTCCAGTGCCAGTCCATGTCGAGAATCAGCACATCGGTGTTGATGTCGTTGTCTTTGAGATTCCTGATGATGTTGCGGTAGTCGTCGGCGGTATAGTTCTCATATTTGCTGTACCAGTAGCCGAAAGCATAGTCGGGTGGCAGCGGCATCTTGCCGGCAATGAGTGTGTAGTCTTGCAGTGCGCGCTTGTAGTCATGGCCATAGCCGAGAAAATAGAGGTCGAGAGCCGCCATGTCGGTGCGCGGAGCCACCTGGTCAACTCCCGTCTCGTCGGGCACGAGTGCCAGCGAGCGGCTGCCGTCGGGGCGCACGCATTGAGGAGAGTCGTCAATTACGGCCCATCCCGAGCGCGAGATCAGTCCGTTTTCCAGCTGCGAGCGGTAGCCGTCGCCGAAGCAGCGGTCGAGCGTGCGGCATGTGCCTTTGAGGTTTTTGCCGTCACCCTGCCCGGGAAACCATGTCACGGGGCGCCCGTTCAGCTCCATCGTTATGTTGAGATTGCCGGGAGGATTCGGCTCGAAATATGGATTCGTACCTTTGCGGTATCTCAGTTTCAGTTTGTCGGTGTTGATGTAGAGAAATTCATCGTCTTCCGATTTTGTGAAGTGAGGCACAGGCAGATTGCGGTTTACCACGGTGAATGTGGCGCGGTCTTCAAACTGTTTCAGGGGGCTGTACTCCACGCGAATCATCTCGGGAGTGAGCACTGTAAAGCGAACCATCCCCTCGGTCACCACCGCCTCGGGGTTGGCTACCGGATTCAGTTCGGCACCCGTGAGGGTGACGCAGGCCGAAATGGCTGCGATTATATTAAGCAAACGTTTCATAAGTTATTGCGGATGTTTGGGAAGTGAAATTCAGACACTCTGTTATTTTCTGATTATGATTTTTTCGGCGAGTTCTCCGGCCTTGACCATATAAATCCCTTCGGGGAGAGTCAATGACTCACCTTTCGATACGGCAGCCACCTGCGCACCGTTCAGGTTATAAATCACGGCGTCGGTCAGGGCTATGGTGATTCCACCCTCCTGTCTTACGATTCCGGTACTTTCTGCCAGAGTCTGTATTGTCGATGACGCTTCGGTGTAACTGTGGGTGTACGTACCTCTCATCACTGCCGTTATGTGCACGGTTTTGCCGTCGTAACTCGTTGGTATGCGCCATGTGTTGGCCCAGGTGTTTGCCGGAACCACACGCATCATGTGGAAATATTCTTCGCTTCCGTCGGGTTCCTTGTCGGCGCCCAGGGTATATCCCCAGTCAACCTTCTCGCCCCCTATGGTCATCATCAGGCGGTAGCGGTTCTCCTCGCCCCAGGGCATCTGCAGGTTTACATTCCAGTCGCCGCTCCATCGGCCTTCTCCGGTATAGGTCAGATCGGCCATGCTCTTCTTGTTGAAGCAGTTGAGCACACACATCTCTGTCACCTCTTTCACCGAAGCTTCTTTGGAAAGGAAATCGAGCGAAACGCAATATACGCCGTCAGCGGCCACCTGCAGCGGTTCACCGTTTTCGGCGATCCGGTTGTCGGTTATGAAAAACGGCGTGCCGTCTTCATCCTTTATATCAAGGGTTCCCCCTTTTTTCAGCTCCACGAAACCCTCGAATGCGCTTACCGACACTTTTGTGCACGCCACGGGATTCTCCTCGGCCACGGCTGTGCCAGAGAGTGTCACCTGTTCGGGAATGGTGCATCCTTCATATTTGATTCGCTCGCGGATTATCGGCAGCACAATCCCTTCCATTATACGGTAACCCTCGGCGTTGGGGTGCACCCCGTCGCCGGTCAGAGCGTAGTTAAGATCGCGGTCGCCGTAGACCATGGCCGAATAATAGTCGATGTAAGGCATGTCGTGGCTGTCGGCATACTCTTTTATGCGCGCGTTCAGGTTCTCGATTTTGTCTTTATGGTTTGTGATGCTCGGTTTCCATCCGTAGTTGGTCACCGGAAGCACCGAAGAGAGGAATACCTGAATGCCGTTTGCGTCGGCAATCTCGGCCATAGAAAGAATGTTGCCGAGTGTGCGCTCCTCATTGTAGGTGATGTCGAGGTTTTCGGCGATGTCGTTTGTGCCGGCCAGAATCACAACACCTGCAGGCTTGAGGCGCACCACATCCTCGCGGAAGCGCAAAATCATCTCGTATGTCGTCTGCCCCGAGATGCCCCTACCGACAAAATCGTTGAGCGCGAAGAATTCGGGGCGGTTGGTGGGCCAGAAATCGGTGATCGAATTACCCATGAACACCACACGCGATTCCGAGGCGGGCAGTTCCATTACGCGTTTGTTGTCGCTCTCATAACGTCCGAAGTTCGCCAGTTCTAAGCTCGAGGCAGCCGATACATTCAGCGCATAAAGGCTCAGAGCTATGATTGCCGTTGTTTTAAGAAGATTGATATTCATATGAGTGGTTTTATTATTTTATCAGATGCGGTTCCGGTTTTATTCAGATGTGACTTCGGTATAACTGTGGGTATAAATGCCACGCATATTAGCCGTTATGTGCACGGTTTTGCCGTCGTAACTCGTTGGTATGCGCCATGTGTTGGCCCAGGTGTTTGCCGGAACCACACGCATCATGTGGAAATATTCTTCGCTTCCGTCGGGTTCCTTGTCGGCGCCCAGGGTATATCCCCAGTCAACCTTCTCGCCCCCTATGGTCATCATCAGGCGGTAGCGGTTCTCCTCGCCCCAGGGCATCTGCAGGTTTACATTCCAGTCGCCGCTCCATCGGCCTTCTCCGGTATAGGTCAGATCGGCCATGCTCTTCTTGTTGAAGCAGTTGAGCACACACATCTCTGTCACCTCTTTCACCGAAGCTTCTTTGGAAAGGAAATCGAGCGAAACGCAATATACGCCGTCAGCGGCCACCTGCAGCGGTTCACCGTTTTCGGCGATCCGGTTGTCGGTTATGAAAAACGGCGTGCCGTCTTCATCCTTTATATCAAGGGTTCCCCCTTTTTTCAGCTCCACGAAACCCTCGAATGCGCTTACCGACACTTTTGTGCACGCCACGGGATTCTCCTCGGCCACGGCTGTGCCCGAGAGTGTTAGCTGTCCGGGGATGGTGCAGCCCTCATATTTGATTCGCTCGCGGATTATCGGCAGCACAATCCCCTCCATTATGCGGTAACCTTCGGCGTTGGGGTGTACCCCGTCTCCGCTGAAAGCATAATTGAAATTGCGGTCGTCGTAGACCAATGCGGAATAATAATCTATGAAAGGAATGCCGTTGGCATCGGCATACTCCTTTATGCGTGCATTCAGGCTTACGATTCGGTCTTTATGCTCAGCAACCCCGGTGGTTATCGGCAGCACGGACGACAGGAATGGCTGTATGCCGTTTGATTCGGCTATTTCAGCCATTGAGAGGATGTTGCCCAGCGTTCGCTCCTCGTTATACGCGTTGTTCGGAATATCGTTTGTGCCGGCCAGAATCACAACACCTGCAGGCATGAGTCGCACCACATCTTCGCGGAAGCGCAAAACCATATCATATGAAGTCTGTGCCGAGATGCCTCTGCCGACAAAATCGTTGAGCGCGAAAAATTCGGGGCGGTTGGTGGGCCAGAAATCGGTGATCGAGTTACCCATGAACACTACTCTGGAGTCAGAGGCAGGCAGTTCCATTATGCGTCTGTTGTCGTCGGCATAGCGGTTGAAGTTGGCTATGTCGTTGGCTGCTGCTGTTGCGTTGAGCGCGAACAGACCTATTGCAAGCGCTGCCGATGCTTTTAAAATATTCATGTCAGAAAGTGTTTTGTCTTTCGGTGGTTACTTGCCGGTTATTGGGGAGGTGATATGGGCTGCGAATCCGCCGCCGGGAGCGAGGTGAACGTCAAGGGAGCCTTCAGGCGAAACCTGTGTGGTAGTGCTCCGGTAGTCGCTGCCGTTGCGGTGGGCGTTGGCGCCGTCGGTGAAAAGCTTCATCTGCGCGCCCTCGGTCAGGTTCAGCGGAGTGAGGTCAACTTTCATGTCACGCGGAGTCCAGTTGGTTATTCCGCCGATAAACCAGTCGTTCCCCTTGCGGCGGGCGGTAACGATGTACTCGCCCATTTTGGCGTCGAGCACACGGGTCTCGTCCCACACGGTTGGAACAGATGCGATGAAATCGGTGCACTCCTGCTCGCGGCGGTAGTTGCTCGGCGAGTCGCAGAGCATGTTGAGCGGCGAATAGAGAATCATGTAGAGCGCAAGCTGATGGGCGCGTGTTCCGGGCGCCATCGGCTGATTGTGGATGGGACGGAAATTGTGGCGTGCGGCATTGACCATCGCGCCCTGGGTGTAGTCCATCGGGCCGGCAATCTGGCGCATGAACGGCAGCATGGTGTCATACTGTATGATGTCGAAATCGCCCATTTCAGTCCATTTCACGTTTTCAAGCCCCTTTACCCCCTCCATGTTGAGCACATTCGGCCATGTGCGGTTGATACCGGCCGGTTTATAGGCTCCGTGGAGATCGAGCACCAGATGATATTTTGCAGCGGTTTCGGCGGCGCGGTGGTTGAAGGCGGTCATCAGCTGGTCGTCGCGGTCTTCAAAGTCGACCTTAAACCCTTTTACCCCCATCTCCGAGTAGTGTCTGCACACCTTCTCAAGATCGCGCTCGAATGCGCGGTAGCCTGCCCAGAGAATGATTCCCACATTCTTTGTGGTGGCGTAAGAGATGATCTCTTCAAGGTCGATATCCGGGTTGAGGATAAAGAGGTTTTCACCCTTCCCTGCGGCCCAGCCGTCGTCGAGAATCACATATTCGATGCCGTTGTCAGAGGCGAAGTCTATATAATGTTTGTAGGTAGGTGTGTTGATGCCTGCCTCGAAGTCAACTCCGGTAATGTTCCAGCTGTTCCACCAGTCCCACGCAACCTTGCCGGGTTTGATCCAAGAGGTGTCGGCGATGCGCGACGGAGCCGCCAGCAGATAGCTCAGATTGGAGGCGGCGATATCCTTGTCTGATCCGATCACAAGAATGCGCCAGGGAAATGTGCGCGCCCCGTCGACACGGGCTATATAGTCGGCTGTCCCGGTCACTACCGACTGTATGTTGTTATATCCCCCGTCGACGGTTTCGGTAGGGTAGGGGGCATGTTTGCCTTTCAGCGAATTGGTGCCGTCGGGGTTGTAGAGATAAAGTCCGGGATAATTGTCGAGGTCGGTTTCGGTGATCGCCACTCTCACATCTCCGGCATCGACCGAGAGGGGGAGGAATGCGAGTCGGCGCGGATTGAGACCCGAAAGGGGGCTGACGGTATATTGGTTTTCAAACGAATTGAAAAACTGCGACTGCATGTCGTCGTCAGAGCCGGTGCGCACATAAGGCACACTGGCCGTATAGTCTGCCGGGAAATTGAATTCCACCTGTTCCGATTTTATTTCGTAGGGATGTTTGCCGGTGCTCGCGAAGCGGTAGGCCACGCCGTCGTCGTATGCGCGGAACTCCACGCTCCAGTCACCCTTCATTTGCAGGGTGAGGGCGTTGTAGCTGTCGGCCATCGTTGCCGACTGCGAGAACGGGCTTTCGACAACGCTTTCGTTTGACCGTCGCACGGCTTTTGAAACCTTGGCTTTCGGCCCGCGCACGGTTCCGTCGCCTAACGTCATCGAAATCGGCGACACGGCAAGCACTTCGCGCCCGTCATAGCTCACTGAATAGTCCAGTTCGTCGCCGCAGTTGATTTCTGCGGTGATTTTACCCGATGGAGACTGTAAACGGTATTCTTTAGCCGTGACGCTGCCGCCCCATGTCAGCAGCAGAACTGCAATTAATAATTTGTTCATTAGATATATCCTATTGTGAGTTAAAGTTATAATTTGATTTCCAAACAATCAATTACCGGCATGACATCATCGCTGTACAGACGAATCTTGTGCACGCCTTCTGAAATAGGGATAGTGACGGTCGCCAAAGTCAATCCGTTGCCTTCAGCCTTTGCCGCAATGGCATATCCTTGTCTGCCATCTATACTTATATAAAAATCAGAGGTCTGCCTGGGTAGGTAATGTATTGTCAACTCATAGGAATCTCCGCGGGGGACTGCCACTTCGTCCCATACGATGTCGTTTTCAGGGGTAATGCCGGCGTTGGCCACACCTGCTCCGCCGCTCAGTCTGTTGTCGCGTATATGGTATGCCGAGCCTACAAGCAATGGATTATATAATTCCTGATATCCCCCCCAAGTACGCAGATTCCGCCTCATATTTGCGGCGTAAAAGACGTTTTTCACCCTTTATGATAAAGACATTTGTGGCGTGAGGTGCGAGGGTGACATTGATTTCAGATGCCAAGCCTGGCAATTCCTTCTGCTTAATCGCATCATATATCTTGACAGGCTCGGCGAGTTCCAGCTCTTCGGCAGAGATCTCCATGCTTATTTCATTGTCCGTAGGATTGTAGAAAGCTGCGGCGCGCTCAAGACCACGTGCCTCGTGCAAATCTTTCGCCAGAATATAGCCTCCGGTAGTATCAGCCCGGACGACATAAGCCTGACGCCCCAGCGGATCTTGATTTATACCGATAAGAGCTTTGTTGCTGAGCAACCTGAATGTCTCGGGGCGGAGATTTTCCAAATCACACCCGATAAGCAGTGGTGAGGCCATCATGCACCATATTGCCATATGCGTCTCGTCTTCGGTTTGGCTGAGAGTGCGCCCCACCTCAAGCATATCCATATCATTGTAATGTCCGTTGCGGGCGAAAGCCGACAGATACAGGCTCTCGTCGATAATCTCGCGCACACGTTGCCAAGAGCAGTAGATGTCGCCGGAGATACGCCACGACGTCGCCACGTCGTTTACCCATGCTCCCGGATATGCCCAGCGGCATACATTCATACGCAATCCTTTGCGACCGGTCGCCTCCATTGCTTTGTGAATTGTCTGATAGCGCTCTTTTGTGTCAAACCAATAACGCTTGTGGCTCGACGGTATCTGACTGCCGCAATAGTCCACTTTTATGAAATCGAACCCAAGCCGATTGAAAAATAAGTCGCAGTCCTCCTCCTCATGACCGTAAAGTCCCACATTAACCGACAGAGTGTCGTTTTCAAAGTAATTGGCACAAGTATTCTCGCCGGCATCGCTGTATATGCCTGCTTTCAGTCCGAGGCTGTGGATATGGTCAACTACCGGCTTCAAGCCGTTGGGAAAACGGTATGGGTTTATCTATAACTCACCTGTTACTTCATCCCTCCCCCCCTGGAAGCCATCATCAATATTGATGTAGGTATATCCAGCTTTAGCCAGACCGGTCTTTACCATCATGTCGGCCTGACGCATTATAAGTGAATCGCTTATGTTTGCGTGATAGGTATTCCATGAGCTCCAGCCCATGGTCGGAGTTTCGAAAGCCGATGCAGACTGAGCATATAAGGCAAGAGTGGCCGGGACTCCCGAAGCACAGAGACCGAGAGTTGCTGACATTATTTTTCTTAAAATCGCCATTGTAAGATGACGTTATAAATTAGGTTATATTATTGGTCGGTATTATTCGCCGTAGCAGGCCGCAAAACTGCAAAAATATAAAATCGGATGATTCCCGTCTGTCATAGACTGTTCTCAAGCACTCTCTTTGAGTGGACAATCGTACTTATTTGAGCCTCAGAGTGTTTCCTCCATCTTCCAAGTTAAATATTTTCGCCCTTTCGGCGCCCAGGGGGTCATTGGGCTGGTGAAGCACAAGGCGCAGTTGGCCGTCGAGGGTCTTGAAAATCATGCCGTGGCCGCCGTTTTTCACAAACAGGGGCTTTTCCTGCTGCCGCCACGGCCCTTTTACACTTCCCGTTACCGATTCGGCGATTCCGACAGCATATTCGCCGTTGCTGAAACTCGACCAGATCATAAGCAGTTTGCCTGTTTTCGTGCGGTAGAGATAGCAGCCGTCGGTTATGTAGCCTTTGGGCGAACCGGGCGAAGGCTCTATGCCGGTCGACCAGTCGGGAGCCGAGCCGTAGAAAAGTGTCTGAGGCTCTTCGGCCATAGCCGAAAGGTCGGGCTGCAGCTCCACGGCCTCCATGGTGCCGTCTTCGGTCTGTACCCATTCGTGACAGAACACCATATAGGGTTTCCCATCCTCCACCCACAGGGTGCCGTCGAGTGCCATCCAATCCATGGGAGTGGTGACAAATCTACTGAAAGGTCTGAATGGCCCTTCAGGAGTGTCGGCACTGAAAATCTGGGTGCCGCGCCAGGTGTATTCTCCCCATCCCTCTTTCCGCTTTTTCCATTCAATGTTGCTGTTGATGGTGGCAAACAGATAATATTTGCCGTTATACCGGTGCACCTCCGGAGCCCAGACGGTTCCGGTCAGCCCGTTGTCGGCAGGGATGCGCATCACCTGAGTGGGGCCGTCCCAGTTCTTAAGGTCGCGGCTCTTGAACACCTCGACTCCTCCGCGCACCTTTCCGTCGGCCATAATCGAGTCGGCGGTGCGATACATGTAATAGATTCCTTTCACACTGTCGGTGAGTATAAACGGGTCGCGGATGTTGATTTCTTCGATGTTCAAGGCTGACATCGGGCACAATCCGCAGCAAAATAACAGAAGGCTGGCAACGAATCGCATGACGGACTTACGTTGTGGTTTGTGATTGGTTAAAGATTTGTGGTTTGTTAAAGTAAAAAGTGTGTTGCAAGTCTACACAAGGGAGGCTTACAACACACTTATCAGAGATTACTTTATGACTTTCTCGGATGTGCCGTCGCTGTAGCTGACGATGTAGATTCCCTTGTCGAGATTGTTGCCGTCGACCTTCACGCCTGCGAGGTTATAGACTGCCACAATGCTGCGCTCTTCATCGGAAATCACAGTGTCGACCCCTGCATTGCCGTCGACAAATTCAATGGTGTCGTCGCCGAGGTTGAGGATAGCTCTCACTTTCAGCTCGGGGGTGCAGTCTTCGTCTTTGAAGCCCCAGAACGTGTCGAGGTTGCCGTCGTTCCATGCACGGCGAATCTTCAGCTTGTCGCCGATCTTGACATATTTAACAGTTCCGTTGTCGGTCTCTGCCGGCATATAGAACCATGTTTCCCAATAGTTGCTCGGGTAAGAAATGAATTTGATATGCTTGCCGTCGGCCCCGGGTTTCACAGTGCAGTCATAGACAAACACGTCGTCTGTTCCTTCTTGAGGATAGATGTTGTAGGGATAGGGCACGCATGAGCTGTCCCACTGGCCTGATGCGGCGCCCAGAGGCACTACAAACGGATCCATCTCGCCTGCATAGGCGGCAGTAATCATCACTGAGCTTCCGTCTTCGCTGAAATAGACTTTTACATCGTAGGTTCCGGGCTCTGTAACCCACCAGCGGTTTTCGTTGCCAACGCCGCTGATAATGGTGGCTTCGTCGGCCTTGATCAGCCACGAACCCGATACTTCAGGAACGTAACGCACGCCTGTTTCCCAGTCTCTCGCATCAATAAACTGGAGATTCTGGTTGTAGAGGTTGCCGTGATAGCTGAAAACGCCTTCACCCTCGTTGGTCATTTCAATGGCAAGATCAATGTGCCATAGGCTCGGAGATGCCTCGCCGACCATATAGAGATGTTCGGGAACTGCAGCTGAAAGAGCCGATGCGCTGAGCAGCATGGCGCCACCAAACGCCATCGCTTTAAGTAAATTCTGTTTCATAATCAGTTAAGGTTAAAAATTAAGTTATAATATAATTTGATAGGTTTTTATCTTTTCAGAAGTTTGACGGTCTCGCGTCCGCTTTTAACCAGATAGGTTCCGGCGGGAAGCCGGTCGATTGTCAGCCGTGAGCCGTCGGAACGTCCGAGGCATCGCCCGCTGATATCGTAGACGGCCACGCCGCTCTCTCCACCCTCCACCTCAAGCCGGTCGCCTGTAAAATAAGCTTTCAGCCGTACGGTTCCGTCGGCCTCGGGGTGGTCAAGTGCCCCGCTGCCGCGAGGGGTAAAGGTTACGGTCTTTGCCGCCTTGTTGAGCGTAACGCGGTAAAAACCGCAGTCAAGCGGTGCGAACCCCCAGAAATAATCATGGCCTCCGCCATAATCCTCGATGTATCTGTGAGTCTCGCCGGGTTTTACAAGCTTTACCTTGTTGTTGAAGTCGACGGTCTCGGGCACATAGAAAGTCGATTCCCACCATTCGCCGGGGAAGGCTGCGAATTTGAAATGGCAGCGGTCGGTGTGGGGTCTCACAACTCCGTCCCATTCCACGATGTCGGGATTGTCGGCCGAGCCATAGACAATATGGCCGCTTACGTTTTCCCAACTCCCCGTGGCGGCGCCGAGCACAGTCATCATCGGCGGCAGCTCACCGGTGCGTACCGCTGAAAGCGCCGCAAGGGTGCCGCTTGCCGAAATCGTCATTTTCACTTCGTAGGTTCCCGGCTCGTTTACCCACCAGTGTCTGACAAACTCATGCGGGTCGCCGTTAAAAATTTCCACGCTTCCCGGGTCGGTCAGCCAGGTGCCGTTCTCTCCTTTCGGAATATAGTTCACCGAGTTCCAGTCGCGTTCGCTCACGAATCTCATCTCTCCTTTGAAGAGGGGGCCGCGGTAGACGAATGCTCCCTTTTCAGCGGTCATCTCGCAGGCTTCGCCGATGTTCCAGTACGCCGGGGTTGCCCGGCCGATCATATAGAGCCTCTCAGGCTTCGCAACAGCTTCGGGAAGGAGTTTCACCACCTTGCACCCGTGGGCGGCCACAGTGGCGCTGAAAATGCCGTCTACGGAGGTGTCGTAGAGATGGGTCCACATGTCGCGCACGCGGCAGGCACCCTGAAGTCCGAACCTCTGCAGCTCGACGCTCATTTCGCGTGGATAATCCTCGCGGTTGAACATGGCCAGCACAACATCGCCGTTGCTCATCGTGCCCCACCAGATGCAGCTCCCTTCGCTGTTTACTTCAT
>ERZ779852.2064-NODE-2064-length-17479-cov-5.413740_pt1 | contig 17479 bp, 10 predicted proteins | sample MGYA00511559_ERZ779852 | MGnify/ENA primary metagenome ERZ779852 (study PRJEB29588, sample SAMEA2157977) | human gut metagenome | biome: human gut; feature: human-associated habitat; material: faeces | place: Denmark | collected 2008/2010 ...
CGCCCGCCTGCTTGTCGGTGCCGGAGAATGCCACTTTGAGGCCGACCTCGCGGAGCGCCGCCACAATGGCGCGCCCGAGGGGCGACGTGGCGTCGCCGCACACGAAGACACGCAGCTCGGGGTAGCTTAAGGTGTAATCGCCTGGGTGCCGCGAAGCCGCGGAAACTGCCGCCGACGTCCGCCGGGAGCCCGGCTTTTGAGTTTTACCCGAGCGGAGGTCCTCCATTTTTCGTTCAAGATAGTTATCAGCCATGATTTTAGTGATGAATTGCGGGTAAAAAAGGCTTCCCGCATCTTTGGCGGATGCGGGAAGTGTAAAAGTTTGATGCTGAATAGGCCGGAATAGGGCCAATAAGCCCAATTGGCCCAATAGGCAAGCTGTAGATTTAATCAGTGAAACCGATTATTTGGCAGGAGCTGCGGCGGGGGTGGTGTCGGTGATGCCGAGCTTGGTGCGAACCAGAGCGGTGACATCCTGCACTTCGGGAGCGGTATAGGCTGCCGAACCCTCGGGAAGGATCATCAGGAAACCATTCTCAGAGCCTACGGCCTTGATGGCGTTCATCACCTTCTCCTGGATGGGCTGCATGAGCTGAGCCTGCTGACGCTGGAGATCCTGCTGGGCGGTAGCGGCAAACTGCTGTGCCTTGCGGTCGAGCTCCTGGATGTCCTGCATGCGACGCTCCTTGATCGACTGAAGAGTGGTAGCGTCTTTTTCAAGCTCCTGATATTCAGCGTACTTTTTCTGGAGCTCCTCGTTGATTTTGCCGTACTCCGTTTCGTAGGTCTTCGAAGCCTCATTGATCTTGTTCTGAGCCTCAACGAATTCGGGCATCTTGGGGATGATGCTTTCTACGTCAACCACTCCAAACTTGGGTGCCTGTGCCCATGCGCAGAGAGGAAGCACCATGGCGAGGACCAAAAGAATTTTCTTAATCATTGCTGTGTCGTTATGTTTTTGAGATTTTTAAATATTTTTCTATGGTGTTTAAGCCGGCCGGAGCCGTGCTGAGGGGGGATTTTGCTGCAGGGCCGGCGGGGATCAGTTGCTGTAGCCGAGCTTGGAGAGCACCTCGTTGCTGACGTCGATACGCGGCGAGGCGTAGATGATGTTGGCCGACGAGGCACGGTCGAAGATGGTCTGGTAGCCGCGCTCCTCCGAGAGCTTCTTCACGGCGTTGTAGACATCGTCCTGAATAGGCTTCATCAGGGTCTGGCGCTTTTTGTAGAGCTCACCTTCCGGGCCGAAGTATTTGTAGCGAAGCTCGGTGGCTTCCTGCTCCTTGGCCACGATCTCAGCCTCGCGCTTCTTCACCTGCTCTTCGGTGAGAAACACCTTGTCGCTGAGATACTGCTTGTACATGGCGTCGGCCTCTTTGCTGAGAGCCTCCACCTCCTTCTGCCAGCGCTGCGAGAGCTGGTTGAGCTGTTCGTTGGCCATCTCGTAGGCGGGGACATTCTTGAGAATGTACTCCATGTCGACGAGGGCGAATTTCTGAGCCGAAGCTCCGAGGACGGCTGCCACGATGAGCAGCAGAGAGAGTGCTATCTTTTTCATGTCAAATGTTTTCTTTAGTTAATCGTAAATGAATCAGTTGCCTGTATCATTATAGACGTTTGAGCGCCGAAAAGGTTTAAGTCGCGGCCCTTTCCGTGCCGCCCCCGGCTGTTAGAACTCCTGACCGAGGATGAAGTGGAAGTGCGAGCCGCCCTTCTGGCCGAAGACGGTGTCGAAGCCGTAAGCCCAGTCGATACCCATCAGGCCCACCATGGGGAGGAAGATGCGCACACCGGCGCCGGCGCTGCGCTTGAGGTTGAAGGGCGAGAAGTTCTTGACCGAAGTCCAGGCGTTGCCACCCTCGGCGAATACCAGGCCGTAGATGGTGGTGGTGGGCTGCAGGAGGAACGGGAAGTGGAGCTCTACTCCGAAGCGGGTGTAGGCGTAGCCTTCGCGGCCCCAGGGGGTGAGAGCGCCGTTTTCATATCCTCGCAGGGCTATGGTCTCGGTGGCGTAGGTGTAAGAGCCGCTCATGCCGTCGCCGCCCACGTAGAAGGTCTCAAAGGGCGATTTGAGCCACTTGTTGTAGCTGCCGAGCAGACCGATGTCGGCGCGGGTCATGAGCACGAGGGTCCATTTGCCGTCGGGGTCGGTAAGCGGGGTGTAGGTGCGCGATTTGAAGCGGAGTTTCCAGTATTCTATCCAGCGGTAGAGCTCTTTCTTGGAGGCTGTGGTATTCTCCTGCGAGAGCTTCTCCCAGTTTTTCTTGCCGAAGAGCGAAGCGGGGGGAGTGAGCTGCAGATTGAGCGAGAATGTGGAGCCCCGGCGGGTGTAGAGCGGGTTGTCGATAGAGTTGCGCTGCAGGGTGAGGCCGAGCACAAGGGCGTTCGACGTACCGTTGTTCATGTAGTAGAGGTACTCCCAGTTTTTGAGGTAATACCAGTTGTAGGTAAGTTCGGTGGTGAAGGTGAAGTAGTCGTCGGGCCAGTTGAGACGCTTGCCGAATCCCACGGTGACGCCGGCCATCTGGAGCACCTTGTTGGGGTCGTAAGCGTTCTGGATGGAGTTGGTATAGTAGTCGTTGTAGTAGTTCGATCCGTAGCCGTACCCGTAGCCGTAGCCGCCGTAGAGGTAGGGGTTAGACCAGTTGCTGTTGTAGTACGACGAGTTGACGCCGGTCTGACGGCTGTAGTAAGCCGACACCTGCAGCGAGTTGGGTCGCTTGCCGCCGAACCACGGGTCGAGGAACGATACCGAATACATCTGATAGTAGCGGGCATTGGTCTGGGCCGAGATGGTGAAGGTCTGACCCTCGCCCTGAGGTATGAGACCCTTGAACGAGCTGGGGTTGAACAGATTCTTCATCGAGAAGTTGGTGAACTTCAGGGCCACCTTGCCGATGATACCCGTCTGTCCCCAGCCGAGCGAGAACTCTATCTGGTCGTTGGCCTTCGAGGTGAGGTCGAAGATCACGTCGACGGTGCCGTTCTCCTCGTTGGGCTCCACGTGGGGATTCATGTTTTCGGGGTCGAAATGTCCGGTCTGGGCGATCTCGCGTGCCGAGCGGATGAGGTCGCTCTTGCTGAAGAGCTCTCCCGGCTTCACACGCAGCTCGCGGCGCACCACCTTCTCGTAGAGGCGGTCGTTGCCGTTGATCACCACCTTGTTGACGCGGGCCTGCGGACCCTCGAACATGCGCAGCTCCAGGTCGATGGAGTCGCCGTGGATATTCTTTTCTATCGGCACGAGCTGATAGAAGAGGTAGCCGTTGTCCATGTAGGCCGACGACACGGCGTCGTCGTCGGTGTTGAGGCGCTTGTCGAGCTCTTTCTGATTGTAGACGTCGCCCGCCTTCATGCCCAGAATATAGTTGAGCTGATCGGTGTTGTAGATGGTGTTGCCCACCCACGAGATGTTGTTGATGTAGTATTTCTGACCTTCGTCGAGGGTGATGTAGACATCCACCTTGTTGTCCTCGTAGGGCACCACACTGTCGCTGACGATCTTGGCGTCGCGATAGCCCAGCTCGTTGTATTTCTGGATGATGCGGCTGAGGTCGTCGCGATAGTCCTGCTCCACAAACTTCTTCTGGCTGAAGAGCTTCCACAGGTTGCTCCCCTCGTTGGTCTTCTTGATGACGCGCTTGAGTTTGCCGTCGCTGAGCACCTTGTTGCCGTCGATATAGATCTTGTGCACCTTCACCTTGCCGTGCTTGTCGACGTTGATGTTGACAAACATCTCGTTTTTATTCGAGAGGTCCTCCTCGAGGGTGATTTTCACATCGGCTTTGCCGAATCCCTTCTCCGAGTAGTATTGCTTGATGATATCGGTGGCGCGGTTCACGATATTCTGCGTGATCTGGTTGCCCTTCATGAGCTGCAGGCGCTTCTGGATGTCGTCGCGCTCCCCTTTTTTCATGCCGTAGTAGTGCACATCGGAGATGCGCGGCTGCGGACGCACGTTGATCACGAGCCACACCTTGTTGCCGGCTATCTTGTCGACAAGCACCTGTGCCTGGGCGAAAAGTCCCTGGCGCATCAGTCGCTTCACGGCAGTGGTGATCTCATTGCCCGGCAGCTCCACCTCGTCGCCCTTTTTGAGGCCCGAGTAGCCTATCACTATGTAGTCTTCGTAGTTGTCGGCACCGGTGACACGGATGTCGGCCACTTCGTAGACCGAAGGCATGCCGGAGTACACCACCGGCGGATTGTATATGGTGTCGGTGCGTTCCTGAGCGCGGAGCACACCCACGGTGAAGAGCAGGGAGAAAAGAGCTGTGAGCAGTCTATATCGCATGACGTAATGAAAACGTGTTTCGTTGTTGTTTCTTTTGGGGCGGAAAAGAGATTAGTTCTTAGGGCTGAGTGCTTAGAGCTTAGTGAGAATCTAATTGCTCAGTCGCTTCCTCGCACTTGCTCGCCGGTGAGGCCGAAGCGTCGCTCGCGGCGGCCGAACTGGCCGATGGCTTCGCGAAATTGCTCCTTGGTGAAGTCGGGCCAGTAGACGGGCGTGAAATACAGCTCGGCGTAGGCTATCTGCCAGAGGAGGAAGTTGCTGACGCGCATATCTCCGCCGGTGCGGATGAGCAGGTCGGGGTCGGGTATGTGGGCGGTGGCCAGATAGGAGGCTACCGTCGATTCATCTATCTTTTCGGGCTCCAGGGTGCCGGCGGCGGCGTCGGCGGCCATGCGGCGGGCGGCGTCGGTGATCTCCCAGCGGGCCGAGTAGCTCAGGGCCAGGATGAGATTGAGCCCGGTGCAATGCGAAGTGCGCTCTATGCATCCGCGCAGACGCGAGAGAGCCTCGTCGGGCATGCGCTCCACGTCGCCGATCATATCCAGGCGCACATTGTTTTTGATCAGGTCGGGGGTCTCTCGCTCTATGGCGATGCCGATGAGGTGCATCAGCGCGTCGACCTCCTCTTTGGGGCGGCTCCAGTTTTCAGTGGAGAAGGCATAGAGGGTGAGATATTTCACCCCGGCCTCCGAGGCGGCCTCGGTGATGCGGCGCACGGTCTTCACCCCCTCGGCGTGGCCTTCGGAGCGGTCGAGGCCGCGGGCCTGAGCCCAGCGTCCGTTGCCGTCCATGATGATGGCCACATGCACGGGCACCTGAGGTGTGTTGCTGCTATGTAGAAGGTCAGTCATCTTTCAGTCCACATAATGGCAAGTGGAGCACCGCTTGCCGAATTCATATGTTACAGACACCGAGATATTTGAGTACCAGTCGGTGTTCTTTATAAACGAGCTTTTGATCTGATAGAGATCTGAGAGCTCTCCGTCGACATGGTCGGAGAACACTTTGGTCATCGTAAACTCCAGACCGAGGTTCCAGCGCTCGCGGAGCTTGTATTTGATGCCGGCGCCCATGGGGATATTCACCCCGAAGGCGCTCTCGCCCCCGCAGGTGGCGAGCGTCACGCCCAGGCCCACAGTGAGATACGGGCTCCAGCGGCGCAATTTCTTATAGCTCTCCCCTATCCCGTAGCTGAAGAAGTTGAACTCCACGCGCCCTCCGAGGTCGTAGGCGGTGGATTTGAACGAATACTGAGCCTGCCCCGGGAGCACATCGTCCATATCGGCGGTGTCGCCGCTGAGGCTCATCACATTCAGGAGCGCACGCACCGCCCAGCGGGCGTCGGGCAGATAGCGCCACGACACACCCCCCGAGAAGCCGGGATGGCCGAAGATATTCGACGAAGCGTCGCCCAGATAGCCCGCCATCCCCACCTGAGCGCCGACATCGAAGCGATACGTCTCCTCCTGCGCCTGCAGCCGGGGAGCCGCAAGAGCCACAAGTGTGAACAGGATGACAAGGAGGCGTTTCATGCGCTGTTTTCGGGGAAAAATCGACGGTTATATTACTGTTTCGTTGCTTATGGTCGGAAATCTATGGGTTTGAAGTCTTTACCAAAGCGGACGGAAGCGGAAATGGTTCACCGCTCCGCGCCACATGTAGGGCGAGAGCGTGCCGTCGGCTGTATCGCCTCCGAAGAGGTAGAGGAAGGGGCACTCCCAGGTGTCCCAGTCGCCGTTGCCGCGCGACAGAGGCAGCTCCTGCAGCGCCAGGGGGCGCTTGACGGGCATGGCGGTCCAGTCGCCGACCATGCCGCGCGCCTGAGCGGGCCGGGGCATCACTGAGGAGAGCACCAGCAGGTCGGCATTGGCTATTGCCGGGATATATTCCGGGAGCAGAAGCTCGTCGAAAGCCTTCTGCCAGTTGAGACCGTAGTCGTAGGAGATGTAGACGTCGCGCCCTACGGTGCCCACGCCGTTGCGGCCGCCGATGGCGAGGATCACATCGCTCTCACGCACGCGCCAGCTGACGGTGTCGGTGCGGCATACGGTGTATTCAGCCACGGCATAACCCTCGGCAGCGGGGAGATTGTCGCCCATGAGCGCCCAGGAGGTGCCGTCGTAGGCCCAGGTAGCGCCGGTGAGGCGTCCGTTCTTGTCGCGGCCGCCTACAGTGACCACCTGCGGAGTCTCCGACCACTTGGAGTCGAGGGCTATGGCTCCGGCGTTGCCCGACAGGGGGAAACGGTCCTCCACCTCGGCGCCGTCGGCAGCCGAAGCCGGATAGGAGGCGTGCACATATTTGCCCCCGGCGGTCTTAACGCCCAGGAGGGTGGAGCCGTAAGGCACTGTTATGGAGTTCCACACCTCGCCGGTGTCGCTCCAGGAGCGGCCGTCGGCCGAAGCGAGCAGATGCCCGTCGGCTGCGAGGATGAAAAGCTGACTATCGGTAGCTGTGAGCGAGCGCACATCCACCTGCGAGGGGAAGGAGGGGGTGAAGCTGCTCCATTCGTTGTCGTAGAGGTTAGCCGACTCGGCCATGGAGCAAGTGCGGCCGCCGTCGGCCGAAGTGAGGCAGTAAGCCTTGTCGCCCATCCTCAGAGCGCGCTGCGACGAGGGTGCGGCAATGCTGCCCGGGAGCTGAGCACGGTTCACCTCGGCCCAGTAGAGCGAGTCGGGAGCCATGCGGTGCACATTGACACGGATGGTATAGTCGCGCTCATGCAGGCCGTCGCCCGACACCATGTGAAGCTTCACAGGGCCGCGGCTGAAGTCGATGGTGGTATTGCTGCTCGAGAGATAGTCTATCTCCTCCGTCCCGTTTTCCCCCTCAAAGGAAAGCTTCATCTGCGAAGCAGCGTCGGAGCTGATGGAGACGATCAGACTGTTGGTCTTGGTGCCCACCGGCAGCGAGTCGGCATTGTAGATCTGCGCCGACACCAGGTCGATGGAGAAAAACACCGAGTCGAGATTGTTGAGCACCGTGCGGTCGGCCTTGAGCGAGAAGCCGGTGATCGCCAGGCCGCTGAAGTCGAGCGGTTCGCTCTCATATGTGTCGTCGGAGTTGCACGAGGCCAGCGACGCCAGCCCGGCGAGCCCTACAGCAAAAAGGATATGTTTAGTTTTGTTCATAGAGGCGGTAAGCCTTGATACGTTATATTTCGGTTCATCCCCGGGGCGCAAAAGAGAGCGAGAGGCGACGCCATGGGATTTCAACTTGCAAAGTTAACAAGATTTTGCCAACTTCCGGCCAAAAGGGGGCCGAAAATTGGCTATCGAGGTATTCGTAAGCGTTACAAAATTATAATTTCCACCTTAAACGGCCAATCAAAGAGCGAGATTTAAATGTTTTTTTGATTCTTTTCACACCTGTTTGGCATAGGGGGATGGATGGGAAAAGCGGGGTTGCGGCCCGGGATGGGCTGCAACCCCGCTTTTGAGGGTTATTGCAACCTCAGCTGCCCGAGGGCAGCCGAGGCGATATTGACATTAAGGGATCAGCGCCGCATGGTGCTGCGGTTGAGGCGGGCGGCGTCGCCGGCGGGAGCCTTGGCTGCTACTCCGCTTGCATCCTCTTTGACGGGAAGGACAATCTTGGTAGGTGTATGCCAGTTGGTGTCTTCCCAGAGGAATACGTAGTCGGTGGAGCCGTTGATGCCGATCATCGGGTGGTTGATGGTGATCACGCCTTCCTCGAGCTTGTCGTTGAGACCCATCTCGATAACCTCATCCTTGGTGTAGGCGCGGTTGCCGTCCTTAGGACCATAATAGTTGGTCATCGCGAAGTCGGCGTTCATAGCCACGATTGAAGTCTCACCGTCGTCGAAGATCTGCTGCTCTTCGATGATTACGAAGTTGGGATCTTCGCAGTTGATGATAAGGTTGTACTGCTCGGGCCAGTTGGCAACAATCTCCGAAGGCCATACGCCGAATGCGTACGGGCCGACGAGGCGATACATGTTGGGGTTCTCGGTGTGCTGCTCCATCTCAACCTCATAGGTGAGAGCCGGGTAGCCGAAGTATTCGGCGATGAAGCCATCGGTGTATGTAGCTTTGCCAAGGCTCTCCCATTCGCTCGGAGCCCACGGGAAGATGAGGGTCCAGCCCTTCGAGGGCCAGTAGCCTTCGATGCCGGGCAGAAGCACGGTGAGGTTCTCGCCGAAGGAGATGCGGCCGTTCTGATATTCGCCGGCGCCGGAGAGCTTGCTGTAGGGGATATTCACTACGCCATCAGCCCATGTGAGGTTGGTCTGAGTCTTGTTGTAGCAGTAGTTGCAGGCGATCTTAATAGTGCCTTCTACACCTGAGTAAAACTTAACACCGGTATCATACATGAGCTGATAGTTGCCGTTCTTGTCGGAGAAGAACACCTCCGAAGGATTAGCTGCATTGATGTAGAGGTAGTTGGGATTGTCGAGCGGAAGTACATACTGGCCATAACCGCACTGCTCGTATGGACGGAGCAGACGGAAGAAGTCCTTTTTGATCGGGTGCTTCTGGCAGGTGACCTCGAACTCGATCTGACGGCCTGCAGTGGAGGGGGCGAGAATCACGTAGTCGCGAAGGATTACCGGACCTTCGGTGATGGTCTCCCACGGAGTGAACTGCACGGCGTAGTTGATGCTGGTGATGTAGTAGGGTGAAGATTCGCCGGCAACGGAAGTATTGAAGTTGTAGGCGACCATTTGGGTAAGGTTGCTTACCGAGCCGAAATAGAATGCGATATCGGTCTCACCCTCGCCGTCGGTGAAGTGTACGGGGATAGAAGCCTTGCCTGTGGTTGCATCGAAAACGGCACCCTCGGTGGGGGTGAAGACTGTCTGTGTGCTATTTGCATCATCCTTAGCTAACTGCACCTGACCGGCCGCGAGGGTCTGATCGAGGGGAAGTGTGGCTACTGTACCGATGGTGAACAGTGAGGTGGCATTGGTGCCATCTGCAGCGGAGAGAGTGACATCGACCGTGCCATCGCTTTCGCCCGATGTGTTCTGGCGATAAGCCTTGATGGTGAAGTAGCTGGCATCCTCCTCGAGGTCCACGTTGCTCTCGTCGTTGTCCGAGAAGTAAACGGGAGGAGTATTGACCGCCTCGGCGGGAGTGTACTCCACGTCGTCGCTGCAGGCGGTGAGGGCGAGGCCCATCACTCCTAAACCGAGAAATATTTTGTTGAATTTCATATTCTTGAAGTATAAACTTTGTTATGAAAAGTGATTTTCAGGTTCCGCTCCGCCCCGGTAGAGGAGGGGCGGAACCTTATGAGTGAAAACCCGGACGCAATCCGGAAAAGCAGACTTATTCGTAGTCAGCGACAGGACGGGGCTGCGAAGCGCCGTGTGTGCCGTCGACAATGAGCGGGTTGCGCTCGATCTCGGCCTGAGGAATGTCATAGAGGCGGACGAGGTCGTCGGGAGCTACCACGAGCACGAAGTTGGTGGGATAGCCACCGCCGCGGCGGTCGATAGGCTTCTGCAGACGCTGGATATCGGCGTAGGAGAGACCTTCGCCCCAGAACTCTATGCGGCGCTGATTCCACACGATGTCGCGGAACGACTCAAAGTCGCTTGCGTTGCAGGTGAAACCGGTGTCGCGGTAGCCGCGTACGAAGTCGTTGAGGGTAACGATGCCGGCGGCCAGATTGGTGTAAGCCTGGGCCTCAGCCTTGATGTAGTACATCTCCTCGATACGGATCCAGGGGAAGTCGATGGCGCCGCTTGTGCTGGGCATGTCTTCGGGAGCGCCGAACTTAACAGTAGCATAGGGCGGGAACTTCTCGTTGCCCACATCGGCATAGCCGCTCTTGATGTAGTTGGCATAGTTCTGAGGCAGAGCCGAAGAGGGGTTGCCCGAAGCGTCGAGCCACCAGCCCTTGCGGACGTCGGAGGTAGGTATCGACTCGTAGAGAGCCTTGTTGATGCAGCGGTAAACGCCTGCACCGGCATAGCCGGTGGTCTGGAAGCCGGTGGCGTGCGATGCCCAGCATACCAGGGTGCTATAGCGTCTCTCCGAATCATCGGCATAAGTGCCCCAGATGTAGTTCTCCTCGTTGATGTCGTCGAATCCGGGCACCGAAGCCTTGGAGGCACTGATGGGCTGGATGCCCTGAGCCTTGCCGAGCTCGATGGCCTTGTCGGCATCTTTCGCGGCCTGCTCGTAGTTGCAGCAGAAGAGGTTGGCGCGTGCGCGAAGTGCGTAGCAGGTGAGGTCGTCGGCAAATGTCTTGATGAGGTTGGGGGTTGAAGTGTTCATTGTCGAGCGGTTCACACGGTTGCCTTCGGGAATGTCAGCATTGTCGATGCTCTCGAATAGGCGGATAGCCTCGGTGAGGTCGTCGTTAATCTGCTCATAGACCTTGCGGACAGTGGCACGGGGGCAGCCGTTGACCGACACATCGTCCATATTCTCCTCGGTGATGATGGGGACACAGAGGCCGTCGGGGTTGGCGGCGTATGTGAAGGCATACATCTGGGCGAGGTTGAAGTAGCAATAGGCGCGGAAGGCGTAGCCCTGAGCGAGGTAATATTTCAGCTCGGTGTTCTCGGTGCCCTTGTCGATACCGGCAAGGAGGGTGTTGGCCGAGCGGATGGTGTAGTAGTTGTAGTACCAGCACATGAGGTTGAGGAAGTAGCGGCCGTTGAAGTCGCTCATCTCAAGTGCGGGAGAATACCAGTTGTAACCTACGTCGGCCGAAGACATGTCCATGCCGCGGCAGTCCTCGGCCAGGAAGCTCGAAGGCAGACCGTAGTCGATATGGTTACCAAAGATGGTATTGAAATTGATTAGCTGCTGAGGCAGGGCGTTGACGCCGGCTGCAGCGAGTGCAGGATTCTGATCCACAGCATCTTTCTTCTGTTCCTCGGTAGCCACTCCGCCGTTGGGGAGCTGGTCGAGGTCGTTGCAGGCCGTAAAGAGCGACCCTGCTGCCAGAAGCGACAATAATATTTTGGATTTTTTCATTTTAGTCTCTTGATTCCAGGTTCGTTATTTACGTATCAGAAAGTCACGCGGATACCGCCGGAGATGTTGCGCATCAGCGAGTAAGCACCGTTGCTCATGCTTGCCATGGATGTACGGGGATCAAGACCCTTGCGCTTTGTCCAGATGGCCACATTGTCGGCAGCGCCGTAGATGCGGACTCCCTCAAGGAAGATCTTGCGGGTCCACTTGGCGGGGAGGGTGTAGCCCAGAGTGATATTCTGCAGCGAGAGGTAGTTGCTGCTTACGAGGAAGAAGTCGCTCTCCTTATCGCCGAAGTCGTAGGTGTTCTGAGCATTGAGCTGAGGAATGTTGGTATTGGGGTTCTCGGGTGTCCACTGCTCGAGAGCGTCGACGTGCCAGTTTTTGCCGAGCGACTGAGTTTTGCCCGAGTGCATGAGGCTGGCGTAGCCGTAGTCGTACATCTTACCGCCGAGCTGGTAGCTGAACTGTACGCTCAGGTCGAAGCCGTAGGCGTTGAGGGTGGTGCCGAAGCCGCCGTAGAAGGTAGGCAGGGTGTTGCCGGTCATCTGACGGTTGGTGTCGTAGGCTATGTCGTAGTTGTTGCTCTTGTATTCATTGCCTTCATCGTCGCGGGCCCAATAGAGAGCCTCGCCGGTAGCGGGGTCAACGCCGGCATATTTGGGCAGATAGTAGTTGTAGACCGACTCTCCCTCCTTGAGGATGCGGAGACCGGTGATGATCTGACCCTTCACGTCGGGGTGCAGCTCGATGATGCGGTTCTTGAGCCAGGTGCCGTTGAAGTTGATCTCCCATGTGATGTCGCGTGTGGAGATGGGACGGCCGGTAAGCTCGATCTCTATACCGGAGTTGCGGATAGAGCCCACGTTCATAGGTATGGAGGAGAAACCGTTGGTAGGAGCCACAGGCTTGTTGTAAAGCATGTCGGAGGTTTGACGGAGGAAGTACTCTACGGTACCCGACAGGCGCTCCTGGAAGAAGCTGAAGTCGACGCCGGCGTTCCAGGCGTTGGAGGTCTCCCATGTGATGTCGGGGTTACCCTTCTGAGCGAGGTTACCGTCGGACCAGCTGTCAGTGCCTTTTACATCATAGATATCCTCATAGTAAGGAGCTTTAAGGTCGAGGTTATCGTTACCCTGCTGACCGTAAGAAGCCTTCACTTTCAACATGTCGATCCATGTAACATCCTGCAGGAATGTCTCCTTGGCTGCGTCCCAGCCGAGAGATGCGGAGAAGAAGTTGCCCCAACGATGCTTGGGAGCGAAGTTGGAAGAAGCGTCGCGACGGAAGGAAGCCTCAACGAAGTACTTGCTGTCGTAGTCGTAGTTGAGACGTCCGAAGAAGCCGCGGGTGGAGTAGCCCGACGAACCGCCGCCGCTGATACGGTTGGCGTTGTTGAGGGTATTGTTCACAGCCCAGCTGTTGGGGTCGTAGAGGTCGTAACCGGCAGCGTAAACTACCTCGGAGTTGCGCTCATAGCTTTCATAACCGATCATGATGGCGCCGTGGTGCACGTCGCCGAAAGTACGGCGGTAGTTGGCCAGGGCCTGGATGTTGAGGCCGCGGAGGCGAGACTGCTGCTGCTGAGCCAGACCGTTGTGCTGAGCGTAAGCGCCGTAGAAGCGGTTGTAGACATTGTGGTGACGGGTGTTGTCGAGGAAGTAACCGATGGTACCGGTCACGTTAAGGTTTTCGATAGGAGTGATGGTGGCGTACCACTTGGCGTCGAGCACATCCATGAGGCTCTCCTGCTTGTCGTAAAGGAAACCCGAGGTGGGGTTACCGCCCGACATGTAGTTACGGTAGGTGCCGAGGACATACTTGCCGTCGCCATAGTCGTAGATAGGCTTGCCGAGGTTGGCATCATACATGATGTTGCCGGCGGCGTCGCGCACGTAGATAGGATAGATGGGGGCCATGTTGTCGATCATGGCGAATGCGTTGCCCGAGGAGATGGATTCTCCGGCTTCCTGTCCCGAGGGGGCCTGCATGTTAACATAGTTGTAGCTGATGCTGGTGCCTAATTTCAACCATTTTTTGGCCTGATATTCGGCGCCGATGCGCGAAGACAGACGCTGGTAACCTGAGCCTTCGATGATACCTTCATCTGACAGGTAACCTACGCTGCCGTAGAAGTTGAAGCGGTCGGTACCGCCGGTGACGGAGAGGTTGTACTCCTGACGCAGACCGTGGATGAAGGTCTCTTCATACCAGTCGTCGGGGGTGATATAGTTGCCGTTAGGTGTCACGCGGCCCATAGTGGCGTTGGGGTTGAGCTTGCCGTTGGTGCCGATGAGGAGCTGGCCGGCTGGCACGTTCCAGATGTTGTATTGGCGTCCGAAGGCCTCGTCGAGGGCAGCGTTGGCGCGGAGGTTCGACTCGCGGGCATCGTAGCCGTTGATGTCGTGGTAGCCGTTGTAGAGGGCGCTGTAGGCGGTCTCATAATACATGCGGGGATCGGTGATCACGTCGTAGCCCTTGATCTGGCGGGCGTTGGCACCCCAGCGGGCGTCGAGGGTGATCTTGGCGTCGCCCACTTTGCCTCGCTTGGTGGTGATGAGGATCACACCGTTGGCACCGCGGGCACCGTAAAGGGCAGCGGCAGCGGCGTCCTTAAGGACGGTCATCGACTCGATGTCCATGGTGTTGAGGGTGGCGATGCCACCGTCGAAGGGCATGCCGTCAACTACATATAGAGGTGTGGTGGTGCCGAAGATGGTACCGATACCGCGGATGCGGACTGTAGGAGCGGTACCGGGCTGGCCGTTGGCAGTGGTAATCTGCACACCCGACATCGTACCGGAGAGTGCACTCACAGCGTCGGTGACCATGCGGCCCTCGATCTCGTCGGCCTTGATGACCGAAGCCGAACCGGTGTAGGCCGATTTTTTAGCAGTACCGTAAGCCACGACCATAACCTCGTCGAGGCTGTTCTCATTGTCGGAAAGCGAGATTGTCATTCCATTCTGCGGGGTGACAGTCTGCGCTATCATGCCGACATAGGAAACTACCATCTTGTGCACATTGGCAGGAATGTTGATGGTAAACTTTCCGTCGATGTCGGTGGCGGTTCCCTGACCGCCGCCCACCGGCATCACCGTCGCGCCGGCGAGGGGCTCGCCGTCAGCGGCGGACACGACAGTACCGGAGATGGACCGGGTCTGTGCCAGAGCACATACCACAGCCAAAAGGACTGTCGTCAGTAATAGAAACAGCTTTTTCATACACTATAATTAATTAAACATAAAGAGTTAGATAATGCTTGATTGAATGGGCCTCGGGGCCCGCGGAGAGATGATTGGCGGGGGACGGAGAGCGCCGGCTCTCCGGCAGCGACCCCGAGGGAGGAGAGAAAGGTGATGAAGTTTGAAAACTGTTAAAAAGCGACAAAATTGCACGCCGCGATGCCCGACCGCCGCATGTGTATGCCTCTTTTCGCTCCTTTCTGCCACAAAGATAAAACAAAATGTCAAGAAAATAAACACTTGAGCACCACTTTTGTCGGCCTTTAACTAAATCCGATGACGTGTTGCAAAACATATTTTCAAAACATAATTATACAACAATCATTATATCAGCGCTTTACGGAATGATTTTCAAAATTGTATTCCGCAGGTTTTGAAAGATTAAAAAAATGTTAAACTTTTAACTTAAATTTCAGTTAATACCAAAATCGCCGCTCCGACTGCACATTTTGCCGCCTGCCGGCGCCCGGCGGCGACAGGCTCAAAGCCGGGTGTAGAGAAATCAGCAATGGTTAAAAATGAAAAAATATGTGATTTAGGCGAGAATTTTGTCGGATTGACTGAAAGTAAATTACTATCTTTGCAAAATGCCGGACCAAGCGAGCCATGCATTTCAAAATGACAAGCCCACGCCCCCCGGCCGCCGATATCCGCTCCGCTGCGTAGTATCGCCGCAAAGCACACACGCGCACTTCATCATACTTGCTACAAACATCATCAAAATACACCTATATTATATATAAGGACCAGTTATGAAGAGAAATCTACTTGCAATCGGACTGCTTGCCGCCGCAGGGCTTGGCTTCGGTGCCACCGCGCAGTCGAAAATCAACGGCTCGGGCCGACTGATGCTCGACGCTTACCACGCACAGACATCTGCAAGAAAGGCAGCCGCCAAAGATTTGAAAAAGACAATGATCGTGACCCTCAACGAGGGTGCCACATCCGAGGCGCTCACCGCCATCGGAGCCGAGATCTACCACGATTTCGGCGATATACTCATCATCGGCTTCCCCCTGAGCCGCGCCGAGGAGCTTTCGGCCCTCGACGAGGTGAAGGCTGTGGAGTTCGGTGCCCGCAGCCAGGCCAAGATGGACGTGGCCCGCGATATCACCGGCGTTGACGGCATCCAAGCCGGCACCGCCGACGGCCTCAGCGGCACCGCCTACACCGGCAAGGGGGTGAATGTGGGCCTCTATGACTCGGGGCTCGACCCCAACCACGCCGCCTTCCGCCATGCAGACGGCAGCTCGCGCGTCAAGGCCGTGTATGTGATGCACGACGGCAAGGCCGACGAGGAGTATCTCACCCCCCAGCAGATCTCCACCTTCCAGACTGAGGACAACACCGAAACCCACGGCACACACGTGCTCGGCATCATGGCCGGCTCCAACGACGTGCAGGGCCGCTACGCACAGACCGGCAAGAGCGGCGTGCAGAACGGCATCATCCCCTACTACGGCGTAGCTCCCGAGGCCGACATCATCATCGGCTGCGGCGACTTCTACAACGAGGAGATCCTCCGCGGAGTCACCACTGTCGTAGAAAAAGGCAAAGAGCTGGGACAGCCCACAGTGGTCAACCTCTCGCTGGGCAGCAACGTAGGCCCCCACGACCCCAACAGCGCCACCTGCAAGCTGCTCGACCGCCTCAGCAACGATGCGATCATCTGTATCGCAGCCGGCAACGAGGGCGAACACAACATTGCCGTGAGCAAAAACTTCGCCCTCTCCACCACCTTCAACACCTTCATCAGCCCCGCCACGATGGACAACGCCAGCGTGATGTACAGCTGCGAATTCTGGGGCAACAACTCCGACGCCTTCGAGCTTGACCTCGTGGTCTACGACAAGTCGACCAACAAGGTAGTGGACAAGCATACCATCAAGAATCTCGACGGGCGCTCCTACACCTGGAACAGCACCACCAGCACCGCCCTCAAAAACTATTTCGCCACCGGCGCCACAGTGGATGTGACCTCGAAAGTCGACGAGAACACCGGCCGCTACTATGTCTCCATGTTCAACCGCCTGCAGGGCACCTCGGGCGCCATGCGTTTCGGCGTGAACATCCGCGGCAAGAAGGGCAACTCCATCGCCGGCTACGTGAGCGCCTTAAACGCCTACAGCCAGGACTACGTATGCTTCTCCGACGAAGGTATCCGCGGCTACGTGCCCGGCACCCCCGACGGCTCGATCAACGAGATGGCCACCGGCAAGCGCGTGATCTCCGTAGGCTCCTACAACAGCCGCGTAGCCTCCACCCCCTTCCTCAACGGCTCGTCGTATTCCGGAGGCGGCACACGCAACGACATCTCCACCTTCTCGTCGTACGGCAACACCTCCGACGGCCGCTCGCTGCCTCTGATCTGCGCCCCCGGATCACAGGTGACATCGGCTGTAAGCGGTTGGTGCACAGAGTTTAACGACCCCGTGCGCGAGGACGCCGTGGTAGCCAACTCCACCGTCAACGAGCGCAACAACCCCTACTACCCCATGCAGGGCACCTCGATGAGCTCACCCTTCGCCGCCGGCACCGTGGCCCTCTGGCTGCAGGCATGGCCAGAGATGACCGCCGAGGAGTGCCAGACCATCATGGCCGAAACCGCCATCAAGGACAGCTACGTGAACACCAGCGACGTCATCAAGGGCCGCCGCTGGGGCAACGGCAAGCTTGACCCGCTCGCCGGCCTCAAGCTCGCCATCAAGCGCAGCGCCTCGATCGACGGCGTCGGCGCCGACGACAAGGACCAGAACCTCGTGATCCGCCCGCTCGGCGACGGCAGCTACGAAGTGGCATGGGTAGGCAGCGACCGCATCAGCGTGGACGTCTACAGCGTCTCCGGCGCCAAAGTGCTCGCCGCAGCCGCTCAGGGCGACACCGCCACCCTCGACACCTCGGCCCTCCAGCCGGGAGTGTATGTGGTCAATGTCGCCACCACCGCCGGCAGCCAGAGCCGCAAGCTCGCCGTGCGCTAACGGCGGGGG
>ERZ779852.2067-NODE-2067-length-17445-cov-11.824727_pt1 | contig 17445 bp, 18 predicted proteins | sample MGYA00511559_ERZ779852 | MGnify/ENA primary metagenome ERZ779852 (study PRJEB29588, sample SAMEA2157977) | human gut metagenome | biome: human gut; feature: human-associated habitat; material: faeces | place: Denmark | collected 2008/2010 ...
ATGTACAACTTTTTACTCATATTTATCAACTTAAATTAATTCCGCCAACGGGTAACAACAATAATTATAATCAAAGGCAAAATGAAACGATTAATTACATTTTTGAAACATGGAAGAAGCATCATGACACTTCTTCTGTTGTTTGCGGCCATATCCGGAATATGGGCAGACAAGTTGGAGTATGGAAAACAGCAAAATGGCACCGATCAACAAAAAATCGAAGATTTATCATACTCATACTCAGATGGTGGTACTGCTACAATGAAAAACCTTGAAGCGAATACTACCTATTGGTTCACATTTGTCAATGGGTTTGGGGAATGGTTCGGCAATACCGGTTATATGACCTCATCCAGTTGCACTGATTGGACTTTCACTAAAGATGCAGGCGCGTGCCACTTTACCACAACAGATGCAGGAGATTATGTCTTTAATGTAAGATGGGATGACGGTAATAATAAAGTTTCTATAACATATCCTACAGGCTCCACTGGCGAGACGGCCTTTTATCTCGTAGGAGATCTTCCAGATGCATTTTGGTCAACAAATGACAACTTCAAATTTAGCCCTGACGGAACCGGTTATAGCATCACTCTTAAAGGTAGTGACGTATCTGGGAAAGAATTTAAATTGAAAAGTAAAACAGGTACAACCGAATCATATATTGCAGGCCCTTCTTCTGGAAATGAGACTATCACGTTAGACAATCCTGTTGCATTTACAGGAGATGGTGGTAAGAATTATGTATTCCCGCAGTTTGATTCAAATGCCGAGTATATTATGACTTTGACAATGACTTCTTCATCAGCAGGAGAGTTTGTCGTTAAAAAGAAAGACAGTTCCTCTGCTAAATACTATCTCATTGTCCCGAATGCGAATGTAGAAAATACAAACCGCTATGTACCTTCCGAAGAATTCGCAGCTCCAGCCGGACATAAGGCATTTCGTCTGAAGGCTTCACGTGAGCGTAACAGTACCGTAATAAACAACGACCTTACAACTTTGGCTCTGAAGTTGGATGGCAGACAGTTGCGCTATAATACAAATGACGAGATTGAGTTCTATATACAGAGTTCTGATGGCACAGTATATATGCAGCCAAAAAATAATGATGATGATACATATATCAAATTAGCCCTTAAGGCAAGAAACGATGTTGACTATTATGCTACGAGAACCGGAACATACAGTTCGAATCAGAACCGTTATTATAAGATACGCAAGAATGACACCAATCCTACAGACGGCTCTGTAGATACGAAGACCCTTGTCTTTATGTTTTCAAAAGACAATGCAAGCAAGACGGCACATATAAATGACGATACTGACTATAATAAAAACGTACCTATATTAAAAGGTAATTCCATTGATGGTGAGACGACTGGCCGATACGATACTGGCAAGGATCTTAAATATAATGTAGGAAAGGATGGTAACCTTATTGTCGGCTTCCTGATGTCGCGTGGTGCCGGTTCCAAGTATTATGAAGAGCATATTAAAGAAAATGGCCTTTATCTTGTTGGCTCTATCGCACAAAAAAATACACAAATGACAAGAGTCATCCAATGGAGAAGATATATTGGAAAGACGGCCGCATTGTGGAATTGTCTGACTTGGGGAATGACGAAGCGAAGGCCGACTCCATCGTCTACAATTGCTTAGTGAGAAACACAGATCGAAGCTTGGACGACTTCTTCCTTTCGTTCTCTACCGGTGATGTAGTAGAAGGCACCGGATTATGGAATCTCCTTCTCCGTCCTTGTGTACAGGATCAGATGGACGCGCAGGAATTAGGAGGAGGTGTTACTTTCTATCAATATGATGGTGGAGACAAGAACAATGGACAGTCCCTAAACCCATTGCTTACAGCCGAACAGAAGGCGCGTTATGTATCATACAGGGTTTACTTCAACGCCACATACTCTACCTACCGTATTGAGTTTAATGACGCTTTCTATATTGCAGGTCCGGCGGTGAACGGTAGTACAGATAGTGGTAACAGTGGAACGTTTTTCGATAAGGATCACCGTTACGCCATGAGAAAGGTTACAGCAAACGGTGAGGAGCATTACACATATATGGGATACTTCAAGAAAGGTGGCTCTTTCGCCTTCTTGGTGGTGAATGAAGGGACCACAACCAGCAACTATTCTGAGGATGAGAATGCTCTTCAACTGGAAGACGGCAACGCGGAAAGTGCATGGAAAGTTCAGGCTCCTGGTAACGGCGGTGATTACGCTTTCTACAACAAAGTAAAATGGAATAATGGAACCGGCGGTACAGACAATGAGTCTCTTGGTACAGGCAATAACGCCATACTATGGAATCTGCCTGATGGTTACTATACAATACGCTTCTATTATGGTGGAACCTCTGGACCGAAATCAGATAAAACTGCCCTCTACACAGTTGACAAGAGTGTAAAGATTTCAAATGTCACTGTAAACGTTGCCGAAACAGAAAAGAACTATGGCGGTTGGATGCCATTCTCTGATGACTGCGCACTGTGGTTGCCAAGTAACATAAAGGCATATTACGCTTATGATGTTAAAGAAGAAACAGATGGAAAGAAGATTGTGCAGCTCCGTGAACTGAAAGGTGGCTACGTTCCTGCAAACTGTGGTGTGCTGCTGCGCAATGAGGACCTCACAGAGAAAGGTGCTGTGGAACGTCTGAACTATATGCCGGTACCTGCTGGTTATACCAAGAGTTTTGAGGATTACAAAAGAGAACAGAAAATTAGTGATAATAACCTCTTGATGGATTGTAGCACAACGGACAAGTGTGTGGAGCTTGATCAAGTAAAGGATGGATACTATAACTATTTCTTCACATACAAATATAAAGATGCAGATAAAAATGGTGGTGAATTCTTTGATGTGCCTTTGAACTTCTGGAAAGTATATCCGGGTGAGAAGCCAAATAAGAACTCTTCGTACTTACGCGTGGCTAAACAGGTTACTCCGTTGGAGTTCAACGTTACGGACAATAACTATTATATAGCAGATTCCGAAAAAGTGGCAAATTCTAAGGGCGCATACTGCCTACTCTTCTCTATTGATGACATTGATGACAACGAGACAACCGGTATACGTGTTATCAGTCCGGCAGCGGACAACGATACAAACACTGATGGGTGGTATAATATGCAGGGAATGCGCGTGTCTAAGCCAACAACAGCTGGTATTTATATCAACAACGGTAAGAAGGTCGTAATCAAGTAAATTAAACATAAAGGAAAAAGAAGAAAATGAGAAATAAAAAAGAATATATAAGCCCGGCTGTAAAAGTCGTATTTATGGAAACATCCCAGCCTATTGCTGCGAGTTTAAATGGTGGTGGTGACTTTGGTGGCCAAGCCAAAGGCCACAACTCTTTTTGGGATAGTTGGAGCGAGGAGACTGAGGAAGAAAAGCCGATGTTCCAGCAGCCGAAGAGTCTCTGGGACTAAAGCCAGACTGAATGACGAAGTAGTTTTTTGTAATGCAGTTTGAGAGATTTATGTAAACGAAAAGGCTCTTCCGACATAAAATGAATAAGGCGATATGTCAATCCGGAGCGTGTGCAGGAGCGCCTGCCGTTAGCAATGGAGCTCAGCCAAAGAGCTAAAAGAAGAGCCATATTTGCGGATTGTGAAATTCGCTGAACTTTCAATTTCGCCGCACGGGAAAACCGTGCGGCGTTTTTTTAGCCCCCCTTAGCCCCTGGGAATGAAAAGGAGCCCCCTTAGCCCCCGGTGGGGGAATGGCCTGACAGAATGAAAAGGCGGAATGAAGTGGGGCTGACGGAAATAAAAAAACTTAAAAAGGCACCATTTAGCAATAATATTGGATAATAATAAAGGGAAAAGGTGGGCTATTTGGGGAATTCTAATTAAATTTGCAGGCAATTATAATTATAATAAACATAACGGATGAAAATTTGGTTGACACACTTCGTCATTTTGTGTGCGGCAACACTCGTGTTTACGTCATGCCTTAGCACAGATGAGGAAGAATATACTTTTTATGACGACGCTGCCATAACGGCATTCTCGGTAAGCTCTATAAACGTACACTCCTACGTGAAAGACAAAGAGGGCAAAGACTCACTGGTGATTACCAAAGAGACCGGCTCTGACTATAAATTCTATATCGACAATATTGGGGGCAACATCTACAACCCCGACTCGCTGCCTTACGGCACAGACGCGAAGCACATACTCGTGAACATCTCGACGAAAAACGGCGGTTTCGTGCGCATCAAACCAACCGACAGCGACAATCTCGAAGACTACACTTATTATATAAACACGGACTCTCTCGACTTTTCGGAGGCTCGTGTGATGCGCGTATATTCACAGAGCGGTGTTAATGTACGCACGTACAATGTGAAGGTGAACATCCATCAGGAGGTAGGCGACACGCTGCTGTGGCACGACGCACCCGCCGAGACGGCTTTCACGGGCTTCACAGCTATGCGCAGCGTGGTGTGCGGAGACAAGGTGCTCGTATTCGGAACAGACGGAACGGCGACGAAGGTCTATGCCACAGAGCGCAACAACGGAACGGCATGGAGCAACACGGGTGCGGCATTCGGTGCCGACGCTTACTCCAATGTAGTGGTGAAGGGCGACAGGATGTATCTTATAGACGGCACAACGCTGTGCAGTTCAACCTCCGGAAACACCTGGGATTATTCCACACCTGCCGATCTGCCTGCAAGACTCGTGGGCGCAAGCACTAAGGAGCTATATGGAATCAGTGCCGACGGCAAGCTGATGGCTTCGCGCGACAATGGCGCAAGCTGGACGGCAGAGGAACTCGACGAAGATGCTGCGCTGCTTCCGGGTTCGGAAATAAACTATACCTGCCAACCGATGGCTACGGGCAAGGATATGGAGACCGTGATGATTGTAGGCAATAACATCGCCGGAAACATGACTACGGCATGGACAAAGATTGTGGACAACTCGAGCCTGAACAGCAAGGACTATCCGTGGACATTCGTCGACAGCGCCGGAGACACGCGATATGCACTGCCGGTACTCGGCAATCTGAGCGTGTTCAGCTATGACGGCAATGCCGTGGCGTTCGGAACAAAGGCCGACAACACGCCAAACACAATCCTCGTGAGCCGCGACAACGGCATCACATGGAAGGCCGACAAGGAGTATTACTTCCCTAAAGGCTTCAACGGCGGAGCTGCCTGCACGGCGACCGTCGATGCGGACAACGTCATCTGGCTCGTGGACGGCAACAGCGGCAAGGTGTGGAAAGGCCGGATTAACCGACTCGGCTGGAAGGAAGACAACAAAGTGTTCCTGGAATAAAGCCGGAATGGCATAATAATGGAAATGAAAAAGTTCTTTATCAGTATCATAATGCTCATCTCCGGATTGAGCGTCTGCGCACAGGAAGACCCGGAATACCGGATGGAGATTGGTGCGGGCGCAGGCATGATGGGCTATCTCGGCGACTTCAACGGGAACCTGACAAAGGACTTGCAGCCTATGGGTACGGTGCTGGCGCGATATATCTTCAACCCGTATATGGGACTGAAGCTGAACGTGAGCTACGGAAAGCTGAAGGGAAAGTCGACCGACGTGGAGACCTACTACCCCGACTTGGCCGACAACCCGTATGAGTTCAGCAACTCGCTGCTCGACATCGGCCTGACATACGAATACAATTTCCTGCCTTACGGTACGGGAAAGGACTATTACGGGGCGAAAAGAGTTACGCCGTTCCTCTTCGGCGGTATCGGCGTTACACACGTGAAGACGGACAACGGCCCGAAGAAGAATGTCTTTTCCGCCAACGTTCCGGTAGGATTGGGCGTGAAATACAAGATAAACAAGCGCATGAACTTCGGTGCGGAATGGGCGATGCACTTCTCGCTGAGCGACGAGCTCGACGGAATGGCCGACCCTTACAACATCACCAGCAGTGGACTGTTCAAGAATACCGACTGTTACTCTACATTGCAGCTTACTCTCACATATAGTTTTTCTTCCAAATGCAGAACCTGCCACAATGAAGATGAATGACATAGACATCAACAACATACCGCAACATATAGCTGTTATCATGGACGGTAACGGCCGTTGGGCCACCGAAAGGGGCAAGGAAAGAAGCTACGGACATCAGGCCGGAGTGGAAACGGTGAGGCGGATAACTTCCGAATGTACGCGTCTCGGCGTGAAATACCTGACGCTATACACGTTCTCGACAGAGAACTGGAACCGGCCGGCCGATGAGATAGCGGCTCTCATGGGGCTGGTATTGACGTCGCTCGAGGACGAGATATTCATGAAGAATAACGTGCGCTTCCGCGTAATCGGCGATATCGGCCGCTTGCCGGAGGCCGTTCAGGTGAAGTTGCAGGAGACAATGGACCACACGGCCGGCAATTCGGCCATGACAATGGTTGTGGCGTTGAGCTATTCGTCGCGTTGGGAGATTACGGAGGCGATGCGCAGAATTGCAGAAAAGGTGGAGAACGGAGAACTGAAAAGCGGAGATATCACCGAGGATGTGGTGTCGGCAAACATGAATACGGCTTTCATGCCCGACCCGGATTTGCTCATCCGCACCGGCGGAGAGCTGCGCATAAGCAACTATCTGTTGTGGCAGATAGCCTATTCGGAACTTTATTTCTGCGACACTTACTGGCCCGACTTCGATGAAAACGACTTGCGCAAGGCAATAGCAAGCTATCAGAGCCGCCAAAGACGCTTCGGAAAGACCGAGGCTCAGGTGGAGAATGAGACAAAATAAAAACAGTAACGACTGATGACAAAAAGTATGATATATATAAATAAGGTGTGCTTGGCATTCATGCTACTGCTTGTTTGCAGCATGAAAGCGGGTGCCCAAGAGACTGTTGTGGCTCCGGAGGTGAGCTATGCGGGCTATCCGCAGACCGTAACCATCGCAGGAATAGCGGTATCGGGAGTGGAAGGATACGAAGACTATGTGCTCGCGGGAATCTCAGGACTGAGCGTCGGACAGAAAACCACCATACCGGGAAGCGACATTACGAATGCCGTGAAGCGTTACTGGCGGCATGGACTGTTCTCGGATGTGGCCATCGGAGTAGACTCTATTGTAGGTGACAAGGCTTATCTGCATATCAAGCTGGCTCTGCGTCCGCGTATCTCTACCATCAATTACATCGGTTTGAAGAAGTCGGAACGCGAGGATATGGAGAACAAGCTTGGTATCATAAAGGGCGGACAGATTACGCCGAACATGGTAGACCGCGCTAAAACGCTCGCAAAGAAGTACTTCGAGGACAAGGGCTACAAGAATGTTGACGTGAGAATAACGCAGCGCGACGATGTTGCTAACAAGAACCACGTGATTCTCGACGTGGACATTGACAAGAAAGAGAAAATCAAAGTTCGCCGGATTATCATCGACGGCAACGACAAGCTGAGCGACAAGAAACTGAAAGGTTCGCTATTCAAGAAAGGCGCATTCGCAAAAACGCATGAGACCGGCAAACTGTCGAGCTTCTTAAAGTCGAAGAAGTACACACCAGAACGCTGGAATGAGGACAAGAAAAACCTTATCGAGAAGTACAACGAGAATGGTTATCGCGACTTCGAGATTCTGAAAGACAGCGTCTGGAACGTGGATGACAAGCACGTCGACATATATGTTAAGGTGGATGAAGGTCAGAAATACTACCTGCGCAACATCTCTTGGGTGGGCAACACCGTTTATACTACCGACTATCTGAGCCGTCTGCTCAACATGAAAAAGGGCGATGTGTATAACCAGAAGTATCTGAACAAGCGTTTGTCTGAAGATGATGATGCCGTGGGCAATGCTTATTGGAACAACGGTTACCTGTTCTACAACCTGCAACCGACCGAGGTTAACATCGTCGGCGACTCCATTGACCTTGAGATGCGCATCATGGAAGGACAGCAGGCGCATATCAACCGCGTCCGCATCAACGGTAACGACAAGCTGTATGAGAATGTCGTGCGCCGTGAATTGCGTACCAAACCGGGCGACCTTTTCTCTAAAGAGGCATTGCAGCGTTCGGCACGTGAGCTTGCATCAATGGGACATTTCGACCCTGAGGCCGTGAGTCCTGATGTGAAGCCGAACTACGAAGACGGTACGGTGGACATCAACTGGAACCTGCAATCGAAGTCAAACGACCAGGTGGAGTTGTCGCTTGGCTGGGGACAGACGGGTGTTATCCTCCGTCTCGGCTTGAAGTTGAACAACTTCTCGATGGCAAACCTCTTCGGCAAAGACAAGAAACACCGTGGCATAATGCCTATCGGCGACGGCGAGACATTGTCGATTGGCGCGCAAACCAACGGTAGATATTATCAGTCATACAATGTAAGCTACGCCACAAACTGGTTCGGCGGCAAGCGTCCTATACAGTTCTCGGTAGGCGGATATTACAGTAAATACACATCATTGTCTGACAACTACTACAATCAGGGAGTACTCAACAACTACTATAACTATCTGTATGGCTATGGCAGCAACGGCTACAACAACTACGAGAACTACTACGACCCGGATAAATACATACAGATGTATGGAGCAAGCATAGGATGGGGAAAGCGTCTCCGCTGGCCGGATGACTACTTCACTCTGTCGTTGCAGATGGCATACACACGCTATGAGATGAAGAACTGGAACTATTTGATGATAACAAACGGTTCGTCTAACAACCTCAATTTCAGCATTTCGCTCAACAGAACATCTACCGACAACCAGCTCTTCCCACGTCGCGGTTCTGAGTTCACGGCATCTCTGACGCTCACTCCGCCGTGGTCGAAGTTCTACAAGAAGGACTATGCAAACTTAGGAAAAGACCCCAAGTCGCCGACATATCAGGATGAGATGCAGGAGAAGTATCGTTGGGTGGAGTATCACAAGTGGAAATTCAAGTCCAAGACCTACACCGCGCTCACAAACGGACAGAAATGTTTCGTCCTGATGACACGTATCGAGATGGGATTGCTCGGCTCCTACAACAAGAATCTCAAGTCTCCGTTCGAGACATACACCGTCGGTGGAGACGGAATGAGCGGCTACTCATACGGCTATTCTGAGGAGACCATCGCCTTGCGCGGTTACGACAACGGTGCCATCGGATACAACAGCTACGCTTACGACCGCTTCTCTTTGGAGCTTCGCTATCCGTTCCTGCTTGGCAACACGACCATCTATGGACTCACTTTCGTTGAAGCCGGAAATGCATGGTACGAAGCCAAGAAGTTCAATCCGTTTGACATGAAGCGCTCCGCAGGTCTCGGTGTGCGCATCTTCCTGCCGATGGTGGGCTTGATGGGTATCGACTGGGCTTACGGTTTCGACAAGGTGCTCGACGGAAACACCATGAAGAAGGGTGGAAGCCAGTTCCACTTCATCCTCGGACAGGAGTTCTAAAGCCCCCCTCTAATCCCCCCAAGGGGGGAAGAACAATATAGATATAGCCGAAAGTTCCCTATCGGATACGGCAATACCTTTTCACGCGAGGGAGGAAGAACTACACGGATATAGCCGAAAGTTCCCTATCGGATACGGCAATACCTTTTCACGCGAGGGGGGGAGAACAATATGGACATAGCCAAAAGAGGGGAAATATAATATATAAAATAAAAGGAGAGGAATTAAAAATGAAAAAGAACAGAAGAACAACTTTTGGGAAAAGAATATTTATCTTGGCTGCCATGATGATGTTGCAGTCATCGCTTTTCGTGATGAAATCGCAGGCGCAGAAGTTCGCCTTGATAGATATGGAATACATATTGAAGTATGTCCCGGCTTACGAACGTGCATCGGAGCAGCTCAATCAGGTGTCTAAGAAATGGCAGGCCGAGGTGGAAGCGCTCAACACTGAGGCCGGAACAATGTATAAGAACCTGCAAAACGAGGTGGTGTTCCTGTCTGAGGAGCAGAAAAAAGACCGCATGGAGGCGATAATGCAAAAGGAAAAGGAAGCCTCCGACCTTAAGAGAAAGTACTTCGGACCGGAGGGCGAGCTTTATAAAAAGCGCGCCTCGCTTATGACTCCCATACAGGACGAAATCTACAACGCCGTGAAGGAGATATCAGACCAGCGCGGCTATTCGCTCGTTCTCGACCGTGCTGGCAACAACGGTATCATCTATGGCTCGCCGAAGATTGACATCAGCAACGAGGTGTTGCAGAAATTGGGATATAATTAAGGTTATGAGGTTTTGAGGTCGCTTCGCTTTCAGGTTATAAGGCCGCTATTGTAGGGTTATAAGGCTGAAGGTGTGAGGTTATGAGGTGATATAACTTTTATGGGAGATATAATCCAACAAGGCATATTACATTCAACTCTAAACGTTAAACATTAAACTTTGAACATAAGTATTAAACAATAAAAAACAAAAAGGACATGAAGAAACTTATTTTAATGATGCTGTTCTGTGCTCCAATGACTATGTTTGCACAGAAGTTTGGACATTTGGATTCACAGGCACTCGTACAGTCATTGCCTGAAGCTATCAAGGCACAGGGTGAACTCGAGGCTCAAGGCAAGATCTACGACAACGCCCTGAAGGAAATGCAGGACGAATTGCAGAAGAAGGCAGAGGACTACGACAAGCAGAAGTCTACAATGAACGCCACAAAGCAGGCTGAGACTGAGAAGCAGTTGCAGGATATGTACGCTAAGATTCAGCAGACTGCTCAGGACAACCAGCAGGCATTCAACAAGATGCAGCAGGAGAAGCTCGGTCCGGTTCTCCAGAAAGTGCGCAACGCCATCGAGGCTGTGGCTAAGGCCGGTGGCTACGTTTACATCATGGAGAAGGCTGCCGGACAGCCACTCTACGTGAACGAGGCTCTGAGCAAGGACGTTACCGCAGAGGTGAAGGCTCAGCTCAGCAAGATGAAATAACAACAAAACAAATGTTTTCTCCCCACTGTGGGAGTAGTATGGTGGGGTCGCCGTAGCGCATAATCGCTGCGGAGGTCTCACCTTTTTCATACACAGAGAAAGATATACCTATATATAAAGCTGCATATATAGAGAAAAAGACATACAGACATCTATATATAAAGGCATAAGCATATATATAGGACGATATAAGGATATACATAGAAGGATATAAGGATGAAAAAACTGTTTCTCTTGCTTGCTCTTGTCGCCCTGCCGTTTGTCGCAGACGCGCAAACAGCCAAGTATGCCACGTTCAGCTATGACAGCGTGATGCACGTCATGCCCGATTATAAAGCCGCACTTGCAACACTTGCCGACCTGCGCAAGCAGTATGACGCCGAGATAAAGCGTACGGAAGACGACTTCAACGCTAAGTATGAGTCGTTCATCGAAGTCTATTCCGAACTCGACATCAACATCCGCAACAAGCGGCAGAGCGAGCTCCAGGAGCTAATGGCACGTGGAATGGCATTCAAGGAAGAGACACGCAGACTCTTGCGCAATGCAGAAAAAGACCTCTTGAAACCCGTCCACGCACGTATCGACGCAGCCCTGACAGAGGTGGCACAGGAAAACGGCTATGATTTTGTGCTGAATACAGACAACAATGCGATTCCATATACCAATCCGGAAATAAGCGAGGACATCACCATGCTGCTCAAGGAAAAACTCGTAATGGACAAATAATGTTCAATTAGGCCAATTAGACTAATTAAAATTAATTAGCCCAATAATAAAAATAAGAAAAAATGTTCAACGATTCTCCCGGCCCTATCGGCGTGTTCGATTCCGGCTACGGCGGACTCACCATTCTGCATGGATTCCGCCAGCTAATGCCTGAGTACGACTATATGTACTTAGGCGATAACGCACGTGCCCCCTACGGCTCGCGCTCGTTCGAGGTAGTCTATCAGTTCACGCGCCAGGCCGTCCTGAAGCTCTTCGACATGGGATGCCATCTCGTTATCCTCGGTTGCAACACCGCATCGGCTAAGGCCCTGCGCAGCATACAAGAGCGCGTGCTTCCCGAACTTGCACCCGACCGCCGCGTACTGGGCATCATCCGCCCCACGGTGGAGGTTATCGGCGACCTCACCAAGAGCCGGCACGTCGGCGTACTGGCTACTGAGGGAACGATAAATAGCGGAAGCTACGCCCTCGAAGTGGCCAAGTTCCATCCCGACATACAGGTCAGCGGAGTGGCCTGTCCGCTATGGGCAGCGATTGTCGAGGCCAACGAAGCCGACAGCCCCGGTGCCGACTACTTCGTGAAGAAGCGCATCGACCAGCTCATGCTGAAAGATCCGGACATCGACACCATCATCCTCGGCTGCACACACTACCCTCTTCTGATGAACAGCATCGTGCGAAACATCCCCGATGGTGTGCGCATCGTACCACAGGGCCAGTATGTCGCCGACAGCCTGAAGCATTATTTGCAGCGGCATACGGAAATCGACGCGAAGTGCACCAAGCGCGGCACGTGCCAATACTTCACCACCGAGAGCGCCGACCGCTTCCGCGAATCCGCCCGGATATTCCTCCACGAGGATGTCAGCGTGCGCCATGTGGATTTGGAATAAAAGCCCCCTCCGCCTCCCCCAAGGGGAAGAGACCTAACAGGGGGTGTAATGAAAAGCCTGACAGTTTTTCCGTACAACATTCATCACTCTAAGACCATTCTAATGGTGTGTAATGAAAAAGCCTGACACGGAAAAACTGTCAGGCTTTTTCTTGTATAAAAAGAAGATGAAAATATTTATTGCTTCAAAGTTATATAAAATCTGTGAGATTATAGGCAAAATAAAGAAAAGTTTTTTCTTTAGAGGAGATTTACCCTTATATATTCTTGTCGGGACTCTCCCCCGTGGGGGAGCTGGATGGGGCTATATGCCTTATCGGATACCATACGGCGAGCCAGCCAACGGCGATTACGGTTACGAAAATTAAGACAATGTCTTGCGGATGGACGCTTATAGGATAAGCCTCAACGACAAACGAGCCACTGGTATCGCCCAGACGCACAAGTCCATAGGCCTGTTGGAGCCAACAAAGCAGCAAGCCCAACAGAATACCTATCAGTGCGCCACCGGCAGAAATAAGCCTTCCCTCGAAAAGGAAGATGCGCCTTATCTGCTTGTCCGAAGCTCCGAGCTTGCGCAAGGTCTCCACGTCGTATTTCTTGTCTATCATCAACATCGAGAGCGAACCGATGATATTGAAGCACGCCACGATAAGGATGAACGTAAGAAAGGCGTAGGCAAAGAGTTTCTCCACCTGCATCACCTTGAACGAGTCGGCTTGCTGCTCGTAGCGGTCTAACACCTGATATTTGCCGCCGGCTATCTCCTGCAACTCCTTCTTCACGTCTTCGATGTCGGCACCGGCCTTCAGCCGCAGCTCCAGCGAGCTAATCTCGCCCTGTCTGTTAAACAGACTGCGCGCAAACTCAATAGAAGTGATTATGTGTCCTTTGTCGTATTTGGCCTGTTTCACTTGGAACACCACTCCGGGCGAAAGCAAAGAGTCTTCTACGAAGCCCTCCGTGGGATTCATCGCATCTATCTGCCCCTCGCGCTGCGGCGCATACAGATGCAGATAGTCCTCCCATCGCGCCCCAGTATTCAGGTCTTGCGCCAGTCTGATGCCTATGACACCAAACTGTAAGTTTGCCGCGTGCAACTCATATTCACCGTCGCCGTAAAGTATGGAACGGATATCTGTGAGCTTGTCGAAATTGTCTTCCACGCCCTTCACCGTAACCATAGCCTGCTTGTCGCGGTATATGGCCAGCGCCTGGTCCTCCACACACTCCGTGGCCACCTCTATCTCGGGCAGCGCCTTCATCTTCACGAGCAGCGGATCATCGGCCGGAGCACTCTTGCCCTTAGCCGGCACCACCTTAATCTGCGGGTCGAAGGCGGTGAAAAACGATGCCACGAGGTCGGAGAACCCGTTGAATCCGCTCAGCACCACGACCATCGCCATCGTTGCCACCGCCACACCGATTACCGATATGGCGCTGATGATGTTTATCGCGTGCGTGCTTTTCTTCGAGAAGAGATAGCGTTTTGCGATGTAGAAAGGGAAATTCATTTCTTCAACAGCTCGTCTATGCGCTCAATGTAGTCGAGCGAATCATCAATGAAGAACCTCAGTTCGGGTATTATGCGCACCTGATTGCGTATGCGCGTGCCCAGCTCGTAGCGGATGGTCTTCTCGTTACGGTTGATGTTTTTCAGTATTTCCTCACCTTTTTCCGATGGGAACACGCTCAGATATGCCGTGCAGATGCTCAGGTCGGGCGACACCTTAGCGCGCGTAACGCTCACCATCACGCCGTGCATCATACGTGTCTGGCTTTGGAAAATCTGTGCCAGCTCCTTTTGCAATAGCCTTGCTATGCGGTTTTGTCTTGTTTCCTGCATTGTGAAATAAGTTTTTTGCAAAGTTAACTATTTCTTGTTACCTTTGCAAACGAATAAAACAAAAAGCGCATAGAATGAACGTTGTATATACTATTCTGCTGCTGATATGCAGCAATATTTTCATGACATTGGCTTGGTACGGCCATCTCAAATTGCAGCAAAGTGGCATTTCGAGTCATTGGCCTCTCATAGGAATAATACTGTTCTCTTGGCTTATTGCCCTCGCTGAATACTGTTGTCAGGTTCCCGCCAACCGCATAGGATTCGAAGGCAACGGCGGAGCGTTCAGTCTCATGCAGTTGAAGGTCATTCAGGAAGTCATCTCGCTCATCGTTTTCACGGTCATCGCCACCATGATGTTCCACGGTCAGTCGTTCCATTGGAATCATTTTGCAGCATTTGTCTGCCTCATCATGGCCGTGTATTTCGCTTTCCTCTAATCCTTTTTCCTTAATATCGTCAACCCGTCGCGTAGCGGCAGTATCACCGTTTCCACCCTTTCATCTTTGGCTACGTGGTCGTTGAAGTCGCGTATGCCCGTTGTCTGCTTGTCTTTCAGATACGCCGCATCCGTAACGTGGCCGTCCCAGAGGGTATTGTCGGCAAGGATGAAGCCGCCGGCGCGCATCAACGGCATCACAGCCTCGTAAGTTTCGATGTACGTCCGCTTGTCGCCGTCGATGAAAGCCATATCGAACGTCACGCCGAGCTTCGGTGCTTCCGTTATCGCATCACCTATCCTGAACTCTATCTTGTCCGCCACGGGCGACTGCTCTATCCACGGCCGCGTGAAGTCCTCCTGCTCATCGTTAATCTCGAACGTCCAGACCTTGCCACCGTCTTCCAGTCCTTCGGCCATGCAGATAGCCGAATAGCCGCTGAATGTGCCCACCTCCAAGATATTCTTCGGCCTTATCATCCGCACAAGCATCTTCAACAGACGGCCTTGCAGGTGTCCGCTTGCCATGCGTCCGTGCAACAGATGCACGTTGGTGGCGCGCCAAAGGCGATAGAGGTATTCGCCCTCCGGCTCGATATGGGAGAGGATGTAGGAGGAGAGGGCGTTTTTTTCAGAGGTAAGAGGTGAGGGGTGAGAGGTAAGAGATATGCTTTTGTTGCTGTATTTATCCTTTGCGTCCATGTCTGTTATATCGGTATTTTTCTTTATTCCCGGATTATTCTTATGCCATAGAGAACAGAGCTCTCTTCTAATAAAGGTATTCTCTTACCTCTTACTCCTTACCTCTTACCTCTATTATGCTCTCCACCGCCAGCCGATAGCTGTCCAATCCGAAGCCGGCTATCACGCCCTTGCAGCCCGCACTTATCATGGAGTGGTTGCGAAACTCCTCGCGTGCGTGTACATTAGATATATGTACCTCTATGACCGGTGTGGTGAGCGAGCGTATGCAGTCGAGCAATGCCACCGAGGTGTGGGTATATGCGCCCGCATTCAGTACGATACCGTCATACGAGAAGCCCACTTCCTGCATCTTGTTTATCATCTCGCCCTCGATGTTGCTTTGGTAATACTCTATCTCTATGCCCTCGAATCTCTTTCTCAATTCGGGCAGATAGCTCTCCATGGAGTTGTTGCCGTAAATCCCCGGCTCGCGTTTGCCGAGCAGGTTCAGGTTCGGTCCGTTTATAATAAGTATCTTCATATAATATAAATTAGGAGTCAGTAGACAGGAGTTCGGGAGTTCTGACAATAGTCTTTTTATGGAGACATTGCACTCGCCTTTCACTATCTTTGGATAAGATAGGATGCGGCTCGGCCATGCCAAAATAGAAAAACTTCGTTTTCTTTTTGCCATTGCACTCGCCTTTCACTATCTTTGTACTCACTTCGTGCAAATGCAAAAGTAAAAAAATAAATGGAAACAAGCAAGGAAAACGATATTTATATGGTAGAATGCTACCGCCGTTACCTGAAACTGGAACGCGGACATTCGCCCAACACCATCGATGCGTATATGCGCGACATCGACAAACTGTATGTATATCTGCGGCATGAGGGGGTCGGCGTCAAGGACGTGAGGCTGGAAAACTTGGAGAATTTCTCGGCAACGCTTGCCGACATCGGCATCGGACCGCGTTCGCAGGCACGCATACTGAGTGGCATCCGCTCGTTCTTCCGCTATCTGGTGCTCGACCAATTCATCAAGGACGACCCCACAGAACTGCTCGAATCGCCAAAACTGCCTGCACATCTGCCCGAGGTTCTCAGTGCCGAGGAGGTGGATATGCTCGAGAACGCCATCGACATGACGAAATGGGAGGGGCAGCGCAACCGTGCCATCATCGAGGTGCTGTATTCCTGCGGACTGCGTGTCTCGGAGCTTGTAGGCCTGAAAATCTCGTGCGTCTACCCCATTGAGCACTATATCCGCGTTATGGGCAAAGGCTCGAAGGAGCGGCTTGTGCCGATTTCGGAGCGGGCTTTGGACGAGATGAGGGCGTGGTTCGAGGTGCGCGACCGCATGAATATCAAGCCGGGCGAGCAGGATTACGTCTTTCTGAACCGACGCGGTGCTCATCTCACACGCACGATGATTCTGATAATGATAAAGCGTTACGCTCTTTACGCGGGCATAAAGAAGACTATCTCGCCCCACACGCTGCGTCATTCTTTTGCCACTTCGCTGCTCGAGGGCGGTGCCGACCTGCGCGCCATACAGATGATGCTGGGACATGAGACCATTTCTACTACGGAGATATATACGCATATCGACACGTCTACGCTGCGAAAGGAGATATTGGAACATCATCCGAGGAATATTAAAGCCCCCCTCTAATTCTCAAAGCCCCCCTCTAATCCCCCCAAGGGGGGAGGAACTAACAGATAGAAGACAGGAGAAGGAAAGCCCTTTCTAATTCCCCAAATAGGAAAGCCCCCCTTATTCCATTCCTACCTGTTAGTTCTTCCCCCCTTGGGGGGATTAGAGGGGGGCTTTGAGAATTAGAGGGGGGCTTGTAGTATCGGAGTAATTCGGGTTTAGTACTCGAGTAATTCGGGTTTAGTACTCGAGTATCGGGGCTTTAGTACTCGAGTAATCCGGCCTAAATTACTCAAGTATTTCGG
>ERZ779852.2077-NODE-2077-length-17387-cov-2.550600_pt1 | contig 17387 bp, 6 predicted proteins | sample MGYA00511559_ERZ779852 | MGnify/ENA primary metagenome ERZ779852 (study PRJEB29588, sample SAMEA2157977) | human gut metagenome | biome: human gut; feature: human-associated habitat; material: faeces | place: Denmark | collected 2008/2010 ...
TGGCAAAGAAGCCGGAAGTTATCGAGAAGTATGAAGAAACCTATCAGACTACAATCGATGAACTGATTTCATTCGGCAGCGACAGAAATGCTTTTGAGAAAAAGATTGAAGAGATTATCCTTGAATTTAGCGGAAGAAAAGAAGGTCGTTATTATGTAGCAGCCTTCCCATTCTTCAACAGTAATAATTCAGTGGTTTATAACTTGATTCACTGCACTGGTCACCAGACAGGGTTTGATCTTTTCAAATCTACAGCTTGGAAGATTTTTGCTGATCAGTCTTCAGGAAAGAAGACCAATGATGGAAATGATGATGGATATGAACAGCTGGTAATGAATTTTGAGACCGGCGAAGTCGGATACGAACACAAAGAAGATGATGCTCATTATACATTGCGGGATATTGCCACATATTTGCAAAAGCATTTTCGCGGAAGACAGGATGTCCCGAAGGAAGAGATATCAGAGTACTTGATTGAGCATCCTGTATTCCCGGTCAGAGACTACAGCAGAAAAACATATAACGCACTAAAGAAATACTATGGAGCTGTAGTTCACAGAAACACAATAACATTTTCAGATAGGAGTTGCTAAAGATGCCGAAAGTGGAAGGCTACATAAAGAGAAAATCCATGCTGTACAAGACAGGCGTAGAGTATGGAGATTATACATTGAATTTTGTGCAGGGATGTGCACATGGATGCCGGTATCCTTGCTATGCCTTCCTGTTAAAGAAACGATTCGGGCAGATTAAAACGTATGAGGATTGGCTGAAGCCATATCTGGTATCGAATACACTGGAAATTTTGGATAAGGAGATCCCACGTCTTAAAGATAAGATCAAGTCCGTGCAGCTTTGCTTCACGACGGATCCCTTCATGGTGGGATATCCGGAGATTGAGAAAATGAGCCTTGATGTCATAAAGAAACTGAATGACGCGGGGATAAAATGCACGGTGCTTACCAAGGGAATTCTGCCAGTAAGTCTGGCTAAGTGTTCCAAGGATAATGAGTACGGGATCACACTGATCTCACTGGATGAGGAATACAGAGAGAGGATGGAGCCCGGATCGGCACCATATGCCGACAGACTAAAAGCGCTGAAGAAACTGCATGAAAAAGGTTGCAAGACATGGGTAAGCATTGAGCCGTATCCCACACCGAATCTGATCAATCAGGATCTGAAGAAAATCCTGAAAGCTGTCAGTTTCGTAGATAAGATCATCTTCGGAAGAACCAATTACTGCAAGGATGTCACATCCGGATATCCGGAGCACAAGAAGTTCTATAACGAAAGAGCGAAGGAAGTGATTGACTTTTGCACGAAGAAGGGAATCGCTTACCACATAAAGGATAAAACGATTACAGAATAGAGTCCGCCTTTTGGGACAGGTAAAGAGAAAGATGCCGGAGTATACAATGCCGGTAAATATGGACAAACAGGAGGAAAGACATGGCTGCGATTCATGATTTACTTGCTCAGGTACAGGATGAGGCACTGAGAGCTAGATTGGAGCAGGAAATTAACAGACTGTCAAAGACAAAGAAATTCGGGCTGGTGTTTGAAGAACATCTGCCGGAATGTACGCCGCTTTATGATATTCCGGTTAAGCGCGGATCAACCGTTGCTAAGAAAGCCGGTGCTGTCAGTGAGATGTATGAAGTGAGTGCCATCAAGGATGGAATCGCTACTTGCTATCATAATGTGACAGAAGAGAAGGAAGAGATTCCCGTGGAAGAGTTGGTGTCAGTGGCTCAGTTTGGAGAACCTATCTACCCGTATCTGAAGCCGATTGATAGCATATGCAATGCTCCAGACAGTGATCTGTGGCATACGTTGATTGAGGCTGATAATTATCATGCTCTGCAGCTGTTGGAATATCTTTATGCAGGTAAGGTTGACTGTATCTACATCGATCCGCCATATAATACAGGCGCACATGACTGGAAGTACAATAATAACTATGTTGACGAAACAGATTCATATAGGCATAGTAAATGGCTTTCCATGATGGAAAAGCGCCTTAAGTTAAGCAAAAGGTTACTTAACCCAAGTCGTTCAACTTTAATCGTTACCATTGATGAGAAGGAGTATTTGCATTTAGGCTGTCTGTTAGAAGAACTATTTCCAGAAGCCCAGATTCAAATGGTAAGTATTTCGATTAACCCATCAGGGGCAATACGTAATAACTTGTTTGCACGGTCAGATGAATATGCGTTTATTGTTCTTTTGGGAGATGCTTGTGTCATTCAACCAAAGGGTGTAGGAGCTGAGGTTGAAGTAAGATGGTGGTATTTAAGAAGATTGGAATACGGTTCAAGGCGTGGAACTGTTAAAGGCGGTGTCGCTCAGTTTTATCCGATCTATATTGATACAAGCACGGATAAAATAGTGAAAATTGGAGCGCCTCTTCCACATGACCAAGATAGGAAGACTGTTCCAGAGATAGAAGGAACGGTGCCTGTTTTTCCAATACGCGATGATGGACTTGAAATGAACTGGGGAGTAACAGGTGAAACGTTGCAGCGTTTGATGGATGAAAAAGTAATTCAGGTATTAAAAAATAAAAATTCCGAGTATCAACCATACACTATAAAGTATTTGAGTGAGAACTATAAAGATAAAATTGCTTCTGGAAGATGGGCAGTAAGAGGATTTAGGGAAGATGGATCTAAGATAGTTGTTGAAACAGGCGGAAAGCTATCGAGGGTTACGACTGTTTGGAAAGAAACTAGATACGACGCGAAAACATATGGAACTGTTGTATTGAAAAATATTGTTAAGGATTCGCGGTTCTCTTTTCCTAAATCTCTGTATTCAGTTTTGGATACATTGCGCTATTTTGTTGCAGATAATCCGTCTGCATTGATACTTGATTTCTTTGCTGGGTCAGGAACTACATTGCAGGCTGTCAATTTGCTAAACGCAATTGATGAAGGAAATAGGCGTTGTATTTTAGTAACGAATAATGAAGTATCAGAAACAGAGGCAAAAATACTTACGGATAACGGATATCGTCCAGGCGATAAAGAATGGGACAGTTTAGGGATTGCAAGACATGTTACTTGGGAAAGAACGCGCTGTAGTATTTCGGGCATAGATGTAAATGGGGATAGTCTCAAAGGAATGTATGGCGTTGATAAAGAGGATTATTATAGTGAGAAAGTGACTGTAATAGACGAGGACGAAAAGAAAAAGAAAAAGACAGTGTACTTAAAAAAGAAAACACCCGTATATCCGGAACTTGACGGATATGAAATGTCAGATGGCTTAAAAGCGAATGCCGCTTTCTTTAAGCTGGGTTTTCTTGACAAAACAGCAGTTGCCTTAGGAAGACAGCTTAAGGAATTATTCTCGGTTCTTTGGCTGAAAGCTGGAGCACACGGCGTATGTCCAGAACTTGAAGATGATAAAGCATATATGCAGGTGCTTCCTGAAAATGAGTTTGCAATACTCATAGACGAGAAACACTATCAAGAGTTCAATGAAGAAGTGAATAGGCATCCAGAAATTAAGACTATATACATTGTTACAGATTCTGAAGCTGGATACCGTGAGATGATTGCTGGATATAGTGACAAGGAAACATTTCAGCTATATAGAGATTATCTGGACAACTTCCGGATTAACACAGGGAGGTAAGCCATGAAAGTAGAACTTTTTCCTTTTCAAAAAAGAGCTTTAGGCGAGCTAAGGATGAAATCGGCAGAAGCCGTGTACCGTTATCAGCGTACCCATTCAAAGCAGGTAGTATCTTTCACAGCTCCGACAGGAGCAGGTAAGACAATCATCATGGCTGCCTTGATCGAGAGTATTTTCTTTGGCGATGAAGCATATCCGGAACAGCCGGAAGCAATCGTTGTATGGCTTTCAGATTCTCCGCAGCTGAATGAGCAGTCTAAAGATAAGATTGATCTGAAGGCAGACAAGATCCGACTTGGGCAATGTGTGACAGTTCAGGATGACTCATTCGATCAGGAAATGTTCGATGATGGGCATATCTATTTCTTGAACACACAGAAGCTTGGTAAGAGTTCCAATCTTACGAAGCATACAGATAATCGTCAGTATACGATCTGGGAGACCTTGGCGAATACAGCCCGTGAAAAGAGCGACCGATTGTATTTCATCATTGACGAAGCACATCGTGGAATGCAGGGACATGAAGCCGGACGTGCTACAACCATCATGCAGAAGTTTCTGAAAGGAAGTCCGGAAGACGGTATCGAGGCTATGCCGGTAGTTATCGGAATGTCTGCTACATCTGCGAGATTCAATGCATTGGTACAGGGTATCGCATCGGATACGCAGTATGTGGTTGTTACAACTGATGAAGTCAGAGCTTCAGGTCTGCTGAAGGATCGTATCGTGATTTCCTATCCGGAAGATAACACCGGTAATAAGGATATGGCTGTTCTTCAGGCAGCAACTGATGAATGGAAAGATAAGTGGGATCACTGGTATCAGTATTGCTATGAACAGCACTATGCATATGTAAATCCGGTGCTTGTTATCCAGGTGCAGAATGCTAATGCATCTTCGATATCTGCTACGGATCTTGACGATTGCGTTCAGAAGATTGAAGAGAGAACAGGCATCCGCTTCCAGGAAGGCGAAGTGGTTCATACCTTTGGCGATGCCAATAATGTCATCAGGATAAACGGCTTGAACGTGCCTTATGTAGCTCCATCTGCTATTGCAGAGGAGAAGCGTATCCGAGTCGTATTCTTCAAAGAAAGCTTATCAACCGGATGGGATTGTCCGAGAGCAGAGACGATGATGTCCTTCCGTCATGCGACGGATGCAACCTATATCGCACAGCTTCTGGGAAGAATGATTCGTACACCGATGCAGATGCATATTCAGGTTGATGAAACTCTGAATGATGTACACTTGTATCTTCCGTACTTCAATTCTGATACGGTAAAGGAAGTTGTAGAGGAACTGCAGAATGCTGAGGGTGGCGATATTCCTGCTGATATCTATGGAGAATCCCTGGATACAAGAGTTATGGATACTTTGTCCGTTAGACCGAGAAGTGCTTCCGGTGGTGGAGGAACACGGCATACACCGGCATATCCGGGACAGATGTCGCTGTTTGATCAACCGGGAGAAACTCAACCTTCCGAGGTACATGATGGAGCAGCGCAGTATGGCAGTAGTGGACAGACTGGAAGCACTTCCGGCGTTCACGAATTACCTTTTGGAAATAATGCTGATACAAACAATGCAACACATCAAACACCTTCTCAACAACCGGAACAGGCACAGCGCACACATCCAGCAGAATCTGCTTCGGCAGCAGGCGTTACACAGACGACACCTGCAGGAAATACAACACAGACAGAACCGGAATACGTTCAGGAAACATTTATAGATCCTTTAGACAGAGAGGGAGTGGTAAAAGCTATCAATGATTCCGGACTTCTGTCTTACGACGTAAGAAATGTTAGAATCAGCAACTATCTGAATTCCTTATACAGCCTGGCAAGACTGCTCAGACAGTCTGGAAAATATCAAGATGCTACAGATGATGTGTTGGAAGAGATCGTAAAGATGATCCGCGAATATGTGGGTGATCTGAAGCGTAACGGTAAATATGACGATATGGCAAAGAGGATCATGGAGTTTCAGATGAAGTCTCAGGTCTTCGATGCTTTTGGTGAAACCGTAGATGACAACATCGTGCATATGTTCATGTCTTCCACAGATATTGATATCGACCGGCAGTTCCGCAGGGCTGAAACGAAACTTGGAAAAGAGGGCGTTGGAAACAAATATGGTCACTACTATTACGATGAGGATGATCCGAACGCCTATAAGATCGATGTCATTCTGTACGCATCGAATGACGATTGCTATGCACGACTCCTGGCTTATGCCGAGAAGACGTTCCATAAGTTGAATGATGACTATCGCCGGAAGATCGTTGGATTAGGTGACCGTTTCATCAAACAGTATGATGCCATTGTTTCTAACGGAGATGTTGTCAGCAAGCATAACTTCCGCCTTCCGGAGACCATCAGCCTGCCACATGAAGTAAATGGCAAGGATTATGATGATCATCTCTTTGTAGATGATTCCGGTAAGGCACGCATCAATTTGAACAACTGGGAAGAAGGCGTGCTGATCGAGGAACAGGGACAAGCAGATTATGTGTGCTGGCTCAGAAATCCTCCGAGAAAGCCGTGGTCACTGTGTATTCCGTATGAAATGGGCGGTGAACAGAAACCGGCTTATCCTGACTTTGTGATTATCCGCAAGGATAGCGACGAAGAATACGTGGTGGATATTCTGGAACCACACGACCCGACCAGAATTGATAATCTGGGTAAAGCAAGAGGTTTTGCCGAATACGCAAGACAGAATCCGGGCGTAGGCCGCATACAACTGATCCGAATGGCCAAGGATGCAGTCGGACATAACAGATTTAAGAGACTGGATATGGCTATGAGTGCCGTGCGTGACAAAGTAGCGCGTGCTATGACAAACGACGAACTGGATCACATCTTTGATACGGATGGATTCTTCATGGAATAAAGAGTACAGATTGGAGGATTCAATATGGATAACGACCAGATTGTAAGCAGGATGAATACATATTTGCATACTTCTGCCAACGTGTTGGCTGACTGGCTTGGGTGCCTTCTTCCAAGAGCATCAGATGATTGGTGGGAAGAGTGCATTCTGGATAAGCTGAGTTATAACCAGCGTGAGATGGCAATAGAAAGAGGCTTTACGGAGCTTGGTCAGTTTGATTTGGCTGCTTTGCTCCGCCTTGCTGATAAGTCGTGGTATGCGATGCGTAACGTGACATTTCTTCCGACAAGGGAGAGGGAATGTGTCCGCGATATGATGCGCGTTCGTAACAACTGGGCTCATGTCAGCGCTATGCTTCCAGGTAAGGATGCCATCCTGGCTGATTTGGCAACGTTGCACGATTTCTTTGAACAGCGTGGTTGCGAGGATAGTCTTCTCAATGAAATCGACCGGATGATTGAGGAAGTGAAGTCACCGTCAACAGTTGATTTTGCATCGTTCTCTCAAGAAACAGAAACTGAACAGACCGCTGAGGCAGAACCGGAAGTGGTTGATGAAAATGAAATCACAGAAAAGAGCCTTGTATATCTGATCGGTAATCCAGATGTTCGTGGCATTGTTATGTCGATAACGGATCTTGGAGAAACAAAGAAATATGATGTCTTTGTAGACGGTAATTTCAAAACATTTTATTCCGGACAGATCGCTTTGTCTGTAGAGACGGCTTCCTATAACTGGGTAGATATCAATACATTCCGGAGCTATCTGACCGCATATCAAATCAATAATCCTTCAGGAAATGATCTGTATTCCCTGAATTCAGCCCGTATAGATTTTGTTCCGTATCAGTTCAGGCCGGCATTAAAGCTGATTCATGCTGATGAACCGAGAATCCTGATTGCCGACAGCGTTGGTGTCGGTAAAACTATCGAGGCTGGTCTTATCATTAAAGAGCTCCAGGCAAGAAGTGAACTTGAAAATGTACTTATCATCTGTCCGAAACCGCTTGTTACTGAGCGGAAATGGGAGATGGAAATGAAACGATTTGATGAAGAATTCGTACCGGTGGACGGCCCGATGCTGCGTCAGATTATTTCTGATACCGACAGGGATGGCGAATGGCCTATCAGATTCAGCAAGACCATTGTTCCGTATTCTATTCTGGACAGCCGGGCATACGAAGGTGAGACCGCAAAGAAGAAGCATACCTTCGGATTAAGAGATTTGGATCCTGCTCCGCACTTTGATCTTGTTATCATCGATGAGGCACATCATATCCGCAACGGCAGCATGGAGAAGGAAAAGGCATTTGAGTATAAATGTGTTAAATACTTCTGCGACAATGCGGATGCTGTAGTAATGCTGACAGCAACACCTCTTCAGACAAGCGATGATGACCTGTTTACACTGTTGAACGTACTCCGTCCGGATGTTGTAATTGATAAGCAGACATTCAATATGATGTCACGTCCGAATGCACATATATCTGAGGCGGCAAGCTTAATGAGACGTGCTGATGAGAAGTGGAAGGAACTGGCTTCGGAGGCCTTGAAGGGTGTTCTTGATACCCAGTGGGGAGAGAATGTCATCGCGGCGAATCCGACATATGGAGAAATGGTCAAGACCTTGCAGCAGGATAAGATTACGCGTGAAGAACGTGTAAAGCTGATTTCTGACGCAGAGAGCCTTCACAGCTTCAATTCTATGTTGAACCGTACAAGGCGTAAAGATATACAGGATTTTTGTATCAGAAGACCTTTTACTTTGGCTGTGGAGTTTACAGAGAGACAGAAGGAATTACATGATGAGCTTCTTCGGTTTGAAGCGGATGCACTGCTGCAGCTTCACGGTAATGCTAGATCTATACCGTTTATGATGTCCACCATAAAGCGACAGGCAGCAAGCTGTATCTTTGGTTTGGCACCACATATTCGTGATCTGATCAAGAGAAGATTTCAGCAGATGGAGGATGATCCTGATCTTGATTACTCACCGGGATTTGCTTTTGACGGAGCAGATGCCAGTGCTCTTGCGGGAATGGCACAGAATCTTCTTACTATGGCGGATAATCTTCCGGAAGAAGATCCGAAGTTTGATCAGATGCTGGAAGCCATCATGGAGAAGCAGAAACAGGAAAACAATAAGATCATTCTTTTCAGTACCTTTCGCTATACACTGTATTATCTGAAAAAGAAGCTGCTTGATGCAGGACTCAGAGTAGAACAGGTTGACGGCAGCGTTAAGGATGCCATGAGGCAAGAGTATCGTGCGAGATTTGAGCTGCCTAAAGATGATAAGGATGCTATAGATATTCTGCTCTTTACAGAAGTCGGCTCTGAAGGTTTGGATTATCAGTTCTGCGATATGATGATCAACTATGATTTGCCTTGGAATCCTATGAGGATTGAGCAGCGTATCGGACGTATTGATCGTCGTGGACAGCAGAGTGAGGCTGTTGGAATCTACAATATGATCACGAACGGTACTGTGGACGCAGATATTTATTACAGATGTCTTATGCGAATCGGTATCTTTGAAAGCAGTATCGGTGAGTGCGATGAAATCCTAGGGGATATTGCCACACAGCTTGATCATATTGGAATGGATACGTCGCTTACGGATGAAGAACGTAAGATTAAGCTGGAGCAGATGGCGGATAACGAAGTCCGCAGGCTTCAGGAATTGAATAAGCTTGAAGAGGAAGAAAAAGAATTCTTTGGATTTGACCTGTCAGAATACATGACATCTCAGGAAATTCATAATGCTGAAAATCCATGGCTGACACAGAAGAGTCTTCAGATATTGATTGAACAGTATCTGTTCCGCAGACTTGGACAGGGAAGTTATATTCTGGGCGAGAGCGAAGTGAAGCAGCTTAGATTGTCAGCTGCTGCAAGAGCAGAATTGAGAGATGATTTCAGAAAGCTTCCGAGTGGTAGAAATGCTGTGCGCCAGAGTTGGGATGTATATCTGAAGGGCAAGGCTCCGATTCATCCGATCACGTTTGACTCCGAGACTGCTGAAAAGAAGAGAGATACATTTTTCATCACAGCAATGCATCCGTTGGCAAAACAGGCGGCGGCTTATTTTGCATCGAACGAGCAGGCGTATATCCGACTTCAGTATGCGACAGAGGATCTTCCAGGTGGTAGTTATCATTTCTCTGTGTATGCGTGGAGTTATGTTGGAATTAATCCGCATTTCAAGCTAGTGGTTGTCTGCGATGATGACGTAATCGCTGCAGAATTGCCGGATATCTTTCAGGAATCACAGAGCGGAGCCGCAGCGGTCAAGATACAGCCGTCTGATTGGGATGCTTTGGAAAAGAAGCAAGTTAAATTGTGGATGGATGAGAAGGCTTCTGAAATTAAGGAGGCTGAAAATACATCCACATTCAAGATAGAGAGCTTATCAAATAACTTCAGAAACAGAAAACGTTCTTTGGAACAGAAGATTATGGACACTAGCAGTGAGAGCATCCGAAGGATGTACACCAGTGAGTTAGAATCTGCGACAGAGAGCTATGAACTAAAAGTAGAAGAGATCAGAAAAAAGGTGGCACAGGCGGATATCCATACGACGCTGATTGCGAATGGAATCCTTGATGTTGTCAATTGACGATACACGTTTGGAGGTGTCGGAGATGGCTAAGATGGCGATTGCTGATCAGGTTTTACAGCGCCAAGATAAGGATGGTATGCTTCGGCGTGCCCTGGAGAGAATCATTCAGCTCTATACGGATAAATCACATTTCGTATATGAGCTTCTTCAGAATGCGGAAGATGCAGGAGCATCAAAAATAAAGTTCCTTCAATATCCGGACAGACTGGTTGTCCTTCATGATGGGCACCCGTTTTCAATGGAAAATCTGCAAGGACTCTGCGATATAGGTAAGTCGGATAAAATTAATGACTTAAACCAGATTGGAGAGTTTGGTGTGGGCTTTAAATCTGTGTTCGGAATCTGTGAAACGGTTCAGCTTTACAGCCATCCTACAGCAAAAGATATGAAGGATGGTTGTTCGCAGTTTGCAGTAGAAATAAAAGATTTTACGCATCCGGTGGATATAGATGATCAGGATGTGGATCCTGGATATACGACCAAGTTTGTATTTCCGTACAGCGTGGGATTTACTTTTTCCGGATTCAAAACCATAGAAAAATTGAATGAGGTGTTGTCAAAAAGATTACAGAACCTTGGAATTACAACACTTCTGTTCATGAAAAATCTACAGGCTATCGATTATCAAATCACGTTGCCAAAGCTTAAAACAAGTGGCTCATATCTGTTGGATAAAACAGTTATCAATGACCATTGTGCTTTGGTTGCCGCTATTGGCGAAACCGAACATAAAAAGGAAAAAGAAGAGTCTATTTCCTATCTTGTATTTTCAAGACCGGTCAAGGGGATTCAAGCTGGAAGGACTATTGATATTGCTTTTTCTCTTTCTCTTTCTGTTGAAGAAGGTGGCAAGTATAATTTTAAGCCTTCTAAATATCCGTATATCTCTGTGTATTTTCCTACAGAGACAGAGAGCAAATTGAAATTTATTGTGCAGGGACCTTACCGTACTACTCCGAACAGGAGCAGTGTTCCTGCTGATGATAAGGATAATATTGAGCTGGCTGAACAGACAGCGGCTCTATTGCGAGATAGCGTTATCGAACTGAGAGATTCTGGAAAACTTGATTTCAGTCTGCTTAATATTCTGCCGATAGATGAAGAAGTCTTTTACTCTGCACCGTTGTTTGAGGGCATGTTTGAGTCTACTTCTGACATGATGCAGGAAGAAAAACTGCTTTTATGCAAGGATGGAACCTATGCATCGTCAGATTCCGTAAAGATTGCTAGAGGTTCGGATTTTGCCGAATTGTTTACGGATGAGTTGCTGACGGAGCTCATTGACGATGATAAGGAATACCATTGGCTTCCCACATTTCTTACAGAAACAAACAAAAGCTACAAGACTCTTTATGATTTCCTGACGGATACATTGGAAATTGAGGTTATGCGTCCGGAGAACCTAAGAAGCAATTTCAACGAGAACAGGCAATTCCTAAAGAACAGGGAAGATGAATGGCTTGTTAAACTCTACAATATGTATTCATCTGTTGCGGCAGCTTTCTCAAAACAGCGTGGCGGTTCCAATATGTTGACGGCTGCATTTGTTAAGACATCGACCGGAGAATTTGTAGCTCCGTACAGAAAGAGTGACGGCACAGAGAATGATTACAGCTTTATATGGCGTGGCTACGAGAACGCGACTTATTTGCCTAATGTATTTTTGCCTTCCAAGAATTTGGATAATACTGAAGATATTGCTTTTGTTGACGAGTATATCTATGAGCAATGTAAGCATTTCTTTACGGAAATTCTTGCTCTTCAGAAGCCTAATGAATATGAATTCTTTATCAGGGATTTTAAGAAGAGATATGAGAGTGAAAAGGCATTCACGGATGATCAGCACATCACCGATGTAAAACGGTTGCTCAGGTACAGGGTAAATTCTGATTATCGTGATGAAGTAGAGAACCTGATCAAGAAATATTTAACGTTAAAGTGCATAAAGTCTGGCAAAAAGGTTTATGTAAATCCTCATAAAGAAACTGTTTTCTTCTCTGTCAATGCAGATGGAATGAGCATTGAACAGTATTTTAAGCATGTGGCGACATATGCGTATGTTGACGTGGATTTTTATGCCATCGAGGATATCAGTACTGAATTCCTAAAAATATTGGGGGTTAGGGAGAATATTGCAGTTAATGAAAATCGAACGAGTGGTGAGTATTACACTGGTAATCCAGGAAGACAACCAGATTGGAATACCAGCGGAGATTTTCGTTGGAAATTATCATTGGAGAAGTTGGATGCAGTTTTGGAATACATTTCTGCACATTCAGAGGCTCCGGATTCAATGGCAAAATCCAGTTTTATTTTCCGCTTTTTGGTGAAAAATGAGTCAAAGCTTCAGGGGACTGTATATGTTGGCGGCAGTACCAGAAATCTATATGATGAGTATGCTGACATCGTGAAACTATTACGTCATGATGGACCGAAGCATCTATATTATGGATCCAGTTGGAATGGCAAATGGCTATATACAGAATCCCTTGACTTGGTAGCTCAGAGTGAGATTTCAAAAAGAGATTTGAATCCACAGCTTTATGGCGACCTGAATCCGAGTTCTGGCATTTATGATATTCTTGGCTTTAAAAAGAATGAGGCAGATCATCTGGAGGATGCGGCTAAGGATTATGATCAGCTTTCTGAAGAACAGAAGAATCAGTATTTTGAGATTGAACTTCAAAGAAGGTATGGAATATCTACTGCTGATTTGGATGAGAACTTCGGAAGTAACGCAACAGGCAGTAGTTGCAAGAAGCCAATTATTCCTGAAGACACCTATGAATTTCCGTCATCGAAGATAAAGAATTGGGATTCATTGAGGAAGCATGCAGCAGAAGTGTTGTGTTTTGCAAGTCCTACAAAATATGAATTTAGAGTTCGGAAGATTCGCGTCAGCAAACCGATCAGTGAAGTACGAGCTTATCTCATGAATATGTACAAGGTGGATCGGGTATATAAGTATGCCTGCCAGATGTGCCATGAGGCATTTGCAAATGTGGAAATGTGTCAGATTGCAAACTCTCCGGAAGTGGAACTGGATCCTATGAATCTTTGTCTGTGTCCTAATTGTGCCGCAGAATACAAGAAGATGCGAACAGATGAATATGATCTGGATTATTTTCTTGAAGATATTGAAAATCTGACGGATGCTGAAATTGGAAGCATGGATCCGGTCAAAGTGGCCTTTGGAAACGAGGCCATCTGGTTTACCCAGACCCATATTGCAGAAATCAGGGAGCTTATGGCACTTCAGAATGCTGCGGATGAATATAAGGAGCCTACGACATCGGTAAAGCCCAAGACTCAACCAACTGGCATTGTCGATGAAGTAGATGAGCCAAAGGATGAACCGGAGGAAGAAGTCGTTGTAGCAGGGACGGATGTTTATAAGGGCTATATCGGGAAGAGAGTGAAACATAAGGCCGGTGGAACAGGAATTGTTAAAGGTGTTGACGAAAAATATATCAGCATAGAATTTGAGGACGGACCAAAGGCTGGAAAAACGATTAATTATTCCCTTGAGATGTGTATCAATAAGGGATTCTTGGAAATATTATAGGAGGTAGCTTATGGCAATGCATATGAGCCTAAGGCTTGCTTGGCACAGTGATGGCTGGAATGGTCATATCTGCAAGAAGCCTTGTGAAAATGTATATTGCGTGGGACAGCATTCATATCCGGGAGAGATGATTGCAGAACAGCGCGACCTGGATTTTGAAACAGCTCACGCTGGTGAATCATGTGGCCAGCATCCCTGCAAGGTGGCATGTGCATTGAGCGCAAATGCGTTTGGTAAAGAGACTGTTCAGGTAAAGGTTGAACCTCCTTCCTGGTGGGAAGAGAAGGATGCCGATGCTACGATTCTGACGTTGCCGCCGTATACTGCTTGTACATGGTGCTATGAGGCTATGTACAAGAATGATGTTTTCTCTTCTGTTAAAGGTAAGACTTACGATTACAATAAGCGCCAGCGTAATGCCGAGGCATATTTTTCGCAATTTGAGGAAGGAAAGTCTCTTGTATTTTATTATGCTGGATACAGCAATCCATTTTCCGAGAACGAAGAGGATAACTATGTCATCGTGGGTGCATCACGCATCAAGAAGATAGATGACTTCCATTACTATGAGAACACAACCCAACAGATAAAAAAGGATTATGCCGGCGGCGTTATCTGGCAGAAGCCTATCACGTCATATTATCCGGATGAAGGCCTTTCTATCCCGTATTGGAAATACATGGATAATGAATCCGTTCTGGAACGTATTGTAATTAAGCCGCTTCACAGGTCGCCGTTCAAGTATGGCAGCCGTGAGGTGTCTAACGATGATGCCATAGAGATTATCAATCAGCTGATCAATAGTGTGGATGTACTAATTGAAATTGGAGATGATACAGAGAACTGGGAGGAACGGAAGAAATGGCTGAACAGCGTTCTTAGCGAACTGTGGAAAGCCAGAGGCCCTTATCCAGGATTCGCATCAGCTTTGATCAATATGGGGCTGGAAGAATTGGTACAGCATTACATAGCACTGACCAATGAACAGGATATGAAACTCTTCCGGGATGAAGTCCGCAAGCTTATGGATGGCGATCAGGATGAAGTATTCGGGCATAAGGTAGCGAATCTGCGTACTGTACGCCGGGAGTTCCTGCTTCGTGAAGATGAGGAACAGAAGCTGTTATTTGATATTCTGCTACGATTCGATATCTCTGCAGATCAAATGGGATATATCCTGAGCGAAGACAGAGAGGATGTTTCGATTACAGCTTCTTTGAAAGAAATTGTAGAGAATCCGTATATTATTTTCGAGCAGTATCAGGGCATGGATCCGGATGATTCTATTCCATTCTACAAGATAGATAACGGGATCATTGTGTCTCCGGAGTATGGAATTGAGAACCTGTTTGATGTGGGCGATCCAGAACGGTTAAGAGCTTTTTGTGTTGATGAGCTTAACCGTATAGCAGCTCATTCCTTCGGTAAAGCTGAGACCATTTTGAATTCAGTAAATCACAGGCTGGATCGTATGCCGGAATGGAAACAGTATACGTTCAAAATCAAGAACTTCAAACTTGATAGAGATATTTATGATAAAGCGCTGTATCTGCGAGAGGATGACAAGAAGGATCTTTATCTGTATCTGAAGTGGGTATATGAGGATGAGCGGCAGGTGGAGTCTATATTTACTATGCTTGCCGAAAGGCCGGATATCTCTTTGAAGTTAGCGATTACAAAGGAGAAATTTAAGAGCAAACTCAGGAATCCGGAATCTAAGCTTAATGAGACCGCGGCAGATCAGTATGAGGATATCCTTGATAAGCAGGCAGATATTTGTATGCAGATATTCTCAAAGCCAATATGCGTTCTGTCCGGTGCTGCCGGAACAGGAAAGACCACGGTAATCAAGGCTATCGTGGAAAACATCGAAAGAGTTCATGGACAGGCAGCAGGCTTTTTGCTGATGGCCCCGACCGGAAAAGCGGCAGAGAGAATCAAAACACAGACAGAGAAGAATTCTTCAACGATTCATTCTTATCTTGCAAGCAACGGCTGGCTGAATAAGAATTTTACGCTTAAGCGGAAAGGTGGAAGCAAAGGACAGGATGTAAATACCATTATTATAGATGAATGTTCAATGATCGACCTGAATCTGTTTGCCACTTTGCTGCGGAGCATCAATTGGAATAGCGTTCAGCGACTTATTCTTGTAGGGGATCCGAACCAGCTTCCGCCAATCGGACGCGGAAAAGTATTTTCAGATACCATCGAATGGCTTAATCAGGAATACCCTGAAAATGTCGGCGTTCTTAGTGAGAACATTCGTCAGTTGGTCAACCGAGTAGAAGGTAATGGTTGCGGCATCCTGGATCTGGCTGAGCTCTTCATACAGGAAAAGCAGTCGGATATGGAAGACACGGGTTCTGCCGATTCTTTGAAGAAGAAAAAAGAAGAGCTGTTTACCAAAATATTGGAAAACGGAAACGGAGACATTGACAAGGACCTGGCTGTGTATTTTTGGAAAGAACAAGCTGACCTTGAAACAGTACTGAGAGATGTTCTGACGCAGGATATGGAAGCCATGACCAAGATGAAGGACTACAGTGGTCTGGATAAGCTATGGCAGCAGGCAATTCGTAAAGAGGATGGCACTTCTAATCCGGATGCAATACAGATAATATCTCCATATCGCGGTGAATTCTACGGTACCAATGCTTTGAATGTGCTGATGCAAAACGACTTTAATCCATATTGGAGCCATCGTTATAATCTGGACGGCATCAGTTATTTTGATAAGGTTATTCAATTCAGGAATCGTCCTAAGTCAGATATGGCCTATGCATATAATCAGGAAACAAGAGCAGTTGAGCAGCATGAAGTGTATAACGGCGAGATCGGCTTGGTGCTGATGCATCCGTTTGATTCAAAGAACAAACGCTACAATTTTATCAGCACTATAGAAAGATTCCAGGTCGCATTCTCAAATAAGAATCGGCAGAAATTACGATATAACTATGGTCGTGAGTATGGCAGGAATGATAAAGGCTGGTTCCTTCCAGAACAGAAGGTTCAGGAGAATCTGGAATTGGCTTATGCCATCAGTGTTCATAAATCTCAGGGATCGGAATTTGACTATGTGTATATCGTGATACCGAAAAGAGATAGCCATCTGTTGTCGATGGAGCTGTTATATACGGCAATCACAAGAGCACAAAAGAAGGTTACGATTCTCTTGCAGGAAGATATCGGCACGCTGACTGCACTTGGACATCTTGAAAAGTCCGCAGTCAGAAGAATCAATTCATCCGTGTTTGCATTTAATCCGCTTCCGGAAGAACTGTTGTATATCCAGAACTGGTATGCTGATGAAAAGAAGCTGGCGACACTGTCGGAATACTTCGTGAGATCGAAGTCCGAAGTTATCATCGCGAATATGCTTGTGTCAGAAGAAGTGCCTTTTGTTTATGAGGAACCGCTGTATGCTCCGGATGGAACGATGTTCCTGCCGGACTTTACAGTAAAATTCCGAAGCGAAGCATATTACTGGGAGCATGTTGGAAGACTGGATCTTCCAGATTATCGTGCACACTGGGAGATCAAAGAAAAGTGGTATGAGAAGCACTTCCCTGGCAAGCTGTTGATAACGTATGAAGGAAAAGACCTTTCGACGGCGGCTATGGATATTATACAGAACCATAAATAGTTAAAAACGGCTTTC
>ERZ779852.2114-NODE-2114-length-17088-cov-3.113486_pt1 | contig 17088 bp, 5 predicted proteins | sample MGYA00511559_ERZ779852 | MGnify/ENA primary metagenome ERZ779852 (study PRJEB29588, sample SAMEA2157977) | human gut metagenome | biome: human gut; feature: human-associated habitat; material: faeces | place: Denmark | collected 2008/2010 ...
TGGCATCCCAGCGGATGCTGCGTAGATGTCCCATCATGATGGCGTTGGAGTATTCATTGCCGCCTACGTTCACGGGGAAACGTCCTTGTGAAGTATAGAACCAGTTGCCGGCTCCGTCATCGAAGATGCCGCAATGGGAAATTCCTACCCAGCCGTAGCTGTTGTCGAACCGGTAAGGAGCAGTCAGTATCGGATATAGTTGCGCGCTTCCCATAGCGGAATTTCCGTGTATGTCTACATAAGGGCCGTCAATGTTTCTGGAACGGCAGACACGTGTATTATATTCTACCGACAGTGAACCGTAAGCCAGGAACAGATAGTAATAACCGTCACGATAGATCACTTCGGGACCTTCGGATGCCTGCCAGCGGCTGGTGCCACGTGTGGCGATTATCTTTCCATAACCCGAATTGTCTTCCCCTGTGATGTCCCAGGGATTTCCCAAAGCATTCAGCGGTTTGCCGTCTTCCGGATTTACCTGTAGGGCAGCGATACCGCTGTGCCATGAACCATAGATCAGCCAGTGTTCGCCATTTTCCGTTATTATATAAGTAGGGTCGATCGCATTGATTTTAAAATACCCTTCCCAGTCATTGATGCTGCTGCGCCCATAATCCGTCTTTCCCTTATCGCTGGCAGAGCAGACAACGAATCCTTTGTCTTCCCATATATTACTTGCCGGATCGGAAGTTTCCATCAGTCCGATAAACGCGCGTTCGGTCCATGAACCGTCAAAGTTGCCGTTGTTCTCAATTTCCGGTTTTCCGGTTTGGATGTAGTTCGTGATTACGATGGAATAATACATACGGTATTTTCCGTTCGATACTTTTCGTGCAACAGGTGCCCAGTATCCGTAAGACGGATTGTCAATCGGTTCCAGTCCCATCTCTTGACGGTAGGCATTCAGCTTTTCTTTGATCCATGTCGGGGGTGTTTCACTCATGGTTGCTCCCAGGTACTCCCAGTTTACGAGGTCTTTGGAACGCCTTGCGTGGAAGTGTCCGTTTCCGCTGTGCGCGTTTCCGTAAGAAGCGTCTGTCTGATACATATAGTAATATCCGTCATCGGCTTTCATTACCGTAGGGTCGTGTACGTTGGCAAGGTTCCAGTCATAACGGTTGCTCCAGGCTGAGAAACTTGTGTAGTCGTCTACATACGTGGGTGCTTCGTACGCTGCCAGTTCATCGCTCAGTGTCTCGGCGGGAGTCGTGAAAGAAGTTTCCTCCGAGTATCTGGGCTCTTCGTTGTAAAGGGTGACAAAGGCTCTTACGTAATACGTCGTCTGTGGAGTCAGGCCGGTCAGGGTCGTACTGATTTCCGATCCTCTGACTTCGGAGGTCGTGTCATAAATGTCCGGATGGGATGCCGTGCCATAACAGAATCCCCGTTTGACGATATTCATTCCTTCCGTTCCGCTGATATTGGCGGATAAGGTTGCTTTGTTGTACCCCACATTCGTATATGCCGGCGTTGTGATGCTTAAAGCTCCTGATGCGGAGTTTTCATCATCGTCACTGCACGCTGCCAGAGCGAGCGTGCAACAGAGTAGAAGATAGATGGTCTTTAAGTATTTCATATCTCAGTCTTTCTTTTTTTAGATTGTTTTGATGTTTATTCGTTAGAAGCGCTTCCGGTGTCCCATCCCGGATTCTGTCCCAGATTGGGTGCCCGTTTCACTTCGTTGGCAGGTATCGGGAAGTAGTAACTCTTGGGATTGACAAACGTGCGTGAATTGACCGTTTCTGCCAGTCCGAAGGTATAGGAGGGAGTATCTGCGCTGCCGGTGACTTTCACTCCATAAAGATTCAGCAACTGGTTGTAACGGGGCTTTCCGGTTTCTCCCGTAGAAGTAACATTGTCATATAGTTTCCAGCGGCGTACATCGAAGAAACGATGATCTTCGAAAGCCAGTTCGATGCGTCTTTCGTTGCGGATACGTTCGCGGAGTTCACTTTGCGACATATCTGCATAGGCCGGCATACCGGCACGGGCGCGTACCTCATTGATATAACTGTATGCCTTGGCAGGTCCTTCCGCTTCATTATAGGCTTCGGCGGCATTCAGCAGAATTTCGCCATAACGGAAAATCATCCATGCGTGAGGATAGGTGGCCGGTTCTTTGCAGGAAATGTTATTCACGAACTTTTTCAGATAGTATCCGGTGTAGGTGCCTCCCATGGCTGAGGTGTAATCCACTCCTTTGTCCGCATCCGAGTTGTAGCGTACATCGATGGCGCGTCTTTCTTCTTTGTCGGCACGTCCCCACATCATGCCTTGATAGAAGATGGTTTGTGCCAGACGCGGGTCACGGTCTTTATACGGATTGGCGGCATCGTAGGTACTGCCGTTCTCATCGATCCGTTTGCCGTTGCTCATTTCGTAAGCGTCCACCAGATTCTGTGTCGGGTTGGTACGTCCGTTTCCGGAGAAGGAACCGGTAAAGCCTACCGGCAGGAATACTTTTTCTACCTGATTGGTATTCCATACGGAGCGTGCAAGGATAATTTCATTGTTGTATACCGGATTGGTCGTGAAACATTCGTAATAGTCATTCTCCGGATTTCCCGTATTGTACAGTCGGTAAGGATAACTTTGCTTGTTATTCTGAGTGATGAAGTCGGCTGCTGCCTGCGCCGCATTCGCCCAGTATGCGGTGTTGCCGTCCGGATTGTTCAGTTTGGAAGCACGGTAGAGCAGGGCTCTTGCCTTTAAAGCATAAGCGGCGGCTCCGTTGACACGTCCCCAGTTGGATGCTTCATCGCTGTAGCGGAAGGGAAGCTGGTTTTTGATCTGGTCGCATTGGTCGGCTACCCATTCAAGTGCTTCGGCAGCGGGAGTACGGGACATGTTCATTGCCGAAGGATCGGACAAGTCGAAGATGATCGGTTCGCCGTATTCATCTTCCGCAATGACAGGGGCAGCGCCGAACCAGCAGATTAAGTCGAAATGGAAGATAGCGCGAAGCAGTCTGGCTTCTGCGCAGTAACGGTCGTAAAGGCGGTTGTCGTCACCGTCCTTCACCGTATTTCCTACTACGGATGCCTTGGCGTTCTTCAGAAACATATTACATTTCCGAATCCCGTATAAGTCGGTGTTCCAGAAGCCCAGCAGGGGATGGTCGCCGGCGGTGTATCCGTCGCTGCCGATCTTTGTATAATAATGAAGTCCCCAGCAGGTCACTGCATTGTCCGTCATACAGTCACGTGAAGCACCTGTGAACTGGTCGTCCGACAATGGCGCCAGCCCATCCGGCAGATTCGTGTAGATGTTGGCGAGGAACTCGCGTGTCAGGTTCTGGTTATTGAACACTTTCTTCTCAGACAAGGAGGCATCGTACTCTTTGTCGAGGTAGTCGCTGCACGAACTGCCTGCGAGTGCGAGGACCAGAGTAGCTATATAAGTTGATATTCTTTTCATAATTCTTTGCTGTTTTATTGAATGATTAGAATCCGATATTCACACCGAACGTAAATGAACGTGTCTTGGGATATGCCCAGATATAGTTGGTCGGGTTTTCCGGATCAAAGCCTTTAGGCAGATGGCTCCAGTTGCACAGGTTGTAGCCGCTGAAGTAAAGACGGCATTTCGTCATATTGACTTTAGAAATCAGTCGTGCAGGAAGCGAGTAGCCGACTTCCACATTCCGCAATGACAGGAAATCTCCATTGACTACCCAGATGGTAGACTCATTGTACGGATAGTTCCGGTCGAGGTCACTGAAGGAAGTAGACAGACGCGGATATTTGGCGTTGATATTGCGCGGGTCTGTCGGATCATCGGTATAATATCCCCATGTGTTGGTGATTTCATGAGTGGAAGTACCTCCCCAGCCGAAACCATAGTCCATATTCTCGCGACAGGGAACGGTGCGGTTCAGATAAGCCGTCAGCACGGCACGTGCGTCGAAGCCTTTCCAACTGAAACCTAAACGGATGGTCGGGATTAATTCCGGAATATTCGTGTATCCGGTCGGTACTTTGTCGTAGCTGTCTATTTTACGGTCGCCGTTCGTATCCTGGAATACGGCATTGCCGAGCTTGTATTTACCGGCAGCGTTCCACGGATATTTCTGAGGATTGGCAACAGCGTCTTCATAAGACTCCGGAATCAGGTCGGGATTACTTGCCCATTGTTTCCAGATCAGGAGCTGGCTCTGGTCGATACGGTTGCCGGTTCTTGCCTGATAAGCGTAATCGGGAGTCAGTTCATCCATTTCGGTGATCTTGTTGGTGTTGAAAGTCAGCATACCGTCGATATAGTATTCGAAATCACCGATCCGGTTGCTATGTCCTAAAGTGACTTCGAAACCTTTCGTTTCGGCCTTGCCGTAAGAGTCTTGCGGAGCATTTACACCGAATAAGCCGGGCACGGTGGAACGGGATACCAGAATATTGGAACGCCATTCCTTGAAGAAGTCCACGGAACCGTAGATTTTCTTGTTCCACAAGTCGAAGTCAACGCCGAAGTTTGCCATGTCCGAGATTTCCCATTTGATATTCTTGTTGCCGGCTGTCGATTCATATACACCTTCCGTGTAAGATTGGGAAGTACCGAAATTATATCCGCCTCCTTCGGTGAATGTACCTTGGTACGGGTAGCGGCTGACGCCTGTCACAGCTTGTCCCGCCCGTCCGTAAGAAGCACGGAGTTTCAGGAGATTCACGAACGAGTTCTTCAGCCATGATTCTTCGGAAAGTACCCATCCCACGGAACCGCCGGGGAATGTTCCGAAGCGTTCGCCGTCGGCATAATTATCACTGCCCATACGGGAGATATTGCCGGAAAGGATATACCGGTTGTTATATACATAGGTAGCTTGCGCGTTATAAGAAAGGTAGCGGTTGGATGATTCCTGTCCGCGTACCACATTCTGATAAGTACGGATGAAAGCCTGAGCATTGACGGCATGTTTGCCGAAGGTATGTTCGTATGCCAGTCCTCCGTTCATATTGAGATTATAGTAATAGTCACGTGGAGAAGTGGTGGCATTGGGCAGTGCTTTGTATGTTCTCATGCGTTGGTATGTATATTCCGACGGGTCGTTGACATCAGCCATATAGTTATAGTAGTAGACATTGACATCGGCTTGCTGCACCTTCTGGAATGTTTCGTAAGAGTCGAAACTGAACGTCATCTTGGCTTTCAGTCCGGGAACGAGGGCATCCAGGTTTCCGGTAGCCGTTACGGTTGTATAGAGGTTACGGCGGCGGTTCTGATCCACACCACGTCCGGCGATTTGTGCGGCACCGTTTTTACTGTCGCTGCTGGTCGGCATAAAGAATTCACCGTTCGGGCAGAATACGGGATACACCGGAAGGTTTTCGCCGGCTCCCCAGGTAAAGAGGTTCCATACGTCAATGCCCGGTTGGGAGATATTGTCGATACGTCCGCCCAAGTCCATCGATACATTCAGGAACTTGTTTACATCGATGTCGATGTTCGAACGCAGGTTGTAGCGGTTCAATACTTCCTGTGTGCTGTAGCCTTCGTTCCATTCCGTCCATTTGGTGTCGAACAAACCTTCCTGGCGGAGATAAGAGAAGGAGACATAGTAGCGTGCACGTGCGTTACCGCCGCTGACAGACAGGTTGGTACGGTATTGCGGAGCTGCATCCCGCAGCATGGTGTCGTGCCAATTCGTATTGAAGTATTTGTATTTGGCCATTCCTTCCAACTGCTCACCGTTGCAGACACGACGGTAGTATTCCAAGTCTTCATCGGAATATTCGGGACTTAATCCGTCCAGGTATCGTGCCTGATTACGGCTCAGCGCATAGTTATAAGAATTCTGGCTTTCGGGGATTCCGGCAATAGTCTGGAAGCCGACTTCTTGTGTGAAGTTGATTTTAGTCTTACCGGTTTCTCCACGTTTGGTCGTTACGAGTACTGCGCCGTTGGCTCCACGCATTCCATAGATAGCGGTGGCGGCGGCATCCTTCAATATCGTAATCGATTTAATAGGGTAGGCATCGAGGAATGAGAGGTCACGTTCCACATTGTCAACGATGATCAGCGGACTGCGTGCGCTGGCATTCATGGTACGGATGCCACGGATATACATAGCCGTTTCACTCCATCCCGGTTCGGATTGCGCCTCATACGTCTCTACACCGGTGACAGTGGAGGTAAACGCATTCTGCAAAACGGTTACCGGATGTTTTTCCAGTTCTTCTCCGGTGACGATGGAGGTGGACTCTGTCACAAACTTCTTGGGTTTGCGGTTGAAAGGAAGCGGAGTTGTATGAGCATATTCATCCAGGTCGGCATCCATGACAATCTTGAAATTCTCTTCGAAGTCGGCAATGGCCGTTGTCGGCAGATAACCTACGCTGCTTACATAAAGCTCGTCGGCAGGTTTTACATTCTTCAAAGTGAAGAAACCGTCCTTGTCCGAGAGTGCGATGCGGCTTGCTTCCGCTACGTTGACCACCGCACCTGCGATAGGTTCACCCTCTGCATTTACGATTCGTCCTTTCAGGACTTTAGCATCTTGCGCCCATCCGTTGCCCAGCATGAAAGCTGTGGCTACGGTGAGTAGGATTCTTTTGAATCCTGTCTGTATGTTATTTAATTTCATCGGTTGCATATTCATTCAGTTAATTGTTCCAACCCGGGTTGTTTTCGATATTCGTTTTCCATACTTCTCCTTCCGGTATCGGGTAGAGATACATTTTCTCCGTAAATACCCGGTTCTGGGCAACTTTACGTGTATAGACAAACTTTCCGTTTTCCTTGGTAACCTCCATTCCGTAGATAGGACGTGCCAATGCTTTTTCCGCTACATTCCAGCGACGTACGTCCCATGCGCGATGATCTTCAAAAGCGAGTTCGACGGTACGTTCCTTGCGGATGAAGTTACGGCGGTCGGCAATGGTCTGAAGATCGCTGCGGTCTGTGAGTTTGGCAGTCATCCCTACACGGTCGCGGAGAGGCTGGATGGCATTCAGTACGTCCGTACGTGACCCGCCGGCTTCATTCAAGGCTTCTGCGTAGTTCAATAAGATTTCCGCATAGCGGATGATAATCCAGTTACGATAGTTGCTGCCGGTATGGTTATTGTTCAGGATCACTTCCGGAATATACTTGCGGGTATAGTATCCGGTCGGCGTTGCATTTGCATTTCCTTGCGGGTTATCCCGTTGTCCTTTGAGTACATTAATTATACCATTACCCCAATTCACACCGTTGTAGAGTACGGTAGCCGCCAGACGCGGGTCGCGGTTGCTGTAAGGATCATTGCTCTTGTATCCGCTGGTGTTGTTGATGGCGGGAGTGGCTGTTCCATTATAAACAGGGGCACCGGTTTCATCATAACTGCTGAAAGGAGACTGCCCGTTTGCCATATCGTACATATCCACTAAATTCTGTGACGGGCACAAACCTCCGTTGCCGCCTTCGCCTACCGGCGTATCGTTATAGATCGCTCCCCATCCTACAGCCACATCATTACGCCAGAAAATCGTTTCGTTATTTTTCTCGTCATGTGCGTTCTTCAGAATAGCATTGGTGTAGCAGGTCTTCGGATCGGTGTCGGTCGTGTAAAGTCCGTAGAGTGTTCCGTAATCCGTCATGAAGCTTTGCGCTGCATCGGCGGCTTGCTGCCAGCTGATACCCGATTCACTTCTGAAACGGTCGCTTGCCATGTAGAGCATGACACGTGAATACAGTGCACGTGCCATTGGCTGGCTGATACGTCCGGGGTTGCCCGATTCGGCAGAAGTGGCTTTATCCATCAATCCTTCTTCGCAATCTTTCAGTTCTTTCAGAATGAAGTCAACTACATATTCTTTCAGGGAAGGGCGGGTGGTATAGTTGCTCAGCAAGTCTCCGTCCGGATCGAGTACATCTGTAACCAGGGGGACGGGACCGTAGCGGAGAAACATTTCCCAGTAGAAATAAGCACGGAGGAAATGAGCTTCCGCCTTGTATTGTTTCACATAGGTAGCGTGTGCTTCTTCCGAGTCATCCGTAGCTTTGGGCACGTCGTCGATGTTCTTTAACAGCATATTGCATTTGCGGATACCCCGGTAATAGTGTTCCCATGTGCCGGTGAGTTCAGTGGCGGCACCGCTGGCATAATAGTTGCCAATGTTGAAACTTGTACGCGTGCCGCCGCTGGCGTAGCTGGTTTCGGCTAAGTCGGTAGCTGCATCCATCCATGAGTTGTTGATGCGGCAGGCACCGTGGCGCAGGAAGTTGTAAGTATCGAAATGGAACTCACGGGTAGTAGTCCATTGGTTGAATACCTCTTCTTCTGTCAGTTCGTTGCTGGGCTGTTTGTCTAGAAAACCACCGAATATATCTTCACAGGAAGTCAGGGCGATTCCGGCGGTTGCCAACCAAAAGGCGGTATATATGATTGTCTTTTTCATGTCTTATATCTGTTAGAATTTAATGTTTACACCAAAGTTCACTGTCTTCATAATCGGGTAACGGTTGGAACCTTCACTTTCCGGATCGCAAAGACCATCCAGTTTATCCCACGTGATGAGATTGTTTGCATTTACATAGACGCGACATTCGTTCATGGCTACTTTTCTGATCCATCGGGCCGGAAGCGAGTAGCTTAGTTCGATATTCTTCAGACGGAGGAAGTTACCGTTTTTCAGGAAGAACGAGTTCTTACGCTGATTATGGTCGCCGTAGCTGTCATAATGGAGCAGCGGATAGCTGGCATTGGCAAGGTTGTATGCTTCCGACTGGTTGGGATTCCAGCGATTCAGATGATGTTCTTTTACCTTACCGCCATTCACGAAAGCGTACATTGCTTCCGCATCATAATATCTGGAAATATGATCTACTCCCTGAAACATGATGCTGAATCCGATGCCTTTGTATTCGCATCCCAGAGACAAGGCGTAAGTGTTTTCGGGAACATCGCTATAGCCGATAAATGTTTCATCACGGCTATCGATAAATCCGTCTCCGTTCATATCACGGTATTTCAGGTCGCCTACCTGTACATTGCCGAAAGTAGAAACCGGAAAATCGGGATTGTTCAAGTCGGCTTGGGTTACAAAACCATCGCACACCAGACCGAAGTATTGGTTGATCGGATGACCTTCCTGTTTGCGATAAGCTGTCTTTGTGGCGGGTTCGTCCATGTTCCGGATTTCATTGCGGGCGTGTGAGAAAGTCAGACTTGCATTATAGGTAAAGTCCTTTCCGATATGGTTCGCATGTTTCAGTTCGATTTCGAAACCCTTGTTGTTGGTTTCTCCCAGATTGCCGGCAGCCATATTGACGCCAACCCATTGCGGACGGGTGAGATAAGGAGTCAGGATATCGTTTCTCTTTTCGTAGAATACGTCGATATTACCGTTCAGCAGTCCGTTCCATAAACCAAATTCCAGTCCCAGGTTGTATTTGTGAGCACGTTCCCAAGTCACTGCATAGTTAGGGTACTGGCTTTCATAGATACCGGTATATCCGGTTGTTCCGAAGTGATAGTCGTTGGCTATCTGTGTCCACACTGCCTGATACAGGAAACGTTGTTTTACGCCATTCACTTTGTATACATCGTTACCTACTTCACCATAGGATGCACGGATCTTCAGATTGTTCAGCCACTCCTCCGTTCCTTTCATGAAAGCTTCGTTGCTGATTCTCCATCCTACGGAGAAAGAAGGGAAGAAACCGAAGCGTCTGCCTCGCATGAAGTTTTCCGAACCGTTATAGCCGAAGTTGACTTCTGCCAGGTAACGGTCATCGTAGCCGTATGTGGCACGTCCTACCAGTCCTTGGTAACGTTCGGCAAGGTCTGCCTGATAACGGTAGTCATTTTGGTTGTACAGTGCCATAGCGGTAATGTCATGTTTGCCGAATTTTCGTGCCCAGTTCAGCTGGAATTCCATGTAAAGTTTATAAGTGGTAGTCTGGTTATTGCCCAGATAAGCAAGTTCCGTATCCGTATTGAACTGGGTATAAGCGTCTATTGAATTGTAGTTATTACGGTCATTCAGTTCATAAGTGGCAAAGTCGGCATTGAAAGCACGCATATAGTAAGCGTCGTAGTCGAAAGATACCATACCTTTTGCTGCCAGCCCTTTGGTGAGCCAGTCCATCTTATAATCCACAATGAAATTTGTTTCATTGATCGTATTGGTGGAGCGGTAGAAACCGGCTTTGGCAAAACGTGCCACGATATTATTCTGGTATTGTGAGCTGCCGCTGTACAATGTCTTCTGGTCTTCACCTTCACCTACGGTATAGGATATCGGAAACAACCATCCCGGTGTATGATTCATTTCATAAAATGCCTGACTGTAAGTTCCGTCTCTCGATTCATTCGAGTTCGGTCCTCTGCGTTCTTCGAAACGTGTCCCGAAGTTGACGGAAAGAGTCAGGTCTTTGGTCATCAGGAAGTCGAGATTGGCACGGAAAGCGAAACGCTTGAAGCTGGAGTTTGACTTGTTTCCGTATTCGTCCTGACTGAATTCCTTGAACAATCCCTGTTGGTTATAATATTCGGCAGAAGTAAAGTAACGCATACGTTTGGTACCGCCCTGTATATTGACATTGTAGCGTTGTGCCGGTGCACTGTTTCGCAAAACGGTGTCATACCAGTCTACATTCGGGTAGAGGAGGGCATCGATTCCGCTGAGTTGTCCTGCTGAGGCTCTTTTATACATTTCGATGTCGGATGCCGAATATTGAGAAGGCAGTCCGTCGTTAGCCAGCGCTTCTTCCAGCAATACAACCGAATTGTAAGAATCCAGATAAGTATCCTGGCGGGTAGGGGACTGTATTTGCCAGTTGGCGGTCAGGCTGACGGTCGGTTTCTGTTCCTTACCGCGCTTTGTTGTAATCAGCATAACACCGTTTGCACCACGTACACCATATACGGCAGTAGCGGAAGCATCTTTCAACGTAGAGATCGATTCGATATCATCCGGAGCAATCTGTGAGAACTCACGTTCTACGCCGTCTACCAGAATCAATGGTTGGTTGTCTCCTGCGAAAGAAGCACGGCCACGGATATAAATCTTCATATCATCAGACCCCGGCGCACCGGAAGTCTGAGAAGTGATTACACCCGAAATCTTACCGGCAATCGCTTGTGAAATATTGGCTGCCGGAGATTTCAACAGTTCTTTGGAAGAAACCTGCGAGATGGCACCTACCACACTTTCTTTCTTCTGCGCACCGTATCCGACCACTACGACTTCATCCAGCACTTCCGTGTCTTCCTCCATAGTGATATTCAGTTTCGTCTTGTTGGCTACAGGAATTTCCTGTGTCTTATAGCCGATATAACTGATTTGTAACACGGCTTTCGGTCCGACCGTCAGTTTGAAGTTACCGTCAAAGTCGGTAATGGTTCCGTTTGTAGTTCCTTTTTCAAGTATGCTTGCACCAATGGCGGCTTCACCTTTGGTATCAACTACCCGTCCGGTGATCTGCTTGTTCTGCGCATACACCCATTGGCTGAATGTGGCGAGGCAGAGTATCAGTATAAAATTCTTCATGTATACTAAACTTTAAGGTTTAATTCTTTTTCTTTTTCATAATAGCCTGTATCTCATCGATTGTCAGTGCTTTGTTGTAGATAGCGATGTCGTCGAACATAAATCCGGGATCAGGGTCAGCCCATGTCCATGCCTGGTTTCCGCCCAATGAGATGTATTTCAAGTCTGCACCGTTGGTGAATATTCCGGAGATGGTATTGCCGTCACCGCTGCCCGATACTGTCCATGAGTTGGCGACTTCTCCGTCAATGTAGATTTTACAGGTGGTAGACGTGAGAACGGCTGTGTAAAGATGCCATTCATGATCCTTCAGCCAGTCTTCCTCACAAACGATTCCATCTGCTGCATATTCCGAGCAATAAACGGTGTTGACACCTTTCTCATTTTGTGCGGCGGTGAAGTCTGTCCATCCGTTACAGTTTATTTGGGCGAGTCCGCGGGATTGCAGGACAAACAATGGCCATATATTCTCTGATCCTGCTGACGGCTCATTTCCGTATGCCGTGAATAGGGGAGAATAGCGATAATCGTCCGATGCTCCTGCATTCTTGGCATTCACCCATACACTGATACTCACTTCCTGAGATTCTACGGAGTGGGAAAGAGCATCCTGAGGCAACATCAGATAATTAGTGCCTTTAGAGCCGGCTACGTTCTGGAATATTTGTCCGAAACCTTTGTCTTCCACTGAAACTATTTTGCCCGAACCTACGACTTTTGCATCTCCGGCTCCTTCTTCAAAGGTATTGATGTAGACAGGAGTCGGCAGAGCCAATGTCTTGTCTTCCATAATCTGCTTGATCTGTTCCGGAGACAATTCTTTGTTATAGACTGCGAAGTCGTCAAACATGAATCCCGGATCGGGATCGCCCCAGTCGAACGCCTGATTTCCGCCTAAAGTGATGTATTTGTAGTTGGCACCATAAATGAATGCACCTTCAATTGTATTGTTATCTCCGGTACCTGCCACCTGCCATTCGTTCTTCAGTTCGCCATCCATATATACTTTGGCGGAAGTAGCGGTGAGAGTTACTGTATAGTAATGCCACCCATGATCGGCTAACCAGTCAGTGGCGTCATGATATAGAGCATTGGTACCATTTACATTCTGTGCATCATCAAAGTTGCACCATCCGGCATTATTCAGTTGTAATGTTCCTCTTACATACAATGCAAACATAGGCCAGTTGTCTGTATTGGCAGTACCTGCTATGCCCGGTGCCTGTCCGTGAGCGCTGAATAATGGTGACCACATATAAGTGGATGAGATTCCGGCATCCTTCGCATTCACCCACATACCGATAGACATTTCCTTCGTTTCGGCAGAATGTGACATAACATCTTCCGGAAGCAACAAGTAATTCTGACGCATTCCTCCGGGGATATTCTTGAATACGGTTCCGAAGGCGCTATTATCATCTGTAACAAAGCTGCCACCGCCAATGATCTGTAGTCCGGTAGTCGTTTCGAAAGTAGCTTTATAAACAGGATCCGGCACGTATACTCCGCCACCGATATTCGGTCCCTGAGCATCGCTGTCCGAGAAGGTATTTGTCCAGATTTTCAGATCATCGTAATAGGCTTCGGCTGTTTCCGTATCCGAACCATAGCCTAAATATATATAGGTGGCAGATGACAATAAATCGATCATATTGGAATAATCGAAGTCACCTACGCTCACAGCCCTTGTCTTTCCGGAACTGATGCTGGCATGGTTGTTGGTATCGTATTTCTTGGTGCCATCGATATAAATGGCGTATCCTTTCCCTGTGAAAGTCAAGGCAACATAATGCCATGTCCCGTAAGGTATTGCGTTCGTTACACTGACTTCCGGATCATTTACGTCCAGATAGCCTCCTGTGCCGGTATAGCTCAGAAAAGCATTTGCAGTGAAATACAGTTTGTTCGTTCCATCACTGAAAGAGATCAGTGCACCTGTATGGTCTGTTTTAGTCGGTTTTACGAAAAAACTGAATGAGACTCCTGTCTGGATATCTGCACCGATAAGAGGGTTGGGAATGCGGAGATATCCGCCGTTGGCGTGCATAACTCCACTTTCTCTTTCGTCATCCTGTACGATTTCCGGTATCTCCTGATCTGCACTGTATGCAAAACCTTCTCCCGATACAGGTGTTTCGCCTTCGGTGGCAGTAGAGTTGAAATCTTCGTCAAATGTAAATTCAGCTATTAATTTAGCGGAGGTATCCGGCTTTGCCGGAAGTTTTTGATTTCCTGCCGGTGGATCGGCTTCTCCCCAATCCTGACAAGAACTCATGCTGAGAACGGTAAGAATTGCCATAAGTAGTAACGGCCATTTCCTTGTCTTCATAGATATTGATATTAATGGTTCAACAATAATTCTACTCGTTGTAGTGTCGCAAAAATACAACCGATGAGTATATTAAAGGTGGACAAATGAATTTTCGAGGTGGATAAACGGTTATATAAGTGTCTTTTTTACACTTTGAGTATAATCTTGGACGGATGTCTCTTAAAATGAGCTCATTTTAAGACGAAGGGCTGCTATCATTGTTTCATAATAGCAACCCTTATATCAGTTATTCTTCGTTATTCAGCAGTGCGCTTGGTGTCACATTGAAATGTTTCGTGAAGCATCTTGTAAAATATTTGGGATCATTGAATCCTACTTCGTAGGCAACTTCCGCTATATTCATATTCTTTGTTTCCCGATTCTTCAGAATCAATTCCCGTGCGATGTTCAGTCTGTAATTCCGGATGAACTGTCCGGCGGACTGACCGATTAAGTTTTGCAGTTTTTTGTTCAGCAGGCTTTTGCTTACCCCGACGGCTTCACAAAAATCACTGACTTCGAAATACGAGTTCTTGTAGTTCTCTTTGATAACCTCCATTATCTGATTGAGGAACTTCTTATCACCGGATTCTTCTTCCATATTGAGTATGTCCACATCCATATCAAGTGTAAATTTACGCTGATATCGTTTCCGGTTCTCCAGAATATTCTGAATACGGGTCAATAATAATGTTTCATCAAAAGGTTTCAGCAGATATTCGTCCACTCCCATACGATAGCTTTCCAGTCGGGCTTCTTGTGAGGTCTTGGCGGTCAGCATCAGGAAAGGAATATGCGAAATGGCAAATGTTTCCTTTACCTTTCGGGACAGCTCGATTCCGTCCATGACAGGCATCATCAAGTCACTGATAATAAAGTCTATTGGATTACTGTTAAGTATATGTAGCGCTTCTTCGCCATTTGCAGCTTCCAGCACATGATACTGTTCACGAAGAATAGAGCGGATATATCCCCGCATATCAGCATTATCCTCCACAACCAGCATATTTAAAGCTTCTTTCTCTTTGAGAGAGCCGTAATCCTGAACAGGGATTGAGGACGAATCGTTGTGATCAATAATGATTGTCTTTTCGTCTTTTCCTTCTTCCCGTTGCAAGGGGAGGAGGATGCGGAAAGAGCATCCTGCATGACGGTTATTGAATGCTTTGATCTCTCCGCCGTGCATTTGTATAATCCGTTTGCAGAGGTATAAACCGATGCCTGTTCCTGCTTGTCCGTATACCGGATATTTCACTTGATTCTGCGACTGGTAGAAACGGTTGAAAATTCGGTTGAGGTCTTCTTCAGGGATGCCCGAACCACTGTCTTTGACACAAATATACAGAGTCTCCTTTTCACTGTCTTTGGCGGAAAGAGCAGATAGGTAGAGAGACACAGTTCCCCCGTTAGGAGTAAACTTGATAGCGTTACTCAACAGATTGGTGACCACCTTACGCATTGCTTCCTCATCGTACAAAATCTCCGGCATCTCCATCCGGTAATAGCGTTTGAGCACAATGTTCCGCTCTTGGGCGAATACTTTAAACGGAGTGATCAGTGAATCGATAAATTTCAGAAAATTTCCCCGAGTCTTCACAATTTCCAGTTTGCCGGACTCTACCTTCCGGAAATCCATCAACTGATTGACGAGAGACAATAGATATTTGGAATTGCGTTCTACGAAGTTCAATTGCTCAATGACTTGCGGATTGTAGCTTAATTTCAATGCACGTTCGATAGGACCGATAATGAGAGTAATCGGCGTGCGGAATTCGTGGGTAATATTCGTAAAGAATGAAATCTTGTCAAGCGTCAATTCCTGCACTTTGCGGGACATACGAATCAGTTGTGCCTTCTGCCTCGTGATTTTCTCATTCTGCTGAATCAGCATCTGATTTTGGCGCGACAGCTCTTCCGTTTGATTCTCTAACAGATGCTTCTGCTGTTCCAGTTCATGAGTGCGCTCTTCTACCGTGCGGTGCAGATATTCTTTCTGCCGTTTCAGATTGCGGATGCGCCATTGATAGAATTGCCATACACTGACAGACAACAATGCGATAGTGAGTAGAATGAACCATACAGTTTTATAGAAATAAGGTACAATCGTAATCTTCAGTTCCGTTATGTTTTCTCCTTCGTTTTCACCGTCAGGAGTATATCTGACTTGTAGAGCATATGAACCGGGAGGTAAATTCGTATAACTGGCAAAACGCCGGTTCCCCGGAACCTGTACCCATTTATCGTCAAAACCGACCAGACGATAACTGTATATGGCTGTATTGTTTGACTCAAAGTTGAGTGCTGCAAATTCGAGTGAGAAAGATTTTTCTTTTTCATGCAGCCTCAGTTCCGTCGTTATGGCAATGTCTTCCGACAGGTATTCGCTGCCCGGCAATATTTCTTCATTACCTATCCGCAGGCGGGTGAAACGGACTTTGGCAGCCGGAAGAGACGCCGCCGGACGATTGCTTTCGATTGCAACCAATCCGCCTACACTGCCGAAATAGAGTAAGTCATGAGAAGAACCGCATGAGGCGTTCCAATAAAACTGTGTGTCAATCAGACCATCCTGTATGGTATAGTTAATGAAGCGATTCTCTGCCTGATGATAACAGGAGAGTCCATTATTGGTGCTGATCCATAAGTTACCGTTGTTATCTTCCAGTATTCCCCGAACACTGTTGTTCGGTAGTCCTTGCGCTGTGCTATAAGAGATAAACTGTTCTTTTCCTTGAGCATCGATTTTTCGTTGATAAATGCCATATCCGTTACTGCCCAGCCATAAAGTACCGTCCTTACCTTCATAAAAGCAGGTTATTTTCTCAATCAGGCGGGAGGACGGATCGTCCAGTTTGTAGTTCAGGTGCCTGTACTGGAATTCTCCTTTGGAGGAACGGGAATGCAAATCGATGATATAAACCCCTTCCAGACAACCGACCCAGAGTTTACCCTCCTTATCGATGATAGAACCGATACAGCCATGGATATTTTCAGCAATCTTATCCGGTAATGGAGCAGTTATCTCTTTTTTTATCGGATCATAAAAATAGAGTCCTTGATTGGCGCCTATCCATATACCTTTATTAATAGGGTCATAATTCAATACCCCAATAAAATTAATCGGAAAGCCTCCGCTGGTCTGTGAGGAAATCACCTCCTGTATCTGTCGGGGAGCTTTCAGATCAAGCAGGTTGAGGCCTCCTCCCCATGTGCCAATCCATAGGTGGTTGTCGGCATCGGAAGTCAGGGCACTGACGGAATTGTGACTCAGTCCTCCGTGTTCACGTGTATAATGGGTAAAATCTTCGC
>ERZ779852.2117-NODE-2117-length-17066-cov-5.416025_pt1 | contig 17066 bp, 8 predicted proteins | sample MGYA00511559_ERZ779852 | MGnify/ENA primary metagenome ERZ779852 (study PRJEB29588, sample SAMEA2157977) | human gut metagenome | biome: human gut; feature: human-associated habitat; material: faeces | place: Denmark | collected 2008/2010 ...
CCCTAACCCCTAACCCCTAACCCCTAATCCCTAACCCCTAACCCCTAATTACCTGTTGCATTCGTCCACGCTTCCGGTCATGGGAGCGCTGTCGAGGGCCTTGTAGTAGCTTTTCATGGTTTCTTCGGCCATAGCCTGGTCGTTGAAACGCTTCACATATTCCTTTCCCTTGCGGGCGATCTTATCCCTTGTCGAGGGATAGTTGATGATTTCTTTGACGGTGTTGATCCACTCCTCCACGTCGTCGGGCGATACCGCCGGTGTGTCGGGGCCGCCGGCTTCTTCGAGGCACGAGCCGGTGGCCACCACTACGGGCGTGCCTACGCTGAGGCTCTCGATCACGGGGATGCCAAATCCCTCGTAGCGAGAGGTGTAGCTCGAGCAGTAGGCTCCGGCATACAGGGCCGGAAGGTCGGTGAAAGCGGCGTTGTCGATAAATTTCACACGGTCGCCCATGTTGTACTGGCGCACATACTCGTCGATGGTATGGGCATACTGCGTGCGGCGCCCTACGAGCACCACATCGAAGTCGTCGGGGAGCCCGCGCACACCGCGCACACATTCTATCTGGTTTTTGCGGCTCTCTATCGTGCCCACGCTGATGATGTAGGGGCGCTCGAGGCCGTATTTCTTCTTCACTGCCGCGATCTCCGCTGCCGTCGGGGTGCGGTGAAACTGGCTGTGGCACCCCTGGTACACCACGTCGATCCTGTCGGGGTCGGTGCCGTAGTCGCTCACTATGTCGCGCTTGGTGCACTCCGAGATGGCTATGATGCGCGAGGCGTGGCGGCAGGCGTGGCGAAATTTGTAGTCGTAGATCTCGCGGTCGATGGCGTGGTAGTTGGCGGGGCACCGGCGGAAGATGAGGTCGTGGATGGTCACCACCGACGCTATCCCGCTCCCGAGATTCAGAGGCAGCTCACCCGAGAGGCCGTGCATCAGCTGTATTTTGTCGCGCTCGAGCTGAGCTGCGATGCCGCTCACGCGCCATATCGACGATACTGCCTTGCCAAGCTTGGTGTCGGGTGCGGACAGATACACATTCGGGCGCTCCAGCAGCGGCTCCAGCCGCTTGTTGGCCTGCATCACCGGTGTGTACAGCACATAGTCGTTCTCGGGGTAGCGCTTCGACAGCACATCCACGAGCAATCGCGAGTAGTTGCCCAGTCCGGTGTTGTTCATCACGGCCCGTTTGCCGTCATATCCTATCTTCATCCGTCGGTATTATCTGTTTGGTGAAATAGTTGCGGTGAGTAGTGACGCCGGTCACTTCTCCTCGTCGGGGTCGTGCATCGGTATCTGACGCATGATCGAATTGTCGAGCGAGATCAGCGTCTCCGTCCCGGTCACCCCGGGTATCATCTGTATCTTCTTGTTGAGCAGCTCCATAAGGTGCTCGTTGTCGCGCACGAAGAGCTTGATGAGCATCGTGTAGGGGCCGGTGGTGAAGTGACACTCTATCACTTCGGGGATCTTCTCAAGCTCGGGCACCACGGTGCTGTACATAGCGCCGCGCTCCAGGTTCACACCGATATAGGTGCAGGTGCTGTAGCCGAGCAGTTTGGGGTTCACTGTGTATCCGCTGCCGGTGATGATGCCGAGCTCCACCATGCGCTGGATGCGCTGATGGATGGCGGCGCGCGACACTCCACACACCTGCGCCACATCTTTCGACGGGATGCGCGCGTTGTGCATTACTATCGATAGTATCTTCCGGTCAAGGTTGTCTATGCAGCCCAGGCGGTCCATAACTCTTCTTTGTGCTTCCTCGTGTTTGTTTTTGCTTCGTCGTATTCGTATTTATGGTCAACGGCCGCTTGTCGGGCTTTTTTTTTAACCTCCTGATGTAGCCGTCAATTGGCGCAAATTTACCAAAAAAATCTGAATTGACTAACATTTTGACAAACTATTTGTGGATGTTTTGGCCAAAAGATATTCGCTCTGCGCCTCATTGCGCTTTTTGACCGCGTTTCCGACATTCTGCTCTGCTTAAAATCTGTAAGCGTTTCCTCCCCTATTCCCCTTTTTATTTCTTAATCAGCACGGGCGCTTTCCCGTTGGGCAGATACTCGAGCTCTTCCACATGCTCTATCGTCACATTCTCGCGTCCGAGCATGGCACGGCCGTAATATTCGAGCATAAACTCTTCGTCGCCCTCCGTGGTGTATCCCTCGCCGGGGATGATGCGCACGGTGAGCTTGCCCGGCTGCGTCTGCACAAACTGCACTCCCTCGGCGTGGAGGGAATATTCATCGTGGATTTCGATGGAGCTGATGTTGATGGCGGTGCCGTCCGTTCGCTCCACCATGGTCTGCTCGCGGCGCCCCTCCAGGCGGTCGAGGATCTCTTTCTCCACGCCGTCTATCAGCCGCCGCTCGCCGCTCTTGCGGGCGTAGTCGCCGGTGCGGTAGCGCAGCAGGGGCATGGCGCGGTTGTAGAAGGTGCTTCCGACCAATTCCCCCTCCATGGCGTCGCGGCCGTCGGCGCCTATCACTTCGCAGAGGCCGTAGCCGGGCTCTATGGCGAAGGTGGGCGCGCCGTCGAGCTGCTCTATGAAGATCAGTTTCTCGGTGTGGCCGTAGTGGGTGGCTACGTCTATCCCCAAGGTGTCGTGGAGATAGCTGTAGGTCTGCGGGGGCACGCTCTCGGAGGTGAGGATGGCCAGGCGGATGAAGCGGGTGTCGAGCCCGAATTTGCCAAACTGGCGCATGGTCTTGATCACGGCCGAGGGGTAGCCGTAGACGATCTTCACGCCGTTGCGGCGCATCACGCGGTGCATCATCCGCATGTATGCCTCGTCGCTGCGCATGCCGTCGAAGATGATCTCGCGCGTGGCGGGGTTCACCAGATAATCGCGCCCGGCGGGGAGCTCTTTGCGCCGCATGGTGGCGCGGATGCCGCTGTGGTAGCCGTGGCGGTCCCACAGGCGGGTCAGATACGCCATTTCGGTCACGTAGCGGTCGGCGGGGATCATAAATTTCATCGGGCGTCCCGAGGTGCCGGAGGTGCGTAGCTCCACATGCGGCAACCTCTCGACCTCGTCGGAGATAAAATCCTCATAATTAGCCCTTACGGTGTCTTTGTCGATAAAGCCGAAGACGCGCTTGAAGTCGGCCGTGCTCTCTATCTTCGCGCCTTTGTAGCGCTTGCGGTAGTAGGGCACATGCTCTATGGCGTAGTTGGCCATCTCCACGAGCTTCTGCTCGGGGTCGATTGAGGGGATCGACTTGCGGAAACGCCGCATGCGCGGCCCGTAGACCAGTGTGCCCAGGCGGTTGAGGTGCAGCAGCGGCAGCATCAGCCACGCCGGCGCTTCCTGCAGCTTGTTTTTTATGAAGTCGGCGGCTCTCATCGGCGTTGCCCCTTCTCCCGTTCGGTGAAATATTTGTCATAGGCTGCCAGGAGGGCCTTGGAGGTGTGTTCCCAGCTCAGCTTGTTGACGATCCTGTCGCGACCGATGGCCGACATCTCGGCCCGCTTCTCGGGGTCGTCGAGCAGCTCGGCCACTTTCCGGGCCAGGTCGGCGGCGTCGTTGGGCCGCGCGTAGAGCGAGGCTCCTTCGGCCGAGTGGCGCCCTTCGGTGAGGTCAAACTGCACTATCGGCTTCCCTAAAGCCATGTATTCCAGAATTTTGTTCATCGTCGACTTGTCGTTCATCTCGTTGTATTCGTCAGAGTTGACGCACACGTCGGCGGTGTTGAGGTAGGCGAGCAGTTTTTCGTCGCTCACTCGCCCGGTAAACTCTACGATGTCGTCGAGTCCCATCTCCGAGCACTGCTTGCGCAGCTGCGCCAGGTGAGGACCGCCGCCCACTATTCCCCAGAATATGTCGTCGCGACCCATCTCGTCGCGCAGATATTTCGCTGCCTTCAGCAGGTACTCTATCCCCTCCTGTTGGCCTATAACACCCAGATAACCAACCATATACTTGCGTCCGCGCTTTATCTCGGGCTTCGGCGGCTGTATCTTCAGGCGCTCAAGCCTCGGACCGCTGCGGAGCACCCACACCTTCTCGGGGTCCATGCCGCCGCGCTCTATCGCTATCTTCTTGTAGCTCTCGTTGGTCACGAAGGCGAAGGTGCAGTGGCGGTAGGTCTGACGCTCAAGCCAGAGCTGGCTCTTGTAGAGCAGCCCTGTCTTCTTGCCGAATTTCGCCTCGAACAGCTCGGGGCAAATGTCGTGATGGTCAAACACATAGTCCACCCCCTTGCGACGGAAGGGGAGTGCCACCATGTAGATGTCGTCGGGCGGATTGCATCCGTGGATCACATCGAACCCCACCTCGCGGTACACCTTGCGGGCCAGCCGGTATTCCTCCTTCAGCGCAGTGAAATACTCGCGGGCATACCCCACCGCGCCGTTCCCCTCGGCGGGGAGGTCGTGGCGGTAGATGTTCACTCCGTCGAGCTTCTCATATTCCTTGTCGTAACCCTTCCCTTTGGGGCATATCACCGACACCGTATATCCGTTGGCGGCAAGCGTCGTGGCCTCCTGCCACACGCGTGTATCAAACGGCACCGGCAGGTTCTCCACTATTATTAATACTTTCCTTTCTTTCATTTCTGTTCTGTTCCCTTTCATTATCCCCTTTTTATTTCTACTTTTCCCGATCCCTTTCTCCCCTTGAGCCTCAGCGCTTTGGTTCGGACTAGTTCTCCATATTCAGGGGCTATTTCCACATCCTCCACGCTCAGCTTGCCGCTGTCGGCCGTCAGTGTCCACCTTCCTATCCTTGCCGAGCGGCCGTCGGGCGCCACGTCCACCTCTACCCCCGCGCTCACTATAAAGCTGGTGACATCCGCCTCCTGCAGCCCGCTGTCGGTGATGGCGAGCATGCCCGTAGCGGTGTCGAAGCGGAAAGTGCGGCCTATCCGCCAGCCGTCGGCCATACGCGCCGAGCACTCGGCCACAGCCACCACTCCCTCCATGCGTGCATCGTTGAGCCACGCCGCTCCCCGCTTACCCCACAGGAACGCTCCGCGCATCTCCCCCTGCGGGTGGCCGCTCACTGCTATTGTGTTGTGCATCAGCTCGCTGCGCCGCAGGTCGCGGTCGGTTGCGCCGCAGTGGTAGAGATATGTGCCCCCGTCGGTGAGCAGCGGCTCCCCGTTGTCGTACAACTGGAAGCTCAGCATATCGGCATGCGCGTGGGCCGCGATGCTGCCGAACCCCATCGGGGCGCAGTCGATCATCACCGTCGCTCTGTGCAGCTCTCCGGCCCGGGGCTGAGCGCGCATCGTCACAAACCCCGTCACCTTCTTCCCCTTTTTATCTTTCACCTCCCCGGCGCTATACACCTCCAGGGCCTTCAGGGGCAGCGGAGCGATATCTGCCAGGCGCTTCAGCTGCTGCTCGGTGTTGAGCGCCTTGATCGTCGGCTCCACTATCCCGAAGTCGGCATACACCTCCGGCTTATCCCATGTCAGCATCGTGGCTCCCTGGAGCAGATAGCGGTAATAGTCGAACTGCGGGCCGGTAAGGTTGAGCAGTAAGCCTTTGTCGCTGTCGCCAAACTCGATGGCGGTGCTATCCGAGGCCATGCTCCCCTTGGCAAACCGCGCCCACTTTCTCATCGCCGCGTACCACGATAGCGGCACATTGCGGTGACAACCCAGCAGCGCTTCTGTCGCCAGCATATATGCCTCCATGGCAAAGGTGTGATAATGAAGCGACACTTCCTTGTTCACTCCCCCCTCTGAAAATTGCAGCGGTATCTGGTGTTTCAATTCGCGGTTGGCCTCGAATACTATCTCATCGTCGCCGATAAAGCACCCCACTATCACTATTGCCGCCAGTTCCACCAGCAGGTGATTGTTGGCCGACGAATAGCGGCTCCGGTGGTCGCGCACGTACCACATCATATTTTCCGCTCCCGTCGACAGCTTGCGCACCACCTCCCGGCACACCCGCAGGTCCTCCTCCCCGATTTCCACCCCTTCTCCGGCGACGGGTTTCTCCGCCTTTATCATTTCGCTGTCGAGAGCGTCGATAAGTATCTGTGCCGTATAGGTCCATTGTATGGCGCGGATGGCCACCTCCATGACGCTCGTCCACGCTATGCCGTAGAGCATCGGATTTTTCTTGGTCCAGTCATCTATCTGACCATCAAGCTCGTAAAGATACCTTTTGTCCTTGAGGCGTGTGAAATTCAGCGCCAGCCTCGGCCAGTGGAGATGCCTGTTTTTCTCCCACGCCAGCCGTGCATCGCCCAACTCATCCCTCTGCTTGTATCTCAGGTCATACGCCCACTCAAGCGGCCATTCTTTCCGCTCTTCCCCCTCCGGCGCCTTCCCCTTGTCGTTCCCTTTCCCTTTTTTCGCTCCCCCTATGTCTCCTTTCCCGGCTATTGCTACCCCTCTATCTCCTTTTGCTTCCCCTGTGTCTTTTTTCGCTTCCCCTTTTTCTTCTTTACCCGCTTTTGCGGGGTTTTTGTCGGCATCTTTGCCCCATTCTGCGCGGTGCCAGTCCTCCACATGCAGGTCTTCCACGGTTTCCTCCGTGGCGTGTGCCAACTCCGACACTCTCAGCACCGTTTCCTTCCTCCACACCGTAAAATCTTCACTCTTACCCCTGTATCCGCCGCGTCGTACGGAGTCTTCCACCCTCACAGCCACTTTCCCCCTCGCGTTCCTATTCATTTTTTCGGCATATTTCAGCCATTTCGCCCTGTATTCATCTTCATGAGGCGTATATTCCCCCTTAGGGGTATATAAAAGCGCTTCGGCGATATTGGTATATTCGCCGAATCGCTCCATTTCCTTATGTTGCAGCCATTTTTGCTGCAGGCGCCAGGCCACTTCTGCCGCCGACATCGCCTTGAGTCGGTTCACATACCAGCCTATCCGCTTCATCATTCCGTTACCCATACATACTATCCTCCTCTCCCCCTTCCCCTAAAGCCCAAGGCCTCATTTCCTTCCCCCTTGTCTGTTCAGTGATCACGCGAGCTCGCGTGATCTCCGCCTCGCTCCCTTTCCTAAGACCTAAAGCCTAAGACCTAAAGCCTAAGACCTAAAGCCTAAGACCTAAAGCCTAAAGCCTCAAGCCTCTCTCCCCTCTATCCTGCAAATATACCACATTTTTTCCATTCCTGCAACCAGCCCCTCCTTCCCGGCCCTGTCGTAAAAAAAAATAGGAGGGGTGCCGGAGTCTGCCGGCACCCCTCCAGAGGGTAGCTATTGTTATGGCTTATTTTGCAAGATTTTTGTCATTGCGCTTGTTGGTGAGGTAAGCCACCGGAGTTGCAATGAACATGGTCGACAGCGTACCGGTGATCACACCGAACAGCATCGCGAAGATGAACGAGCGGATCGAGTCGGCGCCGAGGATGAAGATGCAGAGCAGCACGAGCAGCGTCGAAGCCGAGGTCATGATCGTACGACCCAGAGTGCTGTTGAGCGACTTGTTCACCAGCGTGAAGAAGTCTTGCTTGGGATACAGACCGATGTTCTCACGCACACGGTCGAATACCACCACCGTATCGTTGATTTGATAACCGATTATGGTCAGGATCGCAGCGATGAAGGTCTGGTCGATCTCCATGGCGAACGGCAGGATGCCCCAGAAGAGCGAGTAGAAGCCGATGATGGAGAAGGCGGTGAAGGCCACGGCGGCAAGAGCGCCCAGCGAGAAGGCCACGTTGCGGAAGCGGAGCAGGATGTAGAGGAACATCGCGATGAGCGACAGGATCACGGCTACATATGCCTTGTTGCGCATGTCGTTGGCCACGGTCGGACCTACGGTCTGCGACGACAGGATGCCCTGGGTCTCGTCAAGTGTCGAGAAGTCGTCGTAGGTCATACCCTCGGGCAGCAGCCCGTCGGCCTTGAAGGTGTTGTAGAGCTTGTCGGCGATTTCGGCCTCGATGTCCGAAGCGTCCTCGCTGCTCTTGATCTTATAGTTGGTGGAGATACGCACCTGGTTGGAGTTCTCGATGGTGATCACCGACACTGCGGCGGTCTCACCCTCGGCGTTGAATACCGGAGCGAGGATCTCCTGAAGGTGGCCGGTCTCCACGGGCTTCTCAAACTTTACTACGTAGTTACGGCCGCCGGAGAAGTCGATACCCTGGTTGAGGCCGCGCACAAACAGCGAGATAACCACGATCAGCACGAAGGTGCCGATGATCGAGAAGGCCACCTTGCGGGCGCCGAGGAAGTTGAAGTTGGAGTTGTTGAACATCTTCTTCGAGATGCCGGTAGAGAAGGTGAGGTTCTCGAAGGGTTTGTGCTTGGCGCCTACGATGAAGATGATACGGGTCAGATATACTGCTGTGAAGAACGAGCAGACGATACCGATGATCAGCGTGGTGGCGAAGCCCTTGATAGGACCTGTGCCGAAGAAGAGCAGGATCACACCGGTGATGATCGAAGTGAGGTTCGAGTCGAAGATGGCCGAGAAGGCGTTCGAGTAGCCGTCGGCGATAGCCGTGCGCACTGTCTTGCCGTTGCGCAGCTCCTCTTTGGCGCGCTCGAAGATCAGCACGTTGGCGTCAACCGCCATACCCAGCGCGAGCACGATACCGGCGATACCGCTCAGTGTCAGCACTGCCTGGAACGAGGCCAGGATACCGAAGGTGAAGAAGAGGTTGCAGATAAGTCCGAAGTTGGCGATCAGGCCGGGGATCAGACCGTAGATGCAGCACATGAAGATCATCAGCAGCACCAGCGCTACCACGAACGACCATATACCCGATTCGATAGCCTGCTTACCCAGCGACGGGCCGATGACCATATCGGAGATGATGTCGACCTTGGCGGTCATCTTACCGCTCTTGAGCACGTTGGCAAGGTCCTGAGCCTCCTCCACGGTGAAGTCGCCGGTGATCTGCGAGCGGCCGCCCTCGATCACCGAACGGATGTTCGGGTAGGAGTATACCAGATCGTCAAGCACGATGGCCACGGGGTGGCCGATGTTGCGCTGGGTGATGCGGGCCCAGTCGCGGGCACCGTCAGAGTTCATTGTCATCGACACTACGTTGCCCTGCATCTGGTCGTAGTCGCTCGAGGCGCTGATCACGCAGCTGCCGTCGAGGGCCGGGCCGCCGTTGGTGGCGCGGAGGGCAATCAGCTGATAGGTGTCGAGCTGGCTCTCTTTGCCGGTCACGGTGTCGTTGAAGTTCACCGGAGTCGGCTTCACGCTCCAGCGCAGCTTCAGGTTGGAGGGGAGGTACTGCTTACCTTCGGGGCTGTTGATCATCGCGTCGATGTTCTCGCGCTCCTTGGCGGTGGCGATACCTAAGATAGGAGTAGCGTCGGAGTTGATCATCAGGAAGTGCTCACGCAGGCCGCTGCCGTTCTTGGCGCGCATGGCCTGGTCGAGCTGTGCCAGCTGACCGGTGATCTCGTTGGCGGCGTAGCACTCGTAAAATTCCAGGTTGGCCGAGCGCTGCAGCAGCTCGCGCACACGCTGATGCTCCTTCACGCCCGGAAGCTCCAGAAGGATCTGCCCGTCGTTGTCCTGAAGCACCTGGATGTTGGGCGATACCACGCCATAGGCGTCGATACGGCTGCGGAGCACGTTCGTGGCCGAGTTGTTCACACGGTCCTTAACCTCGCTCTTCAGAGTTGAGGTCACCGCGTTGTCGTCCTGACCCGGCTTTACGATGCTGTTGAACACCACCGAGAAGTCCGCCTGCTTGTTGAGCTTGCGGTATTCCTTTACAAAGGTGCCCACGTAGTCCGATGAGTGGTTGCCACCGATGATCGAGTCGGTGTTGGCCAGAGCCTGGTCAAATGCGGCGTCGGCATCGGCGTTTTTCATCGAGCGGAGCATGTCGGGCATCGACACCTGAAGGATCACGTTCATACCGCCCTTCAGGTCAAGACCCAGACCTACGCCCCACTTCTGCACTTCATTGTAATTGTAACCCAACCATACAGGCTGCTTGCTGATTGAGTCGATGTAGGCTTTGTAAGCCTTGTTGTACTGCTCGGAGTTTTTGCCTTCGGCGCCTGCTACGGTCATAGCATACTGTTCTGCTTTTTTCTCCTGCTTGCTGCTCACCATGGTGAACGACAGGTAAAACAGACACACAAGCACCAGGAAGATTGCGATTACACCCGCAATGATGCTTCCGAGGGTTCCTTTGCTTTGCATGTGGTTTGTTAAAATCTGTTTTGTTATGTTATTATTTTTTATTTCCGATCTCTGGGCAGCCTATCGCACTTTCGTTTTTAGCTCCATTGCTGCTCTTTTGGGCCGTTTTCACCCGCTTTAAGCGACTTCCCGCGGCGATTGGTTTACTTGAAAACAGGGCTGCACGCGCTGCCAACTCTTTGATAGTCAGCGCCGCGAGCTTCCCACAGGGCGTATTGCTCCCCGTTTCGCCTGATTTTCAGCTTGCAAATATACAAATTATCTTCTTTCCCTCCAACTTTTTCTCCCTCCCCCTCCTTTTTTCTCCCTTCCTCCTCCCCCCTCCTGTTCAGTGATCACGCGAGCTCGCGTGATAGCCCCTTCCCCCGGCCGGCTTCTACAGCCGTTTCTCCACGCTGTATTTGCCGGGCTTGTACTCCTTGCTCGTGCTCTCGCCAGGGAGTGTCACTTCGGCCACAGCCCCTTCGGGCACGGTAAAGCTCCATTTCCATAGGTCGCCGTCATACTGCCAGTGGCTCTTGATGGTGCCGGCAGCCGACGCATATTCGGCTTTCACGTAGCCTAAGCGCTTGTCGGGCACCGGTTTCATGATGATACGTTTGAAGCCCGGCTCTTTGGTGTCGGTTGCGATGCCGGCCATACTCTCCCACATCCATTCGCACACACAGCCGTAGGCATAGTGGTTGAAACTGTTCATACCCTTCGGGCCCATGCCGCTGTCCTTCATATAGCTGTTCCAGCGCTCCCATATGGTGGTGGCGCCGTTGTCTATGGAGTAGAGCCAGCTCGGATTCTTGCGCTGCAGCAGCAGCTCGTAGGCGATGTCGCTCATCCCGTTGGCGGTGAGGGTCGGCATCAGTATCGACGTGCCTAAGAAGCCGGTCTGCAGGCAGTTGTCGTGCTCGGCGAAGTTCTTGCGCAGGCGTGCCTTCATATCCTCTTTAGCCTTCCCGTCCACCAGTTTGCCGCGCAGAGCGAAGAGGGCAGGGGTCTGCATGGTGTTGAGTATCTCGGTCTTGAAGGTGCCGTCGGCGTTGAGATGCTCCTTCTGAAGCATCTCGCGGGCCTCTTCGGCCATCGCTTCGTAGCGCTTGGCATCGGTGCTGCGGCCGGTGCCGGCGGCCATCTCGGCCATCATCTCGGCATCCATCAGCCAGTAGCTGGCGCTCAGATAGTTCCAGTAGGCCACTGCCTCGGGGCGAGTATGCCAATTGCCGTTCTCGTCCTGATAGTCTTTGCGGCCGCTGCAGCTCTCCAGGGGCTCATAGCTCAGCCAGTCGGCCCACTGATAGTTGCCGTTCTCCTCCACCAGCGCTTCGTGGCGGTATTTGGTGTCGTTCAGATGGTTCATATATTTCTCCATCGCGGCCCAGTTTTCGTCGACAATCTCTTTGTCGCCAAACTGGCTCCATACCACCCACGGCACTATCACGCCGGCATCCGACCATCCCAGGCGGCACATGTCGGTGGGATATGCCCCGTACTGGGCCTCGGGAGCCACGCCGGGGAAGCTGCCATGCTCGTTCTGCGTGTCGCGCATGTCGCGCATCCATTTGTGGAAGAAGTCTTTAGTGTCGGCAAAGTAGGTGCCGGTCTTGGTGAATACCTGCGTATCGGCGGTCCACCCCAGGCGCTCGTTGCGCTGCGGGCAGTCGGTGGGCACGGAGAGATAGTTCGACCGCTGGCCCCATATGGCGTTGGAGATCAGCTTGTTCACCAGCTCGTTGCCGGTCTCTATGTGTCCTGTCTCCAGATCGGCGGTTATCGAGGTCACGGGCACCGACTCTATCTCCTTGATTTTCACCGGTGCATCGGCGTTCACCGACACGTAGCGGTAGCCGTAGAAGGTGCACCCCGGGCGGTAGCTTACATATTTGTCGCCGTTGTTGGCGAAGGTGTAGTTGAGCCGCATACCCTGCTCGTGCATGCGCAGATTGGTGCGGTGAGTGCTCCCTTCAGGGCCGTCCATGCCGCGGCTGGTGGCGCCGTTGCCGTCATTGAGGATCTCCGACGGGTAGCAACTGAGGGTCGTCCCCTCGCGGGCTGCGAACTCAAACTGCGGCACGGCGGCGCTGTTCTGCCCGAAGTCCACCACTAAGGTCTCACCGGGCATCAGCGATATCTCCTCCCCGGGGCGGTAGTCTTTCACTTTCACTATCTTGCCAAACTCCCCGTCGCGAGCGCCGGTCACACCCTTCCAGATGTAGGCTTCTACGGGCTCAAGGGTCAGATCCTCACGCAGATACACCTCGGCACCGTGGCTCGGGAAGATCTGCCCGGCAAACTCGCGGTTCACCTCGGGGGTCTTCAGCTTGGAGGGGTCGGCGTAGCCGGGCTGCTCGCGGGCGTCGTACTGCTCGCCGTCGAAGATGCCGGCATGTTTTACGGGGCCGGCTATCCCGGCTTTCCAGTCGGTGGTGTTGGTCCCGAAATACTCTTTCTTGCCGTCGGCATAGGTCAGCTCCAGCACTCCGCGGAAGGCTACTTTCTTTCCGATCATCCCTTCATGGCCGGCGGGGGTGACGATTTTGTCGGCCCACCATCCGGGGGTCACCTGCACGGCGAGCATATTTTCTGCGCCGTTCTTCCGGTTGAGGGCGTCGGTGATATCGTAAGTAAATGAGAGCTTGCTCTTTGCGTGATGGGTGAAGCCGGGCTTCAGCACCTCTTCGCCTATCGCTTTGCCGTTGACGTAAAGCTCGTATACGCCCAGGCCGGTGGTCATCCATTTGGCATCTTTCACCTTCCCGCCGTTTTTTACGGTGGTCACAAACCAGCCGGCGCCGTCGGCGGCACGCTCGTTGTCACCCACGCGGCCGGTCACCACGGGCGCATCGGCCACAGAAATCCATTCGGCCTTCTCCCACAGGCTGTTGTCGAGGGCTGCGGCGCGCTTTCCGGCTTCGTTGTGCTGTCCAAAAGCTGCCGGCGCCATCAGCGCCATGCAGGCGCACACTATTTTCGCAAGGTCCTTTCTCATCTCAGGTCGTAGTAGGTTAAATTTTGCTTATTTTGGTTATGTCCCGTTTCCCGATGTCAAAATTAGTCATAATTTTTCTCTCCTCACACCTTAATTCTCCCTTTTTACCGAAAAAATGCCTAATTTTGTGTTGTTGATAACGTGTTTACATATTTTCTACCCTTTTCCTATGGCTATCAGTTCATCGTCCGTCGAATCGCTCATCGCTTCTCTTCCCGCTAAGGCTCAGGCTGTGGTGCGCGCTCTCCGCTGCCGCTACGAGGGCGGGCTCCCGGTCCGTGTACTCTTCGTCTGCCTTGGCAACATCTGCCGCTCTCCGGCGGCCGAGGGGGTGATGCTCGCCGAGATCGATGCTGCGGGCGACTCTGCCCGCTGGGTGGTAGATTCGGCCGGCACGGGAGGATACCACATCGGCGATCTGCCTGACAAGCGCATGCGCATCCATGCCCGCCGGCGCGGCTACGACCTCACCCACCGCGCACGCAAGGTGCGGGAGGCCGATTTCGCCGATTTCGATCTCATCATCGGCATGGACGCGGCCAATGTCCGCGATCTCCGGCGCCTCGCTCCTACCCCCGCCGACGAGGCCAAGGTGCTCCCGATGGCCGATTTCTTCACACATGCCACCCGCTACGACTATGTTCCCGACCCCTATTATGAAGGCGCTGAGGGATTTGAGCTGGTGCTCGACCTGCTGCAGGGGGCGGTGGCGCGCCTACACACGCTCGTGGCTTCGCCGCTGTAGGCCGCTTGGGGCACGGTAGTGATACGCACATGCGCAATACGTTGGAATATTGTGATTTAGATCTGTTATGAAGCGTTTTCTCAAGTGGACGGCCATTGCTTTGGCCTCCCTCATCGGACTTTTCCTCATCGTCTGCACCCTCATCGTGTGGATCCTCAGCCCGGCGCGCCTCACGCCGATAGTCGAGGAGCAGGCTTCGCGCCTCATCGACGGCGAGGTGCACCTGCAGCGCGTGGAGCTCACCTTCTGGAGCACTTTCCCCAAGCTCACAGTCGATGTCGACTCGCTTGAGGTTATCAGCCACTCGCTCCGCTCCCTCCCGCCTCAGGTGAAGGCTTCGCTCCCGGCCGATGCCGATTCGCTCCTGTCGCTCAGGTCTTTCCATGCGGGCATCAATGTGCTCCCGCTTCTCTTCGGCCACATTTCGCTCTACGATGTGCTGTTCGATGGCCCGAGGGTCAATCTGGTGCAGGCTACCCCCGACAAGGCCAATTACCTGATTTTCCCGGAGTCGGAGCAACCGGAGGATACTGTCCCCACCCCCGTCTCCTTCCCGAAGATCTCTATCAACCGCTTTGCCATCACCGACGCTTCGCCGCTCCGTTTCCGCTCCATCCCCGATTCGCTTTCGCTTGAGCTGGCGCTCCGCAATGTCTCGCTACTCGGCGACCAAGCTCCCTCATATATGCTTCAGATCGAGGGCAACGCCCGCTCGCCGATCATCGACGATTTCAATTTTCAACGCATCTCCTTCGGTGCCGACGGCTCCATTTCATGGGACAGCGAGCGGCCGCTCGCCATCGCCATCTCCGACTTCACCATGGCCCTTGACAGCATCAGCGTCACTTTTTCGGCCGATGCGTCGTTCGACGGCAATCCTTTGCTCCGCTCCTTCTCGGCCCGCACGGCGCCCATCGCGGTGCAGGGGTTGCTGACCCATCTCCCCGAGCCTTCGCGCTCGCTCTGCGCTCCGCTCCATACCTCGCTGACTGTCAAGGCTGAAGCTGAATTGCTGCGCCCATGGGTGCTGACCGACACGGTGCTCCCGGCTTTCACGGCATCGCTCACGGTGCCCAAGTCGCATATCGGCTACGAAAACTGGCAGATCGACAATTTCGAACTGCAGGCTTCGCTCCGTTTCGATGGCGCTGATCCTTCGGCTACGCTCATAGATATCAGTAAGATACAGGCCGATGGCGAGGGACTTCATCTCCTCGCTTCCCTCTCGGCAGAGGGCGATCTGGCCGATCCGCTCGTCACGGGACATCTCAAAAGCGCTGTCTCGCTGGCCGAAATCCCCGCCACCCTCCGCCGCCTCATCCGGGGCGAGGTGCGCGGACTCATCGATGCCGACGCCGATATCCGCCTGCGTCCTTCCGACTTGACACGCAACAATTTCCACCGCGTATATGCCCGCGGAAGCATGCACATCGACCGCCTCGATGCCTCTCTGCGCGATTTGGGCCATCTGGCCATGTCGGGAGGCGAGTTCGACTTCGGTTCCAATTCGCGCTTCGTGGCCGACGGACACCGCATCGATTCGCTCCTCACTGTCTCGGCCCGAGTTGACACTCTGGCTGCTCAAATGTCGGGTATCGACGTGCAAATCAAGCAATTGCGCATGGGCGGAGGTGCCATGAACCGCGCTTCCACCTCCGATACCACCGAAATCAACCCATTCGGAGCCACACTGGCTTTCGAGCGCCTGAAGTTCGACTCTCCGGCCGATTCCATCCGCCTGCGGCTCCGCAAGGCTTCGGCTCACGCTGCCCTGCGCCGCTATGAGGGCAATGCGCGTGTGCCGCGCATGGATCTCGCTATCTCTCTGGGCGGTATGGCCTTCGGACAGGCCTTCCACAAGGTGGCCCTCCGCGACGCCGAGGTGGATCTGACGGTGCACATGCGTCCGCAGCGCCGGCGTCTCCCCTCGGGCCTCTCCGCGGAGCGCCGCAAACAGATCACCGACTCGCTGGCGGCTCTCCCCAAGGTTGACAATATCGAGTTTCCGCTCGACTCCACCGACCGCAACCTCCTGCGCCGCTGGAATTTCAGCGGCCGCATCCACGCCGATGCCGGACGGGTGGTCACTCCGGCGTTTCCGCTCCGCAACCGCATCCGCCATGTCGATCTCCACTTCAATCAGGACAGCATCCGCCTGAGCAACCTCTCCTACGAGGCCGGGCAGAGCGATTTTCTCATCAACGGCACCATCTCAAACCTCCGCCGCGCTCTCACCGGGCGCCGTGGCAACACTCTCGGGGTGCATTTCACTGTCAGCAGCGACACTATCAATGTCAACGAGATCGTCCGCGCCCTCTTCGCGGGGGGCGCCATGGCGCAGCAGGCCGATTCGGCCTCGGTCTGGGCCGACGACGATCTGGCTGATGCGCGCCTCGAGCAGTCGGCCGACACGGTCACTGCTTCGGGACCGGTGCTCCTGCCTCACAACATCGACGCGCAGTTCACCATGTGCGCCGACCATCTCCTCTATTCCACCCTCTCGCTCACCGATTTCCGGGGCGATCTCATGATGTACGACGGTTCGCTCAGTCTGCGCGATCTCTCGGCCTCCACCGGCGTGGGGTCCATTGCGGTCAACGGCCTTTACAGCGCTCCCTCGGCCGACGCTCTGCAGTTCGGACTGGGGCTGAAGGTCAGCGACTTCCGCCTCGACGGGCTCACCTCGCTTGTCCCGGCCATCGACTCCATCATGCCGGTGATGAAAAGTTTTGCCGGCACGGTCAATGCCGATGTGGCTGTCTCCACGGGCATTACACCGCAGATGGATATCGATATCCCCTCGCTCCGCGCTGTCATCAAGATCGAGGGCGATTCGCTGGTGCTCCTCGACCCCGAGACCTTCCGCACCGTCAGCAAGTGGCTCCTCTTCCGCGATAAGAAAAAGAATCTCATCGACCACATGGCCGTGGAGGCTGTCATCGACAATTCTTCCATCGAGTTGTACCCCTTCATGTTCGACATCGACCGCTACCGCCTCGGCGTGATGGGCCACAACGACCTGGCTATGAACCTCAACTATCATGTGTCGGTGCTCAAGTCGCCCATCCCCTTCAAATTCGGCATCAACATCAAGGGCACGCCCGACAAGCTCAAGATCCGCCTCGGCGGCGCCAAGTTTAAGGAACGCATGATAGGGGAGCGCCGTGCCATCGCCGACAACACCCGCATCAACATCGTCGAGCAGATGGAGTCCGTCTTCCGTCGCGGCATCGCCCGCGCCCG
>ERZ779852.2123-NODE-2123-length-17011-cov-2.504836_pt1 | contig 17011 bp, 10 predicted proteins | sample MGYA00511559_ERZ779852 | MGnify/ENA primary metagenome ERZ779852 (study PRJEB29588, sample SAMEA2157977) | human gut metagenome | biome: human gut; feature: human-associated habitat; material: faeces | place: Denmark | collected 2008/2010 ...
TTATCGATTACAAAGATACAAACAAATTAAAGAGATACATCTCTGAGAGAGGAAAAATCCTTCCTCGTCGTATCACAGGCAACTGTGCAAAACATCAGAGAGCTCTTACAGTAGCTATCAAGAGAGCTCGTCACGTTGCATTAATGCCGTACGTATGCGAATAAATTCGCAGCGAATAAATTCGCAGCGAGTAAACTCATAGTGAATAACAATATGTGATGAATAAAACACCGTGCAGACGTTTGAAACGCTGGCACGGTGTTTTTTGGTGCGCTTGCGGCGCACGTCACTAATGGATGAAAGTTCCTAATCCGCCCTAGTAGTGGGAAGGATACAGCCATAAAATTACATTAAACAAGACACAGGCTGGAATGAAAAAAGGTGAAACCCTTACATTGAAGGCTGTTGTCGCACCGGAAAAAGCAACAAATAAAGGTATCAAGTGGTCCTCATCCAATACAAAAATTGCTGCCGTTGACAAAAACGGAAAAGTAAAAGCACTGCAAAACGGAACTGCCACGATCAAAGCGACAGCAAAAGACGGCAGTGGTGTGAGTGCTTCCTGTAAGATCACTTATAAACTGGGTAAAGGAAAAAATAATGACCAGAATCCGGAATATTATTACAACCAGAAAGTAAACTTAAAGGCAGCTTCAAAGAAAGGTTATGCATTTAAAGGCTGGTATACAGACAGCAAGTACACAAAGAAAATCACAACGATCGCAAAGAACAGTAAAAAGAACATTACTGTATATGCAAAATGGGAAAAAGTCGTTGTGAAAAAGGGAGCTGTAAAGAAAGTGACAGTGACAGGAACATCAAAAACCTTAAGCAAACTTTCAAAAGGCAAGACTTATTATGTCAAAGTGCGTGCCTATAAGAAAGATTCCACAGGCGCAAAGGTTTATGGAAGTTTCAGCAGTGTGAAGAAGGTAAAGATCAGTAAGTAGCCCAAAAAGTAAATTTATAATATATGTCATGTGGTAAAAACATGATAGAAAGTGGAGAATTTTGTTTTTTGCAGGATTCTCCACTTTTTTAACTCATGATAATGGATGTCTGCAGAGAGTGTATTCTATTATCTGTCCGGTTTTTTTCTATAAAAATTCCTCTATTTTTAATATTTTCTTCTGCTAACATAAATTTGTAACGGTAGAAAATATATAAAAGGAGGAGAACGGGGTTTGAAACGAAATTGGAAAGCAGGGGTATGCGTAGCTTTATGCAGTGCTATGGTTTTTACCGGGATAGGACCGGTGTTGACACCATATCTTGAAAATGCAGTTGTCTATGCAGATGAAAACGAAAATTCAGGGGTAAAAAAAGTTTTTACTGCAGATCAGCTGAAAGTGGCATGGGGAGACGCGGATTATGAACTCGCAGATGGACAGTGGAAATTGTCTTTTGCAAAACAGTATAATCAGGTGAAATGGACGTTGCCGGAGAGTATCGAAATGTCACAGGTGAATGCTGTTACATTTCAGGTGGCGGATCAGAAAGTACCGATCAGTCTGAAAGTATACAACGGTGGAGATGATGCAACAGCAGCTAATACACAGTACGGATTAAGCGGACAGACGGAGTATACGATAAATCCATCGGGGGATGGCGCTATTGATGCAGTCGGAATCATGATAACGGAAGATAAACCGGAAAATGCAACGGTAAGTCTTGTCAGTGTGACATTTGAACTGAAAGCAGGAGCAGGTGATGCAAAACTGGGGAATAATATTATAAAAAACGGTGATTTTGCAGCGTCCGAAGCGGCGGAGTCATGGAACAGTGCAGCCGGAGAATCGGTTGTTTCAGTTGCAGCAGAGGAAGAAGAAATCGCAGATTCCGGTCTTAAAACATACGGTGTACTTACACGTAATCAGGAAACTGCCACCCCTGGGGATTGTTTTTCGCAGGATATCACGGATGCGGTTGAAAAAGGGGAAACATACAAATTCTCATTCTGGGCAAAATTGTCCGATGATTACAAAGATACTCCGGAAGAGCAGAGAAATGTGGAGTTTGCACCATTCTATGTTTCCGGTGGTGAGGCAACATATCTTGGAAGTTATTCAGCAGGTATTTTGTCAGGAGACTGTACAAAGACATTAAAAGCTGGAGAATGGACAAAATATGAGGGAACTTTCAAAATACCGAAAGCTGCAGATCAGGTGGTCATCCGTATTATAGAACAGGGAACCAACTATGGACAGGGCGATTGCGTAAAAGGGACTTACTATGTGACCGGTGTGTCCATGAATAAGATTGAAAGAGAAAAGCCATCTATTGAGAAGGACATCCCGGACTGGAAAGAAAGTGTGAAAGCTGCTTTAGGCAATGATGTAGTTGCCGGCACAGCAGTGACCGGTGATGAGATCAATGATGATACGCTGATGGAACTGGTGGAAAAACACTTTAATGCGGTTACACTTGGAAACGAATTAAAACCGGATGCATTGTTCAACTATCAGTTAGAGGATAAAGTCAACACAAAGACGATCCAATTTAAAGGACAGGATCTTGAAGTCCCGGTCGTAAATGAAGCCGGTGACAGCTTGGACTTTTCACGTGCAGATAAATTAATAAATAAAATCTGTGAGTGGAATAATGAAAATCCGGATAACAAAATCCGTATCCGTGGTCATGTCCTTGTATGGCATTCCCAGACACAGGAATGGTTTTTCCATGAAAATTATGATAAAACCAAACCTTATGTGGACAAAGAGACCATGAACCGCCGTCTTGAATGGTTTATTTCAAGTGTCTTTGACCATTACTTCGGGGAAACTGCAAATGGAAAATATGACGGATTATTTTATGGCTGGGATGTTGTAAATGAGGCTGTCATTGGAAACTCTTACCGTACAGATACCGTGAGTGCAGCGGAAAGTCTAGATGAGATCCGTCATGGAAATAATTCAAGCTGGTGGCATGTATATAAGAGCAACGAATTTATCATCAATGCCTTCAGATATGCAAACCAGTATGCACCGAAAAATGTAGAGCTTTATTACAACGATTTTGGTGAGACGGATAATACAAAATGTGAGGGTATTGTAAAACTCATCAATGATGTAAAGGCTGCCGATGGAACCAGACTGGATGCATTTGGCATGCAGGCACATTACAGTGTGGATAGTTTTTCTGCCACGCAGTTTAAAACAGTGGCTGAAAAATATGCAAAAGCTGCAGGAAAAGTACAGCTTACAGAGCTTGATTTTAAATCAAGTGCATCTTATACATCAGGTATGGCAACAAAAGAGAGCGAGTATACTAAAATTGCATATTGTCATAAACAGTTATTCGATGCGATCAAAGGCTTAAAAGCAGATGGTTCGAACGTTTCCGGATTGACCGTATGGGGGGTCATCGAGCCAAATTCATGGTTACATGAACAGTCTGGTGTTGGTGGTGGTGCAGACGGCTCTGCGCAGTGCCCATTGCTTTTTGATGGAAATTATAAAGCAAAACCTGCGTACTGGGCGTATGTAGATGCATCCAGACTCCAGCCGTCAATTCAGGATGTAGTTGCTGCAGAGAAAAAAGGTGATGCAGTGACAGGAAAGACATACAGTATCATGCAGAATGATATCACGGCTTCCTTTATTTCGATGTGGGATAAAGATGGTCTTACCGTGCAGGTTACGGTAGAAGATGCCGTAAAAGATGATAATGATGCAGTTGCTGTTTATGTGGATTCTGCAAATTCCGGAAAAGATGACATCACACCAGTGACCGTAACGGTAAAAAGAAGCGAGGCAGCAGAAGTAGAAAATGGTTATCAGGCAACCATAAAGGTACCGTTATCAGGACTTTCCGTTGCAAAAGTGATCGGAATGGATGTTGTGGTCACAAATGGGGATAAAACAGCCGCATTTAATGATTTGACAGGAAAACAGGGAACAAGCAGTAAATATTACGCGAAAGTAACGATGAAACCAGGGGTGGAGAAAGCTGCCTATGGTACAGTTACCGTAGACGGAGATAAAGATGCGGTATGGGATAATGCCGGAACCATTCCGATTACAATCAATCTCGGCTCCAATGTTTCTGCAAATGCGAAGTTACTCTGGGATAAAGACAATTTTTATGTATATGCCGAGATCAAAGATCCTGTCCTCAATAATACCAACGGTGATGCATGGGAGCAGGATTCCTTAGAAGTATTTATCGACGAAAATAATGGAAAATCCAACTCTTATGAAGACGATGACAAGCAGTACAGGATCAGTTATGCAAATGATCACTCATTTAATGGCAAAAAGTGCCTTGAAGAGAATATGAAGTCTGTGGCAAAAATAACTTCTGACGGATATGTTGTTGAGGCGTCATTTAAATGGACGGATATCACACCAAAAGCCGGAGATGAGATCGGACTTGAATTTCAGATCAATGATGCTGATGCAAGTGGCAAAAGAATTGGTACATTGAGCTGGAACGATGAAACAGGAATGGGATGGTCTAAACCGGAAGTATTTGGTACTGTAAAACTTGGAGAAATTAAAAATGCTCCGGAGAAAGATACAGAAAAGAAACCGGAAACAGAGAAGAAAGAAGTAAAAGTTAAAAAAATCACGTTAAATAAAACAAAAGCCGGAATGAAAAAAGGTGCAACGCTTACATTAAAGGCTGTTGTTTCACCATCTGATGCAGATATTAAAGACGTTAAGTGGACATCTTCCAACAAAAAAGCTGCGACTGTTGATAAGCATGGAAAAGTAAAAGCATTGAAAAATGGTGTGACCACGATCACGGCAATGGCAAAAGATGGAAGCAGAGTAAGCGCGTCCTGTAAGATCACGGTAGGTTATAAAATTACCTATAAGTTAGGAAAAGGTAAAAACAGCAGCAAAAACCCGGAATATTATTACAATGAAAAGGTAAATTTAAAATCTGCTTCCAAAAAGGGATATGTCTTTAAGGGCTGGTATACAGACAGCAAGTATACAAAGAGAATTAAAACAATCTCAAAGAGCAGCAAAAAGAATCTTACTTTATATGCGAAATGGCAGAAAGTGACCGTAAAGAAATCTGCAATTAAGAAAATGAAAGCTGTTTCGGGAAGAAAAGCAAAAGTTACAGTCCAGAAAGTGGAAGGTGCAGCCGGATATCAGATCGTTTATTCTACGGATAAGCAATTCAAAAAGAATGTAAAGAAAGTAACAATATCAGGCACATCAAAAACACTTGGAAAATTGGCAAAAGGCAAGACATATTATGTAAAAGTACGTGCTTATAAGAAAGATTCCACAGGAGCAAAAGTTTATGGAAGTTTCAGCAGTGCAAAGAAGATAAAGATCAGTAAGTAGTTCCCAAATAAATTTAATATACCCGTCATACAGTAAAATGTGTGGCACACCGGAAAGAGGATTTTGCAACTAAGTTGTGAGGTCCTCTTTTTGCTTTGCATGATAGGTGTGTGTTTTTCCAGTACCATAAACAGGAATCGGAATTGATAAAATTTAAAATGTCAACCGATTAACATAAAACACAAGGCTTTAATAGTCCTTTCTGCCCATAAATGATTAAAAATGCAAAATATATGTTGTGAATATGTACAAAAACAGAAGCGATTATTTGATTATAACTGACAAATCGTATGTCAACCGATTGACATATACAAAAAGTAGTGTTAAAGTAAGGGCACAGTAAGGACAGCGATGACGGACAGCCAAAAAGAATTAGTAAAATGGGAACGGGAACCAATCATATTTTAGATCATGAAAGAGTGGAGGAAAAACAATGAAAGCAAAAAAAGTGGTAGCAGTATTCATGACAGCAGCAATGACAATGGGGATGTTAGCAGGTTGCGGAAGCAACAACAACAGCACAGGTACAGCAAATGCAGGCAGCAATAGCGCAGAGAGCAAAAGTGATGCCGGTGAGAGCACAGATGCAGCAGGAACAGAGAGTGCCGGAAGCACTGATACATCAGATCTGGCAGGAACACAGATCACCATGTTAAACAGTAAAGGTGAGATCCAGACAGCACTTGAAGATATGGCAGAGGCGTTTAAAGAAGATACAGGAATCGAGCTTGAAGTTCAGGCATGTGGAACTGGCGAATCTCCATATACAAGAGTTACAAGCGCATACAACTCAGGAACAGCACCGACGATGGCGATTTTAGATACCACAGACGTTGTTGCACTTGCTTCCCAGTATGCAGTTGATCTCTCCGGTGAAGAGTGGGTAAAAGAGTGTGTAAACCAGACCACACAGGTTGACGGAAAAATATACAGCTTCCCATTCTGTGTTGAGGGACGTGGAATCATTTACAATAAAACAGCGATCGAGGATACTTTAGGAGAAGAGTTTGATCCATCCACCATCAATTCCTACGATGCATTAAAGGAACTGCTTGAAAACCTTCGTGCAGGCGGCATGGAGAATCCGGTCGTTATCTCCAAAGAAGACTGGTCTTTAGGCGCACATCAGCTTGGATTTATCTATGATTCCTACGACGGAACCACCGAGGGAAGTGCCAAAGTCATCGACGAGTTAAAAGCAGGCACATTAAAGGCAGAAGATTATGACAGATTCAACGAGTTCATGGATACTTTTGATTTATTAAGCCAGTATAACATCAACGGAGAGGATCCTTTAGGTGCTCTTTATGATCAGGATCCGATCTTCTTAGCTGACGGTGATGCCGCTCTCTGGATCAATGGATGCTGGGCTTGGCCAAACTTAAAAGAGGCAGGCGCTTCCGACAGTGACGAGTATGGATTCCTTCCATATATTTTAGGAAATGATACTTCTGATTTTGCAAACAACGGTATTCAGGCAAGCGCAAGCAAACAGTTAATGATCGATGCAGAGCAGTCCACACCGGAGCAGCAGGAGGCGGCAAAGGCATTTGTCAACTGGCTGGTATACTCTGACAACGGACAGAAAATGTTAGTAGAAGACGCAGCAGTGATCCCGGCATGCAAAAACAATACTTATGAAGCATTAGATCCGCTTGGAAAAGACATTCAGGCAAAAATGGCAGCAGGCAACACCTATTCATCCAGCTTTATCGCACCTTCTGACCACTGGAGTGTACTTGGAGCTTCCATGCAGAAATATCTTGGCGGACAGTGTACAAGAGATGATCTTGCAGCAGACATCGACAACTATTGGACATCACAGAATTAATCGTATCTAAAGAATAAAAACAAAAACATCTGAGCGTGACCGTACGGATCACAGCCATATATCATCTCTGCGGGAATGCCATCTGAACAAGCATGATGGCAGTTTCCGTGGGGATATCAGAAAGGAATTAGGGTTATGGGTAGAAAAACGGGAGAAAAAATTAAAAATCTATGTATCTTTGCACTGCCGGGATGTTTGATTTTCTGTGCAGTTGTCATACTGCCTTTCCTGTATGGTTTTTACCTGACACTGACCGATTGGGATGGAGTCAGCAAAGTAAAAAATATTATCGGCGTGCAGAATTATATTTCCGTATTTAAAGATACGGCATTCTGGTCCTCTATGGGACTTACCTTAAAATATGTAATTTTATCGGTTATCTTAGTTAATGCAGTGGCATTCCTTTTAGCATATGCACTGACAAACGGAATCAAAGGCCAGAAATTTTTCCGTGCCGGTTTCTTTACACCGAATTTGATCGGTGGTGTCGTACTTGGATTTATCTGGCAGTTCGTATTTTCAAGAGTGCTTGTAAACATGGGAAAAAGCACAGGCTGGGGATTATTTTCTACTTCCTGGTTAGCAGACCCGGACAAGGCATTCTGGTCCATGGTGATCGTTACAGTTTGGCAATTATCCGGTTATATGATGTTGATCTATATTGCCGGTTTCACAGGGCTGTCCACGGATGTGCTTGAGGCAGCCAGCATAGATGGGGCAACAGGTCTCCAGAAAATGAAGAGCATTATCTTACCACTGATGGTGCCGTCTTTTGTTATCTGTCTGTTCCTTACCTTATCGAGAGCATTCATGGTTTACGATGTAAACCTTACATTGACAGGCGGTGAGCCTTACGGTTCCACCAGACTGGTTGCGATGTATGTCTATGAAAAGGCATTTACATCCAGAAATTATGGCGTAGGCCAGGCTGAAGCACTGATCTTATTTATTATTGTTGCATGTATCAGCGGTGCACAGATCTATATCGGAAAGAAGAAGGAGGTAGAGGCATAATGAGCAGAGGTTCAAAAGTTGGCGGGACAAAACGCCGTGTATTGGATGTTGTTGGCTTTACAGCGATCATTGTTTTATTCCTGCTTTATATGGTACCGTTCATTCTGGTGTTGTTAAACTCCTTTAAACAGAAACGTGATATCATCAAGAATCCATTTTCCTTTATTACAGAAAAGGGATATACACTTGCAAACTATACAAAAGCATTTGAGAAAATGGAATTCATAAAAGCGTTTGGAAACTCCCTGTTTATCACAGGCTTAAGCACATTGCTCGTCATCATTTTCGCATCTATGGTAGCATATTATTTTACCCGCGCAAAAAATACATTTTCCAGAGTATTCTTTGCACTGATGGCAGCATCCATGATCATTCCATTCCAGGCGATCATGATCCCGTTAGTTTCCATTTATGGTTCCGGGCTTCATTTGTTAAACCACAGACTGACACTGATCTTTATGCATACCGGATTTGCGATGAGTATGTCAGTATTCATTTATCAGGGATTTATTAAGAGCGGTATCCCGCTTTCACTGGAGGAGGCGGCATATCTGGATGGATGTACCAATGTACAGACATTTTTCAAGGTCGTATTTCCTCTGTTAAAACCGACTACGGCAACCCTTGTGATCTTAAACGTACTGGCATTCTGGAACGACTATCTGCTTCCTTCACTGGTACTTGGAAAGAAAAACTTATATACACTTCCGTTATCCACTTATTCTTTCTACGGAACTTACTCATCCGATTACGGTGTGATCATGGCAGCACTGGTACTTACTGTTGCACCGATCCTGGTATTATATCTGTTCCTGCAGAAAGAGATTATCGATGGCGTGGTAGCCGGAGCGGTGAAATCATAAAAGAGTATTATTCCTGTGAAGTGGCAGCAGTGAAATGGTGGTGAGCATAAAAACAGGATTTTATGCAGAAATGGAGACTGATATGAAAAAGTTGGAAAACAAATGTATGCTGATTACTTATTCGGATTCGATGGGACATAATCTGGCAGACTTAAACGAGATCTTAGATAAATATTTTAAAAATGCAGTGGGCGGGATCCATATCCTTCCGTTCTTCCCTTCTTCGGGAGACAGGGGATTTGCACCGATGGATTACCACAAAGTCGATCCGGCATTTGGAGACTGGAGCGACGTGGAACATCTGGCAGAAAAGTATTACCTGATGTTTGATTATATGATCAATCATATTTCGGCACAGAGTCCGTATTACAAAGACTTTCTGGAGAAAAAAGATGCATCTGAGTATCATGACCTGTTCATCCGCTACAAAGATTTCTGGGAAAACGGGGAGCCGACCGAGGAGCAGGTGGATGCAATCTACAAGAGAAAACCGCGTGCGCCGTATGTGGAGGCACATTTTGCAGACGGAACATCTGAAAAAGTATGGTGTACGTTTGATGAGGAACAGATCGATATCAACTGTAAATCTGAGACGGCAAAGCGTTTTATCCGCGACAACTTAACGACATTGTGTGAGCATGGCGCTGCAATGATCCGCCTCGACGCATTTGCCTATGCGACAAAAAAAGCCGGAACAAGCTGTTTTTTCATTGAGCCGGATGTATGGGAGTTCTTAAAAGAGTGTGAGGATATCGTAAAGCCTTACGGAGTCACACTTTTACCGGAAATTCATGAGCATTACACGATGCAGGAGAAGATCGCAAAAGAAGATTACTATGTATACGATTTTGCACTTCCAATGCTGCTCATCAATGCATTATACTATGGACAGACACAGTATTTAAAACACTGGTTTGAGATCTGCCCGCGCAAACAGTTCACGACACTTGATACGCATGACGGAATCGGTGTGGTAGATGTCAAAGATCTGCTGCCGGATGAGGAAATTGAACGCACAAAAGAAGATATCTTTAAATTTGGTGCAAATGTCAAGAAAATCTACAATACCGCAGCGTACAATAACCTTGACATTTATCAGGTGAATTGTTCCTATTATTCTGCACTTGGTGATGAGGATGATGCATATCTGTTGGCGAGAGCAGTTCAGTTCTTTGCACCTGGTATTCCACAGGTTTATTATGTCGGACTGCTGGCAGGAAAAAATGATTTGAAACTGCTGGAAGAGACAAAAGTAGGACGGAATATCAACCGTCATTACTATACAAAAGAAGAAATCGATGCGGAAGTAAAACGTCCGGTCGTGGCAGAACTTCTGCGCATGATGGAATTTCGTAATTCACATCCGGCATTCGACGGAACGTTTGAACTGGAAACCTGTGACGATGATAAACTTGTGATCGTGCGAAAGAAAGGCAATGAATGGGCAAAGCTTTCCGCTGATTTTAAGGCGAAGAAATTTGAGATCACTTATACAGAGGACGGAGAAGTTCGTGCGTTTTGAAGATAATTGCACAATAGGGTGTCAACGTTATCAGTAGTACGAATAAGAAAAATGCAAAAATATGCTGACCAGTGAAAGATGTTATGTGCTTACAAGTGCTGGTTAAAAAGGAAAAATATAAGTAGGAGGTTGTAAGACATGGAAAAGGAAATATATATCAAAAAAGGGTGGCTGTTTATTCCGGTCTGTGCCACGTATGGCGAACTGCCGTTTGGCGGCAAAAAAAACAACCGTATGCTTGAGATCTTCTGCCGGGAGGATAACAGCGAAACAAAGCTGTTTGAGTTTCAGATCCCGGCGGGAGAGGCAGAGGATGAAACATACCCTGTCAGTTATTATGCCCGTTTTCCGGTAAAGCAATTTACCGATAAAACACTAATTCTAAGAGGGGATCTTAGGAAAGCTTTCTTTGACGGAATCAGAAATGAGGACGTACCTGAAACGGAAGAAAAATCTCTCCGTGCTACGCAGGGTGAGGCTTTCCGCCGCCCTTCGATTCATTTTACACCGCAGACCGGATGGATGAATGATCCGAATGGCCTTGTATATGCCGAGGGCGTGTATCATTTGTATTTCCAGCATAACCCGTTTGATGTGCAGTGGGAAAATATGAGCTGGGGACACGCGGTAAGCAGGGATTTACTGCACTGGGAACAGAAGGATGATGTACTTTTCCCGGATGAGACCGGTACGATGTTTTCCGAAAGCGGTATTGTAAATGATCGTAAGATGCTCGGACTGCCGGAAGATACGGTGATATTTTTCTACACGGCAGACGGAAATAATAATAAATGGAGCGCAGGGAAACAGTTTACCCAGTGCATTGCATATAGCACCGATCTGCTAAAATGGCGGTGGAACTGCTCGTCCGTTCCGGCAATGGGGAACTTGTGCCGAACCGCACTACTCTGCCGGTATCACTTGTAGTAAGGGAGACGACTTAATTCAATAAGTATATGAGCCAGGTATATAGCAGGAAGGTAAATAGTGCATGCGCAAAACCGGCGCAAGAATGGAGGATTCCTATGGAAGAAAAAAAGTGGTGGAAAGAAGCGGTAGTCTACCAGATCTATCCGCGTAGCTTTATGGACAGCAATGGTGATGGTGTCGGCGATCTTCGCGGCATTAAGAGCCGGCTGTCTTATTTAAAATTATTGGGAATTGACGTGATCTGGTTATCCCCGGTCTATCAGTCCCCGAACGATGACAACGGTTACGATATCAGTGATTACAGGGATATCATGACGGAGTTTGGTACACTCGAAGATTTCGATGAAATGCTTGCCGAGGCACACAAACTTGGCATTAAGATCGTCATGGATCTGGTCGTCAACCACAGTTCCGATGAGCACCGGTGGTTTGTGGAGAGCAGAAAAAATAAGGATAACCCGTACCGTGATTATTATATCTGGCGCGAGGCAAAGGACGGAAAAGAACCGAATAACTGGGGTTCCTGTTTTGGCGGATCCGCATGGGAGTATGATCAGACAACAGATATGTATTATCTTCACATGTTTTCCAAAAAACAGCCGGATCTCAACTGGGAAAATCCAAAACTCAGACAGGAAGTCTATGACATGATGACCTGGTGGGGTGAGCGCGGCATCGACGGATTCCGTATGGATGTCATTACGATGATATCAAAAGACCAGCGTTTCCCGGACGGTGTAGTGCATGGCAATGAAAAATTCGGGGATTTTTCTCCTTATGTCAACAATGGTCCGCGTGTGCATGAGTATTTAAAAGAGATGAATGAAAAGGTAATCTCCAGATTTGACTGGATGACAGTCGGCGAGGGTGCCGGAGCAGGCGTTGAAGATGCGAAACGCTATGCCGGGACAAACGAAAATGAGCTGGATATGATCTTTACATTTGAGCATGTCAATCTCGGACAGACACAGTATGGCAAATGGAGTGACGGCAGTTTTGATCTGGTGGAGCTCAAAAAGGTATTTCAGAAGTGGGAGGACGGACTTGAAGGTGTGGCATGGAACAGCCTTTACTGGGATAACCACGATCAGCCAAGAGCCGTGTCAAGATTTGGAAATGACAGCGAGGAGTATCGTGAGATCTCTGCAAAAATGCTTGCAACCTGTCTGCATTTTATGAAGGGAACACCTTATATTTATCAGGGCGAGGAACTTGGAATGACAAACCGGAAATGCAGGGATTTTTCGGATTTTCGCGATATTGAGATCAAAAATGCATACCGTGATTTTGTCGGGGGCGGCATTTTAGACGAGGAGACCATGTTAAAATTTGTCAATGCCATCGGTCGTGACAATGCAAGATTCCCGATGCACTGGGATGACAGTGACAATGCGGGATTTACGACAGGAACACCGTGGATCTCTGTCAATGAGAATTATAAAAAGATCAATGCGGCAGCACAGGTAAACGATCCGGATTCTATATTTTCTTATTATAAGGAACTGATCGAACTGCGTCATCAGATGGAGATTATTGTGTATGGTGTATACAAGAGTAAGGCGATTGAACACCCGGATGTGTTTGCGTACACTAGAACACTTGGAGATGAGAAACTGTTTGTGGTCTGCAATTTCAGGGAGCAGGAGATGGATTTTACCCTGGAAGACGGTTTTACCGGGGACGAGAAAGTCCTGATCAGCAATTATGACGATGTGGTAAAAACAGAAAATGGCATCTATTTAAGACCTTACGAGGCAAAGGTATTTTACAGGAAATAAGTTTGGAGTGGAAGGGGAAAAACTATGGCAATCATCATAGATCAGGAGCAGAAACTGATCACACTGCATACAAAAAATACGACTTACCAGATGGGAGTCGGCAATTACGGGCAGTTGCTCCATCTTTATTATGGAAAACGTTTAACAGGCGATATGCGGTATCTTCTGATCTATTATGACAGGGGATTTTCCGGCAATCCGTATGAGGCGGAGTGCGACAAGACATATTCCATGGATGCACTGCCACAGGAGTATCCGGGTTTTGGAAACGGGGATTTCCGCAGTCCGGCGTTTGTGCAAAAAAATGCGGATGGGAGTTACTGTGCGGATCTGCGGTATGTTTCCTGTGAAGTATGTAAAGGAAAATATCAGATTCCGGGACTTCCGGCTGCTTATGACGAAACGGGCGCAGAGAGTGAGACGTTAAAAGTATATCTGGAGGATGCGCCGGGTGGTGTGCGTGTGACACTGCTCTACGGTGTATTTGCAGAGCTTGATATCATCACAAGGGCTGTACAGATTACAAACTGTGGCACAGAGGCGGTTCATGTAGAAAAGGCGGCAAGTGCTGCACTCGATTTTATGACCGGAGAGTTTGATGTGATCCATTTCCACGGCAGACATGGGATGGAGCGGATTTTTGAACGCACCCCGGTGGAGCATGGAAATCAGGTTTTTGGAAGCAGGCGGGGGGCATCCGGTCATCAGCAGAATCCGTTTGTGATGCTGTCAGGCAAGCAGACAGGGGAAGATGCCGGCGAATGTTATGGCTGTATGCTTTTGTACAGCGGCAATTTTAAGGCGGAGGCAGAAAAAGACCAGTATGAGCAGACAAGGCTTGTCATGGGCTTATCCGATGAAATGTTTTCGTGGAAGTTAGAGCCGGGAGAGACGTTTGACACACCGGAGGCAGTGCTGAGTTATTCGGCAAATGGTTTTTCGGCACTTTCGTGGAATCTGCACCGGCTGATCCGCAGCCATATCTGCCGCAGTGCATACCGCGATACCAAAAGACCGGTTCTGATCAATAACTGGGAGGCAACTTATTTTGATTTTACCGGAGAAAAAATCATAGAGATCGCAAAACAGGCGGCGGAGCTTGGCGTGGAGATGCTGGTGCTTGACGACGGGTGGTTCGGAAAGCGCGATGATGATCTGGCGGGACTGGGCGACTGGACGGTCAATGAGAAAAAACTCGGCATGCCGCTTTCACAAGTTGCAGAAAAAATTCGTGCACTTGGCATGAAGTTTGGAATCTGGATCGAACCGGAAATGGTCTGTGAGGACAGTGATCTTTACCGGGAGCATCCGGACTGGGCTTTTACAATTCCGGGTCGGAAACCGGTGCGTGCGCGCTATCAGCTGGTGCTTGATTATTCCAGAAAAGAAGTGGTGGACGGAATTTTTACGCAGATTGCAAAAGTGCTCGATGAAACCAAAGCAGATTATGTCAAGATGGACATGAACCGTCATCTTACCGATGTCTGGTCAAAAACAGAGGGAGAGCAGAATCAGGGCGCAATCCTGCACCGCTATATGCTCGGTGTATATGATTTTTTGGAGCGGCTGCATGAACGCTATCCGGCGCTTCTGATCGAGGGATGCAGCGGTGGCGGAGGGAGATTTGATGCGGGAATGTTGTATTATACACCGCAGATCTGGTGCAGTGACAATACGGATGCAATCGAGCGTGTCAAAATACAGTATGGAACATCATTTGCCTATCCGTCCTGTACGGTCGGTTCCCATGTGTCGGCGGTGCCGAACCACCAGACCGGAAGGACGACAGAGCTTGCGACGCGGGCAGCAGTTGCTATGGCGGGCAGTTTTGGTTATGAGCTGGATTTAAATCTGCTGACGGAAGAAGAAAAGGAGCAGGTCAGGGCACAGATCAAAAATTACCACCGTTTTGAGATGCTGATCCGGCAGGGAAGATATTACAGACTGACAGATGTCTGGCAGAAAAAAGAATATGCTGCGTGGGAGTATTGCAGGCCGGATGGAAGCGAGGCGCTGGTTACTGTGGTAACGCTGGATACGCAGTGTAATCCGGCGACGGAGTATGTGAAGCTGCGGGGACTTGGGGAAGATAAAAAGTACCGGGTGGAAGTTGTCGGAATGCAGACCGGTGGCGAAAATGGGCAGCGGATCAACGGGACACCGAATGCGGTGGAACCGGAGTACTATACAGGGGCACAGCTTGTATATGCTGGAGTGCCGGTTCCGCGGCTTGGGAACGAGTATAAGTCGTGGCAGGTGTACGTTAAGGAAGTGTAAGGAAAATATATGGAAAGGTGGATGCCGGAGGTGCTGTGAAGGCAAATTGAGCGAAGCCGGGGCGTGTTTTGTTCCGATGTCCGAAAATAAGAAAAGCTAAGTATGCCTGCGGGGGTGTGTGGCGGAGTGACGTGTGCGTCCTAAATGTGCCATCCGGGCACATTAGGACTTGGGCTGCCGTCCGTGGCAGCACAACACTGTGTGTTAACAGGCATACTAAGTTTTTCTAATTTTCTACCAAAGTCACAAAAGCAGCCCCGTTCTCTCAACGTTCCAACAAACCAAACCAGAACTTTGCATTAGCTTAACATAGCAGAAAGGAGCACATAAATGAACAAACAATATGATGTAGCCGCTCTCGGCGAGCTATTAATCGATTTTACAGAAAACGGCACCAGCGGTCAGGGCAACCCGGTCTATGAGGCAAATCCGGGAGGAGCACCGTGTAATGTACTTTCAATGTTAAATAAGTTAGGTCATCGCACCGCATTTTTAGGAAAAGTCGGAAATGATATTTTTGGCAGACAGCTTCGTGCTGCCGTGGAATCAGCCGGAATTGATGTGAGCGGACTTCTGACAGATGAGGATGTGCGCACCACGCTTGCGTTTGTTGAGACAAAGCCGGACGGCGACCGCGATTTTTCCTTTTACCGGAATCCGGGTGCAGATATGATGCTCCGGGAGGATGAGGTCAGGGATGACATTATTGCAGATGCAAAAATCTTTCATTTTGGCACACTATCCATGACCAATGAACCGGTCAGAAGTGCGACAAGACATGCAATTAAAGTCGCAAAAGAAAACGGCGCGATTCTTTCCTTTGATCCGAATATCAGGGAGCCGCTCTGGAAAGACATGGAAGATGCAAGAACGCAGATGGCATACGGTTTATCCGTCTGTGATATCTTAAAAATTTCGGACAATGAGATCCAGTGGTTTTCCGGGAAAGAAGATTACACCGAAGGGATCCACATGCTGCAGCAGACCTATCAGATCCCGCTCATCCTTTTATCTATGGGAAAGGACGGAAGCAGAGCCTATTATAAGGATATGCTGGTTGAAGTTCCTGCATTTTTACAGAAAAACACGATCGAAACCACCGGTGCCGGAGACACCTTTGGGGCATGCTGCCTGCACCATATATTAAAGTATGGCTTAGATAACCTTACAAAACAGCAGTTAAAAGAAATGCTCACATTTGCCAATGCAGCAGCATCCATCATTACGACAAGAAAAGGTGCCCTGCGTGTCATGCCGTCGTTGGAGGAGATTCAGAGATTGTTGTAGGGTTTGGACGTAAGAGTAAAATGTCTAAAGGATTTCTTAAACTTCGCAAGAATGTCTTGGAATTGTGCATGGAATCATATAATATATATGATAAACCAAAACGGTAAGCAGTACGGACAGGTGGAGGACACATGAAAAAGACATTATGTATGGTATTTTTCCTGACAGTGCTGGCAGGTACGGCAGGCTGCGGACAAAAAAATACC
>ERZ779852.2130-NODE-2130-length-16915-cov-3.361803_pt1 | contig 16915 bp, 10 predicted proteins | sample MGYA00511559_ERZ779852 | MGnify/ENA primary metagenome ERZ779852 (study PRJEB29588, sample SAMEA2157977) | human gut metagenome | biome: human gut; feature: human-associated habitat; material: faeces | place: Denmark | collected 2008/2010 ...
CAACAGCCGCCACCAGTGCCAGCATCCCCGGTTTCTGCAGGCTTTGGTAATTGCCACCGATTATGTCCTTAACCGCCTGCGAGCCGATCTTGATACCGGTATACAGCAGCACTATAGACAACACGATCGCTGCCACACACTCAAGCCTCTCATGGCCGTAAGGATGCTCCTTGTCGGATTCCTTCGACGCTAGTTTTACTCCAATTATCACTATTATGGTGCTGAACACGTCTGATGCTGAATGTACCGCATCACTTATCATTGCATTTGAATGTGCAAATATTCCCGCAAATAATTTGAATACTGACAGAAGTATGTTCTGTACTATCGTTATAAACGATACTTTATTTGCAACCTTTTTAAACTCATCCTCTGATACGGCAGATGCCACCATCGTGTTTATTTTGTTTGCGCTTTCCATATAATCAGCCATCCTTTCCTAAATGAACACCAGTCTATTGATAATCACCTTAATCAAAAGACCGATGCTGTGCGATCAATAAATTTCAGAAAGCTCTTATCACTAAATATATGTGGGAGATTTTATAGAATGTCTAAAAGAGTATAAAAAAACACCCACGACTCAGTATTAGTAACTACTGTCCCGTGGATGTAAAGATTCCACTGCCATGATGGCCCGACTCCTTGGCTTTCGCCAATGGTCTGCTCAGTTTGTACTGTAGATTTATATGCAGTGCAAAGAGTTAATTTAGGTTACCATCTATGGCAGTCTATGTCAATATTTATTTTCAGATCAAAATTCTTTTTCAAAACTGAACTTAATATCCTTGAGATCAAGTCCATTCGATTTCACATACAGTCGGAGCACATTGAATCTGCCGTAAAATTTGACCTCTTTCCTGATCACAACATCCTTGCCGTCAGTTCCGTTAAATGTGAAATTGCTCACAGGGAATCCGTTGAAAAACAGGGTACACGGCAGCTGGGCAAGCTTTTCGAGTGTCGAGCTTCCCCTCAGGCTCACCTCATACTCTCCCGGATGTTCAACATCAAGTGCTATGACATAATTCGTGTCGGCGGTGCTGGCCTTCTCTGTCAGATCTATAAGTATGTCTCTGTCGACATTGATGTATTCCACATCATCAATTGAAAAATCGTCCGCCTGCTTTGGACGGTTTATTATCTCTACCTCTACAGGCTCTCCCACAAGACGCTTAAATGCATTCGTATTCATGGCAAAGTTACACACATTCTTTGCAATTCTCTGAAGCTCAGCTCTCAATATACGTCCGTCCTGAAGTGCCTCTATGACATTATCTCCGCCCATGTTCTTCGAGCCGTCCGGGCAGCACATATACATGTCATTCTGTGCCTGTATCATAGTCGCAAAGTCATTTGCATCCGGCTCCATACCCCTGCGGTTGATGGATGCCCACCAATCTGTCATGACCACGCCTGTAAATCCCCACTCATTTCTGAGTATCGTGGTATTCAGATCATAACTTCCTGCGGTGTAGAGACCATTTACCAGACCATATGTTGTCATAACAGAGTCGGCATATCCCGACTTGACAGCTATCTCAAATCCCTTCAGATATATCTCCCTGAGTGCCCTCTGGGAGATGATCGAGTCAGTTGTATGGCGGTGATACTCCTGATTATTTCCGCAGAAATGCTTGATCGTTCCGGACACGCCGCTGGACTTAAGTCCCTCTAACTGTGCAGTTGCAATGGAACCCGTAAGGTATGGATCCTCGGAGAAATACTCAAAGTTTCGTCCATTAAGCGGGTGACGGTGGATATTCATTCCCGGTCCAAGAAGAACCTCAACCTTATTTGCTGTCATCTCAAGTCCGAGAAGTGCGTAAAGCCTTGTATTCAGTTCCCGGTTGAATGAAGATCCGCACAGAGTGCCATTTGGAAGTGAGAATGCCTTCATACCTGAGTCGAGTCTCATTCCCGATGGTCCGTCATCACAGCACACCGACGGAATCTTATGTGCGATCAAATTTGGCGATACCCCGGCAAATGCTGACGCTGTTCCCGCCGTCACAAGAGAACTTCCCATTCCCTCGCCGCGGACAAAGCATGCCAGATCCTCATCATCAAACTGCGCTATAAACTCATCCATGGTGACCTTGCCTTCCCTTACATCAAGAAGCATAATTCCCTTGTCACCGGTAACCGGTATCTCCTCCGGCAGCTCCTGCTCTCTCCTGTCATACATATCAACAGTGACTAGAGGTGTCTCCTCATACTCTATAAGCATCCTGCCGTTCTCATCACAGAATGGTTTCATGCGGTCAAACTTCTCATATGGTGCAAGTGCCTCCTGAAGCTTCTGAAGCTCCACAGTCTCGGTAAGCTCAAAGAACAGACACTCTGTTGTATTTCTTATGCTGTTTCCTACATGGATAGTGTAGTCTCCAGCTTCAAGCACATAACAGTTTCTATGGCCCGTGACTCCCGAATCGTCAAATGATGCCATACGGTCAAGCGGGATCTCAAACTTCAACTCATCGCTGAGTCCCGGAACAAGCTCCTTTGTCTTCGCAAAATCAATGAGCACTCTGGATGGCTTGCCAAGCCTGCCCTGTGGCATCTCACCGTACACCTGGACAACCTCCTTGCCAAGTCTCTTTCCTGTATTTGTGACTTTGACACAGATATTCGCCACACCTTTTTCAAAATCCATGCTTGCATGCTTTACACCGATTTTGAAGTCTGTGTATGACAATCCATATCCAAACGGATATCTGACCTTATCCTTTGCAAATGTCTCAAAGTAACGGTATCCCACATAGATATCCTCTGCGTAGAAGTTTCTCTCTTCGCCGCCGAAATTGTCATACGCAGGATAATCCTTGATATCGTAGGCTATCGTGTCTGTGAGTTTTCCTGAAGGGCTGACATCCCCTACGAGGACATCAACCACTCCATATCCTCCGACCATTCCACCCTGCCATACATACATGCAGGCATCCGGGGAAATCGTGTCAAGAAATGACATATCTATAAGACCGCCGACATTCAAGAGAACGACCATCTTCTGGAAATTCTCTCTGACAAGTCTAAGCATATCAGTCTCTATATCAGTGAGCATAAAAGCTCCTTTTTCAAGTGTATTGTCCTTGTCCTCGCCTGCCGTCCTAGCGATTATCACTATGGCCGAATCCGACTCACCAGCAGCCTCCTGCACGAGCTCATCTGTAACCGGCATCTCCGCCTGTGACCACGGCTCCTGTCCCCAGCCAAGTCCCAACTCCACAGGATGTTCCTTATCCCATGTGGCATAAGTCTCTGCCAGCTTCTGATTGACATTTACATCTTTGCACTCATTAAGTGCATCAAGGATTCCTACCACTCTGGCAACATTCACCATTCCGCCTGAACCGGTTCCACTCTTATAATAATGGTTCTGCATACGTCCAAATACAGAAACCGTCTCTCCCTGCTTAAGTGGCAGAGCTTTGTTGTCGTTCTTTAACAGAACCAGTCCCTCTGCAGCCATCTCACGGGCTGTCTTCTCATATACTGCCCAGTCAAGTACTCTATCTTCCATGTATTTAACCTCCGTTGGGTATTTCAAACTTTTTGTGTTTTTCTTGCAATTTATATTTTACAACCAGTTCCGTTTATTTGATATGGAAAAGTTGTTTTATTGCATTACCTGATGACATAACTTTTCTACTGCTTTACATATCTCTGGTTTCTGCTGTTAGGTTTATCAGGCAATGTCATCTTTATCAGTCCAAGCTCCATCGCCGGATTTATATAATTTTTTCTAAGGGTCTCTTTGGACTTAAGCCCCAACGCCTCCATTATGGAATTCGACGTATACGGCACATCATATTCCATGACCGCCAGCATCCGCTTCACATACTCTGAAACTTCTGCATTTGATCTGTTTACCTGTAAGATGACTTCATCAAGGATCTGATTTATCATATCGAGCATGAATTCTATAAATATGTCCGAGTTACCTTTTGTATGGCATACCGCTATCGCATCATAATATTCATTCTGAAACCGCTCAATCTGGCTCTCCAGTGGTATATATTCAAATACGCTTCTCCACCTATACAGAAGAACCGTATGCCACAATCTTGCCATTCTTCCATTTCCATCTGCAAATGGATGAATAAACACAAACTCATAATGAAATATTGCAGATAAGATAAGTGGGTGAATAACTCCCTCATTTTCTTTAACCCACTGCATCAGATCTCTCATAAGCTCATTTATCATATGTGGTGGAGGAGCTACAAATATACACTCACTGCCTGAAAACACACTCTCATTACCTTTTCTGAATACACCTGACTCGCTAACTGTCCTGTATGTCAATATTCCATGAATCCTTTTCAGGTCTGATATACTTGTCGGATCTATTTCAGAAATCTTCTCATAAGCTGCGTATGCATTTTTCACTTCCTGTATTTCCTTTTGATCTCCAAGAACAAGATGGCCGTTTATTACATCTCTGACATCACTTAATGACAGTGAATTTGCCTCTATCTTTAACGAAGAATGAATCGATCTTATTCTGTTGTTTCTGCGCAAATGTGGTTTTGACTCCAGCTCTTTATGACTGGTAATCCTTCCAACCTTTTCAGATATCTCTGAAACTAGTTCAAGCATTTTATTCGAGATCGTATATGGTGGTATATAACCGCTCATCAGCTCACCTCCATCTTACTTATTATCTTGCTTACTATCTTACCAATTTATTATGTGTTTTTCAATGAGGTTTATATACAATACAGCCAGATTTCTTCTCAGACATTTTCAGATTCAACACATGCAACGACACGAACTAATAAATAAAAAACTACTCCACAAAGCATTGCTTTGCAGAGTAGTTTTTTTATATGGCATAAAAATTATTTAACTTTTATCTTCTTTATACCACTATAACTTCCATATATTTTCTGTGATCCTACGATCTTATAACTTCTCACCCTTACATAATAGATTTTACCAGTCCGCTTCTTAGTTAATGTCACTCTATACTTCGAGTACGGCTTTATTATATATGTATTTACAGACTTTTTAAATTTGCTATCAAGAGCTGTTTGAATCTCATAACCACTTACCTTTGTATCTTTAACATACTTAACATATATGCTTGACTTTTTCTGTGATTTGATTCCCTTTATTGCCTGTATCTTAGGCTTTACAACCACTGTTACCTTCTTTGTTGCGGCCTTATATGCGGTCGTCGCTGCTACATAAATGGAAACAGTCACCTTACCTGTATTTTTAACAATCATTTTTCCAGTCTTATCAATCGAAACTATATTATTGTTGGAAGACTTGTATGATATTTTTCCATTTCCATTTGTCTTTGCCTTTATGGTACCAGGCTTTCCGCCATATACCAAAGTATAATTTGCAGCAGTCGTTGTTATTGTCTGTGCCTTTTTTACTACAGGCTTTTTGGTTATCTCAAAAACACATGTTGCTGTACCTGCATAATAATCCTCTGTCTCTGCAACATATGCCTTAATTATATACTTTCCTTTATTAGATGGTACAGTATTTGAATACTTGTTACTTCCTACTTTAGAATATGTATATGTAACTTTACCCTTTCCATCATTTCCTGTAAGAACTGGAGAAGATGGGCGATCACCAACATGCCAGCCCGCCATCATCAAAACAAGATTATTGAGTGACTTTTTCGTTACAGGCTGTGAACTACTATATTTATCTGTAATTGTAAACTTACAGGTTGCAACTCCACCATAATATTCATTCGTCTCTGCAACAACAACCTTTGCTATATATGTTCCCGCCTTTGTTGGTATAGCACTTGTGTACTCTGTACTTCCAACTGATGCATAGCTATATTTTACTGCGCCATTGCCCAAATTGCCTGTCAAAATTGGTGTTGATGCATTTTCGCTTATATCCCAATCGTCAAGTATTAATACTAAGTTATCCAATGATTTTTTGACTACCGGAGCTGGCTTACTATTGTTATCCGTTATTGTGAACGTACATGTTGCCACTCCAGCGCAATATCTATCAGTCTCTGCTACCTCTGCCTTTACAGTATATGTTCCTGCTTTTGTCGGAAATTCTGCTGTGAAAACATCGCTTCCCTCTGGTGCATATGTATATGTTACCGCACCATTACCATCATTTCCAAGTAATACTGGCTGTGATGCCGTTCCACTCAAATCCCAATCAGACATTTTAACTGTAAGATTACTTAATATTCTTTTTGTCGCAATGGTCAAGATATTACTTCTACATCCAGTATAAATTTCGTTCTTATTTTCATATGTACATATACCATATGCTTCTACCAAATAAGTATATGTAGTATTCTGTTTTAAACCAGATATAACACAAGAGGTTGTTGAACCATTTGCTATATCCTTCACCTTTGAATATGTATCATCATTCTGATTATACAAATAAATATTATATCCATCTGCTCCTCTTACTGAATTCCATGATATGCTTACACTATCAGCAGAATATTCCACAAGTGATACATTTGTAGAGTCAAGATACAGCCCATGACATTCTGCACCTGATGAACCTACACAATAATCATTTGCTGCTTTAACCCTGTATTCATATGTTATTCCTGATATACAATTTTTATCCTCATACGTATCTGTGTCTGATCCTGAAACAACTGCTATTCTAGAATAGTCACTGTCCGTTGCCTTCTTACGATACACTTCGTATTTTGTTGCACCTAACACGGTATCCCATGATAACCGGAAACCGCCCTGTATTGTTGTCAGACCGAGAGCATTACAAGTATCAAGGCTTGTTGCCACCTTCTTTATTGTGAATTTCTGAGCTGAACTCTCATTTTTTTCATACAACCATACATTTGTACCATCTGCCGAGCCATTGCTATCTATATCAAGTACCGCATCTCCACATGATGCGTTTATAAAATAAGCACCATCTGTTCCTCTTACAAACCACTTTTGAGCAGTTGCATTATTTCTCGGATAAGTCCAAACATTAGTTTTATTCGCCTGTCCATAATCATAATCATCAAGAGCTTTTCCAGAAGCATTATTTATTATTTCATATGATCCGCTTTCCCTCTTTCTAAAGTGCCAAAGCTGATTTTGCTGTCCCGAAGCGGTTCTTATCGTCACATTATCATCACTATCAGCTGTCAAATACTTACCATTTCCCGTATTATATATATTTGCATAAAAATCATTTCCCAAATCTACAATGGAGCCATCATATCCATATGTACTTACTGTCTTTTGAGCTGTTTTTTGTCTATTTTCTTTATCGTTACTTGGAACTGCCCATACATTTATCCGGTAGTGGCCCTCTTCAGGAATAGTAAATTGATAACTATTAGCATTTACATCACCATCTGAACCTGTTGCTCCACCGAAGCACTCTTCCCCAGTATCAGTATTGGTGATGATTAACCAATAATGTAAGAAATCACTCTGACTGCTCGTTTTATTCCACGTAATATTTATTTTATCTCCAACTATGTAACACTCTCTGTTTGTTGTAATCGTTGGAGTTGTCATTTCTCCTGAAGCCCCACTCAAAGCACTTATATGTAATACTCTTGCACCAACATCACACCCATTACTCCATGTGTGTGGATCACACCATTTTCCAAACGCTCTAGGAGTATTATTTCTAGCTCCGTTATGTGCGTAATAGGTTGCATAACCACTACTATTATATCCTCCACAAATCATTATATGTGGTCTGTATGTATGCGTATTACACCACTCTATTACAACATCTCCAGCCGCAAGAATATCTCCATCCAGACTTTTTGTCGCCTGTCCAGATGAATCAAGCTTTAAAATCTGTCCTTGCACTCCAGTTGCATTTGATACTGCATTATAACAATTTGTCGTTATTGTCTCAGTATTTATTGATATACCACCAGCCTGTACACACCGAGAAACAAATTCAGCGCATAATCCTACACCATCATTCCAATGACTTGCTGCATATTGTAACGCTGCTTCAGCGTTATATCCAGCAGCCTCTACCTTGCCAGCCTTCTTTCCTGGCATAAATGGTACTAACGTAACAATCATTACGGCTGCCATTATCATGCTAATCCATCTTTTTTTCCGTAGCGAAATACCTTTATTCCACTTTTCATTCATACTCATAAATTTTCCTCCTCTTCCTACAAACTACTCAAGAAAAACACAATCTTCATTATTTGCCAAGTGCATCCCCCCATTTTTCTTTTGCTAATATCCTATTGCTTTTCATTTTAACGGTATGTCCGTTAAAAGTCAATTTCAATGAACATTTGTAATATATTTTATAAAAGTATATTTTTTCAGTAACTTAGGAGTACCTAATGCATTATTATGAAATAATCAAATCTCTTCGCGAAGATAATGACCTTAACCAGACTCAGGTTGCAAATATAATACATGTTGCGCAGACAACATATTCTGACTACGAAAAAGGCAAAGTTCGCATGCCGATTGAATGTCTTATCGAACTTGCCAGGTATTACAACGTTGATATGAATTACATAACTGGTGTTTCTAGCTGCAAACAGCCATTTCCCATAAAAAAATAAGACACTGACCAACATCATTTTGATCAGTGTCTTATTTTTATTTACGAGTAAAACCTACGAACGATAATCCCCATTGATCTTCACGTAATCATATGTCAGGTCACAGCCCCATGCCTTGGCTGTAACATCACCGATTCCGAGATCTATGTTGATGTGGATTTCATCTGAGCTCAATACCTTGGCTGCCTTCTCCTCTGAGAATGGTACGCCTGCGCCGTTGCGGCATACTGGAACCACGCCAAATTCCGACTCGAGATCTACTGCAACCTTGTCTATATCAAAGTCAGCCTCCGCATATCCGATGGCACAGAGAATACGTCCCCAGTTGGCATCCTCGCCGAACATAGCACACTTTGTAAGTGGGGAACGGATAACGCTCTTTGCCACGATAATGGCTGTGTCAAGGTCAGGTGCCCCTGCAACTGTACACTCGATCATCTTGGTTGCTCCCTCACCGTCTGATGCAAGCATCATGGTCATGCACTTCATAACTATATAGAGGGCCTTCTTGAACTTCTCATAAGCTTCGTTCTCCGTGTCGATGAGCTTGTTGCCAGCAAGGCCATTTGCCATGACTGTCAGGGTATCATTTGTGGACTGATCTCCGTCTACGGAGAGGCAGTTGTATGTAACCTTTACGATCTCTGAGAGCGCCTTCTGGATCAGCTCTGATGTGATGGCTATGTCTGATGTGATGAAGTTAAGCGTTGTAGCCATATTTGGATGGATCATTCCGCTTCCCTTTGCCATACCGCCTAAAGTACATGTCACACCGTCTATATCAAACTGGACAGCAACCTGCTTATCAACTGTGTCTGTGGTCATGATAGCATTTGCCGCCTTGTCGTTGCCGTCTGCCGAGAGACCGTCTGCAAGTTCTTTCATATGCTCCTCAAATGGCTCGATAGGGATGATCTGTCCGATGACGCCTGTTGAAGCATTGATGACAAGGTTCACATCTATACCCAGGGCATCCGCTGCAAGCTGGGATATCTTCTCAGCCTTCTCTATTCCATCCGCGTTGCATGTGTTGGCATTCTTGGAGTTTACAATGACTGCCTGTGCCTTGTTGCCAGATTTCTTCAGGTGTTCCTTGGTAACTGTAACCGGCGCGCCCTTCACCTTATTCTGTGTATACACGCCTGCTGCCACACATGGCACCTCTGAAAATACCATTCCGAGATCATTCTTGTTCTTATCAGGGTTCAGTCCACAGTTAAGTCCATTTGCCGTGAAACCCTTGGCCGCACACACGCCACCGTCTACATATGTATAACCGTCATATATCTTCTTGTTCATAGTAATCCAATCCCTTCTAAATATATTTTAACCAATCTTCATCAATTGGATGTGCACAAGTATATAGTACAATCTGTAATCGTTTTGACATTAACTGATGCAGGACATACGAAGGCGCCGGCTCTCAGTGAGCCTGCGAGCGCTAGTGCCGCTGCAGCCTGAGTTGAGCGGGAGCGCTCCTGCATGGTTATGTCAAACACGATACAGACTATGTCAACTTAATGTGCACATCCAATTGATACATCCTATCTATTCACCCACGCAAGGAACTTGTCCAGTCTGCCCACGGTCTTGTCTTTTCCTATCACGTTCATGATGGTGAACAGGTCAGGTGAGTTCTGCTTGCCTGTTATGGCAACTCTTACTATGGTACATACATCTGTGATGCTACCCTTGTATCCGTCAGGATTCTGCTTGTACTCCTTGACATTTGGACAGTAGCCGATCTTCTCGCCCATGACCTTCATGCTTGAGAACCAGTCTTCTGAGTCAAGGAAGAGATCCTTCTTGTACTCCTCGATAACCTCTGTGATCATCTCCGGTGTGTACTTCTCGTCTATCTCATACTGGAGATCCAACTCGTCCTCGGGAGTGTACAGATAACCAAACATAGCGCGCAGATCTGACCATTTGCCGACATCCTTGCGGACCTTCTTGCCTGACATCTTCCACAGATTGATGGTCTTCATGAAGCCGTCCTTATCCTGTGTGCCAAATGTGTATATGTTCTCGTCATGCTCCTTTGCCCACTCCATGATGAGGTCGTAACACTCCTCGGCTGTGAGCTTTGAGATCATCTCCTTGCTGACATCATTAAGCTTCACCATGTCAAAAAGTGCGCCGCTGACAGGCATCTTCTTGAGTGATAATGTAAAGTCGTCTATTGTCTTGTCTGCATGTGCTGCATGCCACTCTTCGTAGTTGGAGTTTGCTATTGTCATAAGGTACTCAAGCACGCTGACTGATGGGAATCCCTGCTCTGCATAGAAGCCAACCGCAGCCTCCGGGTCCTTTCTCTTGCTGAGCTTTCTCTTTCTCTGGTGCTCTCCCTCCTCGTCCACTGTAACCTCAAGCTTCATGATAGGTGCGATGTGCGCATACTTTGGAAGCGCAAATCCACACAGATCAAAGAGCTGCTTGTGAAGTGGATATGATGCAAGCCACTCGTCACCTCTGATGACAAGATTTGTCCTCATGAAATGATCGTCAACTGCATGTGCAAAATGGTATGTAGGTATTCCGTCTGACTTCAGAAGTACCACATCCATGATATTCTCAGGCATCTCAATCTTGCCCCTGATAGGATCGCTGTAGATAACAGTCTTTCCTGCCTCGCCCGGACTCTTGAGTCTCACAACATATGGCTCGCCCGCTGCAAGCTTCTCCTCTATCTGCTCGTATGTCAGATTTCTTCCTACTGCATACTCGCCGTAATATCCTATGTCAACCTTTGCAGCCTCCTGCTTTGCCCTGATCTCATCAAGCTCCTCGGCTGTTGTGAAGTCAGGATATGCATATCCCTCCTGCATAAGCTTCTTGACACATGTCTGATATATCTCTTTTCTCTCACTCTGCTTATATGGACCATATATAGTCTCACCGCCCTCAAATGGTCCCTCGTCAAATCCAAGGTCAAACTTCTTCAGCGAATTGATGATCTCATTTACACCGTCCTCAAGCTCTCTCTTTCTGTCAGTGTCCTCTATTCTGAGGTAGAACACGCCGCCACTCTGCTTTGCAAGCTTTCTTGAGATCATGGCTGCATACAGTCCACCGATGTGCATGTATCCTGTAGGGCTTGGCGCAAATCTTGTTACCCTTGCTCCCTCTGGAAGATCTCTCTCCGGAAATCTCTTCTCAAGGTCATCCACTGTATCTGTTATATCTGCAAATATCAAATCCGCTAATTTGTTGTAATCCATCTTCTGTTTTCACCTTTCTGCTATATCACTTATCATCAAGAGTCTGCTTGATGATCGCTTCATTATATCCTGTCTGATTATAATTTGTATTATGTTTTACGTCAATTCCTTAAACCACAATGGCAATTGCATAGATTCCATATACTTATCGCCTTGACTTACACGTAAAATTTTCCACAACTATCTCATACACATTTACCGCTGCCAGCATCTGGTCTGAGTAGTTATACTTCTTCTTTTCTACCTTGTCAAACGATCTCATATTCTCGGTATTTCTCGCAAGCTGATGATTCATAAGGCAGTTGAGTGCCTCGCACTTTTCCTCAGGATCTGTCAGCTTTCTGGCTGTGCCATTTCCCATGATACTGCTGTAGAGATAACCAAAGCTGCAGGCATTTGGTCCCTCAACCAGATAGTGATCTGTGTCCATCTCTATGGCCACCTTCGGATCCGCTGCCAGAGCATCCACCTTCCTGCCCTCACCGGCAGAGTGGAAATAAAGCTTCAGAACACCCTCCTCGTAGGTATAACCGAAATTCAGCGGAACTATGTACATTCCCTCTTCATCGTGAACCGCCATCCGGAACACCTTACACGAATCAAGTACATCCACTATCTCTTCACGATCTGTTATCATCCTGTCACTTCTCCGCATCTCCCGCATACAATACCTCCTTTTTCAGCGTACAATCTATTAAAATAGTATAAATGACGTCAGCATATTTGCAAGTTTTTTGAACTTTATATTATTCGTATTTTCAAAACTTTTTTATTTCTGATCCAGGCTCCACGCTTTAACTTTGTATGATGTAACTCCAAGTATCGTCTCGCCGTCTATCTGAAGTGGTGTCGGACGATCAAATTCAACCTCAACCTCTTTTGCGTTGAATATATCAACATGCTTTTCGTACTTGACATGCTCTCCCTTGAATATAGAAGGAAAGATCATAAGGGTTCCAAGCTTGCCCTTGCCGCGGAACACCATAACCGAAACTGTATGCTCCGGATTCAGTCTGTCCTGCCCAGGGGTAGCCATCATTCCGCCGCCATAATATCTGCCATTCATGGTTGGCACGAGCCAGGCATTTTTATATTCATGACGGACTCCATCCACTTTCACCACAGCATTTCTCGGTTTGAATGCGTAGAGCAGGCCTTTGATAGCTATAGCCGTGTAGTTCACAGGCTTGTTCTTATGAGTTTTCTCATTCTTTGTCCTCTGGCGGTCGCCCTCCTCACAGCAGTAACCGTCTATTCCGAATCCAACATTGTTCATGAACAGCCACTTTTTGCCGTTGATCGTCACCTCCGGCAGATGCTGTATGTACTGATTTATCTGGTAATCCGGAGTGTCATGACTGTTATGTCCTATGTCCTTTGCAAAGTCATTGCCGCTTCCGGAGGCATAATAGTAGATGGTATTCTTCACATCCATGTCCTTTATGTCATTCACAAATATGTTCAGCGTTCCGTCACCGCCGCACAGGATAACCTCGTCATCCTCTGCAAGCGATCCCATGAACTCCGCATATGAAGCGATCTCTGTCATCTTCTTGAGTATCGCATCAGGATATGTATCTGCAAGTGCCTGCACGTCATACATACATTTGCCGTTGCCCGCCAGTGAATTATATAAAATGTACTTCTTTCCCATAGTTTTTACCCTTTTCATCTTTCTCAAGGACAAGTCTCACCCTGTCGCTGATCTCATTCTTCTTCATTGCTTTTACCTCATCGGCAGGTATCACATCCACCACATCTATATAGACGTCAGATCTGCGCCTCAGCACATTCCTGTAGATATTCTCCGTTCCGTGTATCGCCATGACGACTATCGGCGCATGCGCTTTCTGGGCTATCCTGAAAACACCCGTGTGAAATGGCAGAAGTCCGCCCTGTCTGTTTCTCGTTCCCTCCGGGTATACTCCAACTGCCATATCTCCCTTCTGGAGAATCTCGGTAGCCGTCTTGATCGTAGACAATGCCTTACCCGGATCTGATCTGTCTATCGGCATAAAGCAGCATCTTCTGATGATCCTGCCGAATATCGGTATCTTAAAATTCTCCGGCTTGGATACAAATGCCACATCCCACTTCTTAAATACATGCCATTCTATCAGCGGATCATAATTTGACAGATGATTTCCCACAAAGAGTGGTTTGACATCCACTGGAATCTTCTCCATGCCAGTCACATGCATTTTCACTCTTAGAAACCACATGGCAAATCCGGTGGCACCATACAGCAGATGCCTGTAGAACCTGCTGTCCTCCGTATACTGCCTGTCAGTTCTCACGAACAGACTGCACACGAAGAGAAAAAGTATGTACATCAGAAATATGGCTATGATTCCGCCAAGTATATATATAATTATCACTTTTTATTCCACCCTTTTCTAATGTCATCCATAAGCTTCATCATATATATAGACTCTGACAAAGGCATCGATTTACTCTGGAACTGTCCCTGTCTGATCATATCCAGACTCTCCATGATCTCATACTCATAACCGCTTATCTGTTCCGGCACATCCACGTGTCTGATAAGCCTGTCCTCACAGTCGAACACATCTATCCCCTGCGGATTATTTATATTATCGACTATCATATATCCTTTCTCACCATAGAAGATTCCTTTTCTGTCCGATCTGCCATATATGCTGTGGGTCGTCACTGCCATCCTTCCGTCTTCGTATTTGACTGTTATGCTCTCCTGTCCGTCTACCCCGGTCTCATGCATCATGACAGACGATTCGATAGCTGAGATCTCCTTACCCATATGCATGACAATGAAGTTCAGCCCATAAACTCCCACGTCTAAAAGGGCACCTCCTGCCAGCTCAGGTCTGATCAGACGCTCTATCTTTGATATCGGATAGGACAGGTTGCAGGTCATTGTCTTGATCTCCCCTATCACACCTGATTCAAGAATTTCATTTATCATCTGTCTGGACGGCATATATCTCGTCCATATTGCCTCAGCCACATACACCTTCTTATCCGCTGCCAGATCTGCGATCTCCTCAGCCTGTGCAGCATTGTAGGTAAATGCCTTCTCGCATAGCACATTTCTTCCATGTTCTATGCAGAGCTTCATTTGCTCATAGTGATGCGAATGCGGCGTTGCAATGTATACCAGATCTATCGCATCGTCACTGACCAGTTCCTCATAACTTCCGTAAGCTTTATCTATTGCAAACTCGTTGGCAAATGCATTTGCCTTTTCCCAGCTTCTCGAACCTACAGCATACAGTTTCACATCAGTCATCCTGTTTATCGTGTCCGCCATAACGCCGGCAATCTTGCCTGCGCCTAATATTCCTATGTTCATATGCTGTCATCCTCCCGTTTTTTCTATCTGTTTTCCAGCGCTGACACTGCATATATATCTTCAAAAGTACATCTCTTTTTGTTTTCGACATATTTTGACACTACATATCAGATTATAACACACAGACGGGAAAATAGAAGAAAAACTCCTGATGCCAGCGATAACTGACACCAGGAGTCCTCCCCTTTATCTTGAGCACCATAATAAGCACCCAACCCACTATATATGTTGTACTATGCATCTCTATCGGCTACACATATTCTACAGTGTAAAATATGTTGTTCCACAATCCGCATGTTACTCTCTGTACATAAGGTAGCTGTACATATCTGCATAATCATGTCTCTCATTCTTGATGAAATCGATGGCTTCCCTTGGATGCTGATTCAGCATTCCGGTCAGCATGTATGGCACATCATAGCCCCATACTGCATCTCCCTTTGCCTTGAGCGGAACCATGTACTGCTCTATGAACTTCAAGATGTGGTACAGGTTGTACTTTGGATTTCTGAGGAATCCAAGAAGAAGCTCAAGCGCACAATTTCCTGCGCCCCTGCCCATACAGCTTACAGTTCCATCGAGCATGCTCGCACCACTCCTCATTGCCTCAACAGTGTTGGCATAGGCAAGCTTTAAGTTGTCGTGTGCATGTATTCCTATCTTCTTGCCATACTTCTCTCCAACTGCGACATATTTCTCCGCGAGTTTCTTGATCTGCTCAGGGTACAGTGAGCCGTAGCTGTCAACAATGTATATTCCATCTACATTGCTCTTACCAAGCAGCTCAAGGGCAAGATCGATATCCGACTCCTGATCCTTTGAAACTGCCATGATATTGCATGTGGTCTCGTATCCCTTTGCATGTGCATCCTCAATCATCTCGATGGCTGCAGGCATGGTGTTGATGTATGTCGCCACCCTCACCAGATCGATAACACTGTCGGCTCTGTCGATGATATCCTTCTTGTAGTCGCATCTTCCGACATCAGCCATAACTGAAATTTTCAGATCTGTATTGTTCTCTCCAACGATGGCTCTTATATCCTCCTCGTTGCAGAACTTCCATTTGCCGAATTTGTTCACATCAAACATTTCCTTGGAGGCCTTATAGCCGAATTCCATATAATCAACCCCCGCCTTGATGTTCGCTTCATAGAGGGCTCTTATAAACTCGTCAGTAAAATAGAAATCGTTGACAAGTCCTCCATCTCTTATTGTTGCGTCAAGTACCTGAATGTCAGGTCTGTAGGTGATCAGATCTCCGCCTATCATAATAGTGTCCTCCTTCTTGTTTTTTTGTTTTGATTTTCTCTTTTTCTCTTTTGGTTTTTCTCTCTGATATTTCTGAGTCTATTTACTGCAAAGCTGTTTTCCAGTTTGATTCTATTTACTACACCTCTGTCTTCCAGTTTGTATCCTATAGATATTTCTCCTCAGTTTTCTCAATTTAAACTTACGTCACTTTAACGCGTTGGTGTATGTTAGTGGCTTTATTTAGTATAGCACATAAATAAATTAATGCAAGGACTTTATTTTATCTTTTATGCAAGTAAATCTACGTTTTAGCACAATTATATCGCAAATAAATAAAAAACAACCCAAAAGATACAATTTTCTGGAACTTTGTATCCTTTGGGCTATTTGGGTCGATTCTGGGATAATTTTTTTATCTTTTTCTTGTTTTCGCTGTCATCTGAGATAATCTGACTTGATCATGTTAATCCAAACAAATCTCAAGCAACTCTCACCCTGCTCGTGTCAACCCTAGACCAAAAAAAAATTGATTTTTTGTACCCTCAAATATCACTTTCCATTATACCTGCTATCGCAGTATATTGA
>ERZ779852.2133-NODE-2133-length-16895-cov-5.361817_pt1 | contig 16895 bp, 6 predicted proteins | sample MGYA00511559_ERZ779852 | MGnify/ENA primary metagenome ERZ779852 (study PRJEB29588, sample SAMEA2157977) | human gut metagenome | biome: human gut; feature: human-associated habitat; material: faeces | place: Denmark | collected 2008/2010 ...
TGCGGGAGCCTCGGCGGGCGCTGCGTTGTCGGCTGCGGGAGCCTCATCGTCCTCAAACTCGGCTCGGAGGATGGCCAGCACGTCGTCGACGGTCTGCTCCTCGAGGTCGGCCTTGTTGATGAGGTCCTCGCGGGGTGTATTGAGCACGCTCTTGGCTGTGACGCAGCCCATATCCTTGAGGGCGTCGATGATCCACTCGTCGATCTCGTCCTTGAACTCGTCGAGATAGATATCCTCGTCGTACACCTCGTCGGTCTCGCGGTAGACGTCGATCACATAGCCGGTAAGCATTGAGGCCAGTTTGATATTGAGGCCACCCTTACCGATAGCGAGCGACACCTGGTCGGGCTTGAGGAACACCTCAGCCTTCTTCTCCTCCTCGTCGATGCGGATCGAAGAGATGCGGGCGGGCGACAGGGCGCGCTGTATGAAGAGCGTAGGATTGTTGGTGAAGTTGATCACGTCGATATTCTCGTTGCGCAGCTCGCGCACGATGCCGTGGATGCGGCTTCCCTTCACGCCTACACAGGCGCCTACGGGGTCGATGCGGTCGTCGTAGCTCTCCACGGCGATCTTGGCGCGCTCGCCCGGGATGCGGGCCACGGCGCAGATGCGGATGAGGCCCTCGTTGATCTCCGGCACCTCTATCTCGAAGAGGCGGCGGAGGAAGTTCTCATTGGTGCGCGATACGGTGATCTTGGGATTGTTGTTGGTGTTGTCGACATTGGCGATGACGGCGCGCACGGTCTCACCCTTGCGGAAGAAGTCGCCCGGGATGCTCTGATTCTTGGGCAGCAGCAGCTCGTTTTTGTCGTCGTCGAGCAGCAGAGTCTCGCGCGACCATGTCTGATACACCTCGCCGGTCACCAGCTCCCCTTCGAGGTCCTTAAACTTGGCGTAGACGGCCTCCTTCTGCAGGTCGCTGATCTTGGTCTGCAGTGTCTGGCGCAGTGTGAGGATGGCGCGGCGGTCGAAGTTGGCAAAGATGATCTCCTTGGTGTGCTCCTCGCCGATCTCCACCTCGGGGTCGTTGTCGGCGCGGGCGTCGGAGAGCGAGATCTGCAGGTTGGGATTCTCCACCTCGCCGTCGGGCACCACTTCGAGATTCTGGAAAATCTGCACGTCGCCCTTGTCGGGGTTCATGATCACGTCGAGATTCTCGTCGGTACCGAACATATTAGAAAGCACCTTGCGGAACGACTCCTCAAGCACGCTTATCATGGTGGTTTTGTCGATATTTTTCAGTTCCTTAAACGCAGCGAACTGGTCCACCAGATTGGGGGTTTCCTCTTTCTTAGCCATTTTTTGTGTAAGGGGATATATTGTTTTTTTATTTTTTTCTTCGGTTGGTATCATAGGGCCAACAGGCCCAACAGGCGCGGCAGCCGGCTCCTTTTTATTTGAAGGAGATGAGATAGCGCACCATCTTGGCGTCGGCCATCGGCATGGTCTCGCTCTGCATACGGGTGACGGGGCGCTTGGCTCCCGGCTCCTTCACCTTCACGGGATACTCGAAGGTGAATGTGTCGTCGTCGCCCACGGCGGTGAGCACCCCCTGCAGCTTGCGCCCGTCGCGGGTGAGCACCTCTATGTCGTTGCCCACATTTTTGAGATACTGACCCCGCACGCGGAAGGGGGCGGTGAGGCCTGCCGACCCTACTTCGAGTTCGTAGTCCTCGGCGTCGCGGTCGAAGTCCTTCTCTATGGCGCGGCTCACGGCTGCACAGGTGTCGATGTCGAGGCTCTCGGGCGAGTCAAGCTCCACCACAATATTATTGTCGGCCGACACCCGTATATCCACTATAAATATATCGGTGCCCTCAATGGCCCGCTCTACCGATTGTCTTAACAGCTCTTTGTCTATCATATCCTGAATCATCGTTGCAGCACGCCGCCCGGCTCGCCCGGCGGCATACACATGCACATAACAAATGGAGGAAGCCTTTCAGCCTCCTCCGATAACTTGCACACAAAGTTACGTATTTTTTTTCGAATCACCAACGTCCGCCACTGACGAGGCGGCATTTTGCAGGCCGCTACCCGCATTTTTAACTTTTGACAATGATATATTAAGCAAATTTAACATATCGGTATGCCTCAGAATCAGGCTCGACAGGGTCAGCACCACAATGTGGGCCGCGGCTATCACCGGACGCGCGCGCCGCGCCTGCGCCGGAGCGCTGTAGGCATGCCGGGTGCCAATCTCTCCTATCGCATCGCTGATTCTCATAAATATACGGTTGAATGTATCAATAAAACACCTTTATGCGCGTGCAGGGACGTGTTCAGCATGTTAAAAAAACGTTAATTCACCCCACTCTTATCTTACCCCTAATGCCCCTACAGCGCCCACAGCGCCGATAGACGTATGGCAATATTTAAAACAACCGTCGCTTACGCAAATTATATAACACAGTTTAGCGAATTTATTTGTATTTTTGCAACATCATTACCCCGCTATATAAATTTTCGGCAAACAGCCGCCGAATTTCCCCATTCAGAACGTACAATTTCTCAAATAAACCGATTGGCTTTCGCTTCACAAGGAGCTTAGCCGGTCAAACAATCAATCATCATCAATGTTATGAAACATGTTAAAATTCTACTTCTGACATTTCTGGCGACATTGTTCAGTCCATCGGTTGCGAATGCAGGCCCCTATCTCTGCAACTTCGACAAAACAATCGATACCTCCGACCATGCCTTCAGAGTAGCTTCCAACTGGAAGCACATCGTGCAAAAGTACATCGACGAAGGCGACGACTACGGCGACTACGGCGGCTGGTATGGCAGCAACAACAGCGTAGCCGCCTACGGCGATGTAGAATATATGGAATACTCCTACCTGCCTACGAGTGGAGTGAACGGGACAGGCACACTTTATGCCAAATCCCAGATGTCCGGCTCCAGCTACAACTACGCCACTGCTTCTGACTATCTCGTCACCCCCGTGGTGTCGGGAGAAATCACCATGCAGGTGAAGTCCCGCAGCTACAGCAGTTATGTATCATTTTACACTCTCGACGCAACCGGCAAAGCCGCCGGTGAGCTGATTCAGAAATTCTCCGACGGCACCGAACTTACGCGCGACGAATTCGTCCCCGTCACCATCACCGTCGAAGGCCCTCAGCGCATCGGCATCCTCGCCAACAATGTGTATCTCGACGACTTCACCGCTGCCGACGCCGAGTTGGTGCCCGAACCGAGCATCCGCATCCTCACCGCCGAGCCTTCGGAAACAACCGGCGTCCTCTATTGGGATCAGCAGGCCGACGGCTCGGTAAAAATTGAGTTTACCGGCGTCACTGTGGAGAACAACGGCGAAGTTGACCTCACACAGGGCACTAAGAACTTCACCATCTCGCTGATCAACAACGACACAGGCGCCGCACTCGGAGAATCCACTCCCGTGCCTCAGGATCTCGCCATCGGTCATACTTCCGACCCCTTCACCGTCACTGTCAATATACCCAAAGATCAGATTTCAAGCGTATGGAGCTCGTCCGGGCAATCAAAACCGATTTACCTGCGCGAGAATCTGCAGGGAAGCACTTTGAAGCGTGCCAACTCGATGTACAATGTCTATGAGTCGAAGTTTGTCTTTACTGATGGCAACAGCTCATCGAGCCTGAGCAGCGCTGTAGATTTCGGCATGGTATCGGAGGAGACTTCCAAGCAGTTCAAACTCAAGAACGACGGCGCAGCTCCGCTGCAGATTGTCAGCATCACTATGCCCGAAGGATTCACTGCCAACTTCCCCGAAGGGGCCTTCGAAGTGACCGCCCACTCGCAGCTTGATGTCACCATCACCCTCCCCGCCACCTCTACCGGTGCACAGCAGGGCGATCTGACCATCGTCTACAAAGACAACGACGGCAACGACAAGACCTACACCGTCACTCTCAAGGGCACCATGCTCGGCGAAAACACCTGGTGGACCGACTTCAACCACGGCAACAATGAAATCACTCTCCCCGATGGCTCGGTGGCACAGGCAGGAGTCGAAGTCTCCAAAAGCAACTACAACTACTCCTCCGGAAAATATAACTACTATATTAAGTCGTATACCTCCAGTTCGTATGCCGAAGGCAACAACAAATTCATCACTCCGCTCCTGCATGCCAATGCAGGCGATAAGATGAGCTTTGAGGTAGCCCGAGCCAACTACAGCGACGGCAGCCCCGCCTCTTTCCTAAAGGTATATATCTCCACCGACCGCGAAAACTGGGGTGAACCTCTGGCCACACTGACTTTCAGCGAAGTAACCTCTACCTCTTTCGCTGCTCACAGCATCACCATCCCCGAGGCCGGCGACTACTATGTAGGCTTCGCTCTCTGGAACATGAAACTCGACAACATCGTGGGCCTCACACAGGTAGAGGTAGCCAACGATATCTATTTCAAGAACATCAACTCGCCGGAGACAATCCAGTCTGGCGACGAGATTGATCCTTATGTAGAAGTAATCTCGCCCCTGAAGGATATCGCAGCCAAGGATTACACCCTGAAATTCTTTGTCGATGGCAAAGAGGCCGCTACCATAACATCGGCAAATATTCCAAAGAGCGCTAATAGCGCCAAGACCCTCCGTGCCGAGAAGTTTGCTGTAACAGCCGAGACCACCAGCGTCTACGACACCTACTTCAAGTTTGAGTTCACCGACGGCACCGTGTTCACCTCTCCGGTGAAGCAGCTGACCGTGACCAACGATCCGGTATTCGTATTCTTCGACAAGGACACCTCTGTTTCCTCAAGCCGTCAGCCCGACAGCCGCAAGACTGCCATCTCCTTCGGCATGGGCAATCAGCTCGGACTGGTGCAGAACTTTGAGATCTACAACTGGGGTACCGCACCTCTCACAGTCAAGTCGATCACCGTGTCCGAAGGCTTCACCGCAAGCATCGACAAGGCCACTGTAGCTCCCAAGACCCGTCAGGCTGTAGACATCACATTCTCTGCCCAGACAGCCGGCACTTATGAGGGCAAACTCGCCATCGTCTACACCGCAGCCGACGGCACCGACGCCACCTTCGAGCTTCCCGTCAGCGGCACGCTGCTCGATCCCTCCAAGTGGTACGCACCGTTCGACGGCAGCAACAACGCATGGCCCGCAGGTTCGCGCCACCAGAGCAAAATGGAGCTGTTGCCCTCCGGCAAGCTCGCCAACGACTATTCGCTTTACAGCTCCAGCTCCAGCTCCAGCTCCACCAACAACATGTTCATCACGCCCAAGCTGAAAGCAAAGGCAGGTGATACACTTCAGTTCGACGCCCGCACATATAACTCTAACTCCTACTGGCTCGAAGGCGCAGTTGAGCTGTTCGCAGCTACCACATGCGAAGGCCTTGAGGATGCCGCCACACGCATCTTCCTCGGCAAATGGAGCGGCAAGGATGTCGATGCAGAGCATACCCTCACACCTGAGTTCCGCACCGTAAGCGTCACCTTCGACAAGGCCGGCGAATACTACCTCGGATTCACCATTGTATCCGGTGTATATGTAGACAACATCTACGGCCTCAGCCTTGTGCCCGTAGAGCATGATGTAGTGCTTGCATCGAGCAGCATTCCTGCCGACGGCGTGCAGAATAAATCCGCAATCGCCAAGATCACCCTCCAGAACTTCGGTCTTAAGGCAGAGGAGGACGCCACCTACACCGTAGCTTCCTACGTCAACGGCGTTAAGTGCAGCGAGGTTGACGGCACAGAGCTGCCCGTAGTGTTCTCGACCTCCGATGCCGGCGTAGAGATGGAAGTAGAGTTCCGCTCGCCCAAGGTCGGCACCTTCCCTGTATATCTCGAGGCAGACTTCGGCAACGGCTACAAGCTCACCACCGAGCCCGTAGATGTAACATTCGCCGAGGAGACCCTCGCAAGCGAAGTCACCGTAGGTACACCCAACGGATTTGACAATAATGTTCCCTTCAACCTCACATACAATAACAGTGAGACAGTCGCACTTTACACTGCCGCTGATCTCGGACTTTCCGATGGTGATAAAATCAGCAGTATTGTAATACGCGGATACGGCTCCAATGCCCATTCTACTGATCTGACTGTCTTCTATGAGTGGACCGACGAGAATACACAGACTTCTCCAAGAGGCGGACTGTATGATTCATCATCGATGATACAGTGTCTCAATGAGCCCGGCCACGTTTGGAATAACACGGGTTCTTCGGCAAGCCCTGTCGATATGATTACCATCACATTCGATGACCCCATCGTTTATAAAGCAGGCAAATCGCTCCGACTGTATTTCCATTCGGCTGCCGAGGCTTGGAAGAGCGGATTTAATTTTGAAATATCAAGCAACATCAGACGTGCTTATCACCACCATTCGGATGGCGAGCTGTTATCCTGGGAATCGAAGAAGAATCCTGTGCTGCATATGACACTGGCAGTTGAGGCCCGCACCTTCTCGCCGACAGTAGTCGACAGTAAGGGCAACGCGGTAGCCGGCGCTAAAGTGACGCTGATCAGCAACGACGGCGACGACGTGCAGTATGAAGGCACCACCGGCGAGGATGGCAAGGCTGCTATCAATGTAATCCAGAGCAGCCGCACCTACGACGTGGAGATCAAGAGCGCTTCCGGCGAGCTCTACATGGAAGGTGTCAGCGTAGCCGATGCTTCGTTTGTAGAGACCGTAACCCTCCTCGACGTAGTCACCATCGAGGACTACACCACCCTCACCGAGGGCAAGGACGCAGCAGTGGTTTACATGAACACCACCCTTGAGGCAGGCTTCAACGCCGTAGCACTTCCCTTCGCTATCACAGCCGACGAAGCTGTGGAAATCTTCGGCGAGGACGCCGTAGTGATGGAGCTCACCGGCTCGAGCGTCGAAGGCACCGAGGTAAGAGCTCACTTCACCACAGTGACCACCGGCATGGAAGCCGGCAAGCCTTACCTGGTATTCGTTACCCACGACACCAAGCCCGCTATGTTCAAGAACAAAGCCATCACCACTCAGATGCAGAACGTGGCGACCGATCACCTTACCCTCATCCCCACCACAGCCGCTACCGAGGTTACTCCCGGCATGTTCCTCCTCACCATCGACAACTTCGTGCCCAAAGGTGACACCCCCGTCGAGATCAGCAACGCTGCCGGCAGCATCCTCAAAGCTCCCGCAGCAGGCGAGCAGCAGCTCAAGAGCTTCCGCGCTTACGTCACATTGAAAGACCCCACTGCCAAGACTCTGACCTTCGACAACTCGCAGGACATCGACACCGGCATTGACAGCGTAGGCGCTGACACCTTCACCGACGACGACCTGATATATAACCTGCAGGGTATCCGCGTAAGCCACCCCGCCAAGGGCGCTATCTACATCGTCAACGGCAAGAAGGTAGTAATCAAATGACCCCGCCTGATGATTAAAGATTCATAGCATTTTATGATCAGATAACATCATATTCCAACTAAACGACAACGGGAGGCAGACCCCACGGTCTGCCACCCGTTGTCATCTCTACATTAGGCCAAAACAACCTACCTATAAAACAACAGTAGTAATAACAAATCAAATGAAGAAGTACTTATTGACAACCGCCCTTCTGCTGTCGGTAGCTTCCGGAGCCTTCGCCCAGACACTGCTCGACGAGGGATTCGAGACCGGCAACACGGGTAGCGCCCTCACTCCGGTGGCAGCCGGCGAAGGATGGACCGTTGTAAACGGCTACAATGGCACCAAAGCCACCTACAACTGGCACAACTATTACGCCAACCCCGAGGGAGAAAGCGGCGGCACCATCACCGGCGCCTGCTGCGCCGCGGTCGACGCCCCCTTCTCGGTGGCTTCGAGCCAGGACGGCATCGGACCCCGCGAGGAGACACTGCTCACACCCGAGCTTGACCTCAACGACACTTACCGCCTGCAGTTCACCTTCATCGTCAGCCCGGTCAACTGCCAGGAGGGCTCTAAATACGATATTCAGGTGCGTGTGGTCACCGACGACAACCTCGCCGGTGCCGAGACCATCTTCAGCATCCAGAATGAGAAGATGCTCCGCGAAAGCGGCATCATGGACTTCCCCATCAACTCCTGGAGCCCCCACACCGCTCAGGTAGACCTCAGCGACTTCAAGGGTGAGAAGGTGAAGCTGGCCTTCGTCTACAAGATGCTGGGCGAGACCGCTAATGTGGTGTGGCTCGACGACGTGAGCGTGAAGAAATTCACCCCCGCCGCCGGCCCCGTGGCTTCGCTCTCGATGGACCGCTACACCTACCCCTCGATGTATATCGGCGAGAAGATGTACTCCGAGGTGATCACCCTCACCAACACCGGTAAAGACGGCCTCACAGTGAGCAGCATCGACCTGCCCGCCGGATGCACCGTCAGCCCCGACCTCACCGCCATCAGCCTCGACCGCTACAAGACCGTCGACTTCCAGATCGCCTACACCGCTTCTCTAACTTCGGCTGCCTCAGGCAATGTTGTGCTCCACACCAACGGCGGCGACGCCACCGTGGCCATCGCTGCCTCCAAGCAGTTTGTGCCCGAAGGGAGCCTCCTCGAGACCTTCGAGAGCTACAATCCCCCCGCCGGATGGAACAACAACGGCTGGACATGGACCAATGTGGCCATGGAGGGCGACCGCTCGATGAACTGCAGCGGCGGCTTCGGCGCCAGCTCGCTCCGCTCACCCCTGCTCGACCTCAACGACGGCGGCACACTCACCTTCACCTACTACAACCAGTTTGACACCGAATACGAGGGCGAGCTCCCCTACTACGACATCGAGCTCCAGGTATCGTATGACGGCGGCGACAACTGGACTACAAAATGGAAATCCGACGACCAGCACCTCAACCAGCTCTACACCGTATCCGTTGACCTCGGCTACGGCAGCGACAACAGCTACGTGCGCTGGTACTATCCCCAGGTGGAGAGCGATGACGAAGGCGCCATGCCCCACTCGTCGTTCACCCTCGACCGTGTGATCCTCCCCAATGTCTACGGAGCCGGCGGACGTCCGCTCGGCGCCAAGGTGGTATCGCCCGTCAACGGCGCCACCGACATCTATCCCGAGGATGTGAAGCTCGAATGGTCGCCGGCCCAGTTTGCCGAAGGCTATAAAGTGTATGTCGGCACCAACACCGCCGCCAACGACCTCGTGGACGGCGTGGATGTAGGCACCGCACTGAGCTACACCGTGCCCAAATGCGCTTACTCCACCACCTACCGCTGGAAAGTAGTGCCCTACAACTCGGAGGGCAACGGCACCTCGAGCACATGGCGCTTCACCACTCAGGCCGACGCCACCGTCAGCGAATATCCCTACGAGCAGGACTTCCTCACCTCCGGCACTCCCGAAGGCTGGACTCAGACCCCCTCGGCCAACTACAGCCGCACATGGTATGTCAACAGCAGCTATCCCTACGTGCTCGACGGCAAGGAGTACGGCGCCTTCGCCACTACCTGGCTTGAGGCAGGCGACTCCAACGCCGTGACCACTCAGAAGTTCACCCTCCCCGAGGATAAAAACATGTGCATCACCTTCACCTGGGGCGACGAGCACCCGGCTTCGCTGGTTGTCGATCCCACCGGAATGGTGAAGAAAAACAATATTGCCGCCTCCGAGCGCGTCAGCGAGCTCTGCTTCGACATCAATGTCGACGGCGAGTGGATCATGCTCAGCGACCTCAGCGAGAACCACTTCGACGGCGACCGCAAATACTGGATCAACGAGAAGATAGAGCTCGACGCCTACAAGGGTAAGACCGTACAGTTCCGCTGGCGCCACAACAGCTTCAGCGGCCGCGACGAGGGCGGTGCCATCACCCGCATCCGCCTGTTCGAGAACGAGAGCAGCCGCGGTGCCTTCAACATCTCGCAGTGGAATGCCGGCAAGGTCAACTACGAGAAGGCCACCAACTCGGGCGACATCTTCACCCTGCACAACGAAGGCAGCGCCACACTGAAAGTGGAGTCGGTAGCCTTCAATACCCCCAACTTCTCCTGCTCGCTGCAGCCCGGCGACGAGATCGCAGTGAAGGAGGGCAAACCCTTCAACCTGCAGTTCAACGCCCTGCAGAGCGACGCTGAGGTGACCGACGTGATGACCATCACCTTCGAGGGCGGCTACACCATGGAGATGCCCGTGAGCGGCACAGCCCTGCCCCGCGGCACCTACTACTACTCCTTCGAGCCCAACGCACTCGACTATGAGTGGGACAAGGATTTCACCATGATCGACGTGGACGGCGGAACCAACTACTCCTTCTCCTCCTACTGGGTACACTACTCGGCCGACGGCCTCAAGGGCGCCTTCAGCGTGGAGAGCGACTCGAAGGAAGACGGCATGTACGGCATGATGGCGCCCATCTCGGGCATGTATGCCCTCGTGGCTTCTTCGCCCCAGAACGCTGCCGCCGACAACTGGATCATCTCCAAGAAGATGAAGGCCACCAACACCTCGCGCTTCGAGTTCTACGGCCGCAACTGGGAGACCCTCCAGAGCGTGCTCCCCGATCCCAAGCACAATGTCACAGTGCTCGTCAGCACCGTGGGCAACGCCGACACCAAGGACTTCAATGTGGAGATGCGCAAGACCGAGATGCCTTTCCTCAAAGTCAACGAGTGGAACCACTACGAGGTAGATCTCTCGAAGTATGCCGGACAGGATGTGTATGTGGCTCTGCAGCATACCACCACCAGCGCCTCCAATCTCGCCTTCTTCGACGACTTCTGCTTCCATAACTTCGACATCGAAAATTCGGGCATCGACAGCGTTGCCTCCGACATCGCCGACGACGCCGAGGTAGAGGTATTCAGCCTAAGCGGCATCGCCGTGGCCAAGGGTCTCGGCAAGCAGACCCTCTCGGGCCTCGAAAAGGGCTTCTACATTGTGAAAGTTACCGCTGCCGACGGCAGCACACGCGCCTTCTCCATCGCCCGCTAAGCCGGGCTGAGGGAGAAACACCCCGCAATACATAAGTCAGGGAGCCGAAAAGTTATGCAACACTAACTTTTTGGCTTCCTGACGCTTCCTACAAACCCTATGAACATGAAACATCTATTCAACAATCTCCTGTGGCTGGCGGCGCTGATGCTGTGTGTGCCCGCAGTGGCCGCGCAAACCCGCAATGCCACCCTCACCATCGAGGTGACCACCGCCGTGGAAGACAACCTCGAGGGGCAGGAAGTGACCCTGGAGCAGACCGACTACTCGGTGGGCTACGGCACACTCAAGCTCGACCGCGAAGGCCGGTGCACTGTCAAGGTGTATCCCGGCAACCACCGCCTCACGGTGGAACGCGCCGGCTACGACACGGCTGTGAAGGACTTTGCCGTGGCCGACGGCGAGACTGCCACCGTCACCCTGGTGCTCGGTGAGAAGACCGTCACACCCTTTGCCCTTAAGGCCACGGTGAGCCACGACATCTACACCGGTCGCGACGACGCCCTGCTCACATGGAATCAGGAGGCGCCGGTGTTCACCGATGACTTCGACAGCTACGACCCCTGGGCGGTGAATTTCGGTGCCTGGACCGGCATCGACGCCGACGGTGAGGCCACGGCAGCCCTCCAGGGCAGCTACCCCAACCGCGGCATCATGTCGTATGCACAGATTGTCAACCCGCTCACCGTGGTGCCCACATGGTGGTACGACTACCCAGTGCTCCACCCCTACAGCGGCAAGCAGTATGTGGGATTCATCCGCACCGCGAGCGGCCGCGCCAACGACGACTGGCTCATCTCCCCCGCCATCACCCCGGGCACCGACAATGTGCTCGAATTTATGGCCAAAGCCGCCGACCGCTACACCGAGCGGTTCATGGTATATGTGACCACCGTCACCGACAACCCCGGGACGGACGACTTCGTGCGCCTCGACCCGGGCAACTTCGAGACCGCCGACGCCTCGGGCTGGAAGCTCTGCTCCTACAGCCTCGCAGACTATGCCGGCAAGGAGATCAAATTCGCCATCCGCTACGTCAGCGATGCCTCGCGCTACGGCGCCTTCATGCTGATGGTCGACGACGTGTATGTGGGCCAGGCCCGCACCGACGGCTACAGCGCCGTGCAGCGTGCCCGCCGCGCCCTGCGCTCCCCCGCCAACCCCTATGAGAATTTCAATCTGTATCTCGACGGCGTGAAGGCCGGCACCACCGGCAGCTACGACTTCACCTTCACCGGCATCACTCCCGGCCACCACACCCTCGGCGTGGAGGCCACCTATCAGCAGGCCGTAAGCCCGCGCACGGAGGTGGAGATCGACGTGCCCGAAGGCCCCTATGCCCGCATCACCTTCCGTGTGGAGGCGCTCTCCAAGCTGACCGCCGACCGCGTGGAGATAGGACTGCTCAATCTCGACAACGGCCGCCAGGAGACCGTGGTGACCGAAAGTGGCACCCGCACACTGCTCTCGCTCCCCTACGGCCGCTATTCGGCCTATGTGGAGGAGGGTGTCTACGAGGCGTTCAGCCGCGAACTGGAGATCAGCGGCGATGCCGAGGTGGATATCACCCTCAGCGACAAGATTGTAGACCCCTACAACCTCACCGCCGACTTCGACAGCGAGACCGGCGATGTGACCCTGCGCTGGAACCGCGAGCTGGGCTTCACCGACAGCTTCGAGGAATATGACGACTCCGCCACCGGCTCGTTCGGCGACTGGATCACCGCCGACCTCGACCAGGCGCCGGTCTACCCCATAGCCCTCGGCAGCCAGACCAACATCGTCACCTTCCCCGGCTCGGGCACAGCCTCCAACCCCACGGCCATAGCGCCGATGGTGTTCAACCCCTGGAACACCGTCCCCGCCATGCTCCCCACCGACCAGGCCATCGCCGCCCCCGACGGCGACAAGTCGGTGATCTTCTTCTCGCCGCAGCGCATCAAGGCCGACAAATGGCTCATCTCGCCGCTGCTCGAGATCCGCGAGGGCTTCACCCTCACCTTCAAGGCCAAGGGCTACTCCTCGATGTATCCCGAAAGCCTTGAAATCTGCGTCAGCGCCGACGGCAGCGCCACTCCCGCCGACTTTGCGGCTCAGGCTGTCATAGAGCAGCTTACCTCGGAGACGTGGGGCGAATACACCATGGACCTCTCGGAGTGGGCCGGGCAGTCGATCCGCATCGGCCTCCACTACGTATCCACCGACGCCTTCCTGGCGCAGGTCGACCAATTCTCCGTGGGCAATGCCGACGGCGAGGGCGACTTCACCGACCCGGGCAACGTGGTGGGCTATGAGATCTACATCGACGGCGTGAAGGCCGGCGAGAGCGCCGAGCCGCGCTATGTGGCCACCGGCCTGGAGCCGGGCACCCACACCGCCGGAGTGCGCACGCTCTATCTCCACGGTCAGTCGGCCATGACGGAGTGCACCTTCGGCGTGGAAGCCGGCATAGTGTCGGTTGGCGCCGACAGCGATGACGCCGCTCCCGCCGAGATTTACGACCTGAGCGGACGCCGCCTCAGCGGCTGCGACTCCCCGGGCATCTATATCATCCGCCGCAACGGCCAAACCTTAAAAATCAAGAAGTAAGTCATGAACAAGATAACAACTCTGCTTTTGGGATGCCTCATGGCCATCGGCATGAGCGCCCAGGGCAACCTTAGCGCCAACCAGCGCCTGCTGGGCCACACGGTGACCGACGATATCGACGTCAGCGGAGCCGTGGTGGGCACTCCCGGCACCTACACCATCGGAGCCGTGCTCGGCACCGATGTGCTCTCGGGCTACAAGGGATGCCGCGTGGTGGGCATCCGCGTGGCTGCCGCCGTGGATCTCGGGCGCACTCGCCTCTTCCTGAGCGGCGTCGACGCCAACGAGGCCGTCACCCCTATCCACAGCCAGACTCAGCGCATCTACGAGGGGTGGAACGAGGTGTTTTTCAACGGCGACGGCTTTGAAATCACCGGCGACGAAGGGCTCTTCTACGGTTTCGACTACAAGGAGACCCAGGAGATGCTTGACAACGAGAAGGGTGGCATCGCTTCAACGGGCGCAGACACCACCGGATCGTTTTACCTCTTCCAGAACGGCACGCTCTACCCGGTGAGCGGCGTGGGCATGCTCTGCGTGCAGCTGATAGTGGATGTCACCAATTTGCCCGCCGACAATGCCGCCATCAGCTTCTTCGACACCGGTTTCAAGTATAAGAAGACTACCGAGGATGTGGAGGTGTTCGCCATCGTCACCAACACCGGCCGCGAGGAGCTCGCCTCCTACCGCATGGGGTGGCGCTACGACGACCTCGCCCCTGAGTATGCCGATGTCACCCTCGGCGACGGCAAGGAGCTCGCCACCGGAGGCCAGACCTCCTGGCAGCAGGTGTGCGCATTGCCCGAGGGGATGGCAGCCGGCAGCCACACCATCTCGGTGTGGGTGGAGAGCGTCAACGGCACCGCCGTGACGCAGACCGATGTCACCCGACGCACCGTAAGCTACGCCGCCTACGACAGCTCCATGACCCGCCGCGGCTCGCTGCTCGAAGTCTATGCCGACCAGACCTCGGTGTACACCTCGCTGCTCGATCCGGCCCTCAAGGAGCCGGGCGAAAACACCTTTGTGGTCAGCGTGCATGCCCCCGGCACCCCGCTGGCGGTGAAGGAGGCCGAGCCCCTCTTCGACCGCTACGCCTACACCCTGCCGTCGTTCACCTCCAACCGCTCCTACTTCCCCGGTGAGGCCCACATCGCCTACGACATGAACCAGTATCTCGGCACATTCGACAACTCGATGATCATCGCCATCCTGCAGGATATCGTGGCTCAGGACAACGCCATGCCCACCTTCGCCGGCATAGAGCTGACCACCGATTTCAATCCCGCCACACGCCTGCTCACCGTCACAGCCTCCGGCGACGCCCTCCCCGATGCCGAAGCCATCTTCGGCAAAGTGGCCGTCACCCTGATGGCCGTGGAAGATGGTGTGGTAGGCGACCAGATGGTGCTCTCGCGACTCGGCAAGAAGCCGGTCACCAAACACGACTACGAGCACAACCATGTGCTCCGCGGCTACATCACCCCCATGCACGGCGCTCCGCTCACCATCACCGACGGCAAATACTCCGCCACCTTCACCATGACGGTGCCCGCCGACTGGAACGCCGACCGCCTCAGTGTGACCGGCATCCTCACCAAGGCCGCCGACAGCGCTGACGCCATCACTGCCGCCAACGCCCGCGATTACGACGTGATCAACGCCGCCTCCGTGCCCCTCAAATCGGGTGCCGGAGTAGATACCGTCGCAGCCGACACCTCCTCCGAGATCGAAGGCTACTACACCCTGCAGGGAGTGCGCGCCGACGCCTCGCAGCTCCTCCCCGGCATCTACATCCGCCGCTACACCGACGGCCGCGCCGACAAAGTAGTTATCAAGTGACCCTAACGGCCCCCTCCAAGGTAGCAATCAAATGCCTCCCCTGACAGCGGGAATAAGTGCCACACCGCCAAGGTGATTATCAACTGACACCGCTCAAGCGCCTCTCCCCCGCCGGCCTCTGTGCCTCCGGGTTATAAGAAACAGCGATTTGCCTCCCACCCTCGGGCAAATCGCTGTTTTTTTTGCACATGTAGGGACACCAATTTGACGCCAAAAAAAGGGGGGGATGTAACCCGCCACGGTCTGCACCCCCCTTTTTCTGTGAGTGTATTAAGTATCAGATTATTGTATCGTCATCTAATAGATATTTGCGGTCATCCTCTCGTTGGCGAAATGATTGGTGTGAATACAAGAAAAGCGTAGATTTGTCTATTCGCCGGTCTATTCGCCGTATTTTTTTAATATCCGCCGGCTATTTTTCGTGTACCGGCCAACGAGATAGAGGGATATTCCGGCGGGAAGATTGGAAAATAATGTGTAACTTTGCGGTGAAGAACGGCCCGCGGAAGCGGCCTTCCCGCGCCGGAGGCGCCGGGAGGCTTCCGGCGATGCCGCAATGTCACTAATCTCAATACAGCTTATGGAGGCTTTAACTATCTCAGACCGCATAAAGGGTATGGCGGTATCGGCCACTCTGGCAATGTCGCAGAAGAGCAGCGAGCTCCGCGCTCAGGGCGTGGATGTGATCAACCTCTCGGTGGGCGAGCCCGATTTCAATACGCCCGAACATATCAAGGAGGCCGCCAAACGTGCCATCGACGAAAACTTCACCCACTATCCTCCGGTGCCCGGATATATGGACCTGCGCAAGGCCATAGCCCGCAAACTGAAGGTGGAAAACGGGGTGGACTTCGCACCGGAGCAGATAGTGGTGTCGGCCGGCGCCAAGCACTCGCTGAGCAATGTGATCTACGCTCTGATCAACCCCGGCGACGAGGTGGTGATCCCCACTCCGGCCTGGGTGAGCTATGTGGAGATGGTGAAGCTCGCCGGCGGCGTCAATGTGCTGGTGCCAGCAGGCTTTGAGCAGGATTTCAAGGTGACTCCCGAGCAACTGGAGGCTGCCATCACCGAGCGCACCCGCATGGTGCTCCTCTGCTCCCCCTCCAACCCCTCGGGTAGCGTCTACACCCGCGCCGAGCTGCAGGACCTGGTGGAGGTGCTGCGGCGCCATCCGCAGGTGGCCATCCTCAGCGATGAGATCTACGAGCATATCAACTACGGACCGGAGTTTGTGTCGCTGGCCTCGTTCCCCGAGATTGCCGACCGCGTGGTGGTGGTCAACGGTGTCAGCAAGGCTTACGCCATGACCGGCTGGCGCATCGGCTTCATGGCCGGCCCGCTCGCCGTGGCCAAGGCTGTCAGCAAACTGCAGGGACAGACCACCTCGGGCATCAGCACCATCGCCCAGAAGGCTGCCGTGGCCGCCTACGACGGGCCGCAGCAATGCGTGGCCGAGATGCTTGAGGCTTTCCGCCGCCGCCGCGATCTGGTGGTGTCGCTCGCACGCCGCATCCCCGGCCTGAAGGTCAACGAGCCTCAGGGCGCCTTCTA
>ERZ779852.2148-NODE-2148-length-16774-cov-4.912136_pt1 | contig 16774 bp, 13 predicted proteins | sample MGYA00511559_ERZ779852 | MGnify/ENA primary metagenome ERZ779852 (study PRJEB29588, sample SAMEA2157977) | human gut metagenome | biome: human gut; feature: human-associated habitat; material: faeces | place: Denmark | collected 2008/2010 ...
GGAGGTAGACCCCCCCCGCCTTGTGCGCACTCTCATCGGTGCCGACATGGCCGACCTGCTCAAGGGCGATGTCAAAAACGACAGCCGTCACCACCGCATCATCTCGGGCAATGTACTCACGGGCCACCTCAGCTCGCTCGACGACTATCTGCATTTCCCCTACACCCAGATCACCGTCATCCCCGAGGGCGACGACGTGGCCGAGTTTATGGGATGGGCATCGCTGTCGCCGCGCAAGATGAGCGTCAGCCCCTCCTTCCCGGGCCATTTCCTCGGCAAGAAGCTCTTCAACCCCGACGCACGCCTGCTGGGCGGTCGCCGCGCCATGATCATGAGCGGCGAATACGACAAGATGATACCCATGGACATCCTCCCCGAGTATCTCATCAAGGCTATCCTGGCCCACGACATCGACCGCATGGAGCAGCTCGGCATCTACGAGGTGGCTCCCGAAGATTTCGCCCTCGCCGAGTATGCCGACACCTCGAAGCTCGAACTTCAGAAGATAGTGCGCGAAGGGCTCGACTATCTGCGCAAAGAGCTGGAATAAAGCCTCTTCCCGCATGCCGCGCGGTGCCGCGCTCCGGCCACAATCCCCGGCCGCACTCCCCGGCATCACCTTCGCCAACAACCGCCAACTGTTTTCACCACATAGAGATATATGAAAGCTTTAAAAAGATTATTCGACAAGGCGCGCCCCAACTTTGAGCCGGGCGGAAAGTACCACGCTTTCCACTCGCTCTTCGACGGCTTCGACACGTTCTTGTTCACACCCCGCTCCACATCCCGCTCGGGCGTACACATACACGACAGCATGGACTCCAAGCGCACCATGATCATCGTGGTGGTGGCTCTGCTCCCCTGCCTCCTGTTCGGCATGTACAACACCGGCTACCAGCACTGGATCGCATCGGGTGCCACCGAATTTCCCTTCTGGACACTGATGCTCTACGGCTTTCTGGCCGTGCTGCCCCGCATCGTGGTGTCCTACGTAGTGGGCCTCGGCATCGAGTTTGTCGTAGCCCAGTGGCGCCGCGAGGAGATACAGGAAGGATTTCTCGTCACCGGTATCCTCATCCCCATGATTTGCCCCATTGAGACTCCGCTCTGGATGATCGCCGTGGCCACAGCCTTCAGTGTCATCTTCGTCAAGGAGGTGTTCGGAGGCACAGGCTACAATATCTTCAATGTAGCCCTCGTGACCCGCGCCGTGCTCTTCTTCGGCTATCCCGCCAAGATGAGCGGCGACGGTGTGTTCGTGGCCCTCAACCCCATCATGGGCGTGGGCGCTCAGGTGCCCGACGGCTTCACCGGAGCCACTCCCCTGGGCCAGATCGCCACTTCGGGCGCCACATCGGCCGCCCAGCTCTCGCAGTCGATCACCAGCCTCACCCATGAGCCCCTCTCCACCTGGGATCTCTTCCTCGGACTGGTGCCCGGCTCGTTCGGCGAGACCTCCACACTCTGCATCCTCATCGGCGCAGCTCTGCTGCTGCTCACGGGGATAGCAAGCTGGAGAATCGTGCTCTCGGTATTCGCCGGAGGTGCCGTGATGGCGCTCATCGCCAATGCATTCGCCACTCCCACCTATCCCGCCTCCTACCTCAGCGTAGCCGACCAGCTCTGCCTCGGCGGATTCGCCTTCGCTGCCGTCTTCATGGCTCCCGATCCTGTGACCTCGTGCCGCACCAATGTCGGGAAATACATCTACGGCTTCCTCGTGGGCGCTGTGGCCATCATCATCCGCACCTACAACAACGGATACCCAGAAGGCGCCATGCTCTCGGTGCTCCTCATGAACGCCCTGGCACCTCTCATCGACTACTGTGTGGTCGAGGCCAACGTGCGCCGGCGCCTGCGCCGCAGCCGCGCCGCCTGACCGCCACGGCAACAGATATCTCTACATCACCAACCGAAACAATCATAAACAGGATATGATCAACAAACAGAGCAACGTCTATACCATCGTCTACATCACAGTGATGGTGATTGTCGTTGGCGCGGCTCTGGCGCTTACTGCCATGTCGCTCAAAGACAAGCAGACCGAGAACGCCCAGGCCGACAAAATGAAACAGATTCTGATGTCGGTGCGCATCGCCTCCGACCGCGCCAGCGTCGTCGACGACTACCACCGCTACATCACATCCACTCTGGTGGTCAACGAGCAGGGTGACACCATCGAAGGCGCCGATGCCTTCGCACTCAATGTCGCTGTCGAAGCCAAGAAGCCGGCAGCCGAGCGCGAGCTTCCGGTCTACGTCTGCACCCTCCCCGACGCCGGTGTGAAATACATCATCCCGCTGGCCGGCATGGGCCTCTGGGGTCCCATCTGGGGATATGTGTCGCTCGACGACGACTGCACCACCGTATACGGTGCCTTCTTCGACCATCAGGGCGAGACTCCCGGCCTCGGCGCCGAGATCACCAAATCGGCTTTCACCGACCAGTTCCGCGGCAAGCAGATGTTCAAGGACGATCAGTTCGTCCCCGTCACCGTGGTCAAAAAGGGACAGGTGCCCCAGGGCAATCAGGACTATGTCGACGGCATCTCCGGCGGCACCATCACCTCCAAGGGTGTAGCCGCCATGCTCGACGACTGCCTCAGCCCCTACAAAGCATTTCTCGAATCAAAAAGCAAGAAACAATAAACGGTCATGGCAGATAAAATCAGCAACAGGGACATTTTCTTCAATTCCTTCTCAAAAGACAATCCCGTCATCGTGCAGGTGCTCGGCATCTGCTCCTGCCTGGCGGTAACGGCCAAACTTGAGCCCGCCCTGGTCATGGGCATCTCCGTGATCGCCGTCCTCGCCTTCTCCAATGTGATCATCTCTCTCATCCACAAGACCATACCCACCAACATCCGCATCATCGTGCAGCTCGTGGTGGTGGCAGCCCTCGTGATCATCGTCAACCAGCTCCTGCTGGCCTACGCCTACGACGTGAGCAAGCAGCTCTCGGTGTTCATCGGCCTGATCATCACCAACTGTATCCTCATGGGACGCCTCGAGGCCTTCGCCATGAGCAACAAGCCCTGGCCATCATTCCTCGACGGCGTGGGCAACGGCATCGGATACACCATCATCCTGGTGATAGTGGGATTCTTCCGCGAGCTCCTCGGCAGCGGCAGCCTTCTGGGCTACAAGGTCATCCCCCAGAGCTGGTACGATGCCGGCTACAGCGACAACGGCCTCATGATACTCCCTCCCATGGCACTCATCGTAGTGGCTTGCATCATCTGGGCACACCGTTCGGTCAACAAGGACCTTCAGGAAAAACAATAACCCGCAAAAACGCTATCCAAGATAACACCGCACAACTAAAATGGAAAACCTGAACCTTTTCATCCGGTCGATTTTCGTCGACAATATGGTGTTCGCCTACTTCCTCGGCATGTGCTCCTTCCTTGCCGTGTCGAAGAATGTCAAGACGGCGTTCGGCCTGGGTATGGCGGTGACCTTCATGCTGGTCATCACCCTCCCCATCAACTACCTTCTGGAGAACTATGTGCTCCGCGAAGGGGCTCTCAGCTGGCTCGGCGAAGATTTCGCCACGGTCGACCTCAGCTTCCTCTCGCTGATCATGTTCATCGCCGTGATCGCCTCCATGACCCAGCTCGTGGAGATGACCGTCGAAAAATATGCTCCCTCGCTCTATGCTTCGCTCGGCATCTTCCTACCGCTGATCGCTGTCAACTGCGCCATCCTCGGCGGCTCGCTCTTCATGCAGCAGCGCGAATTTGCCAATGTGTGGACCGCCACCTGCGCCGGCGCCGGCTGGGGTCTCGGCTGGCTCCTGGCCATCACCGCCATCGCCGCCATCCGCGAGCGTGTGGCAAGCTACAGCAATATCCCCGCTCCGCTGCGCGGCATAGGCATCACCTTCATCATCTGCGCGCTCATGGGCATCGCCTTCATGAGCTTCCTCGGCATTAAACTCTGATTTCACCCCACACTCTGATACAGCAATGACTTTATTACAGATTTCTCAAATGGGCGCTACGCTCATCGCAGGCATCGGCATCTTCCTGGCTATCACCCTGCTGCTGGTGATTGTCCTGCTGGTGGCCAAGCGCTATCTGGTAAGCACGGGCAAAGTGACCGTGACTATCAACGACGACAAGAAAGTGGAGGTGGAAACCGGAGGTCCCCTGCTCTCGGCCCTGGCTACACAGAATGTGTTCCTCCCCTCGGCCTGCGGCGGCAAGGGCAGCTGCGGCCAGTGCCGCGTGCGCGTCACCCAGGGCGGAGGCGAGATTCTCCCCACCGAGGCCGTGCACTTCACCCGCAAGGAGATCAAGGACGACTGGCGCCTGGCATGCCAGGTGAAGGTCAAGAACGACCTCTCCATCAAGGTGCCCGCTTCAGTACTCGACATCAAGGAGTACGAGTGCACCGTGGTGTCCAACAAGAATGTAGCCACATTCATCAAGGAGTTCATCGTGGCTCTCCCCCCGGGCGAGCATATGGACTTCATCCCCGGCTCCTACGCTCAGATCAAGATACCCCCCTTCCGGATCGACTACGACAAGGATATCGACAAGGAATCGATTGGCAAGGAATATCTGCCGGCATGGGAGAAGTTCGGCCTCTTCGGCCTCAAGTGTGTCAACACCGAGACCACCGTCCGCGCCTACTCCATGGCCAACTATCCCGCCGAGGGCGACCGCTTCATGCTCACCGTGCGCATCGCCACACCTCCCTTCAAGCCCAAACCTGAAGTGGGATTCATGGACGTCAACCCGGGTATCGCATCGTCGTATATCTTCACCCTCAAGCCCGGCGATAAGGTGCTCATGAGCGGCCCTTACGGCGACTTCCACCCCATCTTCGACAGCAAGAACGAAATGATGTGGATTGGCGGCGGCGCCGGCATGGCTCCTCTCCGCGCACAGATCATGCACATGACCAAGACGCTCCACACCACCGACCGTGTGATGAACTTCTTCTACGGTGCTCGCGCCCTCAACGAGGTGTTCTACCTCAACGACTTCCTCGAGCTGGAGAAGGAGTTCCCCAACTTCCACTTCCACCTCGCCCTCGACCGTCCCGACCCCGCTGCCGATGCAGCAGGAGTGAAATACACCCCGGGCTTCGTGCATCAGGTCATCTACGACACATATCTCAAGAACCACGAAAACCCCGAGGATATCGAGTACTACATGTGCGGCCCCGGCCCCATGAGCGCGGCTGTCAACAAGATGCTCGATTCGCTCGGCGTAGATCCCGCCAATATCCACTACGACAACTTTGGCGGCTAATCGGGTCCGGTGGCGGCTGAAAATCGCCGCTTCCTTCCCGCTCAGGCGCCACAGCATAGCACCACACAGCTTTGATAACCACTTTTTACAATAAGGATATCAGAGAAATGACCACATTCGGCCTCAAGGCCGAGTGTGGCCGTTTCATTCGATATGACGACCCCTCGGCCGACCTCCCGCAGCTGCACGAAGCCGGTATATTTGATGGCCCCTTCCTCCACCTCGGCGGGGGAAGCAATCTCCTGTTCACTTCCGGGCATTTCGCCGGCACAGTACTCCACAATTGCTGCTCGGGCCTCGTTTTCGCCCGCATCGGCGACACTGTCATGGCAACTGCAGCCGCCGGATGCCGCCTCGACGACGTATGCCGCGAGGCTTGCCGTCGCGGTCTCTGGGGGATGGAGAATCTCTCGGGAATCCCAGGCAACATCGGAGGCGCCGCCGTGCAAAATGTCGGCGCCTACGGCACCGAGCTCCGCGATCTTGTCGACGAGGTGGAGGTGTTCGACACCGTATCGGGCCATTTCCGCTCACTTTCGGCCGAAGAGTGCGCCTACGGCTACCGCGACTCTCTTTTCAAGCATCTTCCCGTGGCGGGATCGCTGGTAGTGACCCGTGTGCGGCTCCGCCTCACGGCGCTCCCCTCCCCCCGCCTCGGCTACAAGGCGCTTGCCGACCGTTTCGGCGACGCTGACCCCGCTTCGCTCACTCCCACCCTGCTCCGCGATGCCGTCATCGCCCTTCGCGATGCCAAATTGCCCGATCCCCTTACCACCGGGAGTGCCGGAAGTTTCTTCACCAATCCCGTAGTCTCCGCCGACGCCTACGAAGCCTTGAAAGCCGTCCACGAGGAAATTCCGGGCCATATCACCCCCGCCGGCGACGTCAAACTGTCTGCCGCCTGGCTCATCGACCATGCCGGATGCAAATCGCTACGCATAGGAGGTGCCGCTCTGTGGCCCTCCCAGCCGCTGGTCATAGTCAATGCCACCGGCGAAGCCTCCGGAGCCGAGGTCGTCGCTCTCGAACATGAGATCTGCCGGAGAGTCAAGGAGGTCTTCGGCGTAGCGCTCGTGCCCGAAGTGGTGCACATCTGATTGTCAAACTTACATCCACCCTTTTTACCGGTCACTTATCCCCACACATTTTTTTCCATACACGTATGAGTTCGTTTGTAATCGAAGGAGGCCGCACCCTAAGCGGCGAAATCGTCCCTCAGGGAGCAAAAAATGAAGCGCTTCAGGTCATCAGCGCCACATTGGTCACAGCATGTCCCGTGACCATCTCCAATGTGCCTGAAATCAGCGACGTGCTCAATCTCATCGCCCTTCTCGAGAATATGGGAGTGGAGGTGGTGCGCCACGAAAAGGGGAAATACACCTTCACCGCAGCCGATATCGACCGCGACTATGTGCTCAGCGACGATTTCGTGAAGCGCTGCTCGCGCCTGCGCGGATCTATCCTCGTGGTGGGTCCGCTCCTGGGGCGTCTCGGCAAGGCATATTTCCCCAAACCGGGCGGCGACAAGATAGGCCGGCGCAAGGTCGACACCCACATCCAGGGCCTTGTAAACCTCGGTGCGCAATACGAGTACGACCCCGTAAAGAAAGCATATTTGCTCACCGCTCCCGCCGACGGCCTCAAAGGATGCTACATGCTCCTGGACGAAGCCTCTGTGACCGGTACGGCCAACATCATAATGGCATCCGCATGCGCCAAGGGTGAAACCACAATCTACAATGCCGCCTGCGAGCCCTATGTGCAGCAGCTCTGCCGCCTGCTCGGCGCCATCGGCTACACCATCGAGGGGCTCGGCTCCAACCTGCTCACAGTCAAGGGCAACCCCTCGCTCTCCGCTTCCTGCTCCACCGCCCGGAGGATCACCCACCGCGTGCTCCCCGACATGATCGAAATCGGCTCCTTCATCGGCATGGCTGCCATCACCCGCAGCGACATCACCATCAAGGATGTCAGCTACCGCGACCTCGGCATCATCCCCGAGAGCTTCCGCCGCCTCGGCATCACCGTAGAGCAAATCGGCGACGACATCCACATCCCCGGTCAGGAGAGCTACGTCATAGATACCGCCCTCGACGGCTCGATCATGAACATCGCCGACGCCCCCTGGCCCGGCCTCACCCCCGACCTCCTCAGCGTGCTCCTCGTGGTGGCCACCCAGTGCCGCGGCAGCGTGCTGATACACCAGAAGATGTTCGAGAGCCGCCTCTTCTTCGTCGACAGCCTCATCGACATGGGCGCACAGATCATCCTCTGCGACCCCCATCGCGCGGTAGTCATCGGTCACGACCACCGCTTCACCCTCAAAGCCAACCACATGGCTTCCCCCGACATCCGTGCCGGCATCGCTCTCCTCCTCGCCGCCCTCTCGGCCAAAGGCACCAGCACCATCGACAACATCGAGCAGATCGACCGCGGCTACGAAGCCATCGACACCCGCCTCAACGCCCTCGGCGCCTCCATCCGCCGCATCCCCTGATCCCCAGCCGCCCCCCTTCCTCCCATCCTGCCTTGCTCCCCCTCCCCCTCTTCCCGTTTCTTCACAAATTTGTGAAGTAGCTCCCGGAGGCCGAAGGCCGGAGGCATACGCCGCGTAGCTGTTTTTAGTCGAAAGAGCTTTAGCTCTTTCATCCCATCTTTGCATTCCCCCCTCCTTCTCCTCTCCTTCCTCTCTAAGGCCTTCCTCTCCGCTCTCCCGCGCAGCTTTTTTAGTTATCAAAGCTTTAGCTTTGATCATGCGGCATTCCAGCCCGGCGGCCTTCCCCCTCTCCCCATTTTTCCCACAAAAGTACAATTTTTGGCCTCTTTGGCCTATTGCGGATTTTTTTCCATAATTTACATTAATTTTGTAATGTTTAAAATCCTCCGCAATGATCACCTTCATGATAGTAGCGTTCGTGGTCGGCTATATCTTCATAGCGCTCGAACACCTTCTTGGCATCAACAAAGCCACCTTCGCTTTGCTGATGAGCGGCATCCTATGGGCTGCCTATTCGCTCTTCACCCATGATCCGAACCTCTCCGAGGAGCTTGTGGTAACTCTCGGAGATACCTGCGAGATTGTGGTGTTCCTCATCGGCGCCATGACCATCGTGGAGCTCATTGACCGCTACGGCGGATTCAACATCATCGTCCGCAAGATCCACGCCTCCAACAAGCGCGGCCTCATGTGGGTCCTCGCCCTGGTGGCCTTCTTCCTGAGCTGTATCCTCGACAACATGACCACCACCATCATCATGGTGATGATGCTCCGGCGCATGCTCGCCAACAAAAAGGAGCGCTGGATCTTCGCCTGCGTCATCGTCATCGCGGCCAACAGCGGCGGCGCATGGTCGCCAATCGGCGATATCACCACCATCATGCTCTGGATGAAAAATTATGTTTCCTCCGTCGATCTGATTCTCAACCTCCTCCTCCCGTCGCTCGTGTCGGTGGTCATCCCCACATGGATCGCTTCCCACTACGTCAAAAACGAGCCCGTGGAGCAGCTCAACACCCAGGACCAGCGCATCGGCTACGAGATGAGCAGCCACCACCGCAATCTGTCGATACTGATTCTCATCTGCGGCGTGGCCGGCCTGCTCTTCGTGCCCATCTTCAAGTCCACCACCCATCTGCCCCCCTATATGGGCATCCTCATCTCTCTGGGCGGCCTCTGGCTGCTGACCGAACTGATAGTGCGCCACTACCACCTCGACGGCAAGATCGAGGGACGTATCTCGCAGGTAGTGCGGCATATCGACATGTCCACCATCCTCTTCTTCCTCGGCATCCTTCTCTCGGTAGGCGCCCTCCAGCAGGCAGGCATCCTCAACTATCTTGCCCACTGGCTCAACGACAACATCCACGAGCCCTACACCATCAACGGCATCATCGGCATCCTCTCCTCCATCGTCGACAATGTGCCCCTGGTGGCTGCATGTATGAACATGTATCCCGTCATGACCGACGCCATGGTGGCAGCCTCGGCCGATCCCTCGTATGCGGCGCTCTTCGTGGAGGACGGCCTCTTCTGGCACCTGCTCACCTTCTGCGCCGGTGTGGGCGGTTCGCTCCTCATCATCGGTTCGGCCGCCGGCGTGGTGGCTATGGGCATCGAGAAGATCCCCTTCCTCTGGTATGCCAAGCGCATCACCTGGCTCGCCTTCCTCGGCTATGTGGCAGGTATCGCCGTCATCTGGCTCGAGACCCTTTTCATCTCCATCTGACATCCCGCTGCCCCTCGGGGCCGCACGCCACATACACAACATCCGTCGCACCGGACTCAAACATTCCGGCCCGACGGGTGTTTTATTATTGTGCGATGCATGTCGCCCGCACGATAAATACTCTACTAAAATGAACGACCGCCTTTCCTACGAAGAGAAAAAAGAACTTCCAGACTCAGTTTTCGGACTCCCCGAACGCCGCGAATATCCCATGCCCGACGCCGCCCACGTTCGCGCCGCCGAAGCCTACTTCCGTTATTGTCCCGAGGACCTCAAACCACGCCTCGCCCGCGCCATCCTCGACCGTGCCCGCCTCTTCGGTGTCGACGTCGAGAGTCCCGAGGTACTCTCGTATGCCGAGCAGTAGGGACTTTGGTCATAGCGCTAAAGGGCTAAGACCAAAGTCCCAAGACTTAATTTAACCTAAAATAAGGGAATTTTGCCAAAAACATTTTAATGATTGTATAAAAAGCGCTAAATTTGCTCCAAATTTACCTTTTATGAGCAGAAACCGGCCCTCTACCGGCTTCTTTGCATGCAATATGACCCCCTGACTATGACTAAGGAAGAATTTAGTGACATAGCTCCTTACGACGACAGCGATTTTCAGCATTATATGAGCCGGCTTGTCAAAGAACCCGGATTCGAACATGCCATCCGCTACGTAATGCCCGATGTCAAATACCCTGAAATGGTGCAGAACCTTCTGCAAATCAAGAGCAAAGACGAATTTCAGCGCACCATAATGCAGGGAATGCTCGAACTTCTCGAGCGCATGACCACTTCCGGTGTCACCGACTCGGGACTCGAAGACTTCGACGCCTCCAAGAGCGTGCTCTTCATCACCAACCATCGCGATATTGTACTCGACGCCTCTTTCCTCGGCCTGGCCATGCTGCGTCACGGCCTTCCGGCCCAGGAAGTTGCCCTTGGTGACAATCTGCTCATTTTCGACTGGATTGAGGACTTGGTGCGTCTCAACAAGGGTATCATCGTCAAGCGCAATCTCCGCCTCACCAAGGCTCTCGAGGCTGCCCGCCAGCTATCGGGATATATCCACCACTGCATCAGCGAGAAACACGAATCGGTGTGGATCGCTCAGCGCGAAGGACGCGCCAAAGACTCCAACGATGTCACTCAGGAGAGCGTCATCAAGATGCTCGCCCTCGCAGGCGAAGGCGCCACAGTGGTGGAGCGCCTGCTGGAGCTCAACATCACCCCCACCGCCATCTCCTACGAGTACGACCCCAACGACTATCTCAAGGCTCGCGAATTTCTCGCCCGCAGGCGCGACCCGGAGTTCAAAAAGTCGCAGCGCGACGACCTTTTCAGTATGGAGACCGGCATCCTCCAGTTCAAGGGCCATGTGCACTTCGCCGTATGCGAGTGCATCAACCCCGCCCTCGAGGAGCTCCGCGCTCTCACCGACAAGGTGGAGATCGTGCGCCGCGTGTGCGCCATCATCGACCGAGAGATACACACTACTTACAAGTTCTTCCCGCTCAACTACATCGCCTACGACCGCGTCAACCACACTGACCGCTTCGCCTCGGAGTATACCCCGCAGGATGTGGAGCAGTTCGACGCCTATCTCAACAAGCAGATCGACAAAGTTGACCTCCCCGACATCACCCCCGAGGAGCGCGCCTTCATGATCGACGCCGTCACCGACATGTACGCCAACCCCCTGAAAAACTACCTCAAAGCCACCGAGCCATAACCCCCGGCAGCGCCCCTCCCCCCTCCGGCTGCGAAGCCACTACAATCTACCATCTTAGCACTAAGAGCTATCCATGCGTGCCCCCTTCCTGATATTGCTGATAATACTGCTGATCAGCATTGCGGCCGATCTGTACATCTACATTCAGTGCCGACGCAGGTGCCGGAGCCGCGTGTGGTGTCGTCTGCAGGCCGTCACAGCCATCCTTCTCATGACTCTGATGGTAGTGGAGATGCTCCTTCCGGCCAAAGAGGGGTCCGACAATGCGCTCCGCACCAAGATGTGGGTGCTTTTCGGCTATGTCAGCGTCTACCTCCCCAAATATCTCGCCATCATCTGCGACCTTCTGGCCTCCCTTCCCCGCCTATGGCATCACCGGCGCATGAAGTGGCTCACTGTCAGCGGCATCGTGCTCTCCATAGCTCTGTTTCCGGCCATGTGGTGGGGAGCGCTGATCAACCGCTACCACATGCAGGTGCGCGAAGTCACCGTTGAGATTCCATCGCTCCCGGCCTCCTTCGAGGGCACCCGGCTTGTGCAGTTTTCCGATCTGCACACGGGCACGTTCGGCAACGACACCACCTTTGTATCCCGTCTCGTCGACCGCATCAACGCGCTCCACCCCGACGCCACAATGTTCACCGGAGACATCGTCAACCGCCGCAGCGAGGAGATGCTCCCCTTCGTCGGGGTGCTCTCGCGCCTCCGCGCTCCTATGGGAGTGTATGCCATCCTCGGCAACCACGACTACGGCGACTACATGATATGGTCCTCCACGGCCCACAAGCAGCTCAACATGCAGCGCCTCTACGACGCCTACTCCCGCACCGGGATGCGCCTGCTGCTCAACGAAACTGTATGGCTGCGCCGAGGCACCGACTCCATTGCCGTCATCGGAGTGGAGAATATCGGCGACCCGCCCTTCACCATCTACGGCTCGCTGCCCCGCTCCTACCCTGACCTCTCCGACTCCAACACCAAGATCCTTCTCACGCACAATCCGCAGCATTGGGTCGACTCTATCGCCGACCGCAGCGACATCAACATACCGCTCACCCTCTCGGGCCACACCCACGCCATGCAGATAGAGCTGGCGGGCATCTCTCCCGCCATGTGGCGCTATCCCACCTGGGGCGGCCTCTACACCGACAGCCGCAGCGAGCGTTCGCTCTACGTCAACATCGGCTGCGGCACCGTGGGGATCCCCATGCGCCTCGGAGCCACCCCTGAGATCACTGTCATCACCCTCAGGCGTGCTGCGGTGCCCTCTCCTCAACAATAACCTTTCATTCATCACGGCCAAATAATGTCTGATACCACTCCGACAATCACTTCCATCATCGCCGGCGAGACCGGCATCCCCGAAAAAAGCGTAGCCGCTACCATCCGCCTGCTGCAGGAGGGCGCCACCATTCCCTTCATCAGCCGATACCGCAAGGAGGCCACCGGCTCGCTCGACGAGACGGCCATCTTCGCCATCGATACCCGCGCACAGGAGCTCGCCGAGCTCTCCGACCGCAAAAAGTATATCCTCAACACCATCGAGGCCCAGGGCAATCTCACTCCCGAGCTCGAGAAGCGTATAGTGGAGTGTTTTGACCCCAATCTGCTCGAGGATATCTACCTTCCCTTCAAACCGCGCCGCCGCACCCGCGCTCAGATAGCCCGCGAGAACGGCCTCGAGCCCCTCGCGCGCATCATCATGGCCCAGAGCTCCGATTTCCCGGCCAAGTCGGCCGCGAGATTCCTCTCCGACAATGTAGCCGACATCGATGCCGCCATCGCCGGGGCCTCCGACATCATCGCCGAGTGGGTCAACGAGAACGAGACCGCCCGCAGCCGTGTGCGCGACCAGTTTCGCCGCTATGCCGTCATCACCTCCAAGGTGGTAAAGGGGAAGGAGGAGGATGCCGCCAACTATGCCACATATTTCAACTATTCCGCACCCCTCGCGCGCTGCAGTTCGCACAACTATCTGGCCATGCGTCGCGGCGAGGCCGAAGGGATGCTCCGCGTGAGCATCGGAGTGGACGACGAACGCACTCTCGCCCGGCTTTACCCGATTTTCATCAGGCGCAATGCCTCGGAGGCCTGCGCCGAAATCATACGCGACGCCATCGATGACGCATACAAGCGCCTGACACGTCCGGCCATCGAAAACGAGGTGGCAGCCGAAGCCAAGCAGAAGGCCGACACAGCTGCTATCGACACTTTCACAACCAATCTGCGCCAGTTGCTGCTCGCTTCGCCCCTCGGCACCAAGAGGGTGCTGGCCGTGGATCCTGGCTACCGCACAGGGTGCAAAGTGGTGTGCCTCGACAGCAACGGCAATCTCCTCTGCCACGATGTCATCTACCCCACCCCGCCCCATAGCGACACGCGAGGGGCCGCCCACACTATCTTCAGCCTCGTCATGGAGCACGACATCGAGGCCATAGCCCTCGGCAACGGCACGGCAAGCCGCGAGACGGAGTGCTTCCTCCGCGCCATGTCCATCCCCGATGTGGAGATCTATGTGGTCAGCGAGAACGGCGCCTCGGTCTACTCGGCCTCGAAGGTGGCGCGCGACGAGTTTCCAGACAAGGATGTCACGGTGCGCGGTGCCGTCTCCATCGGCCGCCGGCTCATGGATCCGCTGGCCGAACTGGTGAAAATCGACCCGAAATCTATCGGCGTCGGCCAGTATCAGCACGATGTCGACCAGACGCGCCTCAAAGCGGCTCTCGACATGACGGTGGAATCGTGTGTCAATGCCGTGGGTGTAGACATCAACACGGCTTCGCGACAGCTCCTGGCCTACGTCTCGGGCATCGGCGACACTCTCGCCGCCAATATTGTGGACTACCGTGCCGCCAACGGCGATTTCCCCTCGCGCGAGGCGATTAAAAAGGTGCCGCGCCTCGGCCCGAAGACTTTCGAGCAGGCTGCGGGATTTCTCCGCATTCCCACCGGCGCCAACATCCTCGACCACACTGCCGTACACCCCGAGCGCTACCCGCTGGTGACCCGCATGGCGCGCGACCTGCGCATGGAGCTCGACGAGATTGTCAAGACCCCGCAAAAACTTAAAGAGCTGGATCTGAGCCGCTACATCGACGAAAACACCGGCATGGAGACCCTCACCGACATCATCCGCGAACTCGAAAAACCCGGCCGCGACCCCCGCAGCGAGGCGGTGGCCATAGAGTTTGACGACTCGATCAGCGACATCACCGACCTCCGCCCGGGGATGATCCTGCCGGGTATCGTCAACAATATCACCGATTTCGGAGCCTTCGTGGATCTCGGCATCCACAAAAGCGGCCTGATACATGTATCGCAGATGGCCGAGCGGAGGGTGAAAAATCCGTCGGAAGTGGTGCGCCTCAATCAGCGCGTGCGCGTGAAGGTGCTCGAAGTGGATCTCAAGCGCGACCGCATCGCCCTCTCGCTCCGCGATGTGCCGCAGGATTAACGCGTTTAAATCACTGACCATGAAGGGGAACGATAAACTCCACGAGGCTTATATCTGCCTGGGCTCGAACGAGCCCGATGCCGCCGCAAGAGTCGGCGCTGCGGCCTCGCGGCTCTCGGCGCTGGTGGAGGAGGAGGCATTTTCGGGAGCATATGCCACCCGCCCTGCGCCTCCGGCCGATCCCGACGGCCCGGAGTATGTCAATGCTGTGATGCGTGTATCTTCGCCGTTGTCGCTCAGAGAGTTGCAGCAGTTGCTCAAAGATCTGGAGGCTGCGCTCGGCCGCCGCAGCGAGCACAAGCAGTCGGGCCGGGTGGTCATAGACCTCGATGTGGTTGTCTACGACGGGGAGGTGTGCCGCGTGGCCGAGTTTGCATCCTCCTATTTCATGCACGGCTACCGGCTCTGCATCGGCAGCAATACCGGCGGCAACCCCGTGCGATAAGGGATATTCATAGTGTCGAGCTGCTCGGCAAACCGCCGGTGCATCTTCTCCGAAAGCGCCGGCGACAGCACTATGGTGTCGGGATCGAGCACCGTTTTCACCTTCTCCATCGTGCCGAAATAGCGCACGCTAATCAGCGCATAGCGCGGCTTCTCACTTATCGGCCTCAATTCCTTCGAGAGCCCCACAGGCGCTATCGTCATCGGCCCTATGCGCCACCGAGCGCTGTCTACGTCGATGTAGCGGCCATGCAGTGGCTCATTTACCGCTCCGAATGTCGCGCGGCGGCTCCCGGCATAGCGGGCCAGACGTGCCTCGACAGTCATCTTCACATGTTCATACTGCGTGGGTGGCGCATCGGTGAGTATGCGCGCCCGGCTACCTTCGCGCGCCACGGCCACCGTGGCGTATTCGTTGTCAAGGGCAAAAGCCTCCGCCTCGGGCACCGGAGGCTCGGCTACAATCACCGCCAGGTAGAAAAACACCGTCAGCATAGCGCCCGATATTGCCCATGCCGCGCTCCGGCGCCGTATGGCGATCCAAAGCGCTGCCAACCCTCCGTAAAACGCTATCAGCAGCCACCACGGGAAGTAAAATCCTCCGATATTCGCCCCCTCGGCGCCCGCCACACGCTCTACACACCATGTCAGCGCTCCGTAGCACCCGTTGAGCGCTTCGGCGAGCCATGCCATATGCGCCCCGAAGAGCCCGGCGACCAAAAGCATCGCTTCGCCTGTCATCATCACCGGCAAAAGCAGTGCCGCGGGCACATTCGACATCAGAAAGTAGAGCGGTAACTGATGAAAATGCCATGCCACAAGTGCCGAGGTGCCGAATACGGCCGAAAGGCACACGGCACACCATATCCACGCCCATCTTATCACCGACAGCATCTTCCACCCGGGCACGAGAAAGTAGGAAAACATCACTATGGCGGCAACGGCCACAAACGACAGCTGAAAGCCGGGGAAAAACAGTTCGCGGGGCTTCACGAGCAATATCAGTATCGCGGCGAGGCAAAGCGAATTGAGCGCCGAGCTGTCGCGCCTGAGCAATCTTGCGGCCGAAAGCACTGTGGCCATTATCACGGCTCGCGTCACCGACGGCGACAGTCCGGTGAGTAGCGCATAGCCCCATAGAGCTACGACGATCAGCAGTGTGCTCCAGCTTCTCTTTCCGGCGATGCTCAGCGGGAAAAACAGCAGCGACAGCAGCATCGCCACCACGGCCACGTGCGTGCCGCTGAGGGCCAGGGTGTGAGCCACTCCGGCGGCGGAGAAGCTTTCGCGTGTATCGTCGTCGAGCCAGGTGCTGTCGCCGGTGAGCACGGCCGAGAGGAAGGCAGCCGTGGGCCCGTTGACCCCGCTGTCGTAGATGGCGTCGATCAGGCGCTGCCGCATGCCGTACATCCGCCTCCCTATCGGCTCCTTGGCGGGTTCGCTCACCTGTAGCTGTCCCTTTCTGCCGGCAAAAAATTCGGGAAATATGTCGGCTGTCGCCGACACTCCGTAGCGCCACATCTGCCTGCGCGGCGAATAGTCGTGCGGCACGGGGCTCGGCGCTCCCTCCACGCCACGGAGCACGACCCGGAATCGCGCAGTGTCCCCTTCGAGCATCAGCACAATCAGGAACAGGACTCGCCCGAATCCGGAAACGACCCGCAGGAACA
>ERZ779852.2153-NODE-2153-length-16748-cov-5.071467_pt1 | contig 16748 bp, 16 predicted proteins | sample MGYA00511559_ERZ779852 | MGnify/ENA primary metagenome ERZ779852 (study PRJEB29588, sample SAMEA2157977) | human gut metagenome | biome: human gut; feature: human-associated habitat; material: faeces | place: Denmark | collected 2008/2010 ...
CCCGCGAGCCACGGTCGGCGGCCGGCGACAGCAGCCTCACCACGGCCCGCTGCGACCGCTCGGTGCGCCACACCTCCTCCACCACTCCGGCATAAGCCTGCTCCCGGCCGCTGATTTGAGCCGAAGGATAGCTCCTGAGCGCTATCGACAGCATCCCTAAGCACGCAAATCCGGCGAGCAGCGACGTCATCGGCCGCCGCATCAATAGCCCGGCAACGACAAGAGCCGCCATTGCGGCGGCTCCGTAGAGTGTATATTGTCCGAGGACACAGGCCGCCACAATCCCCGCTATCAGCATCGCTGCCGGAAGCAGCAGCGGTATGGCGGGCAATATGGGTTGGCGCCCTTTCATATGCGTATGTGTGTCAGGCTTTCATCACGCGGGGATGGTCTCCATCACCACAAAGAAGCTGCTCACGCCGATGATGATCCAAAGCAGCACGGCCAGCAGCAGCGGACGCACGCCCACTTTCTTGATCATCCCTATCGACAGTCCGGCGCCGATGAGGAAGAGGGTCACCACAAGCGCGCGCTTGGCTATCGTGACGAGCACGTTGCTGACTCCCTCGGGGATACCGCAGTAGGTATTGGCGATCATAGCGAGCACAAAGAGGAAGATAAACCAGGGGATGGCAATCTTGCTGCCGGAGCTCTTGTCGCGGAAGATAAACATGGTCACGAACGCCAGCGGTATGATCCACAGTGCTCGTGTGCACTTGATCAGCGTGGCTATCTGGCATGCCTCCGGGCCGTAGGCGTCGCCGGCGCCGACCACCGACGAGGTGTCATGGATGGCGATGGCCGCCCAGGTGCCGAATTGAGCCTGACCCATATTGAAGTAGTCGCCGATCGGCGGGAAGATGAACAGCGCTATGGCGTTGAGGATGAAGATCACACCGAGCGACACTGCCATCTCGTGGTCGTCGGCCTTCAGCACCGGACCCACAGCGGCTATGGCGCTGCCGCCGCAGATGGCCGTACCCGAGGCAATCAGGTAGGAGGTCTTGCGGTTGAGGTGCATCCAGTAGCCTAAAAGCACTCCGAAGGCCATCACGCCTATCACCGACACCACGGTGAAAAGCATACCCTCGGCGCCGCTTTTGAGCGCTGTGGTCACATTCATGCCGAAGCCCAGACCCACCACAGAGGCCTGAAGCAGGTATTTCGAACCTTTCTTGTTGAATTTCGGGAAAGGCATCGGGAAAATCATCGCGAACACCAGGCCGGCGAACAGCGCCAGAGCCGGTGTGACAATCTCATCTATCCCGAAAAGTTCCTTCATCGGCACTGCCGCCACAAGGATGCACAGCAGATACACTATCTTTGAGGCCATCGAGGGCCCGCTATTCCCTTTCACTATGTTTTGTTCCTTCTCCATAAGCTTTTAAGTAAGTATAATACTACATAATCCCTTTATTCAGTTCATTTTACCGCCGTCCCGTCCATATCTCCCACGACTCGAAGGCTTGCAGCAGCAGCATCTCCAGCCCGTTTTTGGTCTCGGCCCCATGCTCGGCGCTCTTCTTCATGAAGAGTGTCACATCGGGGTTGTAGAGCAGATCGTAGCACAGGAAGTCGCTGTTGATCAGGTCATAAGGTATATCGGGACAGCGGTCGGTGTGGGGATACATACCCAGCGGAGTGGTGTTGACAATCACCTTATACTCATCCATGATGGCGGGGGTGATATCGCTGTAGGAGATCATCCCCTCGCGTGGTGTGCGCGACACCACCAGCGTCTTCAGCCCCAGGTCTTCGAGCGCCACGCACACGGCACGGCTTGCGCCTCCCGACCCGAGCACCAGCGCCCCCTTGTGGCACGGCTTCAGCAGCGGCCTGATGGAGTTGGCGAATCCCGCCACATCGCTGTTAAAACCTATCAGCTTGAAATCGTTGGCCTTGTTGCCCCTCTCCAGTTTTATCACATTCACGGCTCCCACCCGCTCGGCCAGCGGGTCGAGTCCCTGCAGATAGGGGATCACCAGCTGCTTGTAAGGGATGGTCACATTCAGGCCCGCTATCGAGGGGTACTCTGAAAATATCTCCATAAAGTCGCTGATGTCGGGTATCTCGAAATTGATATACCGTGCATTGATGTGCTCCGTCTCAAACTTCTGATTGAAAAAAGTTTGCGAGAAAGAATGGCTCAGCGGAAAACCGATAAGACCGTAGATTTTCTCATCTTCGCGTCTTACTTTTTTACCAAAGAAACTGCCCATACAGATTTATCCGAAGGTTTAAAAACAACAAATCTTTTGAGTGTATTCCCCCTTAACAACGCTCAAAAGTACTCTTTTCGTACTCCACAAGCGCCTAAAATACTCTCTAAAGTGCAAAGATACACAACATTTCCCTCTCTCCCACCCTTTTTCCGTCCTTTTTTTCGTCCCCTCCCCCTTTCCGCCCTTTCCCCTTTCCTTCTCATGTTTCCATGCGTCAGCCCTTCAGGTATTCGGGATGCAATCCCGAAAAAAAGAGTGCGGATTTTTGACTGTCCCCAATTTTTTACTTACTTTTGCATCTAAATGCAGGCCGGCGCACCCGATGCCGCCGCGCCTGCGGCTTCTTACTTACACTAATCGAATCGAATACAATATGAAATATATAGGCGCTCATGTATCGGTGGACGGAGGTGTGTCTAATGCCCCCCTTCAGGCTACCGAGCTTGGTATGAAGGCATTTGCACTCTTCACCCGCAACCCTTCGCGATGGAAAGCTGCCCCGATTTCTGCCAAGGAGGCGCAGAAGTTTAAGGACAATTGCCTCGCCGGCGGATTCACACCCGATGTGATCCTTCCCCACGACAGCTTCCTCATCAATCTCGGCGCTCCCGACCCGGCCAAACTGGCGCTCTCGCGCGAGGCATTTCTCGACGAGATGCAGCGCTGCATGCAGCTGGGCCTCACGATGCTCAATTTCCACCCCGGCTCGCATCTCAACGCTGTCAGCGAGGAGGAGTGTCTGCGCACCATCGCCGACTCCATCAACATGACGCTCGATGCCACCGAGGGGGTCACGGCCGTGATTGAATCCACCGCCGGACAGGGCTCCAATCTCGGATTTCGCTTCGAGCATCTCGCAGACATCATCGACAAGGTGCACGACAAGAGCCGCATAGGCGTGTGCGTCGACACCTGCCACACCTACGCCGCCGGCTACGACCTCGCCACCCCCGAGGGCTACGACCGCACCTGGCGCGAGTTTGCCGACATCATCGGCTTTCAGTACCTCAAAGGCATGCACATCAACGACTCTAAGAAAGGGCTCGGCTCGCGCGTCGACCGCCATGCCTCCATCGGCACCGGCACCCTCGGCAACCCGTTTTTCGCCATGCTCATGGCCGACCCGCGCATGAACGATATCCCCCTCATCCTCGAGACCCCCGACGACACCATCTGGGGTCAGGAGGTAGCCTACCTCTACTCCCTCGCCGGCGCCCTCTGATCCGTCCTCAGCGCCTCAGGCGCCCACTGCGCCCTTTTTCGCCATCAGCACTGTGCTGAGGACACAGTCCGAAGTCCCCTCCGCTGCCCCTCTGCCCTCCGCTGCCCCTCCTCCCTTCCTCCCTCTCCCTTCATCACCTTTCGCTTTTTTATTTTTTAGAGATATTGCTTACTTCATCTATTCGACATGAAAACCAAACCTGACCTTAGTTTCTGGAAACTCTGGAATCTGAGTTTCGGCTTCTTCGGAGTGCAGATCGCCTACGCCCTGCAGAGCGCCAACGTGAGCCGAATCTTCGCCACCCTCGGAGCCGACCCTCACGACCTCAGCTATTTCTGGATTCTTCCTCCCCTCATGGGCCTCATCGTGCAGCCCATCGTGGGCACCGCTTCCGACCGCACCTGGAATCGCTTCGGACGCCGTCTCCCATACCTCATCGGAGGCGCCCTCGTGGCTGTTCTGGTGATGTGTCTGCTCCCCAATGCGGGCAGCTTCGGCCTTGCCGTCTCCTCGGCCATCATGGTAGGGCTTTTCGCCCTCATGCTCCTCGACACATCCATCAACATGGCCATGCAGCCTTTCAAGATGCTTGTCGGAGATATGGTCAACGAGAAGCAGAAGGGACTCGCCTACTCCATCCAGAGCTTCCTCTGCAATGCCGGCTCTATCGTAGGATACGTGTTTCCCTTCCTGCTCACCTGGATCGGATTTCGCAACACCGCCGCTGCCGGAGTAATCCCCGAGACTGTGGTCTTCTCATTCTATTTCGGGGCCGCCATCCTGCTGGGATGCGTGGGCTACTCCCTGGCCAAAATCAAGGAGTGGCCGCCGGAGCAGTATGCCGAATACAACGGCGGCCCTGACACCGCCAATGGTGCCGAAAAGGCCAAAAAGCCCAACCTTCTCCAACTGCTCGTCCATGCGCCTTCCACTTTCTGGACTGTCGGACTAGTGCAATTTTTCTGCTGGTTCGCCTTCCTATTCATGTGGACTTACACCAACGGCACTGTGGCTAAAAATGCTTTCGACTGCCCGGAGACCACTACCATCCGCAGCATCGAGCAGCGTGAAAACGGCATGGTCACCGCCCAATATTCTGCAAAATATATCCTCACGGCTGACTCGCTGCCGGTGATCCTCGAGGGTAAAGCTGCCGTAGGAGGCATCACCACCACTTCGGGCGACTTCATCCCCGCCTCATCCATCGACCTCATCCACACTGATGTGCCCGCTGTGCATATCGCCAACGGCGGCATCGACATCATGGTGCCCACCTCGGGTATCGAAGTGAAGACTCCGGTGGTAGCCAACGATCTGCTCTGCGAGGTGGAGGGTGTGCCGGTCTACGACTTCAACACGGCCATCGACACCTACGGCACTACGCTCCTCATCAACGACGCGCAGCGCATTCAGGCTCATTCGGTCACTATCGTCGACCGTCTGTCGCGACTCGGAGGCGACGCTCCGCTGCTCCTCTGCGACATCTACACCCACGATCCCGCCACGGGCAATCTCTTCCTCGACGGCGTGGAGAGGGTGCGCCTGCGCAATGCTCCCGCAGCTACCCTCCACACTTCGGTGGTGCTCAACACCGAGTCGCCGCAATACAACGACGCCGGCAACTGGGTGGGCATCCTTTTCGCCGTGCAGGCCATCGGTTCTGTGCTGTGGGCTGTTCTGCTGCCGATATTCCGCAGCCGCAAGTTCTCCTACTCGCTTAGTCTCGTGCTTGGTGCCATAGGATTCATCACCGCAGGATTCTTCACCAACCAGTATCTGCTCTTCATCTCCTTCGCTCTGATCGGTTGTGCCTGGGCTGCAATGCTGGCATGGCCCTTCACCATCCTCACCAATTCGCTCAAGAGCGGCAACATCGGAGCCTACCTCGGCCTCTTCAACTGCTCTATCTGCATCCCGCAGATCGTGGGCGCACTGGCCGGCGGCTGGATTCTCTCGCTTATCGGCAAGCCCAATGCCCTCGCTCCGCAGGACATGATGATGGTCATCGCCGGTATCTCGCTGATTATCGGCTCGTTTGCCGTAGCTCTCATCAAGGAGAACGACAACCGTACCATTACCGTAGAATAAAAAACCGTTTTTATTTCACACCGACACAATGAAGAAACTTCTATATATTGCCATCCTCGGCATCGGCCTCACAGCCTGCCACGGCACCGACGACTACGACGCTTATGTGCAGCAACTTAAGGAGCAGCCGGCGGTAATCGACACCATCTCGTCGCCGGCTTCCTATGCCGCCTACATCGAGCGCCTTCAGAATATGACTCAAAGTTTTGAGGAAATCGGGGTCAAGCTCAACGAGACACAGGCCGACGAACTGCAGCAGCTCGGCCTCGACATCCAGAAGGCCATGGAGCGCACTTACACCCGCCTGGCGCAGACCCCCGCCACGCTCCCCGACTCCATCCCCGTCCCCGATTGATCTACAACACTGTGCTGAGGACGTAGTCCGAAGTCTATCCGCTAAAGCGCCCCCTCCTCCAGCACAATATTGAAAAAATCATTATACGGCACCAGCGGCAGCCCTTCCGGGGTTGCCGCCGGTCGTTTTCCGGGGATCATTTTCATCAATCCTGGCCCGGAGGGCGCTTTTCCGCTCCCGGCGAGCCGGCGGTAGAGCGAGTGTGCCACCACACCCATGGTCATGCGCAGATTCAGCTCCACGCACGGCACAATGGCCGCCTCGCCCCTTTCTGTGGCCACTGCCATCATATCCACCCCCATATATCCGCGGTAACAGCTATCGGTGATCTCTGTAAGTATCCGCTCCAGCGCCCTGTTGACATCCCGGAGCAGCTCCTCGGGGAGCAGAGTCACCAACCGCGCCCGCAATGTCTCGTCCGAGGCCACGAGATTGCCGCTGTAGGAGGCTCTGCGCTCGGTCATAAACACCGAAAGCCCCACGCTCTCCACCCTTCCGGCGCCGTCGCTCCGGAAAAGCATAGCAAAATCCTGAATTTTTTCATATGCGGGCTCCACAAGCACACTCCCCTGCCGGGCGATGATGGCCAGGCACCGCTCGCGGGTCTTGTCATCGCTCAGGCGGCGGCAGTCAGCCACTCCGCGCCCGCTCGACGACCATGGCGATTTGACAAACACGCCGCAACCCATCGTGCCGAGCACCCGCTCCAGCTCCCGGGCATCGCGCACTTCGCGCCCACCGGCGGCCTGAAGCCGTGAGCCCCATTTTTCCCCTAATTCTTCCCGGATCTGCCGGTTGATCTCCACCGATGTGTGCCGGTGGCTGATATCGCGGATGCGCCCGAGGTTGTCGGCAATCGGTTCGGGCACTTCGCCCCCCCCTTCCGCTAATATCCTCGCGGTGTGAGCGCTCCAGCCCCACGGTTCGGCCATTTTATCCACATTCATCGTGTGCACTATCTCCGCTCCCGGCCCGAAGCGGCGTTCCATCTCCATGCGCCATAGCGCAAGCTCTTCAGCATAGATTTCACTCTCAGGTTCAGGCACATACACGGCATCGCCGGCCTCCGCCACCCACCACAGCACGGGCGCACCGTAGCGCGCGAGCCGCTCGGCGGCGCGCGGAGCAGTGAACCGCGCCTTCGGGTCGTGACCCAGCGCTATATCGTTCTCGGGATTATACAGATAGAGGGTGTTCATAACTGCTTCATAACTCCCACGGCCCACGGCCGCGACAGCGTTGCAAAATTAGCAAATCTTTGCTAACTTTACGCTCCAAATCCACAACTACGATGAGCGATGTCATTAGATTGCTGCCCGACTCGGTGGCAAACCAGATAGCCGCCGGCGAGGTGATCCAGCGACCGGCCTCCGTGATTAAAGAATTGGTGGAAAACTCGGTCGACGCCGGGGCTCATTCCATCAAGATTATTCTGCGCGACGGCGGCAAAAATCTCATTCAGGTCATCGACGACGGCTGCGGCATGAGCGACACCGATGCCCGTCTGGCCTTCGAGCGCCATGCCACATCAAAAATCAAGCAGGCCGCCGACCTCTTCGACCTACACACCATGGGCTTTCGCGGCGAGGCGCTCCCGTCCATAGCGGCTGTAGCCCAGATAGAGATGCACACCATGCGCCGCGGCGACTCCATCGGCACCAAGCTCCTCCTCTCGGCCTCGAAGTTTGAGTCGCAGGAGCCCGACGGATGCCCCGCGGGCACCAACCTCGCGGTGAAAAATCTGTTTTTCAATTTTCCCGCGCGCCGCAAGTTTCTCAAAAAAGATTCGGTGGAGCTGACCCACATCATCCACGAGTTTGAGCGCCTTGCACTGGTCAACCCCGACAAGGAGTTTCTCCTGGTACACAACGATGTGGCCCTCCATCAGCTCCTGCCCGGCTCGCTCAAGAAGCGTGTGGTGGATCTCTTCGGCAAGGCGCTCGACAAGCAGCTGATCCCCATCGCCACAGAGACATCGCTGGTAAAAATTAATGGACTGGTGTCGCTCCCCGACTGCACCCGCAAACGCAATCAGCTGCAATATTTCTTTGTCAATGGCCGCAACATGCGCCATCCCTACTTCCAGAAGGCTGTGCTTCAGTGCTATGAGAATCTGATCCCCGCCGACCATCAGCCCAATTTCTTCATCAATTTCGAGGTGGATCCGGCCACTATCGATGTCAACATCCACCCCACCAAGAGCGAGATAAAATTTGAAAACGAGGCGCCGATATGGCAGATCCTCGTGGCGGCCATCAAGGAGGCGCTCGGCAAGTACAATGCCGTGCCGGCCATAGACTTCGACTCTACCGACACCATCGATATCCCGGTGTTCAATCCGGTGGACACGCCGCAATTCGATGTCATCGACCACTCCACCGACTACAATCCCTTCTCGCCGGAGGCTATGGGTCAGACCGATTTTCCCGGCTCGCTCCCGCCGGCGGGCGGGCGCCCCAAAGTCACTGAAGATTCGGCGCTCAATGGCGGCGGCGCCTATGCGGGCAGTTCTGCGCCGCAATCATCCCCGCTCGACGACTGGGACCGTCTTTACTGCAATTTCCACAATGCCGGCAGTGCCGCAGGGGGCCCGGATATGGACGATCTCACCGGCTCGGGTGCGCAAAGCGCTCTCAATCAGATTCCTTCGGATTTCCCTCTCACTCCTGATAGCCCTCAAACCATGGCGCTGCCGGGCACGGAGACTGCCGAATCGGGACGCCTGCTGCAGTATCGCAACCGTTTTCTCATCGTCCCCTCGGCGCGCGGACTGATGGTCATCGACCGCTATCGCGCCCACCTCACGGTGCTCTTCGACAAATTCAGCAAACTCTCGCCGCAACGGCTGGGCGACTCACAGTCGCTACTCTTCCCGCAGACGGTGACGCTCACGGCCGCACAAAATGTGGTGCTGACCTCCATGCTCGACGATGTGCGCATCCTCGGCTTCGATCTCTCGTTTCTCGGCGACAATGTGTGGGCAGTCAATGCTGTCCCGGCCGTGGCCGCCGACCTCGACGCCTCCGACACTCTCATTCAGATGATCGAAGGGATGTCTGACGAAACCGCCCTCCCGGGCGAGGCCCTCAGCCGCCGCGTAGCGCTCTCCATGGCCCGTTCGGCGGCCATCTCGCAGACACGCCGCCTCACCGACGATGAGGCCGACGCTCTCCTGAGCCGCTTCCTGTCACTCCCCGATCCGGCTTGGTCGCCCGACGGCAAACCCAACTTCTTCCTCCTCGATTCCTCCGAAATCGCCCGCCGCCTCCAGCTCTGATCCCGGCTGTCACATCTTCAGCAGATGCTCATACACCCGCCTCAGCGGCAGACCCATCACATTGTAGTAGTCGCCCTTTATCCCCTTGATGCCGATATACCCTATCCATTCCTGGATGCCGTAGGCGCCGGCCTTGTCAAGCGGGCGATATTTCTCTACATAATAGCTGATTTCGTCATCGGTAAGCTCGGCAAACTCCACCTCGGTGACCTCCGAGAAGGTCTGCATCCCTTTATCGCTCGCCAGCGTCACTCCGGTGATAACCTGATGTGTATGCCCCGAGAGTTCGCGAAGCATGGCATGCGCATCGCCCTCGTCGCGTGGTTTTCCGAGTATCCTGTCGCCATCCACCACCACGGTGTCGGCGGTCAGAAGCACCTCGTCGGGCGCTATTTCGCCCATATACGCCTCCGCCTTCAGTCGGGAGAGATACGGTGCCACTTCGGCGGCACTCAGAGTGTCGGGATACGTCTCCTCCACATCTTTCAGGTGGGCCCTCACCACCTCCATGCCCAATTGCTCAGTCAGTTCACGGCGCCGGGGCGATCCGCTCGCCAGCAGCAGCCGCTTTTTCCCGAATATATCTTCTGCTTTCATCCGATAGCTCTGCATCAGTTCATTTAGTCCAACCCCAGGCCTTATCGCATTTGGGCCACTGACCCTGAGCGCGGAGTATCTCTTCCAGCAGGTCGCGCCCTACGCCATGGCCGCCACTTACGGGAGACACATACACCGCAATCTCCTGAATATCAGGCGCGGCATCGGCGGGAGCCACCGACAGCCCGACAAGGTCAATGCACTCGCGGTCGGGCACATCGTCGCCGGCATAGGCCACCTCCTCGGCCGTAAGCCCGTTGTCGGCCATCCAGCGCTTCAACACATCTATCTTCGAGCCCACCTGGAGGTGCACATCCTTTATGCCCAACATGCGGAAACGCTTCTCGAGAGCCTCGCCGGTGGCGCCGCTCACTATGGCTATCTTAAGTCCCTTGCGCACAGCTAATTGCAGGGCATATCCGTCGCGGATATTCACCATTCTTGCCGGCATACCGTCGTCGCCAAGCGGCACAAGGCAGGGCGACAGCACGCCGTCCACGTCAAATACCACCCCTTTTATCTTCGTCAGATCGTAATTGATTTTACTCATCTCTGTACATGTCTAATATTGTGTCGGAGAGCAGTTCATATATCTCTTTCGGCCGTCCCGAGAGCTTCTCGAGGTGTCCGGCTATCACTTCGCTGTCGCCCCGGCGGGCCGGGCCGGTCATCGCCTCGCGGGGCGAGATCTTCTCGAGTTTCGAGAGTGTCATCCTCAGCAGCGGCATCATATATTTTACATCCAGGCCGTCGCGGCGCAAGATTTCATCGGCCTCATGCCACATCAGGTTGGCAAAATTGCATGCGAACACCGCCGCCACATGCAGCAGCCCGCGCCGGCGGCTGTCGGCATACTCCACGCTGTGCGAGATCTCCCGCGCCAGGGCAGCAAGCGCTTCGGCGGTGGCTGTGTCGCTCCCTTCGATGAAAAACGGCACTTCGCTCACATCCACATCGAGGTCGCGAGTGAAGGTCTGCAGGGGATAAAACACTCCGTAGCGGCTCTTTTTACCCTCAAACACGTCGGCTGGCACGCTCCCGGAGGTGTGAGCCCATATGCCGGGGTAATCGGGGGTCTCGCCGGCCACTTCGGCCACATGGTCATCGCCTACGGAGATCAGATAGAGGTCGGCGTCGGGCGCCAACTCCTTCAGATCCCACACCGGTTCACATCCCTCGATCTTTTCGGCCAACCGTCGGGCCGAGACCTCATGCCGGCTCACTATCTGCGCCACATGCGCCACCCGCCCGAGGGCCTGTGCGAGGTGCGTAGCCACATTGCCCGCACCTATCACACATATTTTCAAAGGCCGGCTGTCTCCGGCCGACCTTCGGGTTTCTTCTCTGTTTTCGCTCTGCATGATCTATGTGGTCATTCTGCCGCATCTTTGCGCCAGCTTCCTATATGCACCTTCTCCCACAGCAGTTTGGCCGGGTCGATGGGGCGCCGTTCCTCGGCTTTATGCCCGATGGAGACGATGCAAAGCACGCCAAACTCCTCGGGGATCCCCAGCGCCTCGCGCACATACTCCTCGGCGGGTTCGCCGTCGGCGCCATAGCGGTCGCGCACCTCCACCCAGCACGAGCCGAGCCCGAGGTCGGCGGCCTGAAGCTGCATCAGCACGGCGGCTATCGATGCATCCTCTATCCAGGCGTCAGATTTTGTGATATCGGCCGTAACCACCACTGCCAGAGGGGCATTGGCTATCGATGTGGCATAGTTGGGCTTGCACTTGCCAAGCCGCGCAAGCATCTCCTTGTCTTCCACCACTACAAACTGCCAGGGCCTTACGCTCTTCGACGAAGGCGAGGTCAGCGCTGCCTCTAAGATAAGACGCACAGCATCGGCATCGACAGGTTCGTCGGTGTAGCGACGTATGCTCCTGCGGTTCAGCAATAATTCATGAAAATTTTCCATAGACGTCTTTAAAACTGAATTGTTACGGATCCTCATCGCCCCCGGCGATGCCTCTCTTTTGGCAATCCGGGCTTCTGTGCGATTCAGTGGCCTCACGTGCGTCCCTTCATAGGCTCCGAGCCTCTCAGCGGCGGCTCCGATCATCTCAGCGGCGGCAAACCCAGGCATCTTTCTGCCCTACGCGCTTGGCCATGGCCGTGGCCGAGGCATAGTCGCGTCCGGTGGCCGCATACACGCGATACCTCCCGTCCATCTCCACCACGCCGAGCTGACTCGAAGCATGTTGGGCAATAAAGACCTTGGCCTGACTCTCCGTCGGGAACGACGCCACTACCACACAGTAGGGATCCTCAGCGTTAAAACGCACTCCTTCTCCCGATGGTTCACTCTTGGGCGCTGCTACCGCCTCAGCAGCCTTAACTGCTGCCCGTGCATCGGCGCCCATTGCCGGCGCCGGAGCTATTTTGGCGGCAGCCACCTCTGCCGGAGCCTTTGCGGCTTCCTCAGTCACAGCGGGCGTCTCCACAGGTGCCGTATATTCCTGCACATACGAGAGCGCATCCGGCACAGCCCGGCTCACACCCTCCACATTGCCGCACAGCAGCGAGCGCCACCCCTCGGAAGAGGTGCCGGCGTCTGTCGCACACGATGCCGTATATTTTTGAGCCACAGGCGCTATCGAAGCTGTCTGTGTATTCTTTTCTATCCTTATGGGCGATGCCACAAAGAGCGCCAGGGTCACTATCACCGCCAACGTGGCCACCGCACCCGAAGCATATGAGCGCCATGCCCGGATACCGGTCCACAGTCGGCGCGCCTTCCCCTCCTCTTCATCAGCTGTAACATCGGCAACGGGCGCCACCCTCTGCCGGGCAGCCTCCGTTGCGGCCTGCCGTTCGGCCAATGTCATAGGCGCTATCGGCAGCAGCCCGTAGAATGCACCGTTGATTCCGGCCACAGCAGACGGCTCAAACGCTATTTCGTCATTTTCAGCCACATAGAGCATCCCGAGCCCTCCCACCGGGGCCTCGCCATCGCGGCGCGCAGCCCCAATGAGTTGCTCTACTTCGCTCTCTACCAGCTGCGTAGCGCGCTCCACCGAAATTCGCTCTCCTCGGGCCACCGAAGCCACCAGCATCCCGTCCCCATCCGAGAGCCAGCGGTTGAAAGCCAACCGGCGACCCGGAGGCATGATCCGCACCCCGTTTTCGTCGAATCGCGCAGCATCATACCGACACAGAAACGCACCCAGCCCCGGCACCACCACGCAGTCGTGCCGTTGCAGCAAATATTCTATATGTCGGTCTATAACGCTCATTCTTTCAGTCTTTTACTCTTTCCATTCCTTCCCCTCAATCCATCCCTTCCACACCTTTCGCCATACAAGACTCCCCCATCTCCCGGCCTTCTCCCGGATAAATAATATATCTTTCCGGGCCTTCTCCCGGCTAAAATATCTACAAAAGTAGAAAAAAAATCTCTTTCTATCAATACCCTACGCCTTTTTTCCACTTTTCATTCGAAATGTAGGGACGCACGGCTCGTGCGTCCTCCTATAAACATCTCATTCCCAAGGTCGTATCCTCGGACGCACGAGCCGTGCGTCCCTACAATCCTTCGCAATATTGATACACCATACGCAGCACCTCGCTCGCCGAAGTCCTCCTCCCGGAAGGCCCTAAAGCCGAAAACCTAACGCCTAAAGCCTAACGCCTTCCCCAGCATCTCGCAGGCATCAGCCACGCACAGCGTGCACGGGCGCAGCTCCACACCGGTGCCCACCCCTTTGAGTTCGCGGCAAATGGTGGCGCCGTTGCGCTGCCGGAAAGCCTCCATCACCATGCGCATCCGCTTCATGGCCTCCACACGGTTGGCGCTCGCCATACCGAGGATCATCCCCGCTCCCACAAGCGCCCCGCATGTACCCTCCAGGCACCCCATCCCGGTGCCGTAAGCCCCTGCAAGTCGCATCGCCAGCTCCTCGTCGAGCCCCGCCACATCGCAGTATACCGAAGTCACCGCCTGAGCGCAGTTGTATTTGCCGCTCTTTTTTCTGGCCATCCCCTCCTCCACTCGCCTCTGTATCTCCTCTTTTTCCATTGTAGATGATTGTTTATCCTAAATTGGCTCCTATCGTGTCACGCAAAAATTCAAGTGTATAAAATTCGGATAGTTGGCAAAAGCATGGGAATTTCGGCTTGATCCCTATTTGTCCAATTACGCATTACTCATTACGAATTACGCATTATAAAAAGCGGAGCACCTTCCGCCATATTTGCATATGCCGGAAGGTGCTGTGTTGTGTAGTATTGACGCCGGATGCATGCCGCTCAGGCACGCTGCCGGACTATAGTCTCGTGGATTATTCGGCTACAACCTCGAAGGGGATCTCCACAGATACTTCCTTGTGGAGGTTCACCTTTGCGGTGTACTTGCCAAGCTCCTTCACGGACTCCTTCAGCACGATGATGCGACGGTCTACGTTGTGACCCAGCTTCTCCAGTGCCTCGGCGATCTGGATATTGTTGACCGAACCAAAGATAGTGCCGTTGGCCGAAGCCTTGGCACCGATGGTCAGAGACACGTCGGCCAGCGATGCGGCCATTGCCTCTGCTTCGGCTTTGATTTGAGCCAGCTTGTGGGCGCGCTGACGCTGATTCTCCTCAAGCTGCTTCAGATTCGAAGGATTGGCGATCACAGCCTTGCCCTGAGGTATAAGATAGTTACGGCCGTAACCATCCTTTACTGTTACGATATCGTCCTTGTAGCCAAGGTTCGAGATATCTTCTTTAAGTATAATTTTCATAATCGGGGATGTCGGTGATTGATGAGTTATCGGTTTTTAACCCTGAAGTGTGCGATCCTTGTCGCCTACTTACTTCATCAGGTCGGTTACGTAGGGCAGAAGGGCCAGGTGACGGGCACGCTTTACAGCCTGAGCTACGCGACGCTGGAATTTCAGCGAAGTACCGGTGATGCGGCGGGGAAGCAGTTTACCCTGCTCGTTGAGGAACTTCTTGAGGAATTCGGGGTCTTTGTAATCGATGTATTTGATACCGCTGCGTTTGAAACGGCAGTATTTTTTCTTCTTGACATCCACTGACAGCGGAGTGAGGTAACGGATTTCGGATTGAGTCTGTGCCATTGTTTAGTCCTCCTTGTTTTCTACGGTTTCTTCTTTGGGTGCATTGGCCTTCGCTGCCTTCAGGTTGCGACGCTTTGCAGCATACTCTGCTGCATACTTGTCGTTGCGGAACACCAGGAAGCGAATCACACGCTCGTCGCGACGGAATGCGGTCTCTACCTTGTTTACCAGGGTCGGATCGCCGTCAAACTCTACGAAGGCGTAAAAACCGGTCGACTTCTTCTGGATGGGATATGCCAGCTTGCGCAGGCCCCAGATCTCTTCGTTCACGATCGAGCCACCGTTGTCGGTAACCACCTTTGTGAACTTTTCTACCGCTTCCTTCATCTGAGCATCAGACAAAACGGGAGTTAAAATGAAAACGGTTTCGTAATGGTTCATTTGAAACTTTTTTTGAAATGAATTTGATTTGCCGGCCGGGCCACTGCATCCTTCTGTAAGCCTGTAGCTTTGCAGACGCGGACACAACATGCCCAAACCGGCTGCAAAGTTAGCAATTTTTTTTCATCCCGCAAAAAATTTTGAGAGTAGGCCGCAAAAAATTTCCGAAAATTTCATCTCCCTGCTTGCACATTCCGAAAAAACCTCCTACCTTTGCACTCGCATGACCGCCTTAGCGCCCCTCTCCCCCGCCCCGACTTCCGGGCCGTCAGCCGCCTTCTGGCGCCCCTGCCTACGGTCATTGCATCATTTTTACCAACATTTGCGGTAGTAGCTCAGTTGGTAGAGCATCAGCTTCCCAAGCTGAGGGTCGCGAGTTCGAGCCTCGTCTACCGCTCCCAGTACAAACCTCTGAAAATCTGTGATTTAACCCCGGTTTTCAGAGGTTTCTTTTTGTATACATATCATAAGATATGGGACCAATGTAAAAAGTCGGTGGTTAAAATCTGCCCAACCGCCTCGCAACCCTCCGGCCCTTCCCCCCCAAAAAAAATATTGCGCTCCTACTGCCCCTGCTAATTCACAAGGACGGTCTCAAAACTACTATCTACAATCTTCAATCTAAGCACTAAAAAAGGACTTTCCCCTGCGGCACTCTCACCACAGGGGAAAATCAAGGTATATGGAATGAAGGTTATATCTATCTGTCTTCAAGCGCATTAAGGGCCCAATCTGCCTTTGCAGGCAATAAGAACCCGGTCTGTCTTTGCAGGCATTTTAGGCCTTGTTAGTCGGGCCATCGGCCCGGCCTATCTCTAAGAGCCTTTACCGGGCGCGGTATCAGTCCTTGTCGGCGTTGCTCTCGGCATAAGCCTTCAGCAGCTTATCCTGCACATCGCTCGGCACGAGCTCGTACGACGCGAATTTGAGGGTAAACGACGAGCGGCCGCCGGTGATGGAGCTCAGAGCCGTGGAGTAGGAAGCCATCTCTTTCAGAGGCACCTTGGCCGAGATCTTCTCGAAGCCGTTCTCCGACGACATGCCCATGATGATGGCACGGCGCCCCTGAAGGTCGCTCATCACGTCGCCCATCACATCGGAGGGCACCATCACTTCCACATCGTAGACGGGCTCCAGTACCTTCGGGTTAGCGTTGCGGAAGGCCTCCGAGAAGGCGTTGCGGGCTGCCAGACGGAAGGAGATTTCGTTGGAGTCTACCGGGTGCATCTTGCCGTCGTAGATGCAGACGCGCACGTCGCGGGCGTACGAGCCTGTCAGCGGGCCCTGCTCCATGCGGTCCATCAGACCCTTCACGATAGCGGGGATGAAGCGCACATCGATAGCGCCGCCCACGATACAGTTGTGCACCACGAGCTTGCCGCCCCACTGCAGGGGTATCTCCTGAGTGTCGCGCACGCTCATCTTATACTCCTGGTTGCCGAAGCGGTAGGTGTCGGGCAGCGGAGCGCCTTCCACATACGGCTCGATGATCAGGTGCACCTCGCCAAACTGGCCGGCGCCGCCGCTCTGCTTCTTGTGGCGG
>ERZ779852.2156-NODE-2156-length-16742-cov-10.606999_pt1 | contig 16742 bp, 14 predicted proteins | sample MGYA00511559_ERZ779852 | MGnify/ENA primary metagenome ERZ779852 (study PRJEB29588, sample SAMEA2157977) | human gut metagenome | biome: human gut; feature: human-associated habitat; material: faeces | place: Denmark | collected 2008/2010 ...
CTTTTGGACGGGCGACGCCCGTTTTCTTTCTCGGGAAAGAAAATGGGGGTCGCATTCGTGCAGCGCCTGCGGCGCTGCTTTCCCCGCGCCCGCAGGGCGCGTCCCCCCCTTCGAGGGGTATAAAAAAGAGGGCATCTCTTCGAGATACCCCCTTTTATCATCCTAACAGGGTTTGGAGCAAGGGGTTCCTGCTCCCCTTTCGCGCTCTTAGAGCGCTTTGAGAAGGCCGGTGGCCTCGTTGAACTCGTTGATAAGCTCGTCGAGCTCCTTCGCCTGCGCGTGGACAGCGTCCCACGTGCCCTTGGTGTCGTACCAGAGGGCGTTGAGGTCCTTGACGTCGCGCGCCTGCTGTTCGACCCAGGTGTAGTACTTGAGGTTGTGGATGCGCTTGCGGTCCTCGTACGTCAGCTCCATCATGCTGTCGGTCTTCAGGCCGAGCATGTGCAGGTTGTGGTCAAGGCGGGCTTCCTCTTCGCTGTAGGCGCCGTGCTTCTCGTTGAGCTCCTCAATGCGGCTGCCGTACATCACAGCGGAGTCGGTCAGAACGGTGCAGACGACATCGTCCTCGGTCAGCTCATAGTACTTGGCCATCTTGATGCAGCACAGGACGTTTGCGATGCCGGAGATGCCGAGCCAGGTGAGCTTTTCGATGAGCTCGTCGGAGAGCTTGAGCTCTTCTTTGAGGTACTTCTTGCCCTCTGCCGTGTTGAAAAGGCGCAGCAAACGCTGGGAATCCTCGTCGTCGATGGCGATGGCCATGTCGGTGTTCTTCACGTTGTGGATCCAGGGGATGTGCTTGTCGCCGATGCCCTCAATGCGGTGGCCGCCGAAGCCGTTATTCAGGATCGTCGGGCACTGGAGCGCTTCGCCCACGCCGAGTTTCATGCCTGGATAACGCTCCTTGAGGAGGTCGCCCGCGCTCATCGTACCGGCGGAACCGGATGTGAAGCACGCGCCCGCGAGACGCTGGCCGGGCTTCTTCACGGCCTCGAAGAGGTCTGCAAGGGCGTAGCCCGTGACATTGTAGTGCCACAGCGGGTTGCCCATCTCTTCAAACTGGTTGAAGATCATCATGCTGGGGTCCTGCTTGAGCTCCCAGGTCTTGTCGAAAATCTCCTTGACGTTGGACTCGCAGCCCGGCGTCGCGATGACCTGACCGGCGATCTTGGAGAGCCACTCGAAGCGCTCCTTGCTCATCTCCGCGGGGAGAATGGCGACGGAGTCGACGGCGAGGAGCTTCGAGTTGAACGCGCCGCCGCGGCAGTAGTTACCGGTGGAGGGCCACACGGCGTGATGATACGTCGCGTCGAACTGGCCGGTGACGAGGCGCGGGGCGAGGCAGCCGAACGAAGCGCCGACCTTGTGGCAGCCCGTGGGGAACCACTTGCCCGCCATGGCGAGGATGCGGCAGGGAACGCCGGAGAGCTCGGACGGGATCTCGACATAATTCGGCACGGCCTGATAGAGGCCGCCGGTCTCCTTGGCTTCATTCTTCCACGTGATGCGGAAGAGGTTCAGCGGGTTGACGTCCCAAAGGCCGACAGTCTTGAGCTTTTCCTGAATTTTCTCAGGGATGGTCTCAGGATGCTGCATCTGCGCGATGGTCGGGATGATAACGTTGTTTTCCTTGGCCTTCTCAATGTTGTGCTGCAGGCCGGTCTTGTTGATGGTCAAATCGATCTTGCCCATGGTTCACTTCTCCTCCTGTTGTTTGTCAATATAAGAATATAGTGTGTATTTGGATATGCCGAAGTATTTTGCGATCTTGTCTCCGGACTTTGTGACGAGGAATGCTCCGTTCTGGCTCAAAAAACCGATGGCGCGCATCTTATCTTCCTTGTTCATCAGCGCGACGGGTTTACCGACAAGCGCGACCGACTGGGCGATCAGCTCGTCAAGCAGGTCGTTGACGTTGACGATCTTTTCCGGCTCGCTCTGCGTCTTATCCTTTGTGTCGATCAACTCGTGCACCGCATCCTCGACCATCAGGAGCGAGGAAATGTCGTAATTGATGCCAAGGATTGCGGCGACCTTGCCGCTCCTGCCGCGGATATACATGGTAGAGGACTTGAGGATCTTCCCGTCCGGCGTTTTGGTGAGGTAGCTCAAGTGGTCGCTCGGCTGCGCGTCGGCCTGACGCACCTGCTCTAAAACAACGTGCGACGCGCCGTCGCCCACCTTGCGGCCTGTGACGTGGCCGTTCTCGATGGCAACGATGGAATGCTCGGGGTGCTTGGCACCCACATCGTGGATCACCACCTCGCAATGGCTGCCAAAGGTCGCGGCGATGCCCTTTGCGACCTGCTCCAGGGTCTTCAGCGTTGCGGCTTCTATGGTCTATCCCTCCTCTGATCGCCCGTCCGCCCTATTTTGCTGTGCAAATTGCACAGCTTTCCATCGGAACGGGCATGTTCTTTCATCCCTATAATACCATAAATTGATCGAATTGCAATCACTTTCTTAAAAAATTTTTGAAATGCAAATTTTTTGTTTGACAACTGCCGTTCTTATGCTATGATAAAGACAGTGTAACAGAAAATTGACCCCGATCGACAGAAAATACTATTACTTTCAACGGAGGTTTTACCATGGATTTCGAAGCCATCAAGAAAGCCGCACAGGCCTACGGCCCCGATATGACCCGCTTCCTGCGTGATATGATCGCCATCCCCAGCGAGAGCTGCGAGGAAAAGGGCGTCGCCCACCGCATCGCCGAGGAGATGAAGAAGCTCGGTTACGATAAGGTCGAGTTCGACGCGCTCGGCAACGTCATCGGCTGGATGGGCTCGGGCGACAAGATCATCGCCATCGACTCCCACATCGACACCGTCGGCATCGGCAACCGCGAAAACTGGACGCACGACCCGTACGAGGGCTACGAGGATGACAAGGTCATCTACGGCCGCGGCGGCAGCGACCAGGAGGGCGGCATGGCTGCGGCGGCCTATGGCACGAAGATCATGAAGGACCTCGGCCTCATTCCCGAGGGCTACAAGATCATGGTCGTCGGCTCCGTGCAGGAGGAGGACTGCGACGGCATGTGCTGGCAGTCCATCGTCAACGAATACTTCAAGGGCCCCGAGGATGCGAGAAACCAGATCGAATTCGTCATCTCCACCGAGCCGACCGACGGCGGCATCTACCGTGGTCACCGCGGCCGCATGGAGATCCGCGTCGACATACACGGCGTCTCCTGCCACGGATCCGCCCCCGAGCGCGGCGACAACGCCATCCACAAGATGGCCGAGGTCATTCTGAACGTACGCGACCTCAACGAGAACGACGCCGCTGATGACAAGGAGATCAAAGGCCTTGTCAAGATGCTCGATCCAAAGTATAATCCTGAGCATTGGGAGGATGCACGCTTCCTTGGCCGCGGCACCTGCACCACGAGCCAGATCTTCTTCACCTCTCCCTCCCGCTGCGCCGTCGCCGACAGCTGCTCGATCTCCATCGACCGCCGCATGACCGCAGGCGAGACCTATCAGTCCTGCCTGAAGGAGATTGAAGACCTGCCCGCGTGCAAGAAGTACGCCAAGGATATCAAGGTCTCCATGTACATGTACGACCGCCCGTCCTGGACCGGCCACGTCTACGAGACCGAGGCTTTCTTCCCCACCTGGATCAACAAGGAGACCGCGCCCCACGTGCAGGCGCTCGTCGACGCGCACCACGCTCTCTGGGGCACCGAGCGCATCGGCGCGGACGAAAAAGCCATGTCCACGCGCACTGGCCGTCCCTTAACTGACAAGTGGACGTTCTCCACGAACGGCGTTTCTATTCAGGGCCGCTACGGCATCCCCTGCGTCGGCTTCGGCCCCGGCGCTGAATCTCAGGCCCACGCGCCCAACGAGATCACCTGGAAGCAGGACCTCGTCACCTGCGCGGCGCTGTACGCGGCTGTCCCCGGTCTCTACAAGCCCGAGAACAAGGACGGCTCTGCCACCTCCTTCCGTCAGGAGTTAACGGGCAATAATATCAAATAACGTGCTTCGCCCGTCATTTGATATTAAGAGGCTGCACTCCGCTTCGCGCCTCGCCTTTGGCTCGACGCGCGCTGCGTGAGAAGTGTTTTTTGCCACGCGCATGCCGCGGCAAAAAAACGGATCAAGATCATTTGCGCCGTGCGCGGCGCAAATATTTCAAACGATTTTTAATATACTATAAAATAAAGGAGAAAATTATCTATGAGCAAGACTGTTGAACTGGCACGCCACCTTGAGACTCTGCACATCAATAACATGTACAAGAGCGACTTCTACTGGACGTGGGACAAGAGCGACGAGGAGATCGACGCGGTCTTCACCGTGGCCGACGCGCTGCGCGACCTGCGCGAGCGCAACAAGAACACGAAGATCTTCAATTCCGGCCTCGGCATTTCGATCTTCCGCGACAACTCCACGCGCACGCGCTTCTCGTTTGCCTCCGCGTGCAACCTGCTGGGTCTTGAGGAGCAGGTGCTCGATGAAAAGAAGTCCCAGATCGCACACGGCGAGACCGTGCGCGAGACGGCGAACATGGTCTCGTTCATGGCCGACGTCATCGGCATTCGCGACGATATGTTCATCGGCGAGGGCCACAAGTATCAGAAGACCTTCATGGACGCGCTCGAAGAGGGCTACCGCGACGGCATCCTCGAACAGCGCCCGACGCTTGTGAACCTCCAGTGCGACGTCGACCACCCGACGCAGTGCATGGCCGATATGCTCCACATCATCCACTACTTCGGCGGCGTGGAGAACCTCAAGGGCAAGAAGGTCGCCATGACATGGGCCTATTCCCCGAGCTACGGCAAGCCCCTCTCCGTCCCGCAGGGCGTTATCGGCCTCTTCACCCGCTTTGGCATGGATGTCACCCTCGCTCACCCCGAAGGCTACGAGGTCATGCCCGAGGTCGAGGAGATTGCCAAGAAGAACGCGGCGGCCACCGGCGGCAGCTTCAAGAAGTGCAACGACATGAAGGAAGCCTTCAAGGACGCCGACATCGTCTATCCCAAGTCCTGGGCGCCGTTCAAGGCCATGGAGGAGCGCACGAAGCTCTATCAGGCCGGCGACAAGGACGGCATCGACGAGCTGGAGAAAAAGCTGCTCGCGCAGAACGCCGAGCACAAGGACTGGGCCTGCACCGAAGAGATGATGAAGCTCACCAAGGACGGCAAGGCGCTCTATCTCCACTGCCTGCCCGCCGACATCACCGGTCTTTCCTGCCCTGAGGGCGAGGTCGACAACAGCGTGTTCGACCGCTATATCGTCCCCCTGTACAAGCAGGCTTCCTACAAGCCCTATATCATCGCCGCAATGATGTTCCTCGCGCAGGTCAAGGATCCCGTTCGCGCGCTGATGGAGATGGACAAGTCCGGCGAAGAGCGCAAGATGTTCTAAGGCGCATTTCATATGTAAAAAGGCGGGTCAGCCGCTTTTGTCAGCCGCTTTTGAGAGAAGAGAGTTTTCAAAAAATCAAAGGAGAGATAGTCATCATGAGCAAAAGAATCGTCATCGCCCTCGGCGGCAACGCGCTGGGCAACACCCCCTACGAGCAGCTCGCCCTCGTCACCGAGACCGCAAAGCCCATCGTCGACCTGATCGCGCAGGGCAACGAGGTCATCATTGCCCACGGCAACGGCCCGCAGGTCGGCATGATCAACCTCGGCATGGCCACCGCCGCCGAGGCGGGGGCCATCAAGTCCGACATGCCCTTCCCCGAGTGCGGCGCGATGAGCCAGGGCTATATCGGCTACCACCTGCAGAACGCCATCGGCAACGAGCTCGCCTCCCGCGGCATGAACAAGGACGTCGCGACCGTCGTGACGCAGGTGCTCGTCGACGAGGCTGACCCCGCTTTCCAGCATCCGACCAAGCCCGTCGGCGCGTTCTACGACAAGGAGACCGCCGAGCGCATCGCCGCAGAAAAGGGCTACACGATGGTCGAGGACGCGGGCCGCGGCTACCGTCAGGTCGTTCCCTCCCCCAAGCCGATCGACGTCATTGAAAAGAACACTGTCAAGGCGCTCGTCGACAACGGTACGGTCGTCATCACGGTCGGCGGCGGTGGCATCCCCGTCGTTTGCCGTGACGGCAAGCTCTACGGCACGCCCGCGGTCATCGACAAGGACTTCGCCTCCGCCAAGCTCGCAGAGCTGCTCGACGCGGACATGCTCGTCATCCTGACGGCCGTCGAAAAGGTCGCCATCAACTTCGGCAAGCCCGACCAGAAGGGTCTCGACACCCTGACGCCGGACGAGGCGCGCAAGTATATCGACGAAAAGCAGTTTGCCCCCGGCTCCATGCTGCCGAAGGTCCAGGCCGCCATGTCGTTTGCTGAGAGCAAGCCCGGCCGCGTTGCGCTCATCACGCTGCTTGAAAAGGCAGCCGAGGGCATCGAGGGCAAGACCGGCACCCGCGTGCAGATGTAAATCCCGCCAAACCTTCCTAAAAAGGGTCCGTTTCAAAAAGCGGGCCCTTTTTTTCGTGCTTTCTCCGCTATGGACAAAAATTCATGCTGCTTTTTTGGTCAAGTTTGACCCTCATTTTTTCTTTTTCCTGTTGCTAAATTTTTCCTTTTTATGTATCATGGTGATAACGGTATTCAAATCTTTTGATTGCCGTAAAATTTAAGGAGGATTTACCGAAATGAAGAAGTTCCTTGCACTGCTCCTGAGTCTCGTGATGGTCCTCGCCCTCGTCGCCTGCGGCGATAAGAAGGACGATACCAACACCGACGATCAGGACAACAACGAAGTCACCGATTTCAAGGTCGGCTTCATCATGCTCCACGACGAAAACTCCACCTACGACCTCAACTTCATCAACGCTGCGAAAGAGGCCTGCGAGACGCTCGGCGTCGAGTACACCATCGTGACCAACGTTCCCGAAGGTCAGGAGTGCTACGACAAGGCCGCTGAGCTCGCCGACGCCGGCTGCAACATCATCTTCGCCGACTCCTTCGGTCACGAAGACTACATGATCCAGGCCGCGAAGGACTTCCCCGACGTGCAGTTCTGCCACTCCACCGGCACCAAGGCGCACACCGAGGGTCTCTCCAACTACCACAACGCCTTCGCTTCCATCTATGAGGGCCGTTATCTCGCCGGTATCGCTGCCGGTATGAAGCTCAACGAGATGATCGCCAACGGTGAGTTCACCGCAGACGAGGCCAAGATCGGCTACGTCGGCGCCTTCACCTATGCCGAGGTCATCTCCGGCTACACCTCCTTCTTCCTGGGTGCTCGCTCCGTCTGCCCCACTGCCACGATGGAAGTCACCTTCACCGGCAGCTGGTATGACGAGACCGCCGAGAAGGAAGGCGCGCAGAAGCTCATCAAGAACGGCTGCAAGCTCATCAGCCAGCACGCCGACTCCATGGGCGCTCCCACCGCTTGCGAGACCGCCGGTGTTCCCGACGTTTCCTACAACGGTTCCACCGAGGCCGCCTGCCCCAACACCTATCTGATCTCCTCCCGCATCGACTGGGCCCCCTACTATGAGTACGCCATCAAGGCTGCCATGAACGGCGAGGCCATCGACGCTGACTGGACCGGCACCCTTGCTACCGGCTCCGTCGTGCTGACCGACCTGAACGAGAACGTTGCTGCCGAGGGCACCGCTGAGGCCATTGCCGATGCGACCGCCAAGCTCGAGAGCGGCGAGCTCCACGTCTTCGACTGCTCCACCTTCACCGTGGACGGCCAGCCTGTCACCTCTTACATGGCTGACGTCGACACCGATCCCGACTACACACCCGACACCGAGGTTGTCCAGGACGGTTATCTGGCTGAGTCCACCGCCCGTTCCGCCCCGTACTTCCAGCTCATGATCGACGGCATTGATCTGCTGGATACTAATTTCGGCGGCTAATTGTTTCTGCTACTACATATCGGGCTGCCTTCGGGCAGCCCGATATCTTTTTCTTTTTATGGCAATTATCGCTATTTTGCTAAAAATTTTTGTACGCTTCTAATTTTTTTTGTGTTTTTTTCTGTTTTACATTTACAACGCCGTTCAATTATGCTAATATATGACTTGTACAAATACAATGCTGCGGGGTTTTCTTCCTGTGCCCTCCAGCGGAAAAAGGGGTGACCGCCTTGGGAACTGCATGCGCAGTTAAAATGGAGAATGTCACGAAGCGGTTCGGCAAAGTGGTGGCGAACAACGCCATCAACCTTGAGCTGCACGAGGGCGAGATCCTGTCGCTGCTCGGCGAAAACGGCAGCGGCAAGACGACGCTGATGAACATGCTCTCCGGCATCTATTTCCCCGACGAGGGGCAAATCTACATTCACGGCGAACCCGTCACGATCGCCTCCCCCAAGGATGCGTTCGAACACGGCATCGGTATGATCCACCAGCACTTCAAGCTCGTTGATCTTTTCACCGCAACGGAGAATATCATCCTCGGCCTTGAAGGCAAGCTCGACATTGCCGAAGCCAGCAAAAAGGTCAAAGAGATCTGCGACAAATACGGGTTCGACATCGACCCCAATCAGAAGATCTACGACATGTCCGTTTCGCAGAAGCAGACCGTCGAGATCGTCAAGGTGCTCTACCGCGGGGCGGACATCCTCATTCTGGACGAGCCGACCGCAGTGCTCACCCCGCAGGAGACGGACAAGCTCTTCGCCATCATGCGCAACATGAAGGCCGACGGCAAGTCCCTCATTATCATCACGCATAAGCTGCACGAGGTGCTCGACGTGTCCGACCGCGTGGCCGTGCTGCGCAAGGGCGAATACGTCGGTGACGTCGCCACCAAGGACGCCGACCAGCAATCGCTGACCGACATGATGGTCGGCCACACGGTGAGCCTGAACATCAGCCGCCCCGAGCCGAAGGACGTTGAAAAGCGCCTCGTCATCGAAGGCCTGACGGCTTACGACGAGCTTGGCGTCAAGCGTCTGGACGATGTCAGCTTCACCATCAACGCGGGCGAGGTGCTCGGCATCGCGGGCGTCGCAGGCAGCGGCCAGCGCGAGCTGCTCGAGTCCATTGCGGGCCTCTACCCCGTTGCCTCCGGCCATGTCACGTTCTATCCGCCCGACGGCGGCAAGGAAAAGGAACTCGTCGGTCTCGACCCGATGAAGATCCGCAAGAGCGGCATTTCGATGTCGTTCGTCCCCGAAGACCGACTCGGCATGGGCCTGGTCGGCTCGATGGGCATGACGGGCAACATGATGCTGCGCTCCTGGCGCAAGGGTAAGGGTCTGTTCCTCAACCGCAAGGATCCCGAAGCGCTCGCCAACCGCATCTGGGAAGAGCTCGGCGTCGTCACGCCCAGCACGTCCTTCCCCGTGCGCCGCATGTCCGGCGGCAACGTGCAGAAGGTGCTTGTCGGACGCGAGATCGCCCAGTCCCCCGCCGTGCTGATGACCGCTTACGCCGTGCGCGGCCTGGACATCAACACCTCCTATACCATTTACAACCTGCTGACAGAGCAGAAGATGCACGGCGTCGCCGTCGTCTATGTCGGCGAAGACCTCGACGTGCTGCTTGAGCTGTGCGACCGCATCGTCGTTCTCTGCGGCGGTCAGGTCTCCGGCGTGGTCGATGCCAGAAAGACCGACAAGCGCGAGGTCGGCGCACTGATGACGCTCGTGAGGGGAGGCAACAAGGATGAATAAGAAACAGTCGCTCTTCCACATCGCCAAGCGCGATACGCTCCCCTGGTACAAGGCCGTTTTGATCCGCGGCGGCGCGATCGTGCTCGCTTTGCTCGTCTGCGCGATCGTCACAACGCTGCTGACGGGCGAAAATCCCATCAAGGTCTACTCCACGATCCTCTACGGCGCGTTCGGTACGTCGCGCAAGAGCTGGGTCACGTTCCATAACCTCGCGATCCTGCTCGGCATCTCGCTCGCGGTCACGCCCGCGTTCAAGATGCGTTTCTGGAACATCGGTGCCGAGGGTCAGGTGCTCATCGGCTGCCTTGCCACCGCGGCCTGCATGATCTGCCTTGGCGGCAAGATCCCCAACGGTCTTCTCATCGTCATTATGATCGTCGCCTCCGTCGCGGCAGGCGCGCTGTGGGGCTTCCTCCCCGGTATCTTCAAGGCCAAGTGGAACACGAACGAAACGCTCTTCACGCTCATGATGAACTACATCGCGACACAGCTCGCCGCGTTCTTCATCATCGTGTGGGAAGTGCCCAAGGGCTCGGGCAAGATCGGTATCATCAACCAGAATACCGAGGCCGGCTGGCTCCCCGTTCTCGGCGGCCAGCGCTATCTCCTCCCGATCCTGCTTGTGGCGATCCTCACGGGCGTTATGTATATCTATCTCAATTACAGCAAGCACGGCTATGAGATCGCCGTTGTCGGTGAGAGCCAGCGCACCGCGAGCTATGCGGGCATCAAGGTCGAGCGCGTCATCGTGCGCACGATGATCCTCTCCGGCGCGATCTGCGGCCTCATCGGCCTGCTGCTCACCGCCGGTACGGACCACACTCTGACCACCACCATCGTCGGCGGACGCGGCTTCACCGCGGTCATGGTCTCCTGGATGGCCAAGTTCAACCCCATCATGATGATCTTCACGAGCCTTCTTATCGTGGTTCTGAGCCGCGGCGCGAGCGAGATCTCCAGCGTGTTCGGCCTGAACCACTCCTTCGCCGATATCCTGACGGGCATCATCCTGTTCTTCATCATCGGCAGCGAGTTTTTCATCAGCTACAAGGTCAGCCTGCGCAAGAGCAAGAAGGAGGCGTGAAGCAATGACATTTGATCTAACTGCTTTTCTTCCCCGTGCGGTCATGCAGGGCATTCCCCTGCTCTACGGCAGCACCGGTGAGATCCTGACGGAAAAGTCCGGCAACCTGAACCTCGGCATTCCGGGCGTGATGTACGTCGGCGGTATCTGCGGCGTCATCGGCGCGTTCTTCTACGAGCAGTCCACCCCGGCTGCCGACATGAACGCGTTCCTCGCCATCGGTATCCCGATGCTCTGCTCGCTTTTGGGCTCGCTTCTGATGGGCCTTCTCTACTGCCTGCTGACCGTTACGCTGCGCGCCAACCAGAACGTCACGGGTCTTGCACTCACGACGTTCGGCGTCGGCATCGGCAACTTCTTCGGCGGCTCGCTCATCAAGCTGACCGACAGTGAAGTCCCCTCCATCGCGCTGAGCGCGACGAGCGCCTATTTCAGCAAATCCCTGAATGTTGGCGGCTGGTTCGGTCAGGTTTTCCTGTCCTACGGCTTCCTTGCCTACCTCGCCATCGTCATCGCGCTGTTCGCGTCGTACTTCCTCAAGCACACCCGCACGGGTCTTCACCTGCGCGCCGTGGGCGAGAGCGCGGCGACGGCGGACGCAGCCGGCATCAACGTGACGAAGTACAAATACCTCGCCACCTGCATCGGCAGCATGATCGCGGGTCTCGGCGGCCTGTATTACGTCATGGACTACGCCTGCGGCGTCTGGTCCAACAACGCCTTCGGCGACCGCGGCTGGCTCGCCATCGCGCTCGTCATCTTCACGATCTGGCGTCCGAACGTCAGCGTGCTGGCCTCCATCCTGTTCGGCGGGTTCTACATCCTCTATATCTTCATCCCCACCGGCACCAACCTTGCCATCAAGGAGCTCTACAAGATGCTCCCCTACGTCGTCACGCTGGTCGTTCTGATCATCGTGTCGCTGCGCAAGAAGCGCGAGGATCAGCCGCCCGCATCGCTGGGTCTGAGCTACTTCCGCGAAGAGAGATAAATCTTAAAACAAAAGCACCCATCGGGTGCTTTTGTTTTAGACAAGTTTCAGCGCTTGTCGCTCACCGCTCCAATCACTGCAAAGTGTCGCTGCGGACGCGCATGTCGTCCTCCGCGACGGATTTCAATTCATTTGCGCCGTGCGCGGCGCAAAATAGAGCGCGCATGTCGTCCTCCGCGACGAATTCCAATTTATTTCACGCCGTGCACGGCGCAAAGTCTGCGACGCTTTTACGCTGTTTTGCTGCCGGAGGCAGCAAAACATGCTATTCACTATCAAATCTGCCTATCTTTTCGGGCATTGTGAGGTATTCCGCTATGTCTACTCTGCTCATTCAAAACATTCGTTCGCTGGTGTCGTGTGATGACGCGGACACGGTTTATGAAAACGTCGATCTGTATGCTGAGGATGGATTCATCCGTGCGATCGGTAAAAATCTGCCGCAGGAGGCGGAAAAAGTGATTGACGCGAGCCACATGCTCTGCTACCCCGGCCTTGTCAACACGCACCATCATCTCTATCAGGTCTTTTCCCGCAACCTGCCGGAAGTACAGAACATGGAGCTCTTCGACTGGCTCAAAGCGCTCTATGAGATCTGGAAAAACCTCGACGAGGACGTCATCCGCCTCTCGACGCTCACGGGCCTTGGCGAGCTGATGAAGCACGGCTGCACGACCTGCTTCGACCATCACTATGTCTTCCCTGCGGGCGCGGGCGACCTCATTGGCGCGCAGTTTGCCGCGTCGGACGAGATCGGCGCGCGCATGTACGCCTCGCGCGGCAGTATGGACCTCTCGGTCAAGGACGGTGGCCTGCCGCCCGACAGCGTCGTGCAGACGGTCGACGAGATCATGGCCGATTCCGCCCGTGTCATCGAGAAATACCACGACAAGTCGTTCGGCGCGATGCACCGCGTTGCGCTCGCCCCGTGCTCGCCGTTCTCCGTGTCTGCCGACCTTCTGCGCGAGAGCGCCGTGCTCGCGCGAGAGTACGGCGTGCGCCTGCACACCCACCTGTGCGAGACGAAGGACGAGGAAAACTTCATGCTCGCGCGCGAGGGCGTCCGCCCGCTCGAGTACATGGAGCGCCTCGGCTGGACGGGCAGCGACGTCTGGTTCGCTCACGGCATCCACTTCAACGACGAGGAGCTGCGCGTGCTGGCAAAGACGCACACCGGCGTGGCGCACTGCCCGATCTCGAACATGAAGCTCGCCTCCGGCATCGCCCGCGTGCCCGAGATGCTGAAGCTCGGCGTGCCGGTCGGCCTCGCGGTTGACGGTTCAGCCTCGAACGACGGCTCATCGCTGATGGAGGAACTGCGCGTCGCGTTCCTGCTGCACCGTTTGAACAGCAGCAAAGCTGCCCCCAGCGGTTACGACGTGCTCAAGATGGCAACATGCGGCAGCGCGGCCATCCTTGGCCGCAGCGACGACATCGGCTCGCTCGAGGTCGGCAAGTGCTGCGACCTCTTCATGATCGACTCGCGCAGGCTCGAGCTCGTCGGCTCGTGCTTTGACCCCAAAAGCGTGCTCGGCACTGTCGGCGTGCGCGGCCCCGTTGACTACACAGTCGTTCAGGGCCGTGTGACGGTCGACCACGGTCATCTTGTCACAGTCGACGAAGAACAGCTTGCACACGACGCGGAGGCGAAGTGCCGCACGTATCTGAACCGCTGAGGAGGCTGCCATGACCGTTGAGATCATCTGCGGGGACATCTCCGCCCTCCCCTCTTCCGACCATGCGACCGAACTTCTGCCGCTCACGGACGGCGACACGCTTACCCTCTCCTGCACAGACAGCGACCTGAAGGCCGCCTACCGCGTCCTGCGCGCCATCATGGACTACGGCTATGAGCACGCACAGCCGTCGCGCGTGCGTCTAATTTGCGCGGACGAGGCATCGCGTAGGGCGTACTCCTTCCAGTGGAACATGTGGTTCGCCGCGGAAAAGCCAAAACACGAAGATTAAAAAGAAAAGACGAGCGAATTTTCGCTCGTCTTTTTCTCATAAATAACGGTCCACTTTTTGCAAAATCGTCTCGTAGCGCTCGGCGAGCTCCTGCTTTGTCTCGCCGAACCGCCCGCGAAGCTCCTGCCGCGAACGGACAATGGTCTGCAACGCCTCGTCGCGCTCAATGCGCAGCCCCGCGGCGATCTCCTCGCTCAACTCGCCCACGCTGGCAAAGGCCTCCATCAGCCCGCCCTGCGTTTTGAAAAACTCGTCGCCGAAGCGATCGCGCTTCGGATATTTTCCGCTGCGGTAATTGTCGATGACGACCTCGTAGCGTGCCATGGCGCGCTGCACCGCCGTCTCCCATGAAACGTACAGCTCGCGCTGGGCGTTTTCGCCGACCACTTGCATCACCTCCGGCGCGCGGCAGAGCTCTTCGAGCTTTGCCGCCATCGCCGCGGCGTTTTCCTCGATGCAAAAGCCGTTTCGCCCGTCGCCCACGCCCTCGGACGCGCAGGAATTTCGGATCATCACAGTCGCCGTACCGCTGGCTGCGGCCTCGCGCACGACAAGGCCGTTCGTGTCGAACGTCGACGGGAAGAGAAACAGGTCGGATCTGCCATACCACGCGCGGATGATCTCGCGGTCAGAGATCGCACCTGTGAAAAAGCAGCGGTCGGAGAGCTTCTGCTCTTCCGCATAGCTGCGGATCTCCGCGCCGTCTGCGCCCTCGCCGACAAACACCATGCGGAAGTCGACATTTTTCTCGCGCAGCGTTTTCAGCGCATCTAAAATGATGCGGATACCCTTGTACCACATCAGCCGCCCGACGAAGAGAAAGACCGGCACGTTCTGCGGCAGGTCATATCTGCCCGTCGCCGCAGCGATGGCCTCGTCAGACACCCGCCCGCGCGGCACGTCCACGCCGTTTTCCATCACGATGTAGTCGCCCTCGTAGCCGAGCGAGCGCAGATTTTCCCCCGCCCCGTGGCTCACGACCCAGACCTCATCGCAGCTTGCGATGTTCTGCACCAGCGCGCGAATGGCGCTCTCCTGCAAGAGCTTGCCGCGCACAGCCTTGGCGATGTCGACATCGTACTTCGTGTGATACGTCAGCACGAGCGGCGCGTCGACCACGGCGCGCAGCGAGCGCGCCAGCAGGCACGACGTGATGGGACAATGCGTGTGCATCAGTTCGACCTTCTGCTCCGTCAGCATGCGCGCGGTCTCGGGTGAAAACGGATAGCCCGCCACGTAGCCGAGCTTCTTGCGCGTGTCGATGCTCGGGTAGCGCAGCACGGGGAATGGGAACGCGCTGTCGTCCGCGCCGGGCATTGTCGGCGTGACGACAATGGCATTTTCGCCGCTTTTCGTGATGTTTTTCGCGTAGTTCACGACGGCGTTCGCCACGCCGTCGATCTCGGGCGGAAAGGAATCGTTCAAAAGGCAGATGGTTCTCTTGTCCATGCCATTGCCCTCCTGTTGCTTGTTTTTCGGCAGCGCCGAGTGTGATTCAGTATATCATTTTTCGCGCGAAGATGGTATACTATGTGTGAATTTTACGCGCCGTTTACTTCGGGAAAGGAGAACTTCCATGCGCATTCTCACATACACCGTGACGCCGGAGGAGGACGGCCGCATGGTCAAAGGCATCCTGCGCGGCAGTCTTCAGCTTTCCTACACGCTGCTCAAAAGCCTCAAATGGTGCGAAAACGCCATTTTATTGAACGGACAGAGCGTCCATGTCAACACAATCGTCCACGCGGGCGACGTTGTCAGCGTCGCCCTCAGCGAGCGTACGCCGCGCGAGGACTTGTACTGCGCAAATGCGGCAAAGCCCGACATCGTCTACGAGGACGACGACCTGCTCGTGCTCAACAAGCCTGCGGGCGTCGCCATGCACCCGAAGTCGGGTGACGCCTCCGCGCCGAGCCTTGCAGCGATACTGACGAGTTATCTCGGCGAGGGCAGCGTGCCGCATTTTGTGAGCAGGCTTGACAAGGGAACGTCCGGTCTCCTCATCGCCGCAAAGAGCGGCTACGTGCACGACCGCCTGCGCCGCGCACTGCACTCAAGCGATCTGCGGCGCGAGTACCGCGCTGTCGCCGTCGGCAGAGTTGAACCGCCGTGCGGCATCATCGACGCGCCGATCGGCCGCGCGGAGGGCTCCATCATCCGCCGCTGCGTGCGCGCGGACGGACTTCCGAGCCTCACGGAGTACGAAACTCTGCAAGTAAGCGGCCGCTTCACGCTCCTGCGCCTGCGCCCACAGACGGGTCGCACGCATCAGCTTCGCGTCCACATGGCATACCTCGGTCATCCCCTCGCGGGCGACTGGCTCTACGGCACGGAGGACAAAACCCTCATCGCCCGCCCCGCGCTGCACTCGTACGAGCTGTGGTTCACCCAGCCGGTCACCGGACAGGAATTACACTTTACAGCGCCTATCCCGCAGGATATGCAGCGCTTGATGGAATGAAAAAGCACCGTCTTCACGACGGTGCTTTTTTCAGACGTGTGGTAAAATACCATAGGTCTATAACCAATTTTTACTTTTCCTTGTAGTACAAACGGCAGTGGCAGTAGCCCTCGAATTCGGGGTCAGCGATCTGGTCGCGGAACTCCTTGCACATGCAGACGTTGTCCTCGATTTTCTGCAAGCGGCAGGGGCACTGTAATTCGCGCTTTAAGAGCGCGGCGCGCAGGCGGGCGACGACCTCCGCGTCTTCGTTGTATCGAATTCTCATGCCTTGCACTTCTCCAGCATCGCCTTGATGTCGGCCTTATCGTGCACACCGACCATGCCGGTCAGCGTGTGGCGGTCCTGCACGACGGCGAGCGTCGGGATGGAGTCGATACCGAACATTGAAGCGAGGTTCGGCTGCTCGTCGACGTTGACCTTGCAGAACTTGACCTTGTCCTCTTCCCCGTTGAGCTCGGCAAAGACAGGCGCCATCATCTTGCACGGCTGGCACCACTCGGCCCAGAAGTCGATGATGATGAGGCCCGGATCGTCGAGTACCTCAGTCTGGAAGTTATCTTCCGTCAGCGTGACGATATCGGTGAACGTGCGCGTCTCGACGTACGGCTCGTGGAAGCCG
>ERZ779852.2164-NODE-2164-length-16683-cov-2.897041_pt1 | contig 16683 bp, 31 predicted proteins | sample MGYA00511559_ERZ779852 | MGnify/ENA primary metagenome ERZ779852 (study PRJEB29588, sample SAMEA2157977) | human gut metagenome | biome: human gut; feature: human-associated habitat; material: faeces | place: Denmark | collected 2008/2010 ...
TATACGTTCCATATAAATCCGTATCATACGAAGTGTCTTTTTCCATTTTGGTACAACCACATAAAAGCATTGTACTAATTAAAAATATTCCTAATAATTTTTGCTTCTTCATAAATTCCCTCCAAAGATTTGTTTTATACTCTTCAAACAAGTATAACATATTTTGCTATAAGGGTGGGATATGATTTAGGTATATAATTAAGTTTGCGAAGTCAGATCATTTCAAAAATCGGTAATCCCGACATTAGCCCAGATGTGATAATTAGTCACATCCGCCGCCGTGGTGAAATTGGCGGATCAGCAAAGAAGGTTGGCAAGAGAATCAAAGAATTAGAGCGACTGTATGGAATTAGAGAAGGAAGTGCTGGTGGAAATGGGTCTAACCAATATAAAAAGAAGGAGCTTGAGCCGAATAATTCGGTTGAAGCAAAATCTCAATCCGACCTCGCAGCACAGATGGGTATTTCTGTAGATACTCTTCATAATTATAAGATGCTTGCGGAAATGATTCCTGAATTAGATGAGTTGGTTTCTACTGGAATTGTAACGACACATATAAAAAGGGGAGTACCAAAACGGTACCCCCTTCAGAACCTTGACATATACATGCCAAAGCCTTATAATCAGATTAGAAGCAATCAAGGATATGTGGTGTGTCTGATGGTTGCCCTGACAGAAACTTATGTGTTTCCTATGTGGAACAAACTTGTGACACGGCTATCCCCTATTTGCGGTAGGGAATAGCCATTTTCTATTTACGGTGATTGTCTATGTAGGATAACGCTGCAAAGACAACCAATAAAAGTGTTAAGACTTCCATAGTGTTCATTAGCATTACCCCCTTTCTGTTTCCAGAAAGAGCAACCACCAGACTATCCCTATCACGTTCTAATCTGACTGCACTATTGTATCATAGCATGTCAATAAATACTAGCGTGAGTGTCCAGATTTGGACAGTGAAGTTATATTCCAGTAGTAGCCAATTTGGCTAGTGCTGATATGGAGTAACGATTTGCTACTCCATCCCAGAAGGGCTATAACGAAACGTTCTATCAATTCACCATTTCGCAGAAATGCGTAATCGTAAAAAACACCTGGACAACAATAAAAAGGACGCTTGATTTCTCAAACGCCCTAGTGTATAATCAAGGCAGAAGCAATCGGATACAAAGTCCGATTTGCCCTCAGTAAAGTTTAAACTACAAAGAATAGCATCCTAAACCTTGGGCGGAATGGGATGCTTATTTTCTTTTATAAGAATGTTTACCCAGTTCTTCTCTTGCATCAAGTAATATACCCTCTGCATTGTATTCTTCTTCAGCTTCCCGGATTGCTTCATCTGTAGCTCTGGCTTCCAGAAGTTCATTATAAGTTTCCATGGACATAATAACCATATCTCCATACCCATTTTTAGTAATGAAGATAGGCTCTTTTTTGGTATGGCAAATTTCTGAAATTTCAGTAGTGTTTCTAAGGTCTGTAATAGGTCTAATCAATGGCATAACATCACACTCCCTTCTTGTATATAATTATAGCAGAATAATGTACAAAATCAATGCCGCTTGCATGTACAAAAAATGGTAACTAAGGAAGATAAGCTGACCCGTTGATTTGACGGGACAGGAAGTAAAGATATTATGCCTTTGCCAGAAAAGCCATGTATATACCCAATTGACATATTGTCGGTTTGGTCCATAAAATACCACCCTTTCCCACAAGTCTAAACTATCCTCCCTGTACCGGCATATTAACATTACAGCTGTACTCACAGGTACGTTTGTTAGGTTCATGTGAATCTGGCAAATAGGGTTAGATAGCTGCACTCCAATTGGAGTGGAGCTATTGCCTCTGGTAAAATTACCAAACCTTGATTTTAGAAAGATATGACTTCTATAATTCCATTTCATCCAATTTGGATGGTATGAGAAAATAGGAGCAATAAGTAAGAATGAAATTGCACTCCAATTGGAGTGCAATTTAATCTGATAATTCAATAATAAAACGGTTGGCCTCCACTTGGAGAAAAAGAGAAGAGTTAAGAAGCAGTGTCCATTTTAGTTACCCCTTAAGCAAGTCATGGAATGGATGCTGGACATCCAGCTTGGCAGACGTAATCTATCACCTATCCAGCGTATTGCTGTTGCAGAAAAGTACAGACCTATCTATGAGAAGATAGCGAAGGAGAAACAGGTTTTTAATGGCGGAGATAGAAAATCTGAAGAATATAGAAAATCGAATGTACCAAATTTGGCACCTACGATTTCGACAAATTCAAATGAAAGTAAAACCATTTCCAGACTTGCTAAAATCGCAGGCGTAGGTAAAGAGACTTACCGCATGGGTGCCAAAGTTCTCAACTCAGACAACGAAGATGTAAAGAAGCGTGTACTGTCAGGTGAGACATCTATTAGTGCGGGATATAAGGAACATTCCCCCTGATCCAAAGCCGGTGTTTTGCCGACCCAGCTTTTAATATCTGCCAGAATGATTCTTTCTATCAGCTTCCGGCAAATTTGCCAAACCTTACAATCTCATAGACGTCCGGAAAGCACATCTTAAAACGTATATCTACATTACCGACCAGTACCAGAACGGTACTAGCTGGAACACATCATAAATCAGGTTACCCCAGAACGGGGCATACCTTAAATACCAAAACCGCATTTATTACCCTAAATTTTAACACAAATGTGCAAAATCTGCACAAAAATCCCCGGGGAAAGAAACCATGATTTCATGTGGAGAATACTATATATAGGATGTCCGATAATATCCCATTTGGGAAAATAAATCCCATAACAGCGGAAAATTCCGCCGTGAAAAATCATCAAAATAGAGAACCTTTATATAAGGAAGAGAAGGAGCATAAAAAACATGAATAAGAACAACCAAGAAGTAAATCAGTCATGCCTGAACTGCATGTACGAGTATGTATGCGACTGGAAATATACCAACGAAGAGTTAAGCTGTGATAAATGGCAGTCTGATAAGGACGGTAATTTATCCAATAAAAGAATACGAATAAGATAACTCATTTTACTGGGCCAGAAGAAAAAGGGCAAAATTTGCCGATTATGAAACTCAGGATAATGAAAAAAGGATTTTTCTGAAATGGATACACATATTGAGTTTTGCCAGCACAAGTGCTGACAAAAATTTACCTTATACACTTCTGAAAAAGAACATTTCCAATTTCGACTACTCAGAAAGTACATATCTAATAAAGAACGATTCAAAAGTTGTCACTTTTAGAATGTACATATCAATTACACACTTACATAGATATGTGTGTTCTAAAGGTGACAACTTTTTGAAAAAAGGAGAATTTCCAAAATTGTCCAGTCAGAAAGTACATATCAATTACAACCCTTATTAAATATGTGTGTTCTGACTGGACAAAATTGGAAAGGGTATGTGTGATTTTTGTTTGTGCGTCAGCACGAACAAACTCAATATGTATGTAAACAGAAAAAAAATGGAGAATATTATTAAAGTAAGGGTTTATTCTTACATCATTAATTCAAATAAAACGGAAGGAGACATATTTTATGTACACCAAGAGAGGAAAGAAATACATTTATTCAGTTGAAAGAGCAAACGATTTAATTCAGTATGGTTGCCGTTGCATTGAAACTGGATTTAATGCTAAGTGTCAGAGATTTTATTGGACATTCATTTATGATGAAGTGCAGCCATTTTATGAAGCAAAAGAAAAAGTTACTTATTAATACCAACTAGAAAAGGATAGAGCAATTATGTTAGAGCTAAACAAAGAATATACTTATTCGCAGATTTGCGAAGAATTAGGTTGGAAAACATCCACAGGAAATTCAAAGAAAGCGCAAATTAAGGAAATAGAATTAGCGTTTGAATTTTATCATCCGATTAACAAGAAAACACATAAAGAGAAGAAGTCATATATTTTCACAAAGAAGAATTATGATCCAGTTGAGCCTACAGTCAAAAACAATGGTGGCAGCAACAATAACAAGAACATCACTCCCATGATGGATTATCTTACATGTATTTCAGATGGTATATGTGCAGAAGTACCGTATACATTTACATCATGGTTCTGTGATGTTTTAAACCTTATGGACAAAGATACATATAATGCACCATATTCTTCTGATGAGGTACTGAAAGCATTTTGCACGGGACACGGTATCACTAATGAAAAACTGTTCTGTGATTATCTTGCTATTATAAAGAAAGTCACAAAGGACATATTTTTAAAGGCATTAGAGGTGCTTGCGAGAAATTTCATGGCTGTTTATGAAGATGGCTATAAGTTCTATTACCAGATCGGCAAAGAGGGCTGTATTGGTGAGATATTTTCTACAGAGCTAAATGAAATGGTATTAACACTTGAAAAGAAGAACTGTGATATTCTCAATGAAGAACATGGACTTAGTAAGAAGATGAAGGATAGGCAGTTGCTCATGCTCATTTTTAAGAATGATATTATCAGAGATCAGTTTGATAAACTTGTGATGCAGGATCTAAATAATGATACTGTTTATGCCTGCTTAAATAAATCCATAGATATACGATACTGGCCGTTTATTTGTCACATGGATGAAAAACATGAGATTTTACGTTATTATCGTGCAGTTTCTATTAATGATCTTGATAATTACAACAAGGACCAAAATGCAGAGAGCCTTGCTATGGATGTTACGAATGTTATTCGGAGAGTGAGCCGCAAGAACTTACTCAATAAGAAATGGCGGGATAAGGACAACCGTTATCATCTGGCTTATGACAAGTGGGAAAATGCTACAGATATGGTTATCATTGAAAAGCTGTTATTCCAGAATTATGATGAAACCTTTGTAGATGATACATCACTGGATCTTGTAGAGCTTGATGATAATTTAGATGAGATATTCAATGGCATAAAAGATATATGGGGAGAACCTAACTCTATGGAAATTCCTGTGATGGCATAGGGAGTAGATTCATTCTACTTCCTTAATATTTCAAAGAAAGAAGGTGGTAACATGCGTCATTCTGGCGTACATTACAATTATGATATAGCAGAAAGTAACTGGATCATCAAACAGGGAGCAAAGGTTATAGGTTGCGGCAGACATTCCACAACGGGTAATACTTTCCTGGTGTTCCAGGCTACAGACCTTTATAAGAAACTGTGTGAAGAGTACAGAGCAAAGCACAGCACATGATCTAAAATTGAATATAGAAACCTATTGATGATGAAGATTCCAAATCATCCATTTTGGATGGCATGTGTAAACATGCTGTCTTTTTTATTGCAAAAATTATTGGAACGCTGTTCTTGCGTTCTATCTATGGCTGAAACATGCCGTCTTATTTTTATTTAGAAAGGATTTATATTTTTATGAGTAAAGCAATCAAGAAAATCAAACCAGAAACCAAAGTATGTAAAAAGTGTGGAAGAGAGCTACCATTAGAGAGATTTGCACATAACTATAAGACATATTATCATCCAGTATGCAAAGAGTGCAACAATGCAGCTCAAAGAGTTGAGAGGGCAGCAAAAAGAGCAGTTCAAAAAGCTGAAAAAGAGGCAGCAGATATAGAAGAATACTTAAAGGATAAATCCTTACACATGAAGCGCCAGTACAAGAAGATTGATGCTTGGCGTGTTCTGAGTAAAGTGGAGCATGGATTTAAGTTAAAGGCTTCCCAGGAGAAGTTTGTTAAGCTCTTAGATTATAAGGAAACATGGGCATCAAGCTATGGCAGAGTGATTATTAAGGATGAAAATGGGGCTTATAAGCTATTAGAGGGCAAATATACCGGAGCTATTTTGTACTATACCTTGGACCAAAATGTATATTTTAAATCAAAAAAGGAATGGGGATACCGGCGGCAGAAAGTCAGTGCATCTGAGCTTGTGATCCAGACCTTTATTGTAAACCATGATATGAAGAACAATACAAAATGTTGGCATACAGACAACAATAAGAGAGACAACTACTATAAGCACCTGTATCCTGTGACAGATAAGCAGTATGCGGCGCTTGTAGATTTATATAGAAAGAATGGTACTGTAACAGAAGCAGAGGTAATGAAAATCGTAAATGCACCTGAGTATAAGCCGGACGGATGGAACGCAAAATATATGAAGCGCTCTGTATGTGGTGTGGGTTATCTTGCCGAGAAAATGCCTACAGATGTTTATATTTCAGATGCTTATATCAGATGGGCTAATATGATCCAGCGTTGCTATAATAAGACAGTGCAGAAAGATAAGCCATACTACAAGGGTAAGAAGGTCTGTGAAGAATGGCATAACTTCCAAAACTTTAAGATTTGGTATGATAAGCATATGATGCCAGGTGCAAAAGTTGACTTGGATAAGGACTTGATCTGCAAAGAGAGTAACTGTTATAGCCCAGAAACTTGTAGCTTTGTAAGTCATTATATCAATACTTTATTTGAAGATAGAGGTACTAAATGGATCGTAGAAGAAACGAAAGATGGAATGTATGCCGCATCATTGATGATTCTGAAACAGAAGAAGAAAGCCGGTATATATGATACTAGAGAAGCGGCAGAAAAAGCGTTCTATGAGTATAAGAAAGACCATATTGTTAAGATAGCCAATAAGTCTAAGGGTAAGATTCCAGACTATGTATACAATGCTATGCTGGCATGGGACGTGCAGAAGCAGTGTGCGTAGAAGGTATAGTAAATGTAGGGATAATGTGCAGTAAATCAATAGGTATGTCGGAGATGTTCCGGTGTACCTATTTTTTTACGTTTTAAACCGATAGTTCAATGACATAGATATATGCTGCATATAGAATAAAAAAGTAGGGTTGCGTATATCATTGGCAAAAGAGGTGCATGTAATGAATAATGTCTGGTGCAAACAGGATTTTCTATGGTTACGTAGGAAGCCATGGAAGATTATACCTTTAATTTGTAGAAATATCGGTTATAGCTGGCAAAGGATCACGAAGGGATACTGTGATAAAGACCTTTGGAACATAGATGGTTGGTTTATGGATTTAATGCCGGATATGTTGGAACAGTTTAAAAGAACGAAGCATGGAAGCCCTGGAATATTAGGAACTGAATATACGAATGAAGATGGTATTCTTTGTAATGATGAATGCCATGCAGAATGGGATAAGATATTAGAACAAATGATATTTCTATTCCGTGAAATGAATGAAGATACATGCCAAAAGAAAAATATGTACGAAGCAGATCACGATAGAGTATTAGATGAATTTTGGGAAAAATATGGTCTGTTTGGGGAAGGCTTACAAACACCAGAAGAGAAGAATGATAAAACAGGCAGCAGGATACATTTTCCAGATGAATTACCGGAATACAAAGACATTGAAAATAATTACTTTAAAGAAGAGACGAAGCTGACGCAATATAGAGAGCAGTGCAAAGATCAAGCATTTGAGTCGTTTTCTAAGTGGTTTCGTTATTTATGGGATTGATGCTCACTACTGCAAGTGGCATTGTAGAAAGTGCGGTTAATGTAGGCGTAATGTGCTGTAAAAATAGTTGGGATATTTACTGGCAGTTCATAGGTAGGGGTATTGGATTAAATTCTGGTACTCCTATTTTTTATTATTTTCGTTGAAGTAATTATGTGGTATGATAAAAAATATCTGTGATAAGGAAAAATAAAAATATGATTTTGAGGTAATTATGAATAAAAGAATAAAGGTAACAGAAAAAGAGATGTGTAATTATTTTGTCAAAGAACAAAAGGTTATAGAATATGGACAGGAATTTTTTAAGGAAATATGTGCTTGTTCTATGAATACAAAAGATTGTCTTTTTGTCAATGACAAAGTAATCCCGTTATCTTGTTTTAACCTGATGGATGAATTATTATATGCACTAGATTATAACAAGAAACAGTATATACAAGGCGGTTTTGTAAAAGCGTGCCAAAAGCAGGCATATATTCGTATTGGAATTGACACAAAGAATTCAATTCTTACGAAAACTTTAAAACGAACGATACGTCATGAAATAATTCATTATTACTTATGGTTGTTTAAATTACCGCATGATGATGATAGTTTAGAGTTTTGGTGTTTATGTTATGCTTTTGATGGTGGAGCATATGAAGCCTTGACTGTAGAAAAACAAGAATATTATAATTTATTCAAAGAATTATATACTTTGCAAGTTGAAAACTTACCATGGAATATAAAACACATACTTATAGGTCAAATGATAATGGCTATCAGCAAGGTTCCAATAGAGAATTATCCTCAATTTATAAATAACCTTATCTGTGATATGAAGAATCTATTTGATGTAAAATAGAACATATAAAAAGTACATCTGGTAAATATTTATCAGGTGTATTTTTTACACTTTTTGGCAAAGGTATGGAATAATACAGGTACTTAAATCCCGCAGTTTAAAACCACCCCCTCTGCCAGATGTAAAATTCAGGTGTCAGTAAAGTTGACATCCGGGAGTTTTCGCCAATTTTGGCAAGAAGTATAAAAAAGGCCGTCCAATAGGATTATTATTGAACGGTCTTTTAAATTAGCAGTAAAAACTAATTTGTCTGAATGTAGAATACCACAGATCAAGGACGGTTTTGCTACGTGCTTCAATGATTTGCATAAATACCCGCAGCTGTCTTTCTGGAATTTTGGAGTTGTTATTGCATAAAAGGCACTTGCCATTTTTTGTGATCCATATTTTTGTAGCGTTGGGAGAAGGAACGCCTTTGGCAATGTGAACATGAACGGGTTCCAACGGATCGTTTTCATTTACCCAGAAATAAACAGTGTATCCGGCGATTTTAAAAACCTGAGGCATCGTCCAGTCCTCCTTCAATACCACCTTCTCGTGCCAGCTGTAAAATAATGTGAGCAACTGATTCTAATAATTCCTGAAAATAATGAATATCTTCTTGTGAAAATCCTTCGACATTTTCCCATTTGTACTCAGGAAGCCAGCAGGTAGCAGAATGAAAACCGCCATATACAGGTTTTTCAATCCGTACTTCGACCTTTTCTTTTCCAGAATCTTCGAGGGTTTCAGAATGAACAATTTCGGTGCCATCATTTAAGGTCATAAATGGATATAACATAATAACAAGTCATCCTTTCTTGCGCAATGAATGATTATCTTTTATAATAGTATCAAAATTTAGTAATAAATCAATAGCAGGGGATACGGCGTTCATTTTAAAATTTTGAATGGATTTATCCATATCAGCTAATGTTTTGGCAGAAATAGTATCAGGTACTTTTAATTCACGAGGTTCCAGAACGATACAACCGTTGTTGTATTCTTTTACATTATAATACTGATATGCAGCACCTCTTAGGGTAACTCTTTTTTTGCTGTCGATGTGAACGGTATAATTTTTGAGAGCTTCCATTTAAACACCTCCAATAGGTTTGAAAAGAATAGTTAACAAGTGGGAAATCCCACCTAATATTATAGTATATACGAAAATCATTTTTGTCAAGGTTGCTAAAATATATTTTTATCGTAAGCCTCTGTTTTTCTGGTCAGTGTAGAAATGAAGCAGCTTATACCCTATACAGAAACACACGTATTCATTTAAGTTTTAACTACCCCGACATACACCCAGAAACAGCAGAGGGAAAAAAAACAGCTATAAGCTTTAAGCCTATAGCCGGATAGATCAGTATATAAAATTTAAGGGTACAGCCGTTTATTTGACTGTACCCATTTTTTTACGCCTCTGCCATTATGTAATTGACTGCTTTCTCTGCTTTACTGGCAGCACTTACGATAAACTTGTTGTCATTTTTCAAAACCTGTAACCAATTCTGAATATAGGCAGCGGAATTTTTGAAAGTCTGCGGCGTTTCAATTCTTAACTGATTTAAGATTATTGCACTGCCTAACTCTGCTATGATCCTATCTGTTACCATCTGATATACGTTGTTAGCCATGTTCTATACCTCCGTGTCTGTGACTTATCTTTTTGATAAGTTAATTATAACATCTTGTACAAGAATATCAATATACATCTTGTACAAGATTAAAATGATATAGTTGTACATCTTGTACAATTTCCTTGAATTGGTAAGTATGATATGATAGAATATAAGTATAAGTTTCCTGATAACGTATTACATGGAGGGTTTAGGATGGATACAAATAAATTTGATGCTACTAAATATAAGAATGACTTTCAAAAAGAAAAGTATGATAGAATAATAGTAAATGTTCCTAAGGGGCAGAAGAGTTTAATTGACGCAGAAGCAAAGAAACAAGGTTATAAAAGTTTAAACGCTTTTGTAGTAGATGCAATTAATGATAAAATGAAATAAGATCATTCTTAATGATAAAGCCTGTTACAGGGCTTTATTTTTTTACTTCAATACATCTTGTACAAGATTACCAAAATAAACAGTACATTCTTGTACAAGATTACTATTTACATCTTGTACAAGATCAATTATACTAAAGTCACAAGGTTGATACAGAGCAACACCGATAAGCCCGAAAAGCTTAATAACTTCAAACCATATACCTGTGACCGTGTACGAAGAAGAAAACAGGAATAGTCAGGAAGATGATTGAAGCGGTTAGCTCTTAATCAGCTAACCAATATCAAACAGCAGACCAAATAGGAGGGTAAACCTTATGTGTAAAACATTAAATCAGTTAGAAAACGTAGTAGCAGACTACAGAAGTCTTAAAGCTTTAGCAGAAGAATTAAACGAGCAGTTAAAAGCATTAGAACGTGACATGCTTGACTATCTGGACAGCAACGAAAAGCTTTCAGAGACAGGCGCAGACTTTACCGTTAAAGTTTCCACCTGTGAACGCCGGACACTGGACAGCAAGAGACTTGAAGCAGACCTTGGAAGCCTTGCAGAGTACCAGAGAGTAAGCCAGTACCGCAGATTATACGTTAAGTAAGAATATACAGCGGAACGGGGAGAAATCCCCGAACCGCACCACATAGAAGAGGGGCGCACACGATGAAGAAGTATATCACCTACGAAGAACCGTTACAGGGCAGGACATTCACCGAACAGCAGATGCATGAGGTTTACAGGGATCTTGCAGATAAAAAGGAATACCCAGTGTTTTCCATATGGTTTCTGGACATGATCCGATCCGGTGTATTCGAAGCCGTTACAGAGTAGAGAGGAGACGAGACAATGAAGAAATATAGAGTAAGTGCAAGCGAGCATTTCAATCTGCTTTCCATGTATGACAAACTTAAATGTCAAGAGATCGACATGAATGAAGCACCTGCACACACCTACACGGAAGATCAATGGAATGCATTGTATGACCGTCTGGAAGAGATGGAACATCTCATGGAAGAAGCATACTGTGTTGGTGCATTAGTCAGTTGGCAGACCTTGAAGCGCATTCGTGAGATCAAAGAAGAACGTCAACTAATCCGATACAACACCTGCATAGCACAGGGAGCATCAGAAAATGATGCGGCATTAGCGTTTCAGTTATAACCCAGCACCCGCCCCGGAGGTTACGAGGGCAGAAAGGTTATATATGATGAGTTTTGTTTGGGTAATGTGCGTATTTTTCGGCGGTATGGTTTGCGGAGCAATATTTAAAGAAATGAATGAGGAGGACTAAAGCAATGAAAGAAAAGACAGTAAAGACTGTGGATGAAGAGACAGTAAAGGTATTATCAACCAAATTGAAGGTATGGCAGAAGTTTGACATGTTAAGCAATCCTTGCAAGAGTTCACTTGTTTTGGAATCGGACACTTGTAGAACAGAAATTCCATTAAATCCAGACGGAAGTGTTAAATGGTTTGACGATAGCAAGCTTGTAAGGCATAAAGAGCCAGAAAAAAGAAATACTACGTTTGCTAAACGTATATTGAAAGCATTGTGCGGCAAGGATGAATCAGAAGCGGAACTTACATATTCAATTATTTGTTACCTGCATGGTAAAGAAGTTTGCAAAGAAAACGCTGAACAGTGTTTACAGGAAGAGTTAGACGAATTAGATAAATATGATTTACCTTTACTTGGAGTTATGTTCTCTAGTCTTTGTGAACGTATCGAGGAGTTAGAAGCTTAATCGGAATAATTCATAAGTTACAGGAATGGAGGAAATATTATGGATGATATGCAATTTGCTAAATATGCAGTAGATATAAGAGAAATCTTAGAAAAAACAGATCAAGAGGGTTTGGAAAATTTAGTACGAAATGCAGTTGCTTACGCAAGTAGTAACAACAATTCTAAGACAAATTGGATTGCACAAGAACTATTTGTAGATGTTATTCCAGATGAATTGATAGCTGAAATATTTAATGAACAGTAAGCCAGAAATCCCAAAATAAAGGAGATATGAAAGATGAAAGCACTTTTAATAGATGTACAGAGGGATACTGTAGAATACGTAGAGCCACAAGGACTGGCGGACTTTTACCGCCTGATTGACTGTGACCTGATAGATATTACATGCCGGGAAATCAACGGCAGGAGATACGATATTATTTGTGATGATTGCGGTTGGTTCAGAGATGATGTTAAATTCTCAGCTGTGACAGCTTATGGAAATCCTGTATTAGTAGGGAATTTGATTATCACAGGAGAAGCAGACGCAGACGAAGATCAGACAGATTTACAGCCCCAGGATATACAGTATTTACTTGATAACATTCATAAGGTTCGTACACGGAGATACCCAAAGGGATATTGGATGCTTTGCAATGTAAGTAACTAGGGAAATATAAAGCCTCTGCTGTCTGGAATGGATGGCAGAGGGAACACATAGGGAGATCATATCATGGCTATTGTAATCACAGATGGAAAGTATTATTTTAAGTCTGGAAATAAGTATGCAAGAACACAAAATACAGAAGAAGCAGCCACATTTCCAAAAAGGGAAGATGCTATACAATTTATGTGGAATGATGTAGACGAGACAAAGTTTTTTTACGTGTACGATACGGAAACACAAGAAAATTTATGGCAGTGGATCAGCCGGGAAGAAGCTCAGAAGATGATGAAAGCTAGAGACTATAAAAGTGCAGAACTTAAGCGAAATAAGCCTAAAAAGGTGTGCCGCCGGAATTATTCTGATGATACACGCAAGTTAATTTATATTCATGCCAAAGGCAGATGTGCGCTGTGTGGGCGTAAAATAACCTTGGATGAAATGACACTGGATCACATTGAACCGCTTGCAATGGGCGGAGCTGATGCCGTGGAGAACCTGCAGGCATGTTGTCTGGCATGTAATCGCTTTAAAAGCAATATTCTTCCATTGGACTTCATGCAGAAGATAACAGATATTTTCTTATACCAGATGGAAAAAGAAATCAAATGGAAAATCTTTTTAAAGCCGCTGTACTGGATGCTTATTAGATACGCAAAGGCAGAGGGAATTAATCAATAAGGGAAGGAAGCTATAAATAATGGAAAGTATTATTCATGCAATCTTTGCTCAGGTCACAGATGGAGAGCAGAAAGAAACGGAAGAAATAACTACATATAATAAGGAAGTGGAAGAGATTTTAGAACCCTTAAAGGGAACAGAAAACTTTGATACTATAGCCTCTGCCGTCCTGGAAGCTGGTGGATGCGGTCAGGCATTAGGCTTTACTCAGGGCTTTAAATGTGGTGTACTGCTGATGTTGGAATGTATGAAGTAGGTTCCTTGCTTATTTGGTGTGGATTGGGTATAATGTAGTCAAAGAAATCATCATGCAAAGAAAGAGGATATTATATTTATGAACTTTGATCAGTTATTTGAAAAACAAAAGATATTTGAACAGGGGAAAAAGAACATTGATAATATCACTCTTTCTTCTTATGAAAAAGACTTTGAATTAACCTTTACGCACAATTCCACAGCTATTGAGGGAAATACTTTAACCTTGATGGAGACAAAAGTTGTCCTGGAAGATGGCATTTCTGTTGGTGGCAAGGAATTAAGGGAGATTTATGAGGTAGTCAATCATAAAAAGGCATACAGATATGTGAAGCGTTGCATTGCAGAGTGCAAGCCATTAAGCGAAACAATAGTAAAAGACATTCATGCTATCTTGACGGAAAACATTATTATAGGCGGCATATATAGAAATCAGGAAGTGCGTATTAGTGGAGCAGGACATACACCACCGGCAGGAAATGAAATGTATAGGCAGATCAAAGATTTTTACTCTGACCTGGATTGGAAAAAGAAAGCATTAAATCCAATTGAGTATGCGGCATGGACACATGCGGAGTTTGTCCGGATTCACCCGTTTATAGACGGAAATGGTAGAACATCACGCCTCATTATGAACTATCAATTGATGGCAGCTAAATTTTTACCCGTTTCCATAGCAAAAGAAAACAGACTGGATTATTATAATGCATTAGAAGAATATGCAGTAAATAAAAATCTGGTTCCTTTTACGGAATTAATAGCAACATTGGAAGATGAACAATTAAACGCTTATATCAGGCTGATAAAGTAAGGGAATTAATATGTGCTTTTATTGTAAAGGTGAAATGAAACCAAGTAGAACTACGCATGTGGTAACTTATAATAATTGCGTGATCGTGATTAAAAATGTTCCATGTAAAGAATGTGTGCAGTGCGGAGAAGTGGAATTTTCAGATGAAGTCATGCAGCATTTGGAAACCATTGTAAATCATGTAAAAGCCTTAACTATATTAAATCTAAAGGTAGAAAATGCAAAGTAATTCCAGCTCCCTTTGCTGTATTCATGGAAAATGCAGAAGGAAATATAAATTATGTAGAGCCTGATATTTCTATAATATGCGATCCAGATAAGCTGAATGATAAAGGCTGCAATGGTGCGCCAGATTGGATTATAGAAATAGTATCTCCTTCTAGTCGTAAAATGGATTATATTACAAAAACAAACCTGTACATGAACGCAGGAGTAAAGGAATATTGGATTGTAGACCCAATGAGGGAAATAGTAATGGTTTATAAGGCATCTGAGGATGCTGTACCTGTTTTTTCAAGGTTTGGTGAGAAAATCAAGGTTGGAATTTATGACGATCTGGAGATAATTGTGGAATGAGTAAATTTTTTGATGATACTATGCAAGGATTATTAGAAGCAGTAGAAGATGTGTATTTATTAAAAATATTGGAGCAGCGCAATAATAATGATACGATTGATTTTGAAAAATTTGTTGCTGAACAGGGTTATTCTATGGATGAATTAGAAGAAATGGCGGAAAGCGTAGAAATAGAATAATGGAGTGAGAATAAAAAATATAGGATACAAGAGGCAAAGGATAGTTTGGATTTTCTGAACTGGTTATAAAAGTGAAAGGCGGTGGAAAGGAATGGAAGGCATGAGCGAAAGCGAACTGATTGCTGTATTAATTGATAAGTACACAGATTTACAGCGAATCAAAAAAGCAAACGGCGGAGTAGAAAACGCAGAACTTGATTATCAGATTAAAGTCACCACTGCGAAATTAGCTTCTATGAAGGTAAATGTAGAAGATTTAACTTTATAATCCGTCCGGGTTCAGGGGCAAGGGATATAAAAATTCCTTGCTCTTTTTATGCCTAAAATACAGGAGGTAAAGTGATATGTGTAAATATTTCAGCGGATGCAAAACAAAACAGCAGCTTAAGGTACGGTTTAAAACTCTGCTAAAAGAGAATCACCCAGACAATGGAGGAGATCTGGAAACAATGCAGACCATAAACGCAGAATATGATAGATTGGTTAAAATTCTTCCAGATATTCCAGGTTCAGAAACAGAAATGCGTGATGAAAAAGAAAAATCTGCACGGAAACCAGAACCAGAAAAGACGGAAACCGACTTTACAGACTTATCAGATGCAGTAAAACAGGCTATAGCCAGAGCAACGCAGATACCAGGTATTGAAGTGGAAGTGTGTGGTTCTTGGGTATGGGTATCCGGAAATACTTACGCAGTTAAGAATACATTGAAAGAAATTGGCTTCCGGTTCTCAGGCAAAAAGAAAATGTGGTATTTCCATGAGGAAATTGAAGGACGGAAATACTTCAAACGTAAAAGAGAAATGGATATGGGATCTATCCGATCTAAGTATGGTACGGAAACTATGTATCATAGGGAAGTATGCTTAGGGTAGTGCCTAGTATGACGGCAGAAGAGAAATTTTCTGTCGTTGATAGTGGGTATTATTGAAAATCACTATATAATGTGATATACTTGAGAGGAGTGATAACGGAGGTATATTTATGATTGTATATAAAAAATTAGCAGAGATTTTAAAAGAAAAAAAGATGACATGGAAAGAATTATGTAATAGTGGAATTGCTGTTAATACGCCACAAAAATTTTCTATGAATCGTCCTATCTCAACGGAAAGTTTAAATAAAGTTTGCGAATACCTTAAAGTTCAACCAGGAGATATAATGGAATGGATTCCTGATGAAGAATACGAAAAACAAAATGCAGAAAAACTTGCAATAGAAAAGCAGATTGCAGAATTACAAGCAAAATTAAAACAGCTATAACCTAACCTAAAAGAGGCAAATCATGACCATAACCGGCGCATACAAAAAAGACCAGAACTTCACAACCATCTATACAGAGGATACCCTCTACACCATTGCCCGTAATACAGGTGAATGGTCCTGGAATTACATACGGAAATATTAAAGCCTACTGGAGTTACTCCGGCAGGCTTTTTTGATACTTATTTAGAATTATTGATATAACGTGCAAGCAAGGTACGAAAATCTTCCATAAAATCCCT